>Ga0302046_10001357_pt1 | contig 22935 bp, 19 predicted proteins | sample RVTome_11_FD_200261 | JGI IMG/M metagenome (GOLD analysis project Ga0302046, IMG submission 200261) | Soil microbial communities from uranium-contaminated site in the Upper Colorado River Basin, Wyoming, United States - RVT147D111 (version 2) ... | reverse complement strand
CCTTCTGATCGAGAAGGCTCTCAGCGGAAAGGTGGTGGCGCGGCTGAAGGGAGGCGACCCGTTCATTTTCGGGCGGGGCGGCGAAGAGGGCGAGGAGCTGTTTCAGGCCGGCATTCCCTTCGAGGTCGTCCCGGGGGTGACCTCTGCCATCGCCGTCCCGGCGTATGCCGGCATTCCCCTCACACACCGCGATTATGCCTCAACGGTGGCGTTCCTGACGGGACACGAGGACCCCTCGAAGGAGGATTCCACAATCGCTTGGGAGAAGGTTGCTACGGGTTTCGATACGCTGGTGTTCCTGATGGGTGTCGGCAATCTCCCTCGCATTGTCGAGAAGCTCGTCACGCATGGCCGAGCCATAGACACCCCGGCCGCCGTCATTCAGTGGGGCACCAAGCCCGAACAGGAGACAGTGATCGGGACGCTCGACACCATCGTCGGGCTCGCCGAGGAGCGTGGATTTGGACCGCCCGCAATCCTCGTTGTCGGCAATGTGGTGCGGCTGCGAGAGCGGCTGTCATGGTTCGAGCGGCGGCCCCTCTTCGGCAAGCGAATCCTGGTCACCAGAGCGCGTGAGCAAGCGAGCGAATTCACTGAGCTTCTGGAGGCGCAAGGGGCTGAGGTCTTGCAGCTTCCGCTTATCGAATTCGCGCCGCCCGAAACCTGGGAGCCCCTCGACCAGGCGATCGAGCGACTCGAGACCTACCGGTGGGCCATTTTCACCAGCGCAAACGGGGTGGAAGCCTTCTTCCTCCGCTTGCGGGTGCTCCGGCAGGACGCCAGACGCCTGGGCGCGGCCAAGATCTGCGCCATCGGCCCCGCCACCGCCGAGACCCTGGAGAGACACTCGATCATCCCCGACGTTGTCCCAAGAGAATTCCGGGCAGAGGGGATCGTCGATGCCTTTGCACAGTACGATCTCCGTGGGGCAAGGATTCTGCTGCCCAGAGCCGAGGTGGCCAGAGACCTGTTGCCGAAGGAGCTCGAAAAGCTTGGCGCGACAGTGGAGGTTGTGCCCGCCTACAGGACGGTGAGGGCTGATGCTGACCGGGAGATGCTCAAACAGCTTCTCCAGGACCGAAAGATCGATCTGGTGACCTTCACGAGTTCCTCCACCGTCACCGCCTTTATGGAGCTGCTGGGGACAGAAGACCTGAAGGCGCGCTTGGAAGGCGTGCGAATCGCCTGCATCGGCCCCATCACTGCCGCCACGGCGGAAGGCTTCGGCGTGTCCGTCGATATTCAGCCGAAGCAGTACACCATCCCCGCCTTGGCAGCGTCTATCGTTCGCTATTATTCGGTTTACAGCTCTCTCGATGAAGGTTAGTATCGTCTGGCAGACAAACCACCGACTACACTTCAAGAGGGATTACGCTCACCATTACGTGATGCTTGTTATGGCGGTGAATCGAAGGGCTGCGGAGGGGATAAAATGCCTCGATGGTATGTCGCTTGCACGCCTCGATATCATCAGGTGTTCACCTTTTTTTTGGCGATCTGACGTTCAAATTGTGAACAGGCTAATTTAGCTCAACTGATGAGGGCCGAACCAGGGGAGATCCGGAGTGAAAGCAGACCAGCAGCGCGATCTTCAACTGTTGAATGAAATCGAGGTCAGCGAGACGGTCACCCAACGAGGGCTGGCAAAGAGGCTTGGCATCGCCCTCGGACTCACGAACTTGTACATTAAGCGCTTGGTCAAGAAGGGGCACATCAAGGTCATCAACATCCAAAAGAATCGCATTCGCTATTTAATCACACCAAAGGGCATCGCGGAGAAATCGCGACTGACCTACGAATACATGCAGTATTCTTTTCAGCTCTATCGACAGACCTGCACGCTGTTGCGGACTCGGCTCCGCGACCTGGCGGAGCAAGGCCGCAAGCGGATGGTGTTCTACGGGGTGGGCGAAGCCACTGAAGTGGCCTATCTCTGTGTGCGGGAGATGGACCTGGAACTCGTGGGTCTGATAGATGAACAACAGGCTGGAGGACGCTTCTTGGACCACACTGTTCTTGATCCGTCGGCGTTGTCGGGCTTGCAGTACGACTGTGTTGTGATCACCAGCTTTGGCGACGACGAAGCCGCACGGAAGCAGCTCGAAGAGTCGGGGGTTCCAGCCGAGGCCATTGTGACCCTAAACCGGTGACGCGCGGGGGATATTGAGGCGCGCCTCCGCAAAGCAGTGGAGTGAGACGTTGACCACCGCGATCAAGGAAAGCTCAGCGAGAAAAGCTGATCCTGAAGAGACTCCAGTCCGGACCCCCGAGCGCGAATCCGACAGAGGACGGCCGACGTTGCTCATCCGCCCTTCAAGGGGATGGGCTGCGCTCGATCTGGCTGATCTCTGGGAGTACCGTGAACTTATCTACTTCCTCACGTGGCGTGACATCAAGGTGAGGTACAAGCAGACGGTCCTCGGCGGTGCCTGGGCGATCCTCCAGCCTTTTCTCACAATGGTGGTCTTTAGTGTTTTCTTCGGCCGCCTGGCCGGAATCCCGTCCGACGGCCTCCCATACCCCATCTTTGCTTACTGCGCTCTGTTGCCCTGGCAGCTCTTTGCTCACGCGTTGACCGAATCGAGCAATAGCCTGGTGGCCAACGAACGGCTCATTACCAAGGTCTATTTCCCCAGGCTGGTTGTCCCGATCTCGGCGGTCCTCGCCGGGCTGCTGGACTTCCTGGTTGCGTTCGTCGTGCTGATCGGGATGATGATGTACTACCACATCCGGCCTACCGCAGCACTGTGGACCGTGCCGCTGTTCCTGTTATTGGCGGTCGGCGCTGCCCTGGGGGTTGGCCTGTGGCTCTCGGCGCTTAACGTGCAGTACAGGGATGTGCGATACACCATCCCGTTCCTCACTCAGTTCTGGCTTTTTCTCACGCCGGTGGCCTACCCGAGCACTTTAGTGCCAGTGTCGTGGCGGGCGTTGTACGGTCTGAACCCGATGGCGGGTGTCGTCGAAGGCTTCCGCTGGGCGCTGCTGGGCAAGGCGGAAGGACCAGGGGCACTACTGGCTGTCTCGGTTGCCATCACGATCGTGATACTGGTTGGGGGTCTGTATTACTTCCGGCGGATGGAAAAGACCTTTGCCGATGTGGTCTGAGACATGAGTGAGGTCGCGATTCGTTGTGAGGGGTTGGGCAAGCGATATCGGATAGGGCCGCGGGAACGCTACTATGCCCTTCGCGACACCCTCGCCGGCGCTATGTATGCCCCATTTCGCGGCCTTTCACGACTCGTTAATCCGCGATCCGTAGGCAATCATCCCCAATCCAATAACACCATTTGGGCCTTGAAGGACGTTTCCTTTGAAATCAAGCAGGGCGAGGTGGTCGGCATCATAGGTCGCAACGGGGCCGGCAAGAGCACCCTCCTCAAGATCCTGTCACGCATCACCGAGCCAACTGAGGGCACTGCTGAGATCCACGGCCGAGTGGGCTCGCTTTTGGAGGTGGGCACCGGTTTCCATCCCGAACTTACCGGGCGGGAAAACATCTACCTGAACGGCGCGATCCTGGGCATGAGGAAAGCGGAGATCGGGCGCAATTTCGATGAGATCGTTGCCTTCGCTGAGGTTGAGCAGTTCATCGACACGCCGGTAAAGCACTATTCCAGCGGCATGTACGTACGCTTGGCCTTCGCCGTGGCCGCGCATCTAGAGCCGGACGTTTTTCTGGTGGACGAGGTCCTGGCGGTGGGCGATGCGACCTTCCAGAAGAAATGCTTGGGCAAGATGGGGGATGTCGCCAAGGAAGGGCGCACAGTGTTGTTCGTGAGCCACAATTTGGCGGGGATAAAAAGCCTATGCCAAAGAGCCATCCTGCTTGATAGGGGTACGAAAGTCGCCGAAGGATCCTCTGGGGAGATGGTACTACGCTACATCGGGGCTGCCGAAGTCGATACGCCCGATAAGGAGATTCCGGAAGAGGCGCATGCAACAGGTACGAGTAAGGTTCGGGTACGCAGGGTGACATTGATGGAGAATGGAGACTTGAACGGTTTCATCGTATCTTGGAAGCAACCCATACGCCTTGTGCTAGAGATCGAGGTGCGACAGGCGATAAAGAACGCCGTCTTTGGGGTCGGTATCGTGACGGTGGACGGCACTCCGGTCTTGACTGTGCATCACAATGATATAGGGGCTCCCATGTGGTCTCTACCCCGGGGAACATACAAGATCCTCATTAACATAGAAAATCCCCTTCGATCGGGTTTTTATAAGTTGGTTCTTGGGGCGCACGAGGGACTTGCAAGGACCTCGATATTCTACATCCCGGAAGCGGTGCAGTTTCAGGTCTTGGACATATCACAGAATAACGAGGAATACATTCATCATAATGCTGGATTGATTAATGGCTTCAGTAATTGGAAGATCGAGAGCGGATCACATGTCGGTGACGCCTAGGCCGCGAGTGAGCGTCATTCTTCCCACGTATAATCGCGCATCATTGTTAAAATACGCGTTGGACAGCGTCATGCTGCAATCTTTTCAGGATCTTGAGGTTGTCCTGGTTGACGATGGATCCACCGATCAGACCCGCGAGCTTGTAAAGAGCTATTCCCCCAAGGTCCGCTACATATATCGTGAACATACCGGGCTTCCTGCTGTTGTGCGCAATGCAGGACTGTGGCTCGCTCAGGGCGACCATGTAGCCTTTCTGGACTCGGACGACCAATGGCTGCCGGGTAAACTGGAGCGGCAGGTCGAAATATTGGAACGGCATCCCGCTGTGGGACTTGTCTCTTCCAACGCCCTCGCTCTGGAGCACGACCAAGATACGCCTGGCCGGCTGTACTTGCGAGAGAACCAGGCGGGAAGTGGCTGGGTTCTTGAGAAGCTTGTCAAGGACAACTTTATCATCACTTCCACGGTTATGATTCGCCGCTCGCTCTTGGACACGATAGGCACATTTTCGGAAGATCCTACGCTCCGCGCGCTTGAGGATTATGATCTCTGGTTGCGGATCGCCACAGTTGCCGAGATCTTCTACGTCCCCGAGACCCTAGCGATCTACCGGGACTCTCCGGCAACCAGTATACGCCGCCAGCAGTCGCAGAGCTCGCACTGGCGGGGGATGCTCCTCATTCTCGGGCGGCTGAGGCGGCGCCTGGTCGATCTGGGCCGTGCGGACTTGCTCTCGCGTGGAATGTTGAATGAGCTTGCCTTCGCCTATGAGAGTGCGCTCTGCGACGCCTATTGGGCTGAGACTCGGTATCTTGATGCCGTCAGGTGTTGGCTCCGGCTGCTCGGGCAGAAGCCAACCCGCGCCATCAGGTTGGGGTGTGGGAGAATGGCAAGAGGGGTTGCCATGGTGGGTCGAGGGGGGCTGCCGCCGGCGCGTTCGCCCGCGGATACAGGGTGTCCAACAACGGCGGGGAAACATGCAGACACCGCCGAAGGAGGCCTTAAACTGCACCTCGGCTGTGGGGAAACATATCTTCGGGGTTATCTGAATATCGACTTCCCCTCGCAGCATCATACTGTTCAACGGACCTCAAAAGCCGACGTATACGCAGATATCAGAGAACTTACGTATCCCCCCGACTCTGTCGTAGAAGTCAGGCTGCATCATGTCTTCGAGCATTTTGACCGTGCTACGGCAGTGCGTCTCCTCATCGAGTGGTATGAATGGCTCAGGGTTGGAGGAAGGCTCGTCATAGAGACGCCGGATTTTGAGAAATCTGCGCGGGCATTTATCCGCAAACGCGGGGCAAAAGATCGATTTAAGGTCCTTCGACACATCTTTGGATCCCATGAGGCTCCATGGGCTGTCCACTTGGACGGGTGGTATCAGGCGAAGTTCGAATTGTTTCTGGGATCGCTTGGGTACCGTAATCTCGCCTTCTCCCTCTCGGATTGGCGTGGCACCTACAACATCATGGTAACGGCCAACAAACTCCCACCGCTGGCGATGCGGGACGAGCAGATTCAGGCTGGCGAAAGGCTCTTGCGCCTGAGCCTCGTCGATGATTCGGATACCGAAGAGCGGATGATCGAGTTGTGGATGCGGCGAATTCGACCCCTTGGCGGCGGTGGTACCCACGTATGAGGATCCTCCACACGGTTGAATTCTATGCCCCCAACGTGGGCGGCGCGCAGGAAGTCGTCAGGCAGATTTCGGAGCGCTTGGTCGAACGTAACCACGTCGTTAAGGTTGCCACCACAAGGCTTCCCGAGAGGGCTGGGTCCACAATGAATGGCGTCCGCATAGAAGAGTTTGACATTTCAGGCAATGCGGTGCGCGGCTTCCGGGGCGAAACGGGGCGTTATCAGGATTTTTTGCGGACAGGCACATTCGATATCATAATGAACTATGCGGCCCAGCAGTGGGCCACAGACCTCGCGTTTCCAATCCTGGATCACCTGGCCTGTCCAAAGATTCTGGCACCCTGTGGTTTTTCCAGCCTGTTCAACCCGGCGTATGCTTCGTACTTTGCTCACCTGCCGAGCGTCATGCGGCGCTATGATCAATTGATTTTTCACTCGGATTCCTATCGGGATATCCAGTATGCAAGACAGCGCCGCCTAAGCCACTACACTGTCATCCCAAATGGGGCCGCCGAGAGCGAGTTCGGGAAAATCGATTCCTCCTTTCGCAGCCGATATGGGATCCCAGATGACGTGCTTCTCCTGCTGACAGTGGGCAGTCATACGGGCATCAAGGGACATTCATTGGTCATCAACGCCTTTCGCCGAGCTCGTATTGGGCGGGCGGTGCTCGTGATCGTCGGGAACTCCACAGGAGGTGGGGGGTGCTCGCTCGACTGCCGGGGACGCGCAAGGATCACAGAATTGCTATCCTTCGGGCGCAAACAGGTTATGTTGCTCAACCCACCCCGTCCGGACGTGGTGGCGGCCTACCACGCAGCCGATCTCTTTGTGTTTGGCTCAAATATCGAGTGCTCGCCACTTGTGCTGTTTGAAGCAATGGCTTCGAAAACCCCGTTTGTCACTGTTGCCTGTGGCAACGCAGAGGAGATAGCGAAATGGAGCGGTGGTGGGCATGTCATTTCTACCGAGCACCGACCGGATGGAAGCGCGGGTGCCACGCCGGATGCGATGGCGCGCGCGATTGAGCACCTGATCCTGAGTCCCGACGAACGGGCTCGCCTGGGACTGGCGGGATATGGAGCGTGGAGGCGCGAGTTCTCATGGGAGAAGATCGTCGCTCGCTACGAGCAGCTCTATCAGACGCTGATTGATAGAACCCCTGCTGGCAGGAAGGCCTCGTTGTCCTAGGACATTGGTATGAAGATCCTTTACGTGGCCATGAAGCATGACTATGGCAAACGGGAACAGGGTTACAGCTTCGAGCACTACAACCTCTACCACTCCCTACTTCACATGGGGCATGACATCCTCTATTTTGACTTTATGACCCTCATGCAGGAGCACGGGAGAGACTGGATGAATCGCCGACTACTGGAGGTGGCAAAGGCAGAGAAACCGGAGCTGATGTTCACAGTTCTCTTCACGGATGAGCTCGACTCGTCAGTGGTCAGGGAGATCTCGGGGAACACTGACACGGTCACTCTCAACTGGTTCTGCGACGATCACTGGCGCTTCGATGACTACTCCCGTTACTGGGCTCCTTGCTTCAACTGGGTGGTTACAACAGCCAAGAGCGCGCTGCCCAAGTACGACCACCTCGGTTACCGCAACGTCATAAAGAGTCAGTGGGCCTGTAATCACTTTTTGTACCGGAAGTGTGAACGTCCGTTCGAGCATGACGTGTCCTTCGTCGGCCAACCTCACGGTAATCGGCGGGAGATCGTCCAGGCGCTGCGTGACGCTGGGATCAAGGTGCTTGCGTGGGGCGCTGGCTGGGAGGCCGGGCGTATCTCACAAGAAGAGATGATCTGCGTCTTCAGCCAGAGCCGGATTAATCTCAATCTATCGAATGCATCGGTCCCAGTCTCAGTCCCAAGATTCCGGGCAAGGGACACGGCTCGTCAATGGCTCTTTCGCTTTCTGAATGTCGTTCCATATGGATCACGGCTCAAGACAACCTGTAAGCCTTGGCGATCCGCCATTGGGGACTCTCTGTTCGCCGCAAAGACCCCGGATTACTTGAAGCTCGGCTGCAGTCAGTACACTGATCAGATCAAAGGGCGGAGCTTTGAGATTCCTGGATGCGGCGGCTTCCTGTTAACGGGGCGGGCAGAGGACCTGGAAAACTACTATGAAATTGGCAAGGAGATCGTATGCTTCGACGATGTAGTCGATCTTATAGAGAAGGTGCGCTACTATCTTCGACACGAGGATGAGCAGGCGGCCATCGCGCAAGCCGCCTACGACCGCACCTTGCGAGAGCACACGTATGCCCACAGATTCACCGACATCTTTCAGCAGTTGGGGCTCCCGTGCAAACATCTCGGCGATGTTCTGGAAGGGAAGGTGCGGCCGGGGCAGACGGAGGAGGTGCGTTGAATGTCCGCCCCCCCCTGCGTGAGTGTGATCATGCCGGTCTTCAACGGCGAGAGATATCTGGATGAGGCAGTCAGGAGCATACTCGATCAGACGTTCAGTGACTTTGAGTTCATCATCATTGACGATGGATCGACGGACCGGACAAGTGCAATTCTGAAGAGCTACACTGACGTCCGAATCAAGGTGGTCGATCAACGACATCAGGGACTCGTCGCCTCGTTGAACCAGGGGCTAGCCATCGCACGGGGTGGATATGTTGCGCGAATGGATGGTGATGATATCGCATTCCCGCACCGACTTGAAAAACAGGTGACCTTTCTAAGGACCCATCCGGGAACAGGGATCTTAGGAACCGCCTGTCGGCTCATCGACGCAAATGGTCGGGACCTCGGATTCAGGCAGTGGCCTATCAATGACCTCGAAATTCGCTGGGTTAGTTTGCTCTCCAGTCCCTTCGGGCACCCCACGGTGATGATATGCCGGGATATCCTCTCGAGGAATGGGTTGAAATATGAGGAGGCTTTCCAGGGGGTGGAGGATTACGGTTTCTGGACCAAGGTGCTGAACTACACGTGCGGCTGGAATCTCGTCGAACCGTTACTGCGATACCGCATGCACGAAGACAGCGTGACGAGTAAATACAGAGAGGTGCAGCTAAAGAATCATGATGCGATAGTTCTGAGGTCGATAGGGGAGCAACTGCCGGAGTTTGCAATAACCCCTGAGCAGGTCAGCAAACTTCGAGGGCTGTTTGTTGGAGGGAGCGAGTTCATGCCAGGCTTGGACGTGCGACGGGTGACTCTGGCGGAGCTGTACCTGGACATGTTACGGGCCTTTATGAGTCGCCGCCATGGAGAACCTGGTTTGGAGCGATTGCAACGCCGAGAAACCTTGAGGATGGCTCGTCTTGTTCTTCGTTGGCCCCTCAGGCCGGGATGGATGCGGGTGATTCGGCGTTTGATCAAGTTAGAGCCTGGCTTGCCGTGGCGCTTTTCGGGTTATTTGTGGCACGCGGCGTGTCGACGGCTCGTGCCGAGGCGAAATCGGCTCAAGCTCGCGCGAGATCTCGTCGCGGTGGGGACGAAGAGTGGCTTGCCAGCCGAGTAGGGCATAGGTGCCATGGTGAGTCTCCCTCGCAATCTCAACATCCTTCAGGTCAGTACCTGCGATATCGTGGGCGGCGCAGAGAAGGTGGCCTGGAATCTCTTTAAGGCTTATCCGCAGCGAGGCCATAACTCGTGGCTGGCGGTGGGCCGCAAGCACAGCGATGACCCAGATGTGTTCATCATCCCAAACGATGAGAGCCGGCCTCTCTGGACTCGGCTCTGTTATACGGGACGGGATCGACTACACCGATTAGGGATTCGCGGGGCCATACGTATAGGGCGATGGCTGGCGCTGCTTGGCGAACCCAAACGCTTGCTGGATACGTGCCGGGGGATCGAAGACTTTCACTTTCCCGGGACGGCCTCCCTGTTAGATCTCCCTCTGCATCGGCCCGATGTCGTTCATGCCCATAACCTGCACGGCGAATATTTTGATCTGCGCCATCTTCCCTGGCTCAGTCATCAAGTCCCAGTGGTGCTGACCCTACACGATGCCTGGCTCCTCAGCGGCCACTGTGCCCACTCCTTCGACTGTGAACGCTGGCGTTCTGGGTGCGGTAGTTGCCCAGATCTGTCGATTTATCCAGCCGTCCTCTATGATAACACTGCCTACAACTGGCGGCGCAAGAGGGAGATCTTTCAACGAAGTCGGCTGTATGTGAGCACCCCGAGCGAATGGCTCATGGGAAAGGTCAGACAGTCCATGGTGTCCGCGAAGGAATATCGCGTCATCCCAAACGGGGTTGATTTAACGGTGTTTCATCCTGGCGATCGCGTGGCAGCCCGAGCTCATTTGGGCTTGGCGAATGATGCTGCGGTGATACTCTTTGCCAGCAACCTCGTCAAGCGCAGCCCCTGGAGAGACTATCCAACCATGGAGGCGGCAGTCCAGAGGTTGGCTGCCAGACAGATGAAGCGGAGGATCATCTTCGTCTGTTTAGGCGAAGACCGGACATCGGACCGGATTGGTCGAGCCGAGCTTCGTTTTGTCCCTTTCCAGGTGGATCCCCGCACAGTTGCCGATTTCTATCGGGCAGCCGATGTCTACCTGCATGCCTCGCGGGCCGATACCTTCCCCAATGTGATCTTGGAGGCCTTGGCGTGTGGCACGCCCGTTGTCGCTACCTCAGTAGGCGGCATCCCGGAACAGATAGAGGAAGGGATCACTGGCTTCCTCACTCCGCCCGGCGACGCCGCAACAATGAGTGCGCGCATTGACCAGTTGCTTTCCACGGACGGGCTGCGGGAGCGCTTTGCCGCCGCATCGGTTGAATCGGCTCGTCGTCGGTTCGACCTGAACCGCCAGGTTGATGATTACCTCTCATGGTACCAGGAGATCATCGCGCAGAGCCGGTTCCAGAGAGTCTCCCAGGTTGGCTGTGCGAGTGGTTGATGTCTGACTTGCCGGTTGTGACCATTGTGACGCCATCGTATAACCAGGATCAATTTCTGGAACAGACGATCGTGTCGGTCCTCAATCAGGACTACCCGAGGATCGAGTACCTCATCATCGACGGCGGCTCTACAGACGGTAGCGTAGAGATTATCCGGAGGTATGGAGATCGGTTGGCTTTTTGGGTGAGCGAGCCGGACCGAGGGCAGTCGCATGCGATCAATAAAGGATTCCAACGGACGAACGGGGAGATTCTGGGTTGGCTGAACTCGGATGATGTCTACTGCCCGGGCGCCGTGCGGGCCGCGGTCGACTTCCTTGAGTTGCACCCGGACGTGGCCCTTATGTACGGCGGGGCAGACATGATCGGTTTGGATGGAGGCATGCTCGGACCGATCCCGGTGGAGGATTTCGATGCTCCGGTCTGCATCGCGCGCCACAGGTACATCATTCCGCAGCCCGCCGCTTTCTTTCGACGGGAAGCGATCGAGAGGGTTGGCCTGCTTGATGAGCGATTGAACTACTGCCTGGACTGGGACTACTGGATGCGAATGGCGTTAGCAGGGCTGAAGGTTTCCAGGGTTCCACAAACCCTCGCTCGATGTCGCTTGCATCCCGACGCAAAGACTGTCAGGGAACTCATCGGGCCTCATGAGGAGATGGTCTCGTGGGTCGATAGATTCTTCTCCCAGCCGCTGCCTCCAGGTTTTGCCGGGCTGGAGCGACAATCGCGTAGCAGGGCGTTGCTGAACCTCGGACGCCAACACTTCTACGCCGGCCAATATGCGAGCGCCAGGCAGGCGGTCCTCAGGGGGATCTCGCAGTGTCCGGGAAATCTGCTGAGAGATCGCGCCTTCCTGCTCCTCGCCATCTCGTTGCTTCCGAAGCCGGCGATCACGATGGCACTACGCCTGAAGCGGTTGTGGCTCGGCTCGCCCCCGGCTTTGGAGGCGCGGTACAGGGCGGCACGAGTCACCTGAGGCGGGGAACGCGGACGATGCGGATCGGGATCGACGGGCGGCCACTTGAGCGAGAACGGACCGGGGTCGCTCGCTATCTGCTGAGCCTGCTCCGCGTGTGGGCGAAGGAGCACCAGGCGCATGAATATTATCTCTATTTCGAGCACGAAGTCCCAGTTGATCCCCTCCTTGATGAAGCGTGCTTCACGACTCGGCTGCCGGCAAGGCTTCCGGTGCTCAAACAGAATATCAGGCAGCTTCTGTGGGAGCAGACGGTCCTGCCGCTCGCAGCTCGCCGAGACAGGGTCGATCTGCTCTTCTCACCAGGCTATACCCTGCCCGCTCTCATTGGCGGAGCCTCGGCCGTCACGATCCACGATGTGTCGTACGAAGCCCATCCGGAGTGGTCCCGGGTGGCCCAACGATGGAGACTGAGGACGTTCTCCCGGCTGGCGGCCCGGAGGGCTCGAGTGGTTCTCACCGACTCCCAGTTCTCCCGGCAAGAGCTGCTGAAGTATTACCGGCTGCCAGCGAGCAAGGTTCGCGCGATCCCGCTAGCGGCCGACGATTATTTCAGGCAGCTTTCAGCCAGTGAGGCCCGGAAGGCCGTGACACGAAGATTTGGGTTCGAGGAGAATTACTTGCTTTTCGTGGGCTCGATCTTCTCAAGGCGCCATATCCCCACCCTCCTGGAAGCATTCGAGTTGGCACTCAAAGACGGTGGTCCGGCATCGCTTGTTCTCGTCGGGGCGGACTCCCTGCGCGGGAGCTTCGACCTCTCACGGGCCATCGAAGTCCTCAACCTGCGGTTGGGTCGTCGGGCTGTGGTCCATTTCTCTCGCGTCGAGGAGGACGAGCTTCTGAGCCTTTACAATGCCGCCACGGCCTTCATCTTTTTATCTGACTACGAGGGCTTCGGACTGACCCTGCTCGAGGCCATGGCCTGTGGAACGCCGATCATCAGCGCAAGGACCTCCTCGATTCCGGAGGTCGTGGGTGGGGCCGCGTTGTTGGTGAGCGACCCGTCGGACTCGGTGGAGGTGAGCCGGGCGATACTGGCGGTCTCGGGCGACGCAGAAAAGCGAGCTGAAATGGTGCGAAGGGGCCTGTCACAGGCCTCCAGGTTTTCCTGGCGCCGTTGTGCTGAGGAGACCTTGAGGGTGCTGGAACGATGCAGCAGGACTTCCGATTGCTGACCCTGATGCGTAATGATCTTCTGAGAAGGGCCGGATGAACGTTCTTTTCATCGTGCCATACCCTACCGGGGGAGGAAGTAATCGATTGCGGGTGGAACAATACCTCCCTCTCTTGCGTAAACACGGGATTGGATATGCTGTGCGGCCATTCCTCTCTCCCGCGCGATTCTACGACATTCTGTACCGGCCAGGCCGCATTGTGAGAAAAAGCCTGTACTTTCTTATCAGCAGCCTGAACCGCCTTCTGGACCTTGCCCGCTCCAGAAGGTTCGATCTCATCTTCATTCATCGCGAACTCTTCCCCTTCGGGCCTCCGATCTTGGAACGGCTGCTCTCCGGATCGGGGATCCCGATTGTCTATGACTTCGACGATGCCATCTGGCAGCAGAACTGCAGCGAGGTGAACCGGCCCTTCCAGATCCTGAAGTGTCCCGGAAAGGTTGGTAGGATCATTAGCCTGAGCCGTCAGATTATCGCGGGTAATTGGTATCTTCGCGATTACGCATCACAATACAACTCGCGGGTCACTGTTATTCCAACGCCGGTCGATACCGATCGGCTGTACCCGGTGTCCCGGGCAAACGAGGGGGCGGTGACACTGGGATGGATCGGCAGCCACAGCAGCGCGCCATACCTCAGGCTCCTCGATGCGGTCCTCCCGCGTCTTGCCAGTAGATATGATCTGCGTCTGAAGGTTGTGGGGGGAGAGTATCACTGCGCGCGTGCTCGGGTGTCCTCTCACGAGTGGCGATTGGATCGCGAAGCGGCAGACCTCCACTCGTTCGATATCGGCCTCATGCCGATGCCCGACAACCCGTGGACCCAAGGCAAGTGCGCTTTCAAGGCGCTCCAGTACATGGCGGTCGGCATACCGGTTGTCTGCTCACCAGTCGGAATGAATACAGAGGTGGTGCAGGACGGGGTCAGCGGGCTGCTCGCAAGTTCGGAGGCGGAGTGGATCGAGAAGGTCTCCCTGCTGATCGAGAATCAGGGTCTCCGGGAGGCGATGGGCCGGCGCGGCAGAGCCGCGGTCGAGGAGCGATATTCGGTGAAGGCAAACTTCCCGAAGTTCCTGCGGGTTCTAGGGGACGCCGTCAAGGCGTGACCGATTGTGTGCGGGATCTGCGGCAAGATCAATCGTGACCCGGACGCGCCTGTGGACGAAGGCGCGATTCGAAGGATGGCTGCGGTCCTGACGCATCGAGGGCCGGATGGCGAGGGCGTCTTCGTAAAGGATCATGTCGGGCTCGGGCACCGCCGTCTGGCCATCATCGATCTCAGCCCTGCCGCCCACCAACCGATGAGCAATGAGGACGGGTCGATCTGGATTGTCTTTAATGGAGAGATCTACAACTTTCACGAGCTTCGAGAGACGCTGATTCGCAAGGGCTACAGCTTCCGTTCGGCCAGCGATACCGAGGTGATCGTTCGCCTCTATGAGGATAAGGGCCTGGACGCCATTCGCGAGCTACGGGGGATGTTCGCCCTTGCCATCTGGGATGCAAACCAGAAGCATCTCTTGCTGGCCCGGGATCGGCTCGGCAAAAAGCCGCTCTTCTATTTCGATGGGCCCTCTGCCTTTATCTTCGCCTCTGAACTCCAGTCGTTGCTCGAGGATCACTCTGTCCCACGGACCCCTGACCTGGCGGCGATTCGAAACTATTTGACCTATTCCTACGTTCCGTACCCTCAAACGGCCTTTCAGGGCATCCGGAAGCTTCCCCCAGCCCACTACCTCCTGGTGCGAGAGGGGCATCTCCTGTTACATCGCTACTGGGATCTTGATTACGCTAAGCAAACGAGGGAACCACAGGAGGCCCTTACGGAGCGCCTGAGGGGCTCCCTTGAGGAGGCGGTCCGCCTGAGGATGGTCAGCGACGTCCCGATCGGCGCCTTCTTGAGCGGGGGCATCGACTCCAGCACGGTGGTTGCCCTAATGAGCCGATTGAGCAAGGGGCCGGTCAAGACCTTTTCGATCGGGTTCGAAGACGAGGCGTTCTCTGAGCTTCCTCACGCGAGAGTGATCTCCAGACGGTTCGGCACCGATCATCACGAGTTCGTGGTGAAGCCGGATGCCGTCGCCATTCTTCCGCTTCTGGTGCGGCATTTCGGCGAGCCCTTTGCCGATTCATCGGCCGTCCCACAGTACTATCTCTCCAAACTCGCCAGCGAATCGGTCACGGTTGCGCTGTCCGGAGACGGGGGCGACGAGGGCTTTGGCGGGTATGGTCGCTACGTGGCCGCGCTGCTGGCTCGACCTGCTGATCGCCTCCCAGGGCCCCTCAGAAACGGCTTTGCCGCCCTGGGAAGAGGGCTGGCGACCTTTCCCCGCGCCACCCCTTTCCTCTTGCGGGCCGGGCACTTCCTCCGGGCGCTCAACGACGATCCCGGGCGCCGATATGCCCGATGGATGAGTTGCTTCGATGGGGACCAGCAGGTCGCCCTGTTCTCCAAAGATTTCCTTGAACGGGTCCGCAGCATCGATCCGGAGGGGCTGATCCTCGACGCCTATCGAACCAGCGACGCCGCCCATTTCCTAAATGCGACCCTCGATGTCGATGTGAGGACCTACCTTCCAAACGATCTGCTAGTCAAGGTGGACATCACCTCAATGGCCAACTCGGTCGAGATCCGCTGCCCCTTCCTCGACCATCCATTGATCGAGTTCGCTGCCTCTTTGCCGCCATCGGTCAAGATCCGTGGCCTGAAAAAAAAGTATCTTCTCAAGCGGGCGGTGGCCGACCTCCTGCCCGAGCAGATCCTCGATCGCCCCAAGCAAGGGTTCGCCGTCCCCATCGACCAATGGTTCCGTCATGACCTGAAGGAGATGGCGCACGATATCCTCCTTGATCCGCACAGCCTCGGGCGAGGCTACTTCAGGGCGGAAGTGGTGAGAGGTCTGCTGGACGAGCACGTCAAGGGTGTGAGGCATTGGCACCACCAGCTCTGGAACCTCCTGATGCTGGAATTGTGGCACAGGGCCTGCATTGACCGTTAGTAATGAGGTGCGAAGGGTGGCGCTGCATCTCGTGACCGGTGGCGCGGGATTTATCGGCTCGCACCTGGTGCGTGAACTGGTGCGAAGAGGTGAACGGGTTCGTGTCCTGGACGATTTCTCGACCGGAAGGCAGGAGAACCTCCGAGATATTGTAGATCGCATTGAGATGGTGGAGGGAAGCCTGACCGATCCTGGCGCTGTTAAGCGAGCGGTTGAGGGCGTGACGTTCATCCTGCATCAGGGGGCGAGGCCATCGGTTCCCCAATCGATCCAGGATCCGCTCGGGACCCACCAGGCCAACGCTTCAGGGACCCTCAACCTGTTGGTGGCCGCCCGCCGCGCGGCAGTCTCGCGTGTCGTCTACGCGTCCTCCTCCTCAGTCTATGGCGACACGCCGGCGCTCCCCAAAGAGGAACGGATGCCACCGGAGCCGGCCTCACCCTATGCGATCTCGAAGCTGGTAGGAGAACTCTACTGTCAGATCTTCCATAAAATGTATGGTCTGGAAACGGTCTCGCTCCGGTATTTTAACGTGTTCGGTCCGGCTCAGAACCCGGCCTCGGACTACGCGGCCGTCATCCCGAAATTCATCACGGCGATGCTGGCTGGACGGCCGCCCACCATCTTCGGTGACGGACAACAGTCGCGCGACTTCACCTACGTGCAGGACATCGTCGAGGCAAATCTCAGGGCCATCGGCGCGCCTCAGGCCCCGGGAGCGGTTCTCAACATCGCCTGCGGTGAACGGCACACCCTGCTCCAGGTCCTGAGCCTGCTGAACGATATCCTGGGAACCGATTTCGAGCCGATCTTTGCCCCTGAGCGCCCTGGAGATGTGCGCCACTCCCAGGCCTCCACGATCTTGGCGAAGGGGCTGCTAGGTTACGAGGCCCGGGTAAGTCTTCGCGACGGGCTCGAGCGTGTGGTAGAGTGGTTCAAGCGGCATGGGTAGCGCCGTTCGCATCTGCAGGATCATCGGTCGCCTCAATATCGGGGGACCAGCGATCCACGCCATCCTCCTGACAGAGGGCTTGCGCTCTCGTGGATACGAGACCCTGCTCGTGTCGGGGCAGGAAGGGCCGGGTGAGGGCAGTTTGCGAGATCGTGCGGTTAAAAAGGGCCTCGCCCCACTCTTTCTACCGGAGCTGGGGCGGGAGCTTCGACCCGGCCGAGATCTCACGGCCCTTCTTACGCTGGTCCGACTGCTCCGGCAGCAGCAGCCGGAGATCGTTCACACCCACACCGCCAAGGCGGGCGCGCTCGGCAGGATCGCCGCCAAGATCGCCGGGATCCCTATTGTCGTTCACACCTTCCACGGACACGTCATGCATGGGTACTTCAGCCGGCGCGTGACGCGCCTGTTTCTGGCAATCGAGCGGCGCCTCGCCATGGCCAGTACGAAGATCTTGACTGTTAGCGAGGGATTGCGTGAGGAGCTGCTTCGCTTGCGGATCGGGAGACCGGAGACCGTGGGGGTGATGCCTCTTGGCCTCGAGCTGGATGGTTTGTTGCGGTCAGACCTACGGAGGGGAGAGCTCCGACGACGGCTGGGAATCTCGCCGGAGGTCCCCCTTGTCGGCATCATCGCCCGGCTCGTACCGATCAAAGACCACAGCACATTCCTGGAGGCGGCAGCCGACCTCCACCGATCTCGGCCGGATGTCCGGTTCCTGATCGTCGGTGACGGCGAACTCAGACCGCACCTGGAGCAACAGGCTCACGCCTTGGGCCTGAGCCGGTGCGTCACTTTCCTCGGGTGGCAACGCGAGCTGGAACCGATCTATGCGGACCTGAATCTCGCGGTCCTGTCGTCCCTTAACGAGGGCACTCCAGTGTCTCTCATCGAGGCCATGGCGGCAGGCCTTCCGGTGGTAGCCACCAGGGTCGGGGGGGTCTCCGACCTGGTCGAACACGGGAAAACCGGCCTGCTTGTACCGCCCAAGGATCCCGAGGCCTTGAGCGGCGCGATGAAGGCCCTCCTCGGCGGCCCCGACAGGGGGCGCGAGATGGGCCGACTGGCGCGGGAGACCGTCTATCCGACGTACAGCGATGCCGCGCTCATCGATCGAATGGACCACCTCTACTCCTCCATGCTCCATGCCAGCCTCCCGGCTCGGCGATCCGCGCATGAGGGGTCGAACAGATGAAGATCCTCGTGACCGGCGCCGCTGGATACATCGGGTCTCACCTGGTTGACCGTCTGCTCAGTCGTGGCGATGAGGTGTTCGCCATCGATAACCTCTCGACCGGGAAGCTCGCCAATATCCAGCAGCACCTCGAAAGCGACCGATTCCACCTTTCGAACGACACGATACTGAACGAGAGCCTCATCGACCACCTGGTCTCGCAGGTCGATCTGGTATATCATCTGGCTGCCCTGGTAGGCGTGAAGTACGTTGTGGCCGATCCACTAGGCGCCATCAAGACCAATGTGACCGGGACCGATGTGGTGTTAGGTGCGGCGTTTAAGTATTGGAAGAAGGTGGTGTTGGCATCAAGCTCCGAGATTTATGGCAAATCGGCCAAGATCCCATTCCACGAGCAGGACGATCGGGTCCTGGGTCCGACGAACGTGGGCCGCTGGTCCTACTCGACCTCAAAGGCAATCGACGAGCATTTTGCCTTCGCGTATTCGGCCAAAGGGCTCTCCATCGCTATCGTCCGCTATTTCAACTCGTATGGGCCGCGCCTGGATGAAAAGGGCTACGGCAGCGTGGTGGCTAACTTCGTCCGCCAGGCCGTGAAGGGCGAGCCGATCACGGTTCACGGCGACGGATTGCAAAGCCGCTGCTTCACCTACATCGATGACACGGTAGATGGGACGCTCCTGGCCGGAGAGGTCAAGGCGGGAGAAGGCCTGGTCTTCAATATCGGGAATGATGCGGAAACCACGATCCATGACCTGGCGGTTGCCATTAAACGACTGACCGGTTCCCGATCCGAGATCATCCGTGTCCCGTACAGGGAATACTATGGGAGGGGGTTCGAGGACACGCGGCGGCGTGTTCCGTCGATCGACCGAGCCAAAGAGGTTCTGGGGTTCACCCCGAAGGTAAAGTTGGAAGAGGGGCTCATGCGCACCATCGCCTGGTGCCGTGAACACTACAGCAATTGACCGACCTTGCCGGAGAATCGATGCCTCATCGAACATTCACTCGGAAGGTAGAGACCAAACAAGCAACGGTGGCCGTCATCGGCCTGGGCTATGTTGGGCTGCCGATGGCTGTGGCGTTCGCGGAGTCGGGCTTAACGACGGTGGCTCTGGATATCGATCACGAGAGAGTGGACCGGCTTCGCAGGGGGGTGAGCTACATCCCCGATGTGTCATCCGACGCCGTGGCGACCCAGGTGCGGGAGGGGAGATTGGCGCCGGGAACGGACGAAGCGGTCCTCGACGGTATGGATGCGGCCGTGATATGTGTCCCGACTCCCTTCACCAAGGCGAAGTCCCCTGACCTGACGGCGGTCGTCGCCGCGGCGGAGATGGTGGCCCGCCACCTGCGCTCGGGCCAATTGGTTGTGCTCCAAAGCACCACCTATCCTGGCACCACCGAGGAGGTGGTCCGTCCGATCCTCGAACGGACCGGCCTTCAGATCGGTCACGACTTCTTCCTCGCATTCTCGCCCGAACGGATCGACCCTGGCAATAGGCGCTACGGGGTCACGAACACGCCCAAGGTCGTGGGTGGCTGCACGCTGGCATGTAGCCAGGCGTGCGCCGCCCTCCTTGGCGTGGTTATCGCAAGCGACCAGATCCACCTGGTCTCCGGACCCAGAGCCGCGGAGATGTGTAAGTTGTTGGAGAACACGTTCCGGAGCGTCAACATCGCCCTGGTCAACGAGCTATTGAAACTGTGCGACCGGATGGGAATCGATCTCTGGGAGGTAATCGATGCCGCTGCTACCAAGCCCTTTGGCTTCATGCCCTTCTATCCGGGCCCAGGGGTGGGCGGCCACTGCATCCCGGTCGATCCCTACTACTTGGCCTGGAAGGCCAGGGAGTACGACTTCTACACCAAGTTTATAGAACTGGCCGCTGAGACAAACGCCAGCATGCCGTTTTATACGGTCCGGAAGGTGACCGAGGCCCTGAATCGCGTTGGCAGGTCCGTCAAGGCGGCGAAGATCCTGATCCTCGGGGTCGCCTTCAAACGAGACATCGATGATCCGCGCAATAGCCCGGCGCTGGAGGTTCTGAAGGCGCTGGCCAAGCAGGGGGCTGAGGTGGCCTATCACGACCCATACATCCCGAAGGTCGTCGTCTCGCAGGATCGTTTCCTTACGGGAGCTTCCACCGCCACGCTGGAATCGGTCCCTCTCACTGCCGCCCGCCTCGAGGCCCAGGATTGCGTCCTGATTGCCGTCGCCCATCGTTGCTTCGAGTTTCCCTGGATCGTGCGCCACAGCCGGTTGGTCATAGACGCTCAGAACGCCACGAAGATGATCCAAGAGGGGCGCGAAAAGATCGTGACGTTGTAGGAGCGGATGTGGGATACCTGCGCCCTCTTGCCGAACCATTCCTCCTGGCCTTCGCAGCAGCTCTGCTCTTCACCCCGATCCTCCGGCGGTTCGCTCTCCGCGTCGGGTTGGTGGATCTGCCAGCATCACGAAAGATCCACCGGGAGCCGATTGCGCTCCTGGGCGGCGTGGCCATCTACGTTTCCTTTGCCGCCACTCTACTCTTCGAGGGCGCATCTCGGGGCCCGCTGCTCGGATTGCTTCTCGGCGCCGCCTACCTCATGGTCGTTGGGATCGTGGACGATGCAAGAGGCATGAACCCCTGGATCAAGCTTGTGGCGCAGTTGGGGGGGGCTTCGGTTGCCGTCGCCTGCGGCATCCAGACCACGTTTCTGGGGTCGCCGTACCTGAATATTCCCTTCACCCTTCTTTGGATCGTAGGCATGACCAACGCGTTCAACCTGTTAGACAACATGGACGGTCTTGCGGGCGGGGTCGCGATGATCTCGGCCTCGGCCTTCGCGGTCCTCGCCGGCAGGTATGGCGATCTGGGGGCAGACCAGGCGGCCACCGCCATGGCCGCCGCCGCACTTGCCGGCTCCTGCCTTGGATTCCTGCGCTACAATTTCATCCGGGCCTCGATCTTCATGGGGGACGCAGGGAGCATGGTGCTCGGTTTTACCCTGGCTTCCCTCGCCGCGCTCGGGAGCTGGCGGAGTCCCACTGTTGCCACCTCCCTCTTGATTCCGATTCTGGTGCTGGCCTACCCGATTTTCGACACGGCCTTCGTGACGTTTCTCCGCCTCCGGGGAGGTCGTCCCGTGTTCCAGGGAGGGAGAGACCACTCCTCCCATCGGCTGGTGAGCCTTGGACTGGGGCAGACCGAGGCGGTGCTCCTGATCTACATCTTTTCCATCTGTCACACCCTTACGGCAGCCCTGGTGTCTTCAATTACCCTCCGCCTTTCCCTGCTCGCCCTCGCCTCCAGCGCCGCCGTCCTGTTCATCTTCGGCGCTGTGCTCCAGAGGGCGAAGGTCTGACGCGGCAGGGGGACAACAGAAGGGAAGAACAAGTGCCAAAACGAGGCGACAGCGTGATCGTGTTGTTGGTGATATTGATTCTGGGAGCCCTGATCGGCACGGTCATCGGAGAGGTCATCGCGACGATCGCACCTGGCGGCACGCTGGAGAAGATCTTCAGCAGGGGGATCAACCCCGGTCTGGCCCCGCCCGCGACCCTCGATCTGAAGGTCATCAGCCTCTCGTTCGGCTTCAGCGTGAAGATCAACCTATCGAGTCTGATCGGCATCGGGCTGGCCCTCTTGATCTACCGAAAATTGTGATGACCTTGGCGTCCGCCTCACCCCGGCGGCAGGCGCTTCTTCGAGCGCTCTGGATCGAGTTCCGGATCATCCCCAGCCTGGCGGACGAAGCGGGACCGCTCCCCGACGATGGATGCCGAAAGGCCGAAGCCTTGGCGCTCCGAAAAGCGGCCGAGGTGGCCACCCGAGTGGGGGAAGGGTTGGTCCTCGGCGCCGACACCATCGTCAAGTGTGACGGCCGGCTCCTGGGCAAGCCCCGAGATCGGGATGAGGCCCGGCGATTCCTGCGGCTGCTGAGCGGGCGAAGCCACCTGGTGGTGACCGCACTGGCCCTCGTAGAGGCAGGCGGCGGCCGGACGGTGACCGGACAGGAGGTGACCGAGGTGTGTGTGCGACCTCTGATGGCCGAGGAGATCGACGCCTACGTCGGGACGGACGAGCCGCTGGATAAGGCGGGTGGCTACGCCATCCAGGGGGCTGGCGGGGCCTTCATCGAGGGGATCAAAGGGAGCTTCACCAACGTTGTTGGACTGCCGCTTGGCAGGCTTCGCGCCTTGCTGCTCCGCTTCGGAATCGACCCGCTCGGTCGGCAGGCCTGACCAGGCAGTGGCGTGATGTGGACGAGAGGTCGGACAGGCGGTAGTGTCCTAATTCGAGCTAGCCTCGAGGATTCGTGAGTAACCTTTCAACGGTGAGCAAATCGCTATGACATCCGGACTGTCCAAGAATTGCTGGGCCACAAGGATGTGAGCACGACGATGATTTACACCTATGTCTCAAATCGGCGCGCGAAAGGAGTCTGCAGTCCGGCAGACGCATTCACCTTGGCGCCCAATTCGCTGCAGCCATAATCGGTGTATGCTGATCAATGTGTGTCGGCACCGGCGGGTTCCGGCGGACCTTGACAAGTCCTTCTATCGATCGCTCTCTCCTTGAGTGTACACGAAGCGTCGCTGCGCATGTGAGCGCTGAAGCTGGATTCGGGGGGGAGAGCATGGTGCAGAGGAAGGGGGTAGCGTTGATCAAGCGACCTTTCGAGAGGCTCTTGAACAGGTTCAGGATGAGCGT
>Ga0302046_10001356_pt1 | contig 22947 bp, 17 predicted proteins | sample RVTome_11_FD_200261 | JGI IMG/M metagenome (GOLD analysis project Ga0302046, IMG submission 200261) | Soil microbial communities from uranium-contaminated site in the Upper Colorado River Basin, Wyoming, United States - RVT147D111 (version 2) ... | reverse complement strand
GATAGGCGAAGCGGAGCAGCATCGCCTCCAGCAGGGTGCGTGGGCTCGTGCTCTTGCGCAGCCTGCCTTCCGCGTCGAGTTCTGCGACCATCGCGAGCATGCGGAGCAGGTCGCCGGGTGCGAAGCGCGCAGCGGTTTCCGCGTATGCGCCGGCCAGATCCTCCCGCACGTCGGCGGGCGGCGCGTTCTCGAAGCGGGTGACGAGCAGCGCGCGCAGCGTATCGGCCAGACCGCGGTAGAATTCGGAGAGGTCATGGCCCGCGTCGAGCAGCCGCTGCACGAAGTGGAATACTTCTGCGTAGCGGCGCTCCGCCAGGATGTCGAACAGCTCGAGGTACAGCTCCTCGCCCACCAGGCCGAGCACGCGGCGGACATCCTCGGCGGTGATGCGCCCCTCCGTGAACGACAGCACCTGATCCAGGAGCGACAGCGCGTCGCGCAATCCGCCGTCGGCGCGGCGCGCGATCGGCACCAGGATGTCGTCGCCCGCCTCGATGCCTTCCGCGGCGAGAACCGTGCGCAGGCGGTTCACGATGTCGGGCACCGCGATGCGCCGGAAATCGAAGCGCTGGCAGCGCGACAGAATGGGCGGCGCCGCCTGCTGGATCTTCTGGGGCTCCGTCGTCGCGAACACGAAGATCACGCGCGGCGGCGGCTCTTCGAGGATCTTGAGGAGTGCATTCCATGCCTCGCGCGTGAGCATGTGCGCTTCGTCGATGATGTAGACCTTGAAGCGATCGTCCGCGGTCGGTGCATACATGGCACGTTCACGCAGATCGCGCGCATCGTCGACGCCGCGGTTCGATGCCGCGTCGATCTCGATGACGTCGAGGGACGTGCGCCCCGCCCAGATGCGCTCGCAGTTCTCGCACCGGCCGCATGGCTCGCCGTCAGCCGCACGCTGCGGGCAGTTCAGCGCCATGGCGAGGACGCGTGCCGCGGTCGTCTTGCCGACGCCGCGCGGACCGCAGAACAGGTAGGCGTGCGCCGTACGGCCGCGTGCGACTGCACTGCGCAGCGTCTCGGAGACGTGCTCCTGCGTCGCCATCTCGCCGAAACGGCGCGGGCGATAGGTGCGCGCGAGCGCGGCACGCATCAAGGACATGGAATCAACTCCGAATGGATGTCAGCGGCACGCCGGCACGTTACGCACATGCGGGACCGCCGGGCAAGGCGGGATGAGAACGTGCCCCAGGAGTTCCGCAGCGACGCTCACCGCACTTACCGCTGCTACCTGCGGGGTCCTGACGGGGTTCGTGAGCTTGCGCCCTGCGTTTCCTGAGGCACGCGTCCGAAACGTAGCGGGAACGGGCCAACGAGAAAAGGGACGGAACGCGTCGAGCGCTAATCCGCACCGTCCAGGCGTGGCACCAGACTGCGCCCGATCGCCTGCGCGATGATGCCGACCTGCCGCGCCAGCTCGTCGAACTGGTCGGGCCAGAGAGATTGTGCGCCGTCGGAGAGCGCGCGATCCGGTTCGGGATGCACTTCGATGAGCACACCATCGGCGCCGGCGGCGACGGCCGCGCGCGCCATGGGGATCACCTTCGAGCGGACGCCCGTGCCGTGACTCGGGTCCGCGATGATCGGCAGGTGGGACAGCGCCTGCACGACCGGAATCGCCGTGAGATCGAAGATGTTGCGCGTCTGGTCATCGAAACCGCGCACACCGCGCTCACACAGGATGACCTGATCGTTGCCTTCCGCGAGGATGTACTCCGCGCTGAGCAGCAGTTCCTTGATGGTCGCGGCGAGGCCGCGCTTGACCAGGATGGGCTTGCCGGTGCGACCGGCCCGCCGCAGCAGCGGATAGTTCTGCATGTTGCGCGCGCCGATCTGCAGGATGTCGGCATACTCGGCGACGATATCCACGCGCTCGGGCTCGAGCACTTCCGTGACGACGGCCATGCCGGTTTCTTCGCGGGCGCGGGCGAGCAGCTCGAGCCCCTGCACGCCGAGGCCCTGGAACGCGTAGGGCGACGTGCGCGGCTTGAAGGCACCGCCGCGCAGCACGGTCGCGCCGGCGGCACGCAGCCGATGCGCGACGGCCAGGATCTGCGCCTCGGACTCGACCGCGCACGGACCGGCCATGAGCACGACGCCGGCGCCGCCGATGCGCGTTCCATTCGGCAGCTCGATGATCGTCTGCTCCTGACGCCACTCCCGTGATACCTGTTTGTACGGCTGCGTGACGTGGATGACCTGCAGCACATCGGGCAGGGCCTCTAGTCGACCGCTGTCCACCCGCCCGTCATTGCCGATCAGCCCGACCGCCGTCCGGTTCTTTCCCGGAATCGGCCGCGCGTCATAGCCCATTTCCTGGATGACATCCAGCACACGGCGCACAGATTCATCGGGCGCGCCGTGTCGCATTACGACCAGCATCGGATCCGTCCGGATTCGCGTTGTTCAGGGGTGTCGAATCACCCGGTGTGGAATGGTACTGACTCGTCGCGGGTGTGTAAAGCCGGGGTTCGGCGCTCGCGAAGACACGGGAGCGTCAATCGAAGAACGAGCGGATGGATTCGACGACCCACGCCTGCTGCTCTTCGGTGAGCTCGGGATAGATGGGCAATGCGAGAACCTCGCGAGCGGCGGCTTCCGACGCCGGGAAATCGCCGGGGCCGTGCCCGAGATCGCGGAAGCAGACCTGCAGATGGAGCGGCACGGGATAGTAGACCTCCGTGCCGATGCCCGCAGCGCCGAGATGGTCGCGCAACGCATCGCGCTGCTGCACGCGGATGACGAACTGATTGTAGATGTGGCCCGGCACATCGTCCGGGGCAATGACGCGCCCATCGTCGAGACGCGCCTCGGCGAGCAGCGCGCGATAGCGGTCGGCATTGCGACGGCGCGCGGCAGACCATGCATCGAGATGCGGCAGTTTCACGCGCAGCACTGCGGCCTGCAGCGCGTCGATGCGGAAATTGCCGCCCACGCGCTCGTGGTAGTACTTGGGCCGGGATCCGTGCACGCGCAGGATGCGCAGGAGGTCGGCGAATGCGTCGTCGCGCGCGGTCACGAGTCCCGCATCGCCGAAAGCGCCCAGGTTCTTGCTCGGGAAGAACGAAAAGCAGCCGGCCAGGCCGGTCGACCCGGCGGCACGGCCCCGTGCGTCGGTCGCGCCAATGGCCTGCGCGGCGTCCTCGATGATGGGGATGCCGCGCGCGGCGACCGCGTCGAGCAGCAGATCCATGTCCGCGCAGCGGCCGAACAGATGGACAGGCAGCACGGCACGTGTTGCGGGCGCGATCGTGGCTGCTGCTGCAGCGGCATCGAGGTTGAACGTTGCCGGATCGATGTCCGCGAAGACGGGACGCGCGCCGAGGCGAGCAATGACGCCGGCCGTCGCGAAGAACGAGAACGGCGAGGTCACCACCTCATCGCCGGGCGCAAGGTCCAGTGCCATCAGCGCAACGAGCAGCGCATCCGTACCGGACGAGACACCGATCGCGTGCGGCACGCCACAGTAGCGCGCCACGTCCGCCTCGAACGCACTGACTTCCGGGCCCAGAATGAAGTGCTGCGATTCGACGACGCGCTCGATCGCGACGCGAATGTCGTCCCGCAGAGTGTCGTGCTGGGCACGCAGGTCGAGGAGGGGGACACGCATGGGCGGCGAATATAGAGGCTGCTGTACGCGCCGGCTATGCCGTGCGCGGCAACGGAACGTCGAGACGGAGGCCGTGATGGGCGATGCGCGTGTCACCCGCCCAGCCGGCGTCACGAACGCGCGCCGGCAGCGTCAGGAGATCGAGGTCCGGGCCGACGTGCGTGAGGACCAGGCAGCGCGGCCGCGCGCTGCTCGCGAGCGCGGCGACGTTGGACGGCCGCAGATGCGACGGGTGTGGATCGCCGTCCGGCACGGTGCACTCCGCGACGAGCACATCGACGCCGCGCAGGAAGATGCCCAGTGCGTCATCGGGCGCGGTGTCGCCCGTGAAGCCGATCGACGCCTCGGGACCCTCGATCCGATAGGCGAGCGATGCATCCGTGTGCGGCGTCGCACATGCGCGGATGCGCAGCTCGCCGGCAGCGAGTTCGCCGCCCGCGTGCAGCTCGCGCACTTCGAGCGGAAACGCCGCCTCGCGCAGCGTGGCGCCCAGCGCAGCGGGCAGACCCGCAAGGAGGGCGTTCATGCCGTCCGGACCGAAGAGCGTGAGCGGCGCCGAGCGCGCCGGCCGCATCCCGTGCTTCCACGCGTAGAAGAGGTAGGGCAGATCTCCGATGTGATCGAGGTGGAAATGCGTGATGCCGACGTGGGTGAGCCGGGACCACTGGACGCCGGCGCGCACGAGACCATGCACGCTGCCGGGACCGCAGTCCAGCAGCATGCGCACGGTGCCCGCCTCGACCACGAAACAGGAGGTGCCGCGCGCGGGATCCGGTGTCGTGGTGCCGCAACCGGCAACGACGAGGCGCATCAGTCGGTGCGGATGTCGCGCGCCCAGTCGCGGTTCTCGCGGTACCACGCGACGAGTGCTTCGACACCCTTCCGGAACGAGGTCTCGGGTTTCCAGCCCAGCAGCCGCTCCGCCTTGCTGATGTCGGCCCACGTCGCCGTGACATCGGCCGGATGGCGCGGCTGCCGCTCGATGCGTGCGCTCCTGCCGAGCAGCGCTTCCACGATCCCGATCGCATCGGCAAGCACCACGGGACGGTCCGAACCGAGATTGATGATCTCGTACCCCAGCGGTGCAATGCCCGCGATGGTACCGCGTGCGACATCATCGACGTAGGTGAAATCGCGCTCCTGTGTGCCGTCGCCGAACACCGTGACGGGTCGGTCCTCGGCGATCCACTGCACGAAACGGAACAGGCTCATGTCCGGCCTGCCCGCGGGGCCGAAAACCGTGAAGTAGCGCAGCACCGTGACATCGATGTCGTGCAGATAGTGGTACGTGTAGGCCATGGCTTCGGCGGCCTTCTTCGATGCAGCGTAGGGGGAAAGCGGCTGGTCCGTGTGCGCTCTCTCGGAATACGGGCGCGGATTGTCTCCGCCGTAGAGGCTCGACGTGGAAGCGAGCACGAACTTGAGAATGCCGAATCGCGCGCAGGCATCCAGCAGGTTGAGCGTGCCGGTCGCATTGGTATCGAGGTAGACCCAGGGATCCGCGACAGACGTGCGGACGCCCGCGCGCGCGGCGAGGTTGATGACGGCGTCCAGGCTGCCCGCGCTCCGGAAAACATCATCCACCGCCCGCCGGTCCGTGATATCGGCGCGATGGAACCGGAAACGGTCGAAGGGTTGCAGCGTCGCGAGGCGCCACTCCTTGAGGCGCACGTCGTACGCATCGTTCATGTTGTCGACGCCCACGACGGTATCGCCTGCTGCGAGCAGGCGGTGCGCGACGTTGGCGCCGATGAAGCCGGCCGCGCCCGTGACGAGATAGTTGGCCATGTTCGCTGCTCGACCTCTCTCGCGGCTCAGGGGATGCGCGGGATGAACACCATGTGCCGGAACTGGTCGCTCCCGCTCGCACGCAGCCGCAGGATGTAGAGGCCGGCCGCCACGCGCCTTCCCTGCTCATCGGTTCCGTCCCAGCGCGTATTCACACACGGGTCGCTCTGACCACCCGTCGCCCGGCCGTACTGGCCCGGGTCGAGCGTCACGGTACCACAGTCCGCCGTCGCGGGCACGAGCCTGCGCACGAGGCGGCCGCGCTGGTCGAACACGCCCAGCTCGACAGTCGTGCGTTCCGCGATGTCGAACCAGATCCGGGTTTCCGCCTCGCCCGTATTGCGCGGGAACGGATTCGGGAAATTGTCATAGAGGAGCGTCGCGGGCGGGCGCGTGTCACTCGTGACGACGAACGCGGCACTGCTTTCCACGGTGTCGACCGCGCCCGTACGGGTTCGTGCGATCACGCGCCAGCGATACGCGACATTGGGCACGAGCGGCTGCGCCGGCCTGACCTGCGACTCGGAAAGGTTGCGCTGCGCCGGTTGCACGAGCCTGCCATCGTCCGCCGAGAGGATCTCGAGATCGTACGTGAACGGCCCGACCGGCGGTGGCGCCTGGAGCGGCGTCCAGCGCAGCTCGGGACGCGGATCGTTCACGAACGTCACCTGGGCAGGCGAGGGCGAGACGAGCCGGACCCAGCGGGGCATCACGAACGGCGTCGCCACGTTGCTCACCCGCATGATGTTCAGCGGTCCGCGCGCGACCACGCGCCACCAGAGCGACTGTGCGGCGCGCAGCGGAGCGCGCAGCGCGAGCGAGAACGCCTCCTGCACGGAGTCCACCTGTACGATGCTGTCGAAGACGGGGTCCGTCGCGATTTCGACGCGGTAGACGACGGGCCGGAGATTCGGATGCACGAGCGCGGCAGACCATGAGAACGTGGGCGCAACGGACGTCGAGACGCGCTGGAGGTCGAGGTCGGACACGCCCGTGGTCGCGAGGCCGTCCGGGAACAGGATCGCGCTCGCGAGATCCGGAATCCCGGCGCCCACCGCGTTGTCCGGATTCGTGGCATGCGTTCCCGAGAGCGTGAGCGCGCGGCGCACGGCGAACGGACTCAGGCTGGGCCATGCCTGCAGGAATGCGCCGGCCGCACCGGCGACGAGCGCGGCGGCGTAGCTCGTGCCCGCGAGACCGGCCGTGTAGCTCGAGAACGCCACGTTCGATGCCGCCTGCAACTGCACGGCGCGCGCGGAGACTTCCGGCTTCCGGCGTCCATCCGCGGTTGGCCCGCGCGCAGTCGCCCGGGCATTGAACACGGCGGGACCGCCGAGCGCGTCCACTGCACCCACGGACAGCACGCTGTCGGCATCCGCGGGGGCTGAAAGCGTGCCGGCTGCCGGTCCATCGTTGCCCACCGCGACCACGACGAGGACACCGCGGCGCGCGGCCTCGTCCGCGACGCTCGTGGTGACCGTCGTATTTCCATCGAGCACGGCCAGCGGATACGCCGGCTTGTCCGTGAAATCGAACCGGAACACGACTGCCGAGAGGACTATGCGAGCGCCCATCGACTCTGCCCACTCGAGCGCAGCCACCCAGCGATCCTCATCGGCCTCCGTGTCGCCCGGCTCGGCATCGACTCTGGCGAGGAGGAACTGCGCGCCGTGCGCGGGACCCACGACGAAGCCGGGACGGCGTCCGCCCACGAGCGACCATACCTGCGTGCCATGCGTCTCCTGATCGACGCCCGGCGGGTCCTGCGGCTCCGTGTAGACGATGGCATCGCCGCCAATGAAATCGCGCGTCGCGAAGACCTGGACGCCGGTGAACGCGTCGTGGCGCGGTTCGAACCCGGTATCCAGAATCGCGATGCGGATGCCGACCCCGGTGAATCCGAATGCGTGTGTGCGCGGCACGCCGAGCACGCGCAGCGCGTGCCAGTTGGGACCGTAGTATGCACTGTCCTGCTGCTGTGCAGGAGGCGCATCGCCGCCCGCCGCGCGCACGGGACGTGGGGTCGACACGGCAGCCGCACGTTCGAGCCTGCCGACCGGCCGCACCGCGATGACACCGGGCAGACGGGCGAGGCGGCGGCGAGCACGCGTATCGGCGTCCACGCTCACCGCGCGCAGCCATCTGCTGGTGAAGCGGATGCGTGCGCCGGTTGCGCGCACGCGATCGAGCAGTGTCGCGGGGATCGGCCTGTCATTGGGCAGGATCTCGAGGCCGGCCGCGCGCCGCGCGGCGAGGGCATCGGCGCTCAGGGCGGGCGGCGCCGCGGACGCGGACGCATCGGCAGAGAAGAACACCCAGAACGCGCGCTCACGCACATCCCCCGGATGAGAGACAGCGGCGGCGGCGCAGACGAAAAGCAGTGCAACGCACGTGGCCGCGCGCCCTGCCATCTACCCGCTCGCCATCGCGCCGGTCAGGACCTCCTCGAGGCGAACGCCCACGATGGAACTGATGCCCGGCTCCTGCATCGTGACACCGTAGAGCCAGTCCGCAGCCTCCATCGTGCGCGGGTTGTGAGTGATGACGATGAACTGGCTGGTCGCCTTGAAACGCTGGAGCATCGCGATGAAGCGACCGATGTTCGCCTCGTCGAGCGGCGCATCGACTTCGTCCAGCACACAGAACGGGCTGGGCTTGACGAGGTAGATCGCGAACAGCAGCGCGAGCGCCGTGAGCGCGCGCTCGCCGCCGCTCAGCAGATGGATGCGCTGCGTCCGCTTGCCGCGTGGCGAGGCGGAGATGTCGATGGGTGATTCGAGCGGATCGTCCATGTCCTCGAGTCGGATGTCGCATTCGCCGCCCTCGAAGAGCGTCTGGAACGTGGACTGGAAGTTGCCGCGCACGCGCTCGAACGTGTCGGCGAAAAGGTCGCGCGCCGTGCGGTTGATCTGGCGGATGGCACTCAGCAGATCGTCGCGCGCGCGAACGAGGTCGTCGCGCTGCGTCTGCAGGAACTCGAGCCGCGTGCTCTCCTCCTCGTGCTCCTCCATTGCGAGCATGTTGATGGGGCCGAGACGTTCGATGTCCGCGGTCACCGCCATCAGCTCGGCATGCACCAGTTCGTTCTCGACGTCGGGTGATTCGGCCTCCTCGGCCAGCTGTTCGAACGGCCGGCCCCACTCGGCTTCGAGGCGCTCGCGCACACGGCGCTGCGCGGACTCGGCCTCCGCGCGCTGCAGCTCGAGGCGGTGCCGCAGCTCGGACCGCTCGTCGGATGTCCGGCGCAGCGTGCGCACGCGAGCTTCGATGCCGAGTGCCGCATCGGCCGCGTCGGCAAGCTGATCCTCGTGCCCGTGCAGGTCGCGCGTACGGGCCGTCCGCTCTTCGAGCAGCTCCTCCAGGCGCGCCCCCGCACCTTCACGCAGGCCGTCGAGCTGAGACAGCGACTCGCGGTGCTCCGCCTGCTCGGCGTCGAGCGCGGCGATACGACGCTCCGTCTCGTCGCGTTCCGACGTGGTTTGCGTGCGCCTGCGTTCCAGTGCTGCCAGCGTGCCTTCGGCGCGCGCGTGCGAAACGCGCAGCTCCGCTTCCTCGTCGCGCACGGACTCCCATTCCCGCTCGCGCTCGGCCAGCACCTGGGCGGTCTCCTGCCAGCGCTGGCGATGCGCGATCAGCCCGCTCTCGAGGGCCTGCCGCTCGGCACGCGCCACGGCCGCCTGTTCCCGGCTCGACTCCGTGACGCGCAGCAGCTCTTCGCGCCGGCGGTCCAGCTCCGCACTGCTGCGCTCCGTGCGGCCCCGCTGCCCGGCGCGCGTTGCTTCGTCGGCCTCCGCGCGGCGCAGGTCCAGCTCGACGGCGTGCAGCTCGGCCTGCACCGCACGCAGCGCGGCCTCGGCGTTCTCGATGGCGACGACGGCGTCCTGACGCTCCTGCGTGCGCTGCGTCGCGCTGTCGCGTGCGTGCGCGATCTCGGCACGCAGCGACTCCATGCGCTCGCGCCGGCCGAGAAGCACGGGCTCCGCCGGTGCCGCGCCGGCGAACTCGAGCAGTTCGATCAACGCTTCCAGTCGCGGCAATGCCTCGCGCGGCAGCAGTGCGACCGCGCCCGCCTGGGCGTGGTGTCCGGCAAGCCACGCGCGCACGGTCGCAGCCGCATTCGCATCGCGCACGACGAGGGCCTGCAGCAGCGACCCGAGCGCCGCTTCCATGGCCGCCGCCCGTGGCCGGGGCAGATCGAGGAACTCGGCGACGGGCCCGACGAGACCATCCAGATCCGCGCGCGCATTGAGAGCGGCCGCCACGGCGGGCGCGAAGCCGTGGTAATCGCGCACGAGCGCCTCGAGCGCCTCGAGCTTCGCGACGAGGCGATCCGCCTCATCCTCGGCGCCTGCGAGCGCACGACGGGCACGCGCTTCCTCCTCCAGCGTCGCGTCGACGGCGGTCTGCGCAGACGCGCGCTGCCTTGCGAGAACGTCTCTGCGCTCGCGCAGCGCACGCGCCTGCTCGGCGAACAGGTCGCCCTGCTCGTCCAGCCGGCCCAGCTCGGCCGCGAGATCGGCCTGTTCGGTATCGAGGTGTGCCGTGCGCGCCAGCGCTTCGGCCGCGCGCGATTCCGCGTTCGTCGCATCCGCCTCGAGCCGCGCCAGCCGGCGCGTCAGCTCGGTCTCGCGTGCGCGCGCATCCTCATCCACGCGCCGCACGTCCGTCACCACCTGGCGGACGCGCGCGTGACGCTGCTGCATTTCCTCGACGCGTACGCCGAGCGCGTCGAGCACACGGGTCTGGCCGGCGAATTCGGCGTCGATGGACGTCGCTTCGGTGCCCAGCGCGTCGAGCCGCGCGCGCAGCTCCTCGCGCTCGCCCGCGATCTGGACCAGGCGTCGCTCCGCGTGCGACCTGCGCTCCTCCGCGACGGCCAGCTCGCGCTCGCGTTCCGCGATCTGGCGCGTCACGTCTTCGAGCGCGCTCGCCGCCACGGCGCGGAGACGCGACGACTCCGTCGATTCGAGGCGGCGCCGTTCCAGCTCGGCCTCCGCCGCGGAAAGCGCAGCGCGCGTGGCCGGCTCATCGCGCGTGAGCGTCTCGAGGCGAGCCGCGGTCTCGCGCAGCGCATCCTCGACACGCTGCAGCTCGACGGCCGCCGCGGCGATCTCGAGGTCGAGCCGGCGCTTGCGCAGGGTGCCGTAGCGCTGTGCCTTGCCGCGCTGGCGCGCGAGGCTGCGCACCTTCGATTCGACCTCCGCGACCAGATCCTGCAGGCGCGCGAGATCCGTCTCGGCCGCGTCCAGCTTCCGCTGCGCCGCTTTCCGGCGATCCTTGTAGCGCCCGATGCCGGCGGCCTCCTCGAACAGATGGCGGCGGTCCTCCGCGCGATCGGACAGGATCGAGTCCACCATGCCCTGTTCGATGACGGCGTAGGCGTTCGCGCCGAGACCCGTATCGCGGCAGAGATCGAGGATGTCGCGCAGGCGAGTCGACTGGCGGTTCAGCTGGTAGTCGCTGCCGCCCTCCCGGAACACGATGCGCCGGATCTCCACCTCGCTGTGCGGCAGCGCCAGACGACCTACCTCGTTCGAGAACGACAGCGACACCTCCGCGCGGTTCACCGGCTTGCGCAGTATCGTTCCCTGGAAGATCGCCTCTTCCATTTTCGCACCACGGATCGCGGAGGCGCGCTGCTCACCGAGCACCCAGCGGATCGCATCGCTGATGTTCGACTTGCCACAGCCGTTCGGTCCGACGATCGCGGTGATGCCATCGTGGAAGCGCAACTCCGTCTTGTCGGCGAACGACTTGAACCCGTGCAGGGCGAGACTGCGAAGCTTCATGAGGGCGTGCGTCCAACTCGTTGAACGAGGGTCGTGTCGAGCCCGGCCGCGCCGAGCAGCCTGCGCATCACATCCGCTTCCGATGGGCCCGCGTATGCCCCGCAGTACAGGTGATAGCGCGTGACACCCCCGGAATACGGCACTTCAAGCATGTACGCGGGAATGCCGATCCCCGCCAGATCCGCCGCGCGCACTGCCGCGGCTTCCCGCACATCGAACGTGCCGAGCAGAAACGCGAACGGCGTGCTGCGGATGTCCCACTCGGAGCTGTCATCCGCCTTGTAGCCCCTCGCGATCAGCTGCGCCTGGAGCAGCGCCGCCTCCGTGCTGTCCCGCACGGGCCCCGCCTGCACGCGGTAGTAGACCACGCTGTCCACCAGGATGGGCGTGAGATAGAACCCCATGGCGGGCTCCGCGGTCTTCAGCTCCGCGACGCGCTCCGTTGCGGCCGCCAGATCCTGGTGCGACTCCACAGCCACGGAGTACAGCATTGCATCGCCCACCGGCACACCGGGATCCACCGGAGCGGCCGGCACCGGCGCCGTTGGCGGCTCGACGGTCTCGGGCCGCGAGGCCATCCGGTACACGGCTGCGCCGCCGAACGCGAGCAGGGCCAGGCCGAGCGTCCAGACCAGCGTCCGCCGGCCGGTCGGGACGTCTTCCGCGACCGGCGCGGAGTCCGCGACCCGAGCCTGCTCCGCCGCGGCGGGTCCCACGACGGGCGGCGGTCCCTGCGGCCGCCCGGTCGCATGCGGCGCGACCACGCCAATGACGCGCGGCTCGGGCGGCAGATATCCCGATGCGATGCGCGCATCCGCGCTGCCGCCCAGGAACAGCGCGGCCTGGAAGCGCGCATGCAGCGCATCGAGGCCCCGCGCCCGCCACGGAACGTACACGAGCAGCACCGCCTCCCCCTGCACCGCCTCCTCGACGAGGTGCGTCCAGCCTTCGTGACGCAGCAGATCCTCCGCGTCCGGCACCGCAGGCCCGGCCGGGATGAACCGGAATGCGCGATCCGGCACCGGCCGTGCCACGTGCTGGAACGAAGAACCGAAGAGCAGAACGTCGGAGATTCCCTCGGCATTCGCATCCGCGAGCTCGCGCAGATCGGGAGCATCCACATGCAGGTCGACGAGGAACACCGTGCGGCCGCGGCTGGCCAGCGCGTCCGCCAGCTCGACGGCGGCACGCGCGCTCCAGCCCGAGTAGCGCGCTGCCTCACCCGAGATGAAGAGGAGCGCCGAAGGAACGCGGACGAAGGAGGCGAGGATCTCCTCCCATACATGCGATGCGGCGCCGCTCTCCGGATCGAACGGCACCGCATGTGGCCACGAAGCCGCTGTCATTCGCCTGCCGTCTCCGCTCCCGGTTCGGTTGGGTTCGTCTCACGTCGATCCGACCTGATCGGAACGCTGCCGCCGGAGAATGTACCCCCACTGCAGCCACGAAAAAAGGGACCGCGGCCCCGCCTCAGGCCTCGAGCGCCTGCGCAGGAGCGTCGCCCCAGAGTCGTTCCAGCTGGTAGAACTCGCGTGCGGCGGGATGGAATACGTGCACCACGAAGTCGATGTAGTCGATGAGCACCCACCGTCCGGCGCGCAGCCCCTCGACGTGACTGGGGCGCACGCCCTCCTTCTTCAGCTCTTCGATCACGTGCTCGGCGATCGAGCGGACGTGCATGTCGGACGTGCCGTTCACGAGGAAGAAGAAGTCCGTCGCATCGGAAAGACCGCGCAGGTCCAGTACGAGCATGTCCATGCCCTTCCGATCGGACGCAAAGGCGACGGCGCGCGCGAGCTCGTCCGGCAGAGTGGCGGTCTCGTTCGGACTCTTCATTCCGCCTTGATCACCCACACCTTGATCTCGGTTCGCACATCCGCGTGCAACCGGATCGGCACGGAATAGACGCCGAGCGCCTTGATCGGCTCGTCGAGCATGATCTGTCTGCGGTCCACCTCGAAGTCCAGGCCCTGCTCGTTCAGGCGATCCGTGATGTCCGCCGTCGTGATCGAGCCGAACAGCTTCGACTCCTCGCCCGCATTCGCGTGGAACGTGAGTGATACGCCTTCCAGCTGCGACGACCGCCGGCGCGCCTCCAGATAATCACGCTTCGCACGCTGCTCCGAGCGGCGCTTCTCCTCCGCGATCTGCCGGACGGCCGACGCCGTCGCCTCGTAGGCGTAACCGCGAGGGAGCAGATAGTTGCGCGCGTAGCCCGGCTTCACGCTCACCACTTCGCCCGCCGCTCCGAGATTCTCGAGATCCTGACGCAGGATCACTTTCACGTTCTTCATTCCCTGGCCTCCTCAGCCGTTGGCATCGGGCGACGCGTTGTGCCGCGTGCGCAGATCCAACCACGTATCCGTCAATCCCACGAGAGCCGTCGCCGACATCACGAGCGGAAGCAGCAGCACGGTCACGATTCCCATCAACAGCAGGCTGAACGGACCGGGCGCGCCACTCAGCACGAGCAGCACGGCGGCACCGCGCAGCGCGTAGAGCGCACCCATGAACGCGAGCAGGTTCGTGCCCACCCGCTGCGGCTCGCCCCAGGGCAGCAGCAGCAGCAGCAGCGCCAGGACGAGCACCCACGCGAGAGCGTCCGGAAACCGGAACTCGCGGAGCGGCCGGAGCGGCGCCGGGTCCTGCACGGTCAGCCGGTTGTACATCCACCAGGCGACCGCGAGCCCCGCCAGCGATCCGAGGGCGAGCAGCGCCGGTGCCAGCAGCGACTGCACGTCGGCGACGCGGCGCAGCGCGTCCTCGAGCGTGACACTCCCCTCGAGCCATGGCGCACCCCGGAACGACGAAGCCGCCACGCTCGCCGCCTCTCGCAGCCTGCCGGCGATGCGCTCGTCCAGTGCGCCCATCGTTCCCGACCGCAGGGCGAGAATCGCGCCTGCCGTCCCGAGGGCGGCGGAGACCGCGACGAGGCCACGTCCGAGAAACTGCACGCGCGGCAGCATGATCACCGCGACCAGGAACCACGCGCCCACCGACAGAGACCAGCCGCGCTCCACGTTGGCCAGCGGATCCGATCCACCCAACAGCGATACTCCGAGCAGCAGCGCGCCCACCACCACTATCAGCGGGCGCCCGCGCGGCAGCGCCAGCAGCAGCAGCGCCAGCGGGACCGCGATCAACAGCGCGGGATGCAGCACCGAAAACACGAGACAGGCAAGGATCAGCGCTGCGACGGTGCCCCAGCCCGCTGCACGCTCCTGCGCAGGCACGCTAGTCGACGTACCTCCGCACGTACGGCACCAGTGCCAGATAGCGCGCGCGCTTCACCGCCGTGCCCAGCTGGCGCTGGTGACGCGCGCACATCCCCGTCATCCGCCGCGGCAGGATCTTCCCCTGCTCCGTCATCATGCGCGACAGCGTCTTCTCATCCTTGTAGTTCAGCTGGCGAATGCCCTGCTCGCAGAGCGGGCAGTTCTTCGCGGCGCGCCGGATCGTCATTCGTCATCCTCCTCATCGTCGCCGCCATCCTCGCGCGACGGCTCCCGCGTCGCGATCGACATCGGCGCCGTCGGCAATCCCTCGTTCAGCACGATGAGGAAGCGCAGCAGCTCCTCGTCCAGTTTGAGCAAGCGCTCGAACTCCGGCAGCCCATCCACGGCGCTGCGGAACTGCACGATGACGAAGTGGCCTGCGGTCTGCTTCCGGATGGGATAGGCCAGCTGCCGCCGGCCCCAGTTGTCCGTCGCGGTGATCTCGCCGCCGCCGCCCGTGATCAGCTCGTGGTACCGCTCGAGCTTCTCCGTGATGCGTTCCTCGGCCAGCTGCGTATCGAAGATGTAGACGACCTCGTAGTCTCTCACGTCCTCGCCTCCCATGGTCGATTCGGCCACGACCCGCATGGTCGCGGCAGGAGAAGAGCACGGGAAGATATCAGATGGTGGGGTTCTGTGGTAGGGCTGGGGGACGGCGGACGACGAACGACGGGCCACCAGGCCCGGGCCATCAGCGGCGGGCCACCAACGACGGTCACAAACGGCTCCACGATCCGCCGGCACCACGACGTCGAAGGGCGAGAAGGACTACGCGAAGGGTGAGCGGCTGAACCGGCAGATCACCGGATCAGATCGTACAGGTCGACGCGCTCGACACCCAGCTCATCCACGCTCCGGCCGAGGAGGAACCCGCGCCCGATCTGGTAAATCGTCACGCCAGCAGGCGAGTCGACGGGCCCAAGGAAACGACCCTCGGAGTCGAAGATCAGCCAGCGCTGCGGTTCGCGGCCGGGCGGCTCATATTGCGCAACCCACAGTTGTCCATCCGCGTCGACCCTCAAATCGGAGTAGGCCGGCCGGCTACGGTGTACCGGCATCAAGGCGTAAGCCTCGCGCAGCTCCACCGACATTGCTGCACGCGCCTGTTCGCTCTCGATGCGCGCGAGCTGCTGCTCGAGAAACGACTCGACATCCGCCGGATCGACGGGGGTCGACTCCTGTCGCCACCGGATGATCCGGCGCAGCTCGCCAGCCATGGTGTAGACCCCGATTTCGGGCGCAACGGCCTTGCCGTAGTGGAAGACATCACCGGCCGCGATGGGCCACGGGTGTGGCTCGAAGGGAATGAGCACGTTGCCCGCGCGCGGATGGAAGTAGAATCCCCGAATCGGGAATTCGCCGATCACTTCCGCCGTTCCGGTGTGCGGATCGAGTCGGAAGAAGAGACCGGGCTCGCGGATCACTGCGCCGCTCCCGGGCGCGCCCTCGACGCCCCGCTCCGTGTAGGCGAGGACCGAGCCATCGGCGAAGAGACCGCCACGCGGACGCGGGAATACGCGTTCGTCGATTGCGGGCAGCGGGAACGAACGGACGAATTCTCCGTTCGGAGCAAACACGGACATGCGGCGCAGGGTGCCGTCGAAGACAACCAGTGTGTCGGCGCTCATGACGTCGAGCCGGCTCATCGCGCGGAACTCGCCCGGTCCCTCTCCTTCCCGGCCGACCGCAGAAAGGAACGTGCCCTGCTCGTCGTAGAATCGCAGCTCGTGCGTGCCGCCGTTCGCGATGACGATGCGGCCATCCACGAGCCGCCGTGCGCCCACCACGCCCCAGAGCTGGCGTTCGGGGTCTCCCTCAGCGATGCCGATGCGTAGCCGCGGCGTCTCCATCACCTGCCACGCTTCGCCGGTCGACCAGGCGCCGTGCACGTTCTCGACAATGCGGATTCCTGCGCTGTCGCGGACGACGTGACCGGGCACGACCTCGCTGTCCGTCGCGCAACCGAGCGCGAGCAGCACAACCACGATCTGGATACGTACCAGTCTCGCCAAAGCGGGCTCCTCGACATGGGTCGGGCGGGCATGATTCTGTTTGAGGTTGGACGGCCTGACCGCGTGTTTCGTTGCCGGCTTCGCAGAGCCGGCGTCGAGCTTCGCCACGACATTGTACATACCCGTCAGCGTGACGACGGGGTCGCGCTCGAGACGCCGTGCTCGCCGCGCTGGAGGAAGGGCAGGACGGGCGCCTACGGTTCGCTCCACACGATCCGATACCGCGTCACGAACGGGACGTCGGACTCGTCGTGCCACCTGCCCCAGACGTGGTCGCCGCGCATCACGTACGGAAACACGCCGTACGGCATGCGCACCCGACCGATGTACGTTCCTTCCGGCTGGAATACGTCCCACACGTTCGGCTCCCGCCACGGGACGTCCGGCCGCATGCGCCCGTCCGGCGATGAGACCAGGGGCGGATCATACCGCTCCGAGGGCATGGATACCCACACCCAGATGCGCCCTTCCTCATCGACGACGGCGCCGCGAATGCGTGGTTTCACGCGCGGGATCTCGGTGATCGCGCCGTGACGCGCACCCTGCGGAATACTCTGCTCGAGGAAGGCCCGCTGGTCGCGGCGCTCGGCCGCGCTCACTTCGACTGGTGGGACGTTGCGCCGGATGCTCACGACGCGACCCGGGGCCAGAAGCTCCCTCGGTCCGGCACGTAGTACGCCGTCCTGCAGCGGGGCAGTCGCATGAACGTCCAGGGCGTACCGGTCGGTGCGATAGGTGATGACAGAATTCAAGGGGCTGAATAGCCAGGCCGCCTCAGGCGAATACGGCGTTCCCCACATCGAAGGTTCTGGCGACCTGGTCCAGACGGGGAAGGCCGGAAGCGAGACGTCGGGCAACTCCGGTGCGAAGACCGTATCCAGCACAGCACCGGCGCGCATGCGCACGATGCCCATGGGGAGAACCTCGTCGTCGCGCGTGGGCCGTCGCCGGGCATACCCCAGGTGGAGGATCTCATCACGCGTCATTTGCAGAGCTCGACCGATGCCCGCCGGTGGATACGCGAATACCGGCCATGTCGCGACCGGCTCGCCTTCCGGCGAGTACACGTTGATCCGCCCGACGGTGAGAACGATCAGCCGATCGTCCTCCAGCAGAGCGAAACCGAAGATCCCCCTGTACTCGCCGGGGCCCTCGCCGCGCCCGCCGATCATCCGCACGAACCGACCACTCGCATCGTACTCTCGAACGGCGGGCCCGGCGCGCCGCATCACGTCGAACTCCATGACGAAGATGTGGCCGTCACGACGAACCAGCAGCGACGAAACCGCGCTGAGTGCATACTCGGCGGGACCGTTCACCGTGCCAATCGTGATTTCGGGAACCAGCTGCGCAACACCGTCCCGCAAGGGAGGTCCTGCCACCCTCACTATCGTATCCTGCACACTTGACGGCAGCGAGAGTCTCGAATCACCACCGACGGACGCCGAAGCCGCAAACGGCACCAGACCCGCGATCGCCATCACCACGCGAGTCGTTCGCCACGCTGCGGACACCTGACCAGCCCATGCATCGACCTTGGGTCCGGAGGCTCGCTCCGGTCGGCCAGTTGAGCCTGACGTCAATGATTGCCACCATCGGATTCTCCTCAGCATGTGGCCTCCTTGATGTCTGAATGTCGCTTATCACGGTGCTGGGCCTGTTTCGCACTGCCTCTGGTTATCGATTCACCGGTGACTCGCCGCGCTTCGCACGCTCGACCATTTCGCGAAGGTGCGGCAAGCCTGGCGGTCGTGCCAGTTTCCATCGACGAGTGGCACGACTTCTGTTACGATCCGGACTTCAATGACCCGCCGTCGTGGTGGTGAGTGCGGCAAGGGTTGACGTCACAAGAGGCATCGCCTAGACTTGCCTGTCGGCACCGCTGGTCCTTGCTGGAACGCGAGGTACCAAGATGTTCAGCACACGCTTCTTCATGTGGCTCAACCTGTTGCTCGCTGCGGTTGGCTGGTTCCTGTACGAAAGGGCGGTAGAACTGGCCCCGTGCAGGAGCTTCTGGTGAGCTTCTAGGGGTCTTGGAACCCTGGCTGCCTGAGCCTTGTCCACCTCCAGCCAATCCACCTGGGTGGGCTCGCTCCAGGTTCTCTGGATGAGCCCTTCCCGAGCCCTTCTTGCGCGGTACTTCCGGTTCTCTCCGGGCAATGTTCTAGCCGGCGTGGGCGCGGCCCGTCGGGAAGGCCGCTGTCTTCAAAGTGGCAAAGAGGAACCACCGCGCCGACTCAGCAAGATGCGTTCGTTCGCCGTCGTTCCTCTCCCACCGTTCGGTCTCCCGCCCGAAAAAGCCGAATCCTATCTACACGTTGAACCGGAACAGAATGATGTCCCCATCCTGAACGACGTACTCCTTCCCTTCACTGCGCACGAGCCCACGTTCCCGTGCTGCCTTCATCGAGCGCGCCGCAACGAAGTCTGACCACCCGAGGGTCTCCGCGCGAATGAAGCCCCGCTCGAAGTCGGTGTGGATCTCGGCGGCCGCGCGCGGCGCCTTCGTCCCCCGCACGACTGTCCATGCGCGGCTCTCCTTCTCCCCCGTCGTGAAGAAGCTGATCAGATCGAGCAGATGGTAGCCCGCATGGATGAGCCGGTTGAGACCCGGCTCCTCCAGTCCCAGCTCCGCGAGGAACGCTGCGCGGTCCTCCGGAGGCAACTGAAGCAGTTCGGCCTCGATGCGCGCGGACAGCGGAACGACTTCGGCGGGCTCGTGCTCCTGTTCGACGATCTCCCGCAGCCGCACGACATGAGGATTGTCGTCCCCCGGCAGCTCGTCCTCCGCGACATTGGCGAGGTAGAGTTCGCGCTTCGAGGTGAGCAGGTTGAACGTGCGCAGGATGCGGCGGCGATCCGGGTCCTCCGGCCGCACGACGCGTGCGGGCTTTCCTTCCGACAACGCGGTGTGCAGGTGCTGGAGCAGCTCGTACTCGAGTTCGGCCTCGCGCTCACCGAGGCGCGCAATCTTCTCCGCCTTCGGTAGTCTCCGCTCGACCGCCTGCAGATCCGCGAGCGCGAGTTCGAGGTTGACGATCGTGCGGTCGCGGACGGGGTCGACCTCGCCCATGACGTGGCTCACGTCGTCATCCTCGAAGCAGCGAACGACGTGCACGATGGCGTGCACCTCGCGAATGTGCTGGAGGAACTGATTGCCCAGGCCCTCTCCTTCCGATGCGCCCTTCACGAGGCCGGCGATGTCGACGAACGTGACCATGGTCGAAACCTTCGTCTTCGAGCCGGTGCGCGCGTGCAGCAGATCGAGACGCGGGTCCGGCACGCTGACGACGCCCACGTTCGGATCCACCGTGCAGAACGGATAGTTCTCGGCGGGTGCGAGCGCTCCGGTCAGCGCGTTGAAGAGGGTGGATTTTCCGACGTTGGGGAGTCCGACGATGCCGAGGCGGAGATCCGGCATGTACTACGTCCGTGCCGCGGCCTGCACCGCGGCGATGAGGGAGGGGTAGGCGTCGAGGCATGCTTCGGCCTCGCGCAGGTCGAGCTGCTCGCGGTTCGTGTGCGCGAAGCGCTCCTCGCCGGGTGCGAAGCCGATCGTGGGAATGCCGCCGACACCGCAGGTATGACCGCCATCGGTCGCGAACGTCCACGGCCGCACGATCGGCGCGCGCCCCAACGTCTGCGCGATTGCGCCGGCCGCCGCACGCACGACCGGATGGTCCTGCTCCATCAGGAACCCTGGCGTGAAAAGAGATCGATCCTGGGTGAAGCCCGTGTACGACGTCTGGCGATCGGTCGCGAAGCGCACGTCCATGCCCCATGCGGGATCATCCGGCAGGGCGGAACGGACGATGTCGCGCACCGAAGCCACTGCGTCGGCCGATGTGCGTGACGGCAGGATGCGCCAGTCGATGACGATGCGGACGAGATCCGGGATCACATTGCGGCTGCGGTGCGGCGTCTCGACGAACGTGGCGGCGAGCGTGGAGCGACCGAGCAGCGGATCGCTTTCGAGTGATGCGCCGAACCGGTCGAGCGCGGCGAGCACGGGGCCCAGGAGCGAGAGCGGATTCTTCGCGCGCTCGGGCGCGCTGGCATGCGCGGCGACGCCACGCAGTTCGATGACGATCTCGGCGCGGCCGCGGTGGCCGATGCACAGGTCGCCGTGCGTCGACTCGCCGATGAGGACCGCGTCGGGCTTCACTTCGCCCGCGCGCAAGAGGTACTCCATGCCCAGCCCGCCACGCTCTTCGAGTACGGTGTGCGCGACGATGACATCGCCGGCCGGTCGATTCTCGCGCAGCCGCGCGGCGGCATACGTCTGGACCGCGAGCGGGCCCTTGATGTCCATGGCGCCGCGGCCGTGCAGCCTGCCGTCCTCGATGACCGCGTCGAACGGCCCATGCTTCCATCCCGCAACGTCGCCGACGTCGACTGCATCGAGGTGACAGCTGAGCATCGCGACGGGACCGGCACCCGTGCCGCGCAGACGACCGATCACGTTGCCGGCGCCGTCGACCCAGACATCGTCGAACGCGAGATCCTCCATCTCGGTGCGCACGCGTGCGGCGAGTGCGCCTTCCTCGCCCGGCAGGCTCTCGATGCGGATCAGGTCGCGCGCGAATGCGATCGCGTTGGAGAAATCGGGAGCGCGTGACACCCTGCGCGTCTCTCCCGCCTAGCCGAACAGCGCACTCAGGAAGGTCCGCACGTTGTCGAGCAGGCCCGTGGTGGTGCCGGTGCCGTGGATCGTGACGAACCAGGGTGCGAGCACGAGCGAGACGACGCTCATCAGTTTGATGAGGATGTTCATGGACGGACCCGCGGTGTCCTTGAACGGATCGCCGACCGTGTCACCGACGACGGCGGCCTTGTGTGCGGGGGAGCCCTTGCCGCCGTGCGCGCCGCCCTCGATGTACTTCTTCGCGTTGTCCCATGCGCCGCCCGAGTTGGCCATGAAGAGCGCGAGCAGGACACCGGACAGCGTCGCGCCCGCGAGCACGCCGCCCAGCGCCTTAACGCTGATATAGCCGACGACGACGGGGACCGTGACCGCGATGACGCCTGGCAGGATCATCTCGCGCAGCGCGGCGCGCGTCGAGATGTCGACGCAGCGCGCACTGTCGGGCTTGGCCGTGCCCTCCATGAGTCCCTTGATCTCGCGGAACTGGCGGCGCACCTCCTCGACCATGCCGGCGGCCGCGCGGCCGACGGCCGTCATCGTGAGTGCGGCAATGAAGAAGGGAATGGACCCGCCGATGAGCAGACCGATCGTGACGGTGGGGTCGATGATGTTGATGCCCTGATCGCGCAGCCCGACCGCCGTCGCGTACGCGCTGAACAGTGCGAGTGCGGTGAGCGCCGCGGAGCCGATCGCGAAGCCCTTGCCGATCGCGGCCGTCGTGTTGCCGAGCGAATCGAGCTTGTCCGTGATCGCGCGGACTTCGGGACCCAGGTGGCTCATCTCGGCGATGCCGCCGGCATTGTCCGCAATGGGGCCGTATGCATCCACCGACATCGTGACACCCACGGTCGCGAGCATGCCGACCGCCGCGATGCCGATGCCATAGAGGCCGGCGAACCAGAATGCGATGCCGATCGCGAGCGCGATGAGCAGCACCGGCGCTGCCGTCGACTCCATGCCGACCGCGAGTCCGTCGATGATGTTCGTTGCGGAACCGGTCTCGCTCGCCTTCGCAATACGCCGGATCGGTGCGGCAGCCGTGTAGTACTCCGTGACGAGGCCGATCAGGATGCCGACGAGCGAACCGGCGAGGAGCGCCCAGAACGGACCGGTCGGCGGATAGGCGCGGCCGGTGAGCGGGTCGAGCGGCGCGATGCCGAGCGCCACTACGGCGAAGTAGCTGAGCACCAGGAACAGGGCCGCGGAGAGGAACGTCACGTTCCGGAGCGCGCTGGCCGGGCTGAACCGCTCGAGCACCTTCATCAGCGCGATGCCCACGAGCGAGCACAGCAGACCGATCATGATCGTGAGGATCGGAAGCGCGACCGCCTCCGCACGGCTCGATGCATACAGCGGACTAGCGGCACCGATCGCGATCGTCGCGATCACGGAACCCACGTAACTCTCGAAAATGTCCGCGCCCATGCCGGCGACGTCGCCCACGTTGTCGCCCACATTGTCCGCGATCGTCGCCGGATTGCGCGGATCGTCTTCCGGAATGCCCGCTTCCACCTTGCCGACAAGGTCGGCGCCGACGTCGGCGGCCTTCGTGAAGATGCCGCCGCCGACGCGAGCAAAGAGCGCGATCGAGCTGGCACCCATGGCGTAGCCGCTGATCATCTCGGCGAAGGCCTGGAACTCGACGCTGCTGATCGCCTGCGCACCGGTCGCGTAGTACCATGCGCCCAGGCCGATGAGTCCGAGTGCGGCGACGGACAGACCCATCACGGCGCCACCGAAGAACGACACGCGCAGCGCCTTGCCCTGGCCTTCCTCCTTCGCGGCCGCCGCGGTCCGCACGTTCGCTTTCGTCGCGGCCGACATG
>Ga0302046_10001355_pt1 | contig 22953 bp, 18 predicted proteins | sample RVTome_11_FD_200261 | JGI IMG/M metagenome (GOLD analysis project Ga0302046, IMG submission 200261) | Soil microbial communities from uranium-contaminated site in the Upper Colorado River Basin, Wyoming, United States - RVT147D111 (version 2) ... | reverse complement strand
CGCGTCGGACGCAATGGCTACCTGGGCAACATCTACAAGGGGCGGGTCACCCGTGTTCTGCCGGGCCTCCAGGCGGCATTCGTCGAAATCGGACTCGAACGCACGGCATTTTTGCACGCGAGCGACATGGCGCGCCGCGATCCCGGCCGGGAAAATTCGGAGCAGACGTCCGAGCCGCAGATTTCCCGATTGCTGCACCAGGGCGACGAGTTGCTCGTCCAGGTGGTCAAGGACCCGCTGGGAGACAAGGGCGCGCGCCTGACCACCAACATCAGCCTGCCCTCGAGGTTCCTGGTGATGCTGCCCGGCGCCGACGTCGTTGCCGTGTCGAGCAGGATCGAGGATCCCGAGGAACGCGAGCGCCTCAAGGGCATGGTGGCGCGGCGTAAAGACGGCAGTGACCGCGGCGGTTTCATCGTGCGCACCAACGCCGAAGGGGCCGACGAATTCGCGCTGGCAGCGGACATGTCATACCTGTGCAAGCTGTGGGCGGTCATAGAGGAATGCGGCCGCTCCGCCCGCGCACCCTCGCGGGTGTACGAGGATCTTTCTCTGCCATTGCGCGCCCTGCGTGACCTGATGCACGAGTCGGTGGACCGCGTGCGCATCGACTGCCCGAGGGTCACCGGGGAAGCACAGGCATTCGCCCGCTCCTTCCTGCCGGGGTGGCTCGACCGCATTGAGCAATACCGTGCCGAACGACCGATCTTCGACCTGTTCGGGGTGGAAGCCGAGATCGACAACGCTTTGCAGCGGATCACGCCATTGAAGTCGGGCGGCTACCTGGTGTTCGACCAGACCGAGGCGATGACCACCATTGACGTCAATACGGGTGCCTTCGTCAGCTGCCGGAACCTGGCCGAAACGGCGTTCAAGACCAACCTGGAGGCCGCGCAGGTCATCGCGCGGCAACTGCGGGTGCGCAATTTGGGCGGAATCATCATCATCGATTTTATCGACATGGAGACCGAGGATCACCGCCGCCAGGTGCTGCGGTCCCTGGAGCGCGCGCTGGAGCGCGATCTCGCACGCACCGCGGTCACCGGCATAACGGAGCTCGGGCTCGTGCAGATGACGCGCAAACGCACCACCGACAGCCTCGCCAACCGCTTGTGTGAGCCCTGCCCGACCTGTGACGGCAGGGGCAACCTGAAGAGCACGGAAACCGTCTGCCTGGAGATATTTCGCGAGATCATGCGGTCCTGCCGGCAGTTAGAGGCCAACGGGCTGCTGGTTCTGGCCGCCCCCCAGGTGGTCGACCGCATACAGGAAGAACAGTCGGCGACCGTCACGGAACTCCAGGAAATCGTCGGCAAGAGCATTCGTTTTCAGCGCGAAGAACAATATTCCCGCGAACAGTTTGACGTGGTGCTCGTCTAAGCACCGTGGCAAACCTTCGTACCATGCTCCGCAGAGCCCGGACGCTCTTGTGGACTGCACTGTCCATCGTGATCATTTTGTGCGCGGTGATCGTGGGGCTCGGCAAGCTGCTGATGCCCTACAGCGCGCGTTACCAGCCACAGCTCGAGGCCTGGCTGTCCGGCGAGTTCGGCCGCCCGGTGACGCTCGAGAGTTTCAGCGGTGACTGGAACGCGTTCGGCCCGCAACTGGCCATCGAGGGCCTGAGGTTCGCAGGCGAGGACGGCGGCCCTGGCACGGCCGTGATCGACAAGGCAATCATCGACATCAAACCCTTCAACCTGCTGATTCCATCGCGCGCCCTGTATGACTTCCGCGTTGTGGGTGCGGACTTCCACCTGGTTCATCTGCCCGACGGCAGCTTCGAGTTCTCGGGGCTGGGGATGGGGCGCGGCGAAGGTGATGGCGAGGCGGGTTCGCCGTTGAAGCAGATCGCCAGCATCAGCGAGGTCATCCTCGAAGACTCCAGCCTCAGGTACGACGATGAGGTTTACGACATCCATCTCGACTTGCGGGAGATCGGCGGCCGACTGCAGGTGCGCGGAAACCTGCTTTCCGCCGAGATCGGCTTCAGGTTGGCGCACGGCGCGGGCGGCAGGGTTTCGGGCGAGCTCGGGGCCACGGCCCGCCTCAGGCTGGACGCTGATCAGCACCCGCGCTCAGCGAGTTGGCACCTCAGAGGCCAGGAGCTGATGCTGGGTCAGCTCCGCGACAGCCTCCCGCACAGCGACTACTTCCCGCAGCAAGGCCGCCTCAACGCGGAGCTGTGGGGCGAATGGGACCGCGAGCAGCAGCACCGGGTCCTCGGGGTCGTCGACCTGCGCGCCGCCCGCCTCTCCATCGCGGACCTCAACCGATCGGTCGAGCGCTTCAATACCCGGTTCATCTGGCAATTCACCAATTCGGATCAATGGCGACTGGATCTGTCCGATCTCATGTACGAGGACGAGCGCTCCGCCTTGGATATTTCATCGCTGGGCATCGGCCGTAGCCTGTCGGCCGGCGTCGGCCTGTGGGCCAGTGCCGACGCGGTTCCCGTCGAGATGCCGGCCGAGATTGCGCGGGACGTCGTGGGCCTGCTGGGCAAAGACTGGCCGCGCTACCTCCCGGGACGAGGTGAGGGCGTCGTGCGGGATTTCGAACTGACGCTCAACCGGGACATGAAACTCGACGGGTTGCGCGGCCACTTCAAGGGCGCAAGCGTAAGCGACTGGCACAAATGGCCCGACATCAGCAACGTCGACGGAGAGCTGGATTTCGGGTTCAGGCGCGGCGGGCTTGCGCTCAGCGGCCGGGATGTGGTCGCCGTGTGGCCGCGCATGTTCGCCGGGGCGCTCACGGTGGACTTGCCGTCCTGCCTTGTGAACTTCACCTGGACCGGCCTCAAGGGCGAGTACCAGGTGGGCCTGCGCGAATGCGCGATCGAGAACGCCTTCGTCTCGGCCACCGCAGAGATGCGTTTTGTCGGTAACGAAGGCAAGCCCGCCGTCGACGTCCTTGTCCTCGCCGACCGATTAAACGCCGGCGCAGTCGGCGATTACTGGCCGCGTGCGCTCCTCAAGGACCGGGTCGTGACGTGGCTGCAGAACGGCCTGATCGCCGGGCAGGTCGATGGCGGCCGCCTGCAGATTCACGGCGACATGGACGACTGGCCCTTCGATGAGGGTCAGGGCCGCTTCGAGGCCATCGCCGAGGTGCGTGACGCCGAGGTCGATTATTTCGAGGGCTGGCCGCGTGCAAGTGGCGTGGACGGGACGGTTCGATTCGTCAACAGCGGCATGGACGTCGACGGGAGCGTTACGGACATCGGCGGCGTTGATGCCGGCGAAATCCGGGTCAGGATCGCCGATTTTCGAAACCCGCTGCTGCGCGTTGATTACGGCTCCGAAACCGAGCTTCCCGCGCTCATCGACTTCCTGCACCGATCTCCCGTGGCAGGGCGCATCGGCACCGATCTCGGCCGCTTCAGCTTCGGGGGCCCGGCCCGGACTACCGGCACCTTGCACGTGCCGTTCCGCGAGGGCGCGCAGGGCGTGCGCCTCAAGGGAAAGCTGGTGCTGCTGGACAACCTGTTCGAAGCCCCGGAGATTGGTTTTTCGCTGACCGGCATCGACGGTACCCTGGACTACGACGAAACCGGCTTCGAGGCCGAAGGTCTCGACGCCCGGTACCTCGGCAAGCCGGCCCGCCTCGCGATCGAGGCAGGCGGCGAGAGGGCGGTCGATGAACCCGCCGGCGGGCGGTTCACGGCGCGGCTCACGGGGGAATTCGACGTCCAGGAAGCGCTGCCGGCGCAGCTGCTCGAGTCCTGGTCGCCACTGGCGCGGATCGAGGGAGGCAGCCTGTGGGAGGCGCGGCTCGAGGTGGGCGGCGACACAGCGGCGCCAAACGGTGAAGCGGTGCTCACGCTCAGCTCCGATCTCGAGGGCGTCGCGATGGATCTGCCGGCGCCGCTTGACAAGCCGGCATCCGAGGCCTGGCCGTTTTCGCTGAGGCTCCCGCTGAAGGGCGATTCGCGCCTGCTCGAGTTATCGCTGGTGGATCGGCTCGGCGTCAGCATGCTGATCGGCGAGGGCTGGACCGCGCCCAGCAGCGCGGCGGTGTGGCTCGGAGCGGGCGCGGCGGAGTTGCCGGCCAAGGGCAACTTCAGTCTCGGCGGGCAAGCGCCTTCCATCGACCTCGACGGCTGGATCGGGATCGTCATCGAGCAGGCGCGCGAGGGTAAGGGGCTTGGAGGCCTGAATCTCAGTTCTGGCATCCTCTCGGCCGGCAATATTCGTTTGCTCGATCGCCGCTTCGAGGACGTGGAGATGTCCTTCTCAACGGCAGACGGGGTGTTGAACGCGCGCTTCGACTCGGAAGCCATCCACGGCAAGCTCAGTTTCACCGGCGTAGGGGGCCGCAGCCAAAGCCTCAGCGCGGAATTCGAGCGACTCGTGTTGGACGAGCCGCTGACCTCGGGGATGGACATGCAGATCGACCCCTCCGGTTTGCCGGCGCTGCACCTGTACACAAAAGCTTTTCTATACGGCGATGTCGAACTCGGCGAAACGCGCATCGAGGCCTACCCGACCTCGGAAGGCTTCCATTTCGAAAGGGTCGAAGCCAAGTCACCGCACATGAACGTGCGCGCCAGCGGCGACTGGGTGCTCGGTGACGGCCAGCACCGCTCGAGTTTCGATATTCACATGGCATCGGAAAGCCTCGGCGACTTCTTGCGCCACCTGGACTTCGCCTCGCCCATGGAAGGCGGACAGACGCTGGTCGACTTCAACGTCTGGTGGGAGGGCTCGCCGGGGCAGTTCCGCCTGGCGCGCCTCAACGGCGAGGTGAACTTCAGCGTCAACACCGGGGTGATCAGCAATGCCAGCCCGGGCAGCGGGCGGCTGCTCGGGCTGCTCAGCGTGCAGTCGCTGCCCAAGCGCCTGGCGCTGGACTTTCGCGACGTCTTCGATTCGGGGTTCGTCTTCGACGAGGCCACCGGCAGCTTCACCATGCTCAATGGCTCGGCGCGCACCGACGACGTCAGGCTGACGTCCTCTGCGGCCAACATCAGTTTCAGTGGCACCACGGACCTCGTCGCCCGCGAGTACGATCAGCTCATCACCGTGCGGCCCGGACTCGGCAATACGCTGCCGGTCATCGGCGCCATTGCCGGCGGCCCCGGCGGGGCGGCCGCGGGCCTGGCGCTGCAGGGGCTGTTGCACGACGAGCTGGGCGAGGCCTCGCAGGTCCAGTACACGCTGACAGGCGCCTGGGACGCGCCACAGATCGAGCCCGTGCTGAAAAGCCGCGCGGACGGCTGACGGCAGGCCATTGCAATAAGATGGTACTGCACTGATATTCAAGGCGATGGATCGGATACTCGAACAATACTTGGCACGGACATGAGCAAGGCGCTCGAACAGGCTGAACGCGAATTGCTCGCCCCCGGGGGTCTCGGCCACGGCGACCTCGAGCGGGTGCTGACCCACCTGATGGGGCCGTCCGTGGATGCGGGCGATCTGTACTTCCAGACCCTGCGCCATGAATCCTGGACGCTCGAGGACGGCCTCGTGCGGAGCGGCACGCACGCGCAAGAGCAGGGCGTGGGCATCCGCGCCCTCAGCGGCGACAAGACCGGGCTCGCCTATACCGACGAGATCATCCTGCCCTCGCTGCTGCAGGCCTCGACCGCGGCCCGGGCGATTGCGAGCGACGGCAAGGAGGGCAAGGTGCAGGCGTGGACGCGCAAGGAGCCGGGGGCGCTCTACCAGCCGGACGACCCGATGGCGGTGCTCGACGCCGCCGGCAAGGTCGACCTGCTGCGCCAGGTCGATACCTACGCCCGCTCGCTCGATCCACGCGTCAAGGAAGTCGTCGTCAGCCTGGCGGCGACCTACGAGACGGTGCTCATTGCGGCGACGGACGGAACGCTGGCCGCCGACGTGCGGCCCTTGGTGCGCCTCAACATCTCGGTGATCGCCGAGCAGGGCGGGCGCCGCGAGCAGGGCAGCGACGGCGGCGGCGGGCGCTTCAGCTACAGCGAACTCCTCGAGCGTGAACTTTGGCAGGGCCTGGCCAACGAGGCCGTGCGCCAGGCGCTGATCAACCTGGAAGCCGACCACGCTCCGGCCGGCACCATGCCCGTCGTGCTGGGCCCGGGCTGGCCCGGTGTGCTCTTGCACGAAGCCGTCGGCCACGGGCTTGAAGGCGATTTCAACCGCAAGGGCGTTTCGGCCTACAGCGGGCGGATGGGCGAAATGGTCGCCGCCGAGTGCGTCACCGTGGTGGACGACGGCACCATTCCCCGCCGCCGCGGCTCGCTCACCGTCGACGACGAAGGCACGCCGACCACGCAGACCGTGCTGATCGAGAACGGGCGGTTGGCCTGCTACATGCAAGACAAGCTCAACGCGCGGCTGATGGACATGCCGACCACCGGCAACGGGCGGCGCGAGTCCTTCGCGCACCTGCCGATGCCGCGCATGACCAACACCTTCATGCTCGCCGGCGAGCATGACCCCGGCGAGATCATCGAATCGGTCGACAAGGGCTTATACGCGGTAAATTTCGCCGGCGGGCAGGTCGACATCACCTCGGGACGCTTCGTGTTCTCCGCCAGCGAGGCCTACCTGATCGAAGGGGGCAAGGTCACGCGGCCGGTGCGCGGCGCGACCCTGATCGGCAACGGACCGGACGTCATGAATCGCGTGACCATGGTCGGCAGCGACCTCAAGCTCGACGCCGGCATCGGCGTCTGCGGCAAGGAGGGGCAGAGCATCCCCGTCGGAGTGGGCCAGCCCACGCTCAGGATCGACGGGCTGACTGTCGGGGGCACCCGAACCTGATTGAAGCGTATCCCAGGTGAAAAGGGAATTGACTGATACTCAGATCAAGGACGGTCGATCATTCGAGCGCGACGCGGAACTGGACCGCCTGGAGGCGGTCGCGCGCGACATCCTCGAGCAGGCCCGGCGCAAGGGCGCCACAGAGGCGGAAGTGCTGGCGCATTCCAGCCAGGGCCTGGCGGTGACCGTCCGCCTCGGCGGCGTCGACGTGCTGGAGCACACCCGCGACAGCGGCATCGACGTCACCGTATACAAGGGCCGCAGCAAGGGAAACGCCAGCTGCGCCGACCTCAGCGAATCGTCGATCCGCGAGTGCGTTGAGCGCGCCGTGGACATCGCCCGTTTTACCCAGGAGGATCCCAGCAACGGCCTGGCGCCGGCGGACCTCCTGGCCACCGAGTTTACCGACCTCGATCTCTGGCACCCGCTGCCGCTGGATGCGAAGGCGGTCATAGAGCGCGCCCTCTCCATCGAGTCGGCGGGCCGTGGCGACGAGCGGATTAGCAATTCCGAGGGCGCCAGCGTCAACGCCGGCCTCGGCATCTCCGTGTACGGTAACTCGCACGGATTCATCGGCCGCAGCAGCGGCACACGGTTCGGGCAGAACTGTGTCCTCATCGCGGGCAGCGGCGACGCGATGCAGCGTGACTACAGTTACGACGCACGCCGCAGCCTGGACGATCTCGAGAGCCCTGAAACCACCGGCCGCGATGCGGCCGAGCGCACCATCCGCCGGCTCGGCGCCCGCCAGATCGGCACCGCCGAAATGCCCGTGCTGCTGGCGCCGGAAATCGCGCGCAGCTTCATTGGCCACCTGATCGGCGCCATTTCCGGCTCCGCCCTCTATCGCAACGCCTCGTTCCTCAAGGACGCGGCCGGTGAGCGCCTGTTTCCGGAGTGGGTGACCATCAGGGAGCGGCCGCGGTTGCCGCGTGGCCAGGGCAGCGCCACTTTCGACGGTGACGGTGTAGCCACCCGCGAGCGCAACATCGTCGAAAATGGCGTACTGACGGGTTACGTGCTGTCGACTTACTCCGCGAGACGGCTCGGGCTTGAAACCACGGCCAATTCCGGCGGTGTGCACAACGTCGTCGTGGAGCCGGGCGGCGACGGCGCCGACGAGCCCTGGCGTGACGTGAAGCACGGCCTGCTGGTGACCGAATTGATGGGCCAGGGCGTGAGCCTGTTGACCGGCGATTACTCCCGCGGCGCGGCCGGCTTTGTGATTGAGCGCGGCGAGCTGGCCTATCCCGTGGAGGAGGTCACCATCGCCTCCAACCTTCGTGACATGTTCGCCGGCATCCGGCTCGCCGGCCGCGATCTCGATACGCGGGGCAACGTCCAGTCGGGCACCATCCTGATCGAAAAAATGATGGTGGCCGGTCAGTGACACTGTTCCAGATGTTCCGCATCGGAGCCCTGCTCACGGTGCTGATCATCGTGGCCGCAAGTAGCTGGTTGACGGAACGCCGGCTGGCCAGCTGGGAGCGGCCCGTGTGGGTCACTTTCTATCCCCTGGCCGCCGATTCCGGCGAGGACACGCGCAGCTTCGTTCGTAAAGTGGACGAAGACTCCTTTAGCGAAATCAACGATTTCTTCCAGTCCCAAGCCCGCCGTTTCGGCATCGAGCTCACGCCGGTGATCAATGTGCAGGTGGCGCCGGTCAGCGCCGACCTTCCGCCGCAAATCCCCGACCGCCACGCACCGCACCTGATCGCCTGGTGGAGCCTCAAGATGCGCTGGTACGCCTGGAACATGGATCGCAAGGACGGCCTGGTCGAACCGGACATCCAGGTGTTCGCGCTGTACCATGGCAGCAACGGCAATTCGGAAAGCCACCTGTCGGTCGGCATGCGTAAAGGCATGTTCGGGGTGGTCAACCTGTTCGCAGCCAAGTCCATGAACCCGCGCAACCAGGTGGTGATCGCCCATGAGCTGATGCACGTGTTCGGGGCGACCGACAAGTACAGCATGGGTAACAACGAACCCATTTATCCACACGGTTACCCCGATCCCCATCAGAAACCGCTCTTCCCCCAGAATCGCTGCGAGATCATGGGCGGGCGAATTCCGCTGTCCTCCTACCAGTCCGAGATGCCGCGATCGCTGTCGCACTGCACCATTGGTATCGAAACTGCGCGCGAGATGGGCTTTTACGACCAGCTTAGCCACTGATGCGGTTGCGAATCCGCCCGTTCGCCGGTATTCTCGCGGCGGCTCGAAAACTGGGATGGAAAACATGAGAAAGATTCTCGTCGCCGGAAACTGGAAAATGCATGGCTCCAGGGCTTCGATTACGGAACTGCTCGGCGATATCGTCGCCGGCGCGGGCGCTCGCCCTGACGTGGATCTGCTCGTGTTCCCGCCTTTTCCCTACCTGTCCCTGGTGCAGGAATTGGCGCAGGACAGCGCGGTTTCCTGGGGCGCGCAGACCCTCAATCCCCAGCCCAAGGGAGCGCACACCGGCGAGGTTTCGGCGTCGATGTTGCTGGATTTCGGTTGTCGCTACGTGCTTGTTGGCCATTCCGAGCGGCGGGCGCTTTACGACGAGAGCGACGGTGACGTCGCCGCGCGGTTTGCGGTGGCGGTCGAGGCCGGCCTCAAGCCGGTGCTGTGCGTCGGTGAAACGCTGGAGCAGCGCGAATCAGGCGATACCCGGGAGGTCGTTTCGCGCCAGATCGACGCCGTTCTGGATGTGAGTGGAATCGGCGTCTTCAGCGACGCCGTCATCGCCTACGAACCGGTCTGGGCAATCGGCACCGGACGGACCGCCACCGCTGGTCAGGCGCAGGCCGTCCACGCGTTCATCCGTGACAAATTGGCGGCACAGGATGATACAATTAGCGGTCAACTACGTATTTTGTACGGCGGCAGTGTGAATAGCTCCAATGCCGCCGATTTATTTGCCTGCGAAGATATCGACGGGGGTCTGGTAGGCGGCGCTTCGCTGGAGGCGAAATCCTTCCTGGCGATTCGCGACGCAGCCTGAGCCACCGCTCCACGCTGCAGCCTGGCAGCCACGGCGCATGTCCTTCGCGGGTCCCAAGGAACAGTTATGCAGATACTGAACATCTTTCATGTGCTGGTGGCCATTGCGCTGGTTGGGCTGGTGCTGATCCAGAAGGGCCAGGGCGCCACGGCCGGCGCCTCGTTCGGCGCCGGTGCCTCGGCAACCGTTTTCGGCTCCCGCGGCGCCGGGACGTTTCTCACCCGAGCCACCTGGGTGCTGGGCGCGCTGTTCTGCGCCATCAGCCTCACCATGGCGGTGGTCGTGTCGCGCACGATCGGCGTGACCGACACCGACCTCGGCGTCGTTGCCGAGTCGCCTGTCGAGGGGGACTCCGGCGCACAGGGCGAAGAGCTTCCGCCGGGCGCAGGGGTTTCAGTGGCCGATGACGAGCAGACTGCCTTCGACTTGCCGGCAGTGGACTCGGCGGGCGAGACGGCCAGCGACGTGCCCGAATTCGAGGCACCTGAGGGCGCAGACGCGATCGAGGGCTCGGAGGTTCGTGACGAAATCGAGCCTCAAGGCGGCCAGCCGGACGAAGCGGCCGACGGTGAGGGCACGGACTCCGGCCGCTGAACCGGCCAGGGCGATAGTTTGAGCAGCCCAAGTGGTGGAATTGGTAGACACGCTATCTTGAGGGGGTAGTGGCGCAAGCCGTGCCGGTTCGAGTCCGGCCTTGGGCACCAGAATTTGATACGGTGGTAATTTCACCGGCGGGCTGAAGGGCTCGCACGAGACGGCTTTTTATGCTCGCAGAGTATTTTCCAATCCTGGTATTCCTCGGCGTGGCTACCATGCTGGGCGTCATCCTGCTCGGCCTGGGCGGGCTCCTGGGCCCGCATCGGCCCAACAGCGAGAAGCTGTCCCCGTACGAGTGCGGATTCGAGGCCTTCGAGGACACGCGCTCCAAGTTCGACGTGCGTTACTACCTCGTCGCCATTCTGTTCATCATTTTCGACCTGGAAATCGCCTACTTCATCCCCTGGGCGCTCGCCCTCGACTCTCTCGGTGCTTACGGGCTGGTGGCCATGGTGATCTTCGTTGCGGAACTCGTGATCGGGTTTTTCTTCGTGTGGAAGAAAGGAGCACTGGAATGGGAGTAGCCGCCGAACTCGGCGCCGTCGACGACATTCTGCGGCCCAACGCGGACCACAATCCCCTGATGGACCGCGGCGTGGCCACCGCCACGCTGGATGCACTGGTCAACTGGGCACGCACCGGTTCGATGTGGCCCGTGACCTTCGGCCTTGCCTGCTGTGCCGTCGAGATGATGCACGCCGGCGCCGCCCGTTACGACCTCGACCGTTTCGGGGTGGTATTCCGGGCGAGCCCGCGCCAGTCCGACGTGATGATCGTGGCCGGCACGCTGTGCAACAAGATGGCGCCGGCGCTGCGCAAGGTATACGACCAGATGCCGGATCCCAAGTGGGTGATCTCCATGGGCTCCTGCGCCAACGGCGGGGGCTATTACCATTATTCCTACGCCGTCACGCGCGGATGCGACCGCATCGTGCCTGTCGACATTTACGTGCCTGGCTGCCCGCCGACAGCGGAAGCGCTGGTGTACGGCATCCTGCAATTGCAGGCGAAAATCCGCCGCACCAACACCATCGCCCGGTAGCCTTGTGAATCATCCGACCAGAGCGGTCCCGAGGGAGGTGGTCGAGCAGTTCGAGCGTCGGTTCGGCGACCGGGTGGCGATTTCCGACCTCAAAGCGGGCGTCGTCAGCCTAGAGATCGCCGCCGGCCACTGGCTGGAAGTCTGTCGCGTCCTGCGTGACGAGGAACCCTTCGCCTTCGCACAGCTCACCGACCTCTGCGGCGTCGACTACCTCGGCTTCGGGCAGGACGAGTGGGAAACCGAAGACGCCACCACGACCGGCTTCAGCCGCGGCTACGAGGGCCTCGGCCCGGGGCGTTTCGACTGGGCCGGCCGGCCCGAATCCAACCTCGTCAAGCAGCGCTTCGCGGTGGTGGTCCACCTGCTTTCTTTCCGCCACAACAAGCGCATCCGGCTGCGGACCTTCGCCGAGGATGAAGGAATGCCCGTGCTGCCATCGCTGATCGATATCTGGGCCGCCGCCGACTGGTACGAGCGCGAGGCGTTCGACCTCTTTGGCATCGTCTTCGAGGGGCACCCCGATTTGCGTCGGATTCTCACGGATTACGGATTCACCGGCCACCCCTTCCGCAAGGACTTCCCCCTGATCGGCAACGTGACGGTGCGTTACGACTCGGAGAAAAAGCGCGTCGTTTACGAGCCGGTGGAAATCGAACCCCGCGTGCTGGTACCAAGGGTGCTGCGCCAGGATTCGCGCTACAAGACCGACGAGATCGACCTCGAGGCCGACGCGCGCGCCGAGGACCAGGCCAGCGAGGCAGGGACCTCCTAACGCCGATGGCTGACATTCACAATTACACGATGAATTTCGGCCCCCAGCATCCGGCCGCGCACGGCGTGCTGCGCCTGGTGCTGGAGATGGACGGCGAGACCGTCATACGGGTCGACCCGCACGTCGGCCTGCTGCACCGGGCCACGGAAAAACTGGCCGAAAGCAAGCCCTTCAACCAGTCCATCGGGTACATGGACCGGTTGGATTACGTGTCGATGATGTGCAACGAGCACGCCTACGTGCGCGCCATCGAACAGTTGCTCGGCATCGACCCGCCACCGCGGGCGCAGTACATTCGAACCCTGTTCGACGAGATCACCCGCATCCGCAACCACCTGATGTGGATCGGCTCGAACGGCCTCGATCTCGGCGCCATGACCGTGTTCCTCTACGCCTTCCGCGAGCGCGAAATGTGCATGGACATGTACGAAGCGGTGTCGGGGGCGCGCATGCACGCCACCTACTACCGCCCGGGCGGGGTGTACCGCGACCTGCCGGACCAGATGCCGGCATACAAGGAAACGCCGTGGACGAAGGGCCGGGACCTCACCCGCAAGAACGAATGGCGCGAGGGCGGCCTGCTCGACTTCATCGAGGCCTTCGCCAGGGACTTTCCCTCCAAGGTCGACGAGTACGAGACCCTGCTCACCGACAACCGCATCTGGAAACAGCGCACCGTGGGGATCGGCGTGGTTTCGCCCGAACGGGCCCTGCAGAACGGTTTTTCGGGCCCGATGCTGCGCGGCTCGGGCATCGAGTGGGATCTGCGCAAGAAACAACCCTACGCCATGTACGACAAGATGGATTTCGACATCCCGGTGGGCGTTTCCGGCGACTGCTATGACCGTTACCTGGTGCGCGTCGAGGAGATGCGCCAGTCGGCCCGGATCGTCCTGCAGTGCGTGGACTGGCTGCGTGCCAACCCCGGTCACGTGATGCTGAGAAACTTCAAGGTGATCCCGCCGACCCGCGAAGAGATGAAGGACGACATGGAAGCCCTCATCCATCACTTCAAGCTCTTTACCGAGGGCTACTGCGTGCCCGAGGGTGAGACCTACGCCGCGGTCGAGGCGCCCAAGGGCGAGTTCGGCTGCTACCTGCTGTCCGACGGCGCCAACAAGCCGTTCCGCGTGCATCTGCGCGCCCCGGGCTTCGCGCACCTGGCGGCCATGGACGAAATCACCCGCGGCCACATGCTGGCCGACGTGCCCGCCATCATCGGAACCCTCGACCTGGTGTTCGGCGAGGTGGACCGTTGATGAGCGACAACGCTGCAACAACCGGCGTCGCCCTGCTCAGCGATGAGACCCGCAAGCGCATCGATCACTGGCTGGCGAAGTTCCCGCCGGAACGCAAGCGCTCGGCCGTGATCCAGGCGCTGATGGCCGCCCAGGACCAGCACGACGGCTGGCTCGACCGCGAACACATCGAGGCGGTCGCCGACTACCTCGACCTGCCGAAAGTCTGGGCGCTCGAGGTGGCCACCTTCTACTCGATGTTTCACCTCGAGCCGGTGGGCCGCCACAAGGTCAACATCTGCACGAACATCTCCTGCTGGCTGAACGGCGCCGACGGTCTCGTGGCGCACGTCGAAAACAAGCTGGGCATCGAGCTGGGCGAGACCACCGCGGACGGGCGCATCACCCTGGTGCGGGAAGAAGAGTGCCTGGCGGCGTGCTGCGGCGCGCCGATGATGATGGTGGATGGCCATTACCACGAGAATCTCGACGCCGCCAGGGTCGATGAGATCCTGGACAGGCTGGAATGAGCGGCCCGGGACTGATGCGCCGTGGCTGAACACAACGTCGTCTTTGCTACGTTGGGTTTTGTTGAGCCCTGGTCTATGGCGACCTACGAGTCGATCGATGGCTACAAGGCCTGGCGCAGGATCCTGGAGGAAAAAACGCCGGCCGACCGCATCATCGATACGGTCAAGGAATCGGCGTTGCGCGGGCGCGGCGGCGCGGGCTTTCCCACCGGCCTCAAGTGGAGCTTCATGCCTCGCACGGCGCCGGTGCAGAAGTACATCCTGTGCAACTCGGACGAGTCCGAGCCCGGCACCTGCCACGACCGCGACATCCTCCGCTACAATCCGCACGCGGTGATCGAGGGCATGGCGATCGCCGGTTACGCCATGGGCGCCACGGTGGGCTACAACTACCTGCGCGGCGAATTCCACCACGAACCCTGGGAGCGGTTCGAGGCGGCGCTGGCCGACGCTTACGCAGCCGGCCTGCTCGGCAAGGACATCCTCGGCTCGGGCATCGACATGGACATTTACGGCGTGCTGGGCGCCGGCGCCTACATCTGCGGCGAGGAAACGGCGCTGATGGAGTCGCTCGAAGGCAAGAAGGGCCTGCCCCGGTTCAAGCCGCCGTTTCCGGCCAATTACGGCCTCTACGGCAGGCCCAGCACCATCAACAACACCGAGACCCTCGCCTCGGTGCCGCACATCATGCGCAACGGCGCCGACTGGTTCCTCAAGATCGGCAAGCCCAACAACGGCGGGCCGAAAGTCTTTTCCGTTTCGGGCCATGTCAACAAGCCCGGCAACTTCGAAGTTCCGCTCGGCACGCCCTTCAGCGAACTGCTGGAAATGGCGGGCGGCGTGCGCGAGGGCTACCGGCTCAAAGGCGTGATCCCCGGCGGGTCGTCGATGCCCGTACTGCCCGCCGAAACCATGATGGAATGCACGATGGACTACGACTCGCTGGCCAAGGCGGGCAGCGGGCTCGGTTCGGGCGCGGTCATTGTGATGGACGATTCGACCTGCATGGTCAGGGCCTGCATGCGCATCGCGCGTTTCTACCACGCTGAGTCCTGCGGCCAGTGCACGCCCTGCCGCGAAGGCACCGGCTGGATGCACCGCACGCTGCAGGGCATCGTCGCCGGCAAGGGCCGCGACAATGACCTCGAGCTGTTGGAGTCCGCCGCCGGCCAGATCGAAGGGCATACCATCTGCGCTTTTGGCGAGGCGGCGGCGTGGCCGGTACAGGGCTTCCTGCGGCACTACTTGGACGAATTCGAATATTACCTCCGGCACGGCCGGTCGATGGTCGAAGGCGCCAAGAACGAACAGGGGGAGCGCGCGGCATGAGCGCCCAGCCGCAGGACAAGGTGGAGCGCAAGGCCGAAATGGTCGAGATCGAGGTCGACGGCGTCACGCTCGAGGCGCCCAAGGGCGCGATGCTCATCGAGGTGACGGACAAGGCCGGCATCGACATCCCGCGCTTTTGTTATCACAAAAAGCTCAGCATCGCCGCCAACTGCCGCATGTGCCTGGTCGACGTCGAGAAGGCGCCCAAGCCGCTGCCGGCCTGCGCCACGCCGGTCACCCACGGCATGAAGGTGTATACCGAATCGCGGCGCGCGATCGACGCCCAGCATGGGGTGATGGAATTCCTGCTGATCAACCACCCGCTGGATTGCCCGATCTGCGACCAGGGCGGTGAGTGCGAGCTGCAGGACCTCGCCATGGGTTACGGTCGTTCGGTGTCTCGCTTCAACGAACGCAAGCGGGTGGTTAAGGATAAGTACCTCGGCCCGCTGGTGCACCCGGACATGACGCGCTGTATTCACTGCACCCGCTGCGTGCGTTTCCTGGAAGAGATTGCGGGCACCTGCGAGATGGGCGGCGCGGGCCGCGGCGACCGCTTGGAAATCGGCACGCTGGTGCAGTCCAGCATCGATTCCGAACTCAGCGGCAACATCATCGACCTGTGCCCCGTCGGGGCCCTGACGAACAAGCCGTTCCGCTACCGCGCACGGGCCTGGGAACTGCGCGCCACGCCCTCGGTGGCCTGCCATGACGGCGTCGGTTCGCTTTTGTATCACCACGCCTTACGCGGACGGATCCTGCGCAGCGTGTCGAAGTGTAACGAGCCCACCAACGAGACGTGGCTGTCGGACCGTGACCGTTACAGTGTGCACGGCCTGTATGCCGAGGACCGCGTGCTCACGCCGCGCCTGAAGCACAATGGTGAGTGGCGTGACGCTTCCTGGGACGAGGCCATCAAGGCCACCGTCGAAGCGCTCAAGAGCCATGCGCCAGATCTCGGCGTGCTGATGTCGCCGAGCGCCGCCACCGAGGAGTATTACCTCGCGCAGAAACTGGTGCGCGGACTGGGCAGCGACAACATCGACCATCGCCTGCGCGAGGCCGACTTCCGCGACGACGCCGCCCGCGCGGCCGACCCGGCCTTCGAGATGAAGATTGCCGATATGGAGAAGGCCGACGCCGTGCTGCTGGTGGGCAGCAACATCCGTCACGAGGCCCCTATCCTGGGCCATCGCCTGCGCAAAGCCTGGCAGGCCGGCGCGGCGATCTCGGTGCTCAATCCGCTGGACTGGGATTTCATCTTCGAAACGAAGGCGAAAATCATCGCGGCGCCGCAGGATTTCGTGGCAAAACTGGCCGGCATCGCCGCGGCGCTTCAGGCCGTGAGCACGGAGAAGCCATCCGCTGTGGTCGCCGACCTCGTTGCCGATGTGAAGCCGGACGACGAGCAGCAGCGCATTGCGGATTCATTGCTCAAGGCCGACACCGCCCTGGTGCTGGTCGGGCAGGCGGCCATGAGCCACCTCGATGCGGCCGTCCTGCGCCAACTGGCCGCGTACATCGCCAAGGCGAGCGGCAGCGCCCTCAACCTGTTGCCGCACGGGGCCAATACCGTCGGCGCCTGGCGTGCCGGCGCCGTGCCGCATCGGGCGGCCGGCGTGAATACCGCCGGCGAAGACGGGCTGGACGCGCCGGGGATGCTGGAGAAATCGCTTGGCGCCTACCTCCTGTGGGGCATCGAGCCGGAATTCGACATCGACAACCCCGCACGCTCGGTGTCGGCCTTGAGGAGCGCCGATGCCGTCGTGGCGGTCAGCGACTTCGCTTCCGGTGCGCTGACCGAGGTGGCGGACATCATCCTGCCGCTGGCGCCGATCGCCGAGTCGGAGGGGAGCTATTTCAATCTCGACGGCAGCGAGTTCACGTTCCGGCCGGCGGGCCGGTCGATGGGCGACACCCGGCCGGGTTGGAAAATCCTGCGCCGGCTCGGCGCCGAGCTTGGCCTCGACGGCTTCGACCAGGTGACCCTGCTTGAGGTCCGGGAGGACATGAAAAAGGCGCTGGAGGGCTCGAAACCCGAACCCCAGCCGGTCGAGCTTGAAATCCGCAACGCGAAAAAGGCCTTGTATCGCGTGGGCGAGGTGCCGCTGTATTCGCCCGACGCCCTGTGCCGCCGGTCGGTGCCGTTGCAAAACACCGTCCAGGCGGACAACCATTTCGTCGCGCTGCATCCGGGCGATGCGGCCGAACTCGGCCTTGAGGAAGACGGCAGGGCCCGCGTGAAGCAGCCCGGCTCGGACGGCGACGGGGTGGAATTCCCGGTGCGAATCACCGACAAGGTCCCCGTCGGGGCAATCTGGGTGCGCAGCGCTACCCCCGGCAGCCGGGCGCTGGGTGCGTCCATGGGACCCATCGAGGTGGAAAAAGCATCATGACGCCGACCGTGATGGACCAGCTCCAGTTCGCGTTTTTCACGCTCCTCAAGATCGCCGGCATCATGGTCGTGTTGATCCTGGGCGTCGCTTATTACACCTACGCCGAACGCAAGGTGATCGGCGCCATGCAGATCCGCCGGGGGCCGAACCGGGTGGGCTTTTTCGGCCTGCGCCTGTGGGGGCTTGGCCAGCCGATCGCGGACGTAGTCAAGCTGCTGCTCAAGGAAATCATCGTCCCGCAGAACGCCAACCGCTTCCTGTTTTTGCTGGCGCCCATCCTCTCGGTCGGGCCGGCCTTCGCGGCATGGGCGGTGATCCCTGCCGACGACTGGCTGGTGCTGGCCGACATCAACGCCGGACTGCTTTACGTGCTGGCGATGACCTCGCTGGGGGTCTACGGCCTGATCGTGGCCGGTTGGGCGTCGAATTCGAAATACGCCTTCCTGGGCGCCCTGCGCTCCACCGCGCAGATGGTGTCCTACGAGATCCCCATGGGTTTCGCCCTGGTCGGCGTGCTCATCCTGGCCGGCACGCTCAACCTGAGCGAGATCGTGCTGGCGCAGCAGGGCGGTTTCCTCGACTGGTTCTGGCTGCCGCTGCTGCCAATGTTCGTGATCTACGTCGTGTCCGGCGTGGCCGAGACCAACCGCGCGCCTTTCGACGTCGCCGAGGGCGAGTCGGAGATCGTGGCCGGCTTCCACGTCGAGTATTCCGGCGCGAGCTTCGCGTTGTTCTTCCTTGCCGAATACGCCAACATGATGCTCATCTCGGCGCTGGCGACAATTTTCTTTGTCGGTGGCTGGCTGTCGCCGTTTCAAAGCATGCCCTTCCTCGAGGACACCCTCCTCGCCAAGGGCGGGCTGCACTGGTTCCTGGTCAAGATGGTTTTCTTCATGTTCCTGTTCCTGTGGTTGCGCGCCACCTTCCCGCGCTACCGATATGACCAGATCATGCGGCTGGGCTGGAAGGTGTTCGTGCCGATTACCATCGTCTGGGTGCTGGTGGCCGCGCTGATCTCGGTGTTCGGCCTGGTCGAGCGGGGAGTGTGATGATGGACAGGATCGTTCGATATTTGAGGAGCCTGATGCTGGTCGAGCTGTTGCGCGGCCTGGGGGTGACACTGCGCTACTTCTTCAAGCCCAAGTTCACCATCAACTACCCCGAGGAAAAGACCCCGAAATCCAACCGTTTCAGGGGTCTGCACGCCCTGCGGCGCTATCCCAACGGCGAGGAGCGCTGCATTGCCTGCAAGCTTTGCGAGGCGGTGTGTCCGGCGCTGGCGATCACCATCGAATCGGTCCAACGCGAGGACGGCACACGCCGCACCACGCGCTACGACATCGACCTCTTCAAGTGCATATACTGCGGCTTCTGCGAGGAATCCTGCCCGGTCGACGCAATCGTCGAGACGGGCATCCTCGAGTACCATTTCGAGAACCGCGGCGAGCACATCGTCGACAAGCAACAGTTGCTGGCCATCGGCGACCGCTACGAGGAGCAGATCGCGGCGGCCCGGCGGCAGGACGCGCCGTACCGGTAGGGGAGAGCGATGCCCGTCGTCGAGATCATCTTCTATTTCTTCGCCGCGGTCATGACGGGCGCCGCCGTCATGGTGATCTCCGTGCGCAATCCCGTCTACGCCGCCCTGTTCCTGGTTCTGACCTTTTTCAGTGCCGCCGTCCTGTGGTTGCTGCTGGAGGTGGAGTTCCTCGCCATCATCCTGGTGCTGGTCTACGTCGGCGCCGTGATGGTGCTGTTCCTGTTCGTGGTGATGATGCTGGACATCAACCTCGCGCCGCTCAAGGAAGGCTTCATCCGCTACCTGCCGGCGGCTGTCATGATCGCCGTGGTCATGGCGATCGAGCTGCTGATGGTGCTGTGGGCGCGCGGGCGCTTCGGGGCCGAGGTCTGGCCGGTGCCGCCGCCATACCCGCCCGGTTACAGCAACACCCGGGAAGTGGGTCTGTGGCTTTACACCAACTACCTGCTGGAGTTCGAGGTCGCCGGTGTGATCCTGCTGGTCGCGATTATCGCGGCGGTCACGCTGACATTGCGCCGGCGGCCCGAGGGGCGGCGCCAGGATCCCGCGCGCCAGGTGCAGGTGAAGCGGGACGAGCGGGTGCGCATCGTCAAGATGAAATCCGAGCGGAAGGCAGAGCGGTAGGGCGCCCATGCTGACAGTGGCTCATTTCCTGACCCTCGGTGCCATCCTGTTCTGCCTCGGCGTGGCGGGCATTTTCGTCAACCGCAAGAACGTCATCATCCTCCTGATGTGCATCGAGCTGATCCTGCTGGCGGTGAACATGAATTTCGTCGCCTTCTCGAGATTCATGAACAATCTCGACGGCCAGGTCTTCGTGTTCTTCATCCTCACGGTGGCCGCGGCGGAAGCGGCCATCGGGCTGGCGATCCTGGTGGTCCTGTTCCGCAACCGCAAGACGATCAATGTCGCGGAACTGGACGATCTCAAGGGCTGAGGGGTCGGAATGTCTCTAAAAATGACATTGCTGCTGATTCCGATGTTGCCCCTGCTGGCCGCCATCGTAGCCGGCCTGATGCGGAGGCAGGTGGGCCGGGCGGGCGCGCACTGGCTCGCCATATTGGGGGTCGGCGTATCGTTCCTGCTGTCGGCCTGGGTGCTGTATGAGCAGATCTATGGCGGGCTCGGCACGCAGGACATCACCGTTTACACGTGGATGATCTCCGACGGAATCCGCTTCCAGGTGGGCTTCCTGGTCGACCACCTCACCGGGCTGATGATGGCGGTGGTCACCTTCGTCTCGCTGATGGTGCACATCTACACCATCGGCTACATGGCCGATGATCCCGGCTACCAGCGGTTCTTCAGCTACATCGCGCTGTTCACCTTCTCGATGCTGATGCTGGTGATGTCGAACAACTTCCTGCAGCTGTTTTTCGGCTGGGAGGCGGTGGGGCTGGTTTCCTACCTGCTGATCGGCTTCTGGTTCAAGCGCGAGACGGCAATCTTCGCCAGCCTCAAGGCCTTCCTGGTCAACCGCGTGGGGGATTTCGGTTTCCTTCTGGGCATCGCCGCCATCGTCTACGCTTTCGGCAGCCTGGACTACGCCGAGGTGTTCGGCCGCGCCGGCGAACTCGAAGGCCGTACCTTCAGCATCATTCCCGGTCTCGAATGGCAACTGGCGACGGTCATCTGCGTGTGCCTGTTTATCGGCGCCATGGGCAAGTCGGCCCAGGCCCCGTTGCACGTGTGGCTGCCCGACTCCATGGAAGGCCCGACGCCGATATCGGCCTTGATCCATGCCGCCACCATGGTCACCGCCGGTATTTTCATGGTGGCCCGCATGTCGCCGCTGTTCGAGCTGAGCGACGCCGCGCTGAGCTTCGTGATGCTGATTGGCGTGTTCACGGCCCTCGCCATGGGCCTGATCGGAATCGTCCAAAATGACATCAAGCGCGTAATCGCCTATTCCACCCTCTCACAGCTCGGTTACATGACGGTCGCGCTGGGCGTTTCCGCCTACTCGGCCGCGATCTTTCACCTGATGACGCACGCATTTTTCAAGGCGCTGCTGTTCCTGGCGGCCGGCTCGGTGATCATCGCGCTGCACCATCAACAGAACATTCAATACATGGGCGGCCTGCGGCGGCGCATGCCGATCACCTGGCTGACCGCCTGGATCGGCACCCTGGCGCTGATCGGCTTTCCCTTCTTCTCGGGTTTCTACTCCAAGGACGCCATCATCGAGGCGGTGGCTGAATCGCATCGGTTCGGGGCGGGAATCGCCTACTGGGGCGTCGTATTGGGTGTGCTGGTGACCTCTTTTTACAGTTTCCGGCTGCTTTATCTCACCTTCCACGGAAAACCGCGGTTCACGGTGGATCACGGCGCCGGCGACCATCCGCCCGACGGCGTGGTCGCGCACGAAGCCCACGAATCTCCCGCCGTCGTCACGGTGCCGCTGATCCTGTTGGCCATCCCCTCCATCCTCATCGGCTACTTCACCATCGAGCCGGTGCTGTTCGGGGGTTGGCTGGATGACGCCATCGTGGTGCTACCCGCCAATGACGTACTGTCCGAACTGGGTGCGCATTTCCACGGCCCGTTGGCGATGGCCACGCATGCCGTCGCCACCATCCCGTTCTGGCTGATGCTGACGGGCTTCCTGCTGGCCACGCTGGTCTACCGCTTCCGGCCCGCCATGGCCGACTACACGGCCATGAAACTGCCGGGCCTGTATCGGCTGCTGGACAACAAGTACTACTTCGACGAGCTCTACCAGAACACGTTCGTGCGCCGCGCGGTGCAGTTCGGGAACGGCTTGTGGAAGAAGGCTGACGCCGGCCTGATCGACGGCTGGCTGGTCAATGGTTCCGCCCGCCTGATGGGCAACCTCGCCATGCGCCTGCGCGCCTGGCAGAGCGGTTACCTGTACCACTACGCCTTCGCCATGATCGTCGGCCTGATCGGCATCCTGGCGTTCTGGGTGGTGAGAGGCTGAGGTCGGCGCCGTCGTGACCTGGCCGGTACTCAGTGTGTTGACCTGGCTGCCGATCCTGGGCGGCGTGCTGGTCATGGGCCTGGGCGATCAGCGCCACCGGCTCGCCAGGCTGGTTGCGCTCGGCGTGTCGACCGCCACCCTGGTCGCGGCGGCCATGATGTACTTCGCCTTCGATACCCAGACGGCGCAGATGCAGTTCAGCGAACTCGGCCCCTGGATCCCCACCTTCGACATCAACTACCACCTCGGCGTGGACGGTTTCTCGGTGCCGCTGATCCTGCTGACCGCGTTCTTTGGCCCGCTCGTGGTGATCGCTGGCTGGGAAGTCATCAAGAAGAAGGTGCACCAGTACATGGCCGCCTTCCTGGTGATGGAGGGCCTGATGATCGGCATGTTCTGCGCCCTCGACGGCCTGCTTTTCTACGTCTTCTTCGAAGCCATGCTGATTCCGATGTTCATCGTGATCGGCATGTGGGGCGGCCCGCAGCGGGTCTACGCCACCATCAAGTTCTTCCTCTACACCTTTCTCGGCTCAGTGTTCATGCTGGTCGGCCTGATCTACCTCTACAACGTCACCGGCACCTGGTCGATCCTCGAGTGGCACGACTTCCCACTCAGCCTGACGGTACAGAAGTGGCTGTTCATAGGCTTCCTGACCGCGTTCGCGGTCAAGATTCCGATGTGGCCGGTGCATACCTGGCTGCCGGACGCGCATGTCGAGGCGCCCACCGGCGGCTCGGTGATCCTGGCGGCCATCATGCTGAAGATCGGCGGCTACGGATTTATCCGCTTCAGCCTGCCGGTCACCCCGGACGCCGCGGCTGCGCTGG
>Ga0302046_10001351_pt1 | contig 22969 bp, 17 predicted proteins | sample RVTome_11_FD_200261 | JGI IMG/M metagenome (GOLD analysis project Ga0302046, IMG submission 200261) | Soil microbial communities from uranium-contaminated site in the Upper Colorado River Basin, Wyoming, United States - RVT147D111 (version 2) ... | reverse complement strand
TGGGCCCCGAGTCGCCCAACTACACGGGAAACTGGGTAAACGTGCTCGGCCGGTTGGCCCCTGGTGTGACTCCCGACCAGGCGCGCGAAGAATTGCAGACCGTTTTCGCACGGTGGCGGCAGGATTATGGTTACAACACTACGTTCGGGAATACGGCTACCGTCGTCCCTATCCAGGAGGCAGTCACCACCAATGTTCGGCAGAGCATGTTGCTCCTGATGGGGGCGGTATTGCTCACCCTCCTCGTTGCGACGTCGAACCTGGCAAGTCTGTTACTCAACCGCGCCCTGACCCGGAATCAGGAACTCGCCATTCGCGGTGCCCTCGGTGCGCGGCCGGGTCGAATCCTCCGACAACTGCTGACGGAAAGCACAGTGATCACCAGCGTCGGCGGCGCACTGGGTGTTGCCTTCTCCGTGTGGGGTGTCCATGCCATCGTCGGTATTCTCCCCGATTCAACACCGCGAATCGAATACGTAGCTCTCGATGCGCGCGTGCTGGTCTTCTCCGTTGTACTGATTCTCCTCACGGGTTGGGCGGCGGGCATCCTTCCCGGTCTGCAACTCCGCCACCCGGCGTTTTCATCCCTTCACGCGGCATCCCGTGGGGCGTCGGAGAGTCGCGCACGTCGCGGACTGCGATCGAGTCTGGTCGTCACTGAACTCGCTTTGTCCGTCGTCCTTCTCGTGGGCTCGGGGGTGCTGCTGAGGAGTCTGGGTGCAATGAACAGTGTCGATACCGGTCTTCAGCCTGACCGGCTGTTGACCTTCGGGCTCTGGCCTGCATCCGAGATCAATGCGCGTGGACCGGATGGCATCAATCAGTACTACGCCCGCGTCCTCGATGCCCTGTCCGCCCTGCCGAGTGTCGAGTCTTCGGCGGCGATCCACGTGCTGCCTGTCAGTGGTAGCGGTTGGAATTCGAGCATCGAGGTGGAGGGTCGCGTCACGCCACCGGATGCGCCGTACGTTGGGGTCTGGTGGAGACCAATCACGCCCGGATATTTCGAGACCACTGGAATGCAGCTCAGCACCGGGCGTTCCTTTGTGCCACAGGACAACGCCGGCTCGCCATGGGTTGGCATCATCAACGAATCGATGGCCCGTCGGTTCTGGCCCACGGAGGACCCAATCGGGAAGCGATTCACCTACGGCCTGGAGGGGAACGAGCAGTTGATCACGGTTGTGGGAGTCGTCGGCAACGTCAAGCATCTTGGTATCACGTCGGAGACACCGCCAACGCTATACCGCCCGTTCGCGCAAGCAGGTATTCGGCTCAATGCCATGAACGTCGTCGGCCGCTGGATCGTGGTTCGGGCGGTCGGGAATCCCGAAGACGTGATGGACGATGTCAGGCGAACCGTGGTTGCTACCATACCGGAAACGCCGATTGTCAACCTTCGTCCGATGACTACCGTCATTCAACGATCGCTCGCTGATCCGCGCGCGTTGAGCATTCTCCTGACCTTGTTCGCGGCGGCGGCGGTTGTGCTTGGGGCGATCGGACTCTATGGCGTGGTTGCCTACACCGTGAGACAGAGGACCCGGGAACTCGGGATCCGGATAGCACTGGGTGCAAGCGGGGGCGATGTGACGGCTTCCGTGATCAGGCAGGGTTTGGGGTATGCGGCAGTGGGCCTTCCACTCGGACTGCTGGGGGCGTGGGTGGGCTCTCGTGCAGTCGCCGACATGCTCTTCCAGGTCAGCCCGACGGACCCCGTCACGTACGTTGGAGTGTCGCTGGTTCTACTCGTTACGGTCATGGCAGCGACAATTGCGCCGGCATCGCAAGCCAGCAAAACAGACCCTTTGATCTCGCTACGCGCGGAGTAGTCATCGGGACGCATTGTCTACTCCCTGGGCTCCTGGCCCAGGGCCGTTCGGACAGCAGAAAGGAAATCAGTCGGTCGAACGGGCTTCTCCAGCACGTCGGCCCGCAAGTGCCGCGCAACCGACAGCGGGGTGAGTGTCCCGATCTTCCCGCCCCCGGACATCGCGATGATTGGGAGGTCTCCGATCTCGCTCCGAACCTGTTGAATCACCTCGATGCCATCCATCCCAGGCATATACATGTCGACAACGAGAAGGTCGGGTTGTCGTTGTCGGAGGAGTTTCAAGCCTTCGACGCCGTCATTGGCAGTGACGATCTCGTGGTTCTCGTTGCGGAGGACTCGTTCCAGCAGCGTGCAGATCTGCACATCGTCGTCAACAATAATGATAAAGGCCACACCGGTCCCAGTTTCTGCGCGCTCCAGAGTGAAACGTCATTGAGTCAACGCCCACTTCTCGGCCGCGCAATAGAAGCGCAACTGCATGTGTTCCCGCTCTTCAAGTGTCCGGAATAACGCCAAACGTTACAAATCCCATACGGCCAATGCTGCCGAAATGATGGCTTTCTCCCATCTTCATTTATCGTATCCATGTCTGCTTAAACTAAAGGGTCCGCTGATGTTACACTCCTGTAGGTAGAATTCTCACTCAAGCCACTGGCCGGTCAGACGGCCTACCCCTCGTCCTCGGTCAATCAGTTGGTGCAACCCGACTTACGTGACCATGGTCGGTTTGCCGGCCCGCCGGGCCACCCGCCGTCCGTCGGAGACCGACCCGGGGCAACACCCGAACGACGGCCGGCCCCAAATTCAACGAGTCGCCAGCTGGATCGACTGACTCAATACGTAAAAACCGCCACTGACGGGTGCTAAGCTGCCTTCCAGTCCGACACCCCACAAAACCCCAAGCCGTGCGGTTATATTGCCCCCCGCGCATCACAGGCCATCAAATTCGACATGTCAACATCTGCTCCGCCGTCCTCCAGCCATGATCTGAATCGTCTGCGGATCGACCGCAACCGACCAGATCAGCCGAATCTTCCTGCTCTGAAGTGGGCGGGGAGCCTGGCGCTGTTGGCAATCGCCTTCGTAATCGTTGCCTACTTTGTGATCCGCGGGGACCGGGGCGTCGACGTGCAGGTGGCGCGGGCCGAGGTGGTAGGCGGTGGTCAGGAGAACAGCGTAGGCATCACGGCCAACGGATACGTGGTAGCGCGTACCCGGGCTTCGGTGTCGTCGCGAATAGCGGGCCGTCTGGCCACTCTTTCCGTAGAAGAGGGAAGCGAGGTTCGAGAGGGGCAGGTTATGGCGCGCCTCGAAAACGCCGACTACACAGCGGCCCTGGCGCAGGCCGTGGCCGACAGTAACCGGGCCGAGGCATCGGTCCTCGAGGCCCTCGCTGTTCGGGATCAGCTGCAACGAGACCTCGAACGAGCCAGGGAACTCCTCGCCCTCAACCTGGAACCGGCCCAACGCGCCGAGGATCTCGAATCGCAGTTGACGGCAGCGGACGCGCGGGTGGGTGTGCAGGAGGCGCTCATTCAGTCAGCAATCGCGTCGGTCGCTTTTGCACGGGCCAATCTGGACAACACGTACATCCGCGCACCGTTCGATGGAACGGTACTTCGCAAGGACGCGGAAGTGGGCGAAGTGGTTGCCCCGGTGGCCTCGGGCGGCGGATTGACGCGGGGGGCGGTGGTTACCATGGCGGATCTCGAAACGCTCGAAGTGGAGGTCGACGTCAACGAGGCCTACATTGCACAGATTCGAAACGGGCAGCGGACCAGGATCGTTCTGGATGCGTATCCAGCCGCCACCTTCTCAGGCAGAGTGCGTCAGATTGTACCGACGGCGGACCGCCAACGCGCCACGATCCAAGTGAAAGTATCCATCACGGACAATGATCCTCGCATCTTTCCGGAAATGGGAGCCCGCGTCGAGTTCCTCACCACCGCCGAAGATTCCGGGCTCACGGAGCAGCCGTCCCGCGTCTTCGTCCCAGCGGAAACGGTCCGGAGCGTGGGTGGTGAGACCGTCGTCTGGGTGGTCCGCAACGGCCTGGCTTCTCGTGTCACGATCGACGCCGGGCCGGTGTCCGGCGGCAGGCGCGAAGTGCGGTCTGGCCTGTCAGGCGGCGAAACACTCATCATGGAACCACCACAAAGTCTCGAAGAGGGAGCGCGCGTCAATGTCGTCACCCAGTAGTACCATAGCCACCGAACGCAAAGTACTCGTTGAGATCCGTGAGCTGGCAAAAGCGTATCGCCGAGGGGCGGAGACCATCCACGTATTTGCGGACGTCAACCTCGATATCCGGGATGGCGAGTTCCTGGCCCTGATGGGTCCGTCGGGTAGCGGTAAGTCAACGCTTCTCAACATCATTGCCGGATTGGACACACCGGATCACGGGCAAGTAGTTGTCGACGGCCAGGATGTTACGAGGATGAAAGCCCGTCAGCTTGCGGCGTGGCGTTCGAGTCACATCGGTTTCATCTTTCAGTTTTACAACCTCCTGCCCGTTTTGACCGCCGCGCAAAACGTGGAGCTACCCCTGCTCCTGACGAAACTCAACAAGAAACAGCGGCGGGAACACGTGATGACGGCGTTGGAGGTGGTGGGTCTGACCGACCGATCACAACATTTTCCGCGACAGCTCTCCGGGGGCCAGCAGCAACGCGTTGGCATAGCGCGGGCCATCGTAAGCGATCCAACCATCATCCTCGGTGACGAGCCAACCGGTGACCTCGATGCGCAATCCGGCGAGGAGGTGCTCACGCTCCTCGAGCGACTCTGCAACGAGTTCAACAAAACCATCCTGATGGTCACGCACGACGCGCACGCCGCTGAGCGTGCTCAGGCCGTGATGCACATGGACAAGGGGGTGTTGTCACGATGAAATTCGCCCGTCTCGTTTTTGCCAATTTGTTCAGGAACAAGAAGCGCACGGTCCTCACCATTGGGAGTGTGCTGGTCGCGTTCTTTCTGTACGGTACCCTCCGCTCGGTTCTCACGACCCTGGACGCCGTTGCCGAAGTCGGAAGCGAAGCGCGACTCGTGACCTCGAGTGCGTCAGGAATAACGTTTGTCCTTCCGGAGGCCTACAGCAATCGCCTCGAGGCCGTGGAGGGGGTATCGAGCGTGACGTGGGCCAATTGGTTTGGTGGATACTACCAGAATCCGCAGGATTTCTTCGCCCAATTCGCCATCAAGGCTGACACGTACCTGCCCATCTACCCGGAGATCGAAATCACGGACGGCGACATCGAGCTGTTCATGCGGGAACGGACGGCCGCGATCGTGGGAGTGGGGCTTCTCGAAAAGTACGGTTGGTCGATCGGTCAAACCGTTACGCTCAAAGGAACCATCTTTACGGGTGATTGGGAGTTCACGATCCGTGCGGCGTACACGCCAACCGTCGCCAGCTTCGGTGATGAAGTTATGTACTTCCACTACAATTACCTCTACGAGCGAACCGAAGCTCGTATCTCGCCGGGATGGTTCATACTCGAACTCAACGATCCCAACCAGGCGGCCCAAGTGGCGGCCACGATTGACGCCCAGTTCGAGAACTCCACCGCTCCAACCAAGACGGAAACCGAACGTGCGTTTCAGGCGGGGTTTGTCACGATGTGGGGCAACGTCGGCTTTCTCGTCAGAGCGATCGGCACGGCTGTTTTCTTCGCCATCCTGTTCGTAGCCGCGAATACCATGATGATGGCGGCACGGGAGCGCATTGGTGAAATCGCCGTCATGAAGACGCTCGGCTTTCAGAATGGCACCATCTTTGGAATTGTCATCGCCGAATCGATCATCATGACGGTATTGGGCGGCCTGGCCGGCCTCATGCTCGCGCGACTCGCCTTCTCGGGCGACAATCCGATGAACGCTTTCTTCCCCGGTTTTACTGTAACCGTCGGAACGATCGGCATGGGTCTTGCCGTTGCCGCAGGACTCGGGCTAGTCAGCGGCGCCATTCCCGCATGGCAGTCCGCTCGGCTGAGCGTCGTCGGCGCCTTGCGCAGGGTGGCGTAATGGCAAGCAGCCGACAGCCGGCCGGCAGCTCGTTCGAACAGTTGGCGACCATCCGAAGCAATGCCAGATCCGTCCTTTGGAGTTGCTGCCCGCTGACCGTCGGTGGCAGCCGGCCATCGGCTCGCATGAGCCAGACATCACCATTCAGGATTCGACCCGATAACTCCCAGCGAGCCAATCCATGATTCCCGTCGTCTACAATCTCCGGAGTCTTCGTCAACGGCCAGTCTCAACCATCACCACCGCGCTGGGCATGGCTCTCGTCGTCGCGGTGTTTGTGGCCATGAACGCGCTGTCGAACGGATTCCGCGCTGCACTCGTCCTCACGGGCTCCCCTGACAATGTCATCGTGATGCGCAAGGGTGCACAGGCCGAGATGAACAGCGGCATCTCGCGTCAGGCGGCGAGCATCATCTCCGGATTTCCGTTTGTTGCCCGCGGCGCGGACGGCCTTCCCCTCGTCAGTCCGGAAACGTTCGTCGTGGTGCCACTCGAACGAGCGAACGAAGGCGGTCTCGCCAACGTCGTCGTCCGAGGCGTCAGCACGCGCGCCTTTGATGTCCGCAATGCTGTCGAGATTGCGGAAGGCCGTACATTCCGCTCGGGACAGCGGGAGGTGGTTGTCGGCGTCAACTACGTCAAGCGATTTCCCAATTCCGAGGTTGGGAACGTGGTGGCGTTTGGGGGAGAGGACTGGACCATCGTCGGTCATTTCTCGGCCGGCGGATCATCGTTCGAGTCGGAAATCTGGGGAGAGAACGAACAGTTCATGCCGGTCTTCCGTGGCGAGATCTTCCAAACCGTGACCTTTACCATGGCGGATCCGGGAGCATTCGACGGGATCAAGGAGACACTCGAGAGCGACTCCAGGTTGTTTGTCGACGCGTTTCGCGAACGGGAGTTCTACGAGAACCAATCGGCGCTGCTTGGTCAGGTATTGAGCTTCATCGCCGTCTTTATTGCATCCATCATGGCCGTGGGGGCGGTCTTTGGTGCCATCAATACGATGTACGCGGCCGTCGCATCCAGGGCGCCTGAGATTGGCGTACTCCTGACGTTAGGGTTCCGTCCGCGCGCCGTCATGGGTTCGTTCCTGTTCGAAGCGGTTCTGATCGCCGCGCTCGGGGGCGTTCTGGGATGCCTGATGGCACTGCCAATCAATGGACTGGTAACCAGCACAACCAATTGGAGTTCGTTCAGCGAGGTTGCGTTCGCGTTCAGGGTTTCCCCACAACTGTTACTCAACGGAATGATCTTCGCGGTCGCGATGGGAATCATTGGGGGGCTCCTGCCGGCGCGCCGGGCGGCAAAACAGCAGGTCATCGAGGCGTTGCGCGAAGCCTAACCAACCGGTTATCGCAACCAGTCTTCGAGCGCAGTCGCCACATCCGTTTTGGCGTCGCGATATTTGACGATGACGGGCGTTTGCAGGGAAAGTCCATGCTCCGCGCCCCAGCGCGAACGATCCGCGCTGAGCGTACGGGACCCCGGTACGACTACTGCTCGCGCGGGAATCTCGAGCGGCGATTCTCTCGTCGCTTTGTAAACGGTTTCGCCAACCAGATCAAACACCGGTGTTCCGCGGGTGAGAACTACCCCGGCGGCCAACACGGCCCCTTCCCTCACGATCGTTCCCTCATACACGCCGCAGTTCCCGCCGACGATGACGTCGTCCTCGATCACGACCGGCGCCATGTTGATGGGCTCCAGAACACCACCCAGCTGTGCCGCCGCGCTCAGATGGACCCCAGCGCCGACCTGCGCGCAGGATCCCACCAGGGAGTGCGAATCGATCATGGACCCTTCCCCTACCCACGCACCGACATTGATGTACATGGGCGGCATGCAGACGACGCCGGGTGCCACGTACGCACCCCGCCGCACGGCGCTACCACCAGGAACGATGCGCACTCGATCCGTGACGTCAAACCGGCGTGTCGGAAGGTTGTGTTTATCCTGAAAGTGGAACGACCCCGCCCCAGGTTGCTCGACAATCCGTCCGACACGAAAGGCCACGAGGATTCCCTGCTTCACCCAGGGAACAGCATGCCACACACCACTCCCATCTCGTTCCGCAGCCCGCACGCCACCGCGTTCAAGGAGTTCCAGCAGCTCGGCAACGGCAGCTTCCGCGGAACCCGGCAACTCGGCATGGGACGGCACGTTATATAGACTCCGGATGTCCGCCGCCAGCTTTTCCGCAGTACCGCTCATGGATGATATGTCTCCTTGTTCCTCGGACATCGAGGATCGCCAATCGCTCCCTCGATGGCCGTCCGTCCCCCCGCCCTGACCGCGTTTGACCGATACGCCCTATGCGAACGCCCCGGCAATCTCCAGAGCCTCGCGCACTACGGGTTCGTATCGCTGGTCTAACGGTACGAGTGGCAACCGCAACACGTTCTCGATACGTCCCAGCATGTGAAGCGCCGCCTTCACCGGGATGGGATTCGACTCCAGGAAGGCGGCGGCCATCCATTTGGAAAGGTTCTCATGCAAGCGGTCGAGTGACTGGTTGTCGTGTCGAAGACCGGCTTCCACGAGTTCGACCATTGGCCCGGGCGTGGCGTTGCTCACAACCGAGATCACGCCCTCCCCACCCATCTTCAGCACAGCGGCAGTGAGGCTGTCATCGCCGCTCAACACCCCAAAACCGTCGGGCCGCTGTTGGACGATCCGTGCAATCTGTCCGACGTCGCCGCAGGCTTCCTTGATCGCCACGACATTGGGTATCGCCGCCAGGGCAAGTGTTGTTTCGACGGCAATATTGCTCGCGGTTCTGCTGGGCACGTTGTATGCCACGATCGGCATGTCGACCGCGTTGGCGATCTCCTCGAAGTGACGAACAATCCCGCGTTGAGGCGGTTTGTTGTACCACGGAGACACGTGCAACAGATGACTGGCTCCAGCATCCTGCATCATCCGCGAGAGTTCAACGGCCCGCTTTGTGTCGTTGGATCCCGCACCGGCAATCACCGGCGCCCTGCCCTGAACGACATCAACCACGACTTCGACCACATGCCGGTGTTCGGTGTCACTCAAGGTCTGCGCTTCACCCGTTGAACCACAGGGGACCAGGAAATGAATACCGCTGCTGAGTTGCCATTCGACGAGTTCGCCCAACGCCCCTTCATCGACGCGTCCATCGGGAAGGAAAGGCGTGACCAGGGCCGTGCCGCATCCAGTCAACTTCTTCATGTCAACGCCCCTTGTCGTCAGTCAATCCGAGGACGTCGTGCATCGTGTACATCCCCTGGCGTCCGCTCAGCCATTCTGCCGCACGTAAGGCACCGTCGGCAAAGACCCGCCGATCTCTGGCTTGATGTTCGAGACGGATGTGTTCGAACGGGGCCTCGAGATGCACCTCGTGGGTTCCCGGAATGTTGCCGGAGCGAACACTGGTAATCGGCAGGGACACACCACCACCCGACTCAAAGGCCTCCGCCAACGCGTGGGCCGTACCCGAGGGCGCATCAAGCTTCTGCGCGTGATGCGATTCGATCTGATACGGTGCGAACCCGCTCGTGGCGAACAGTTCCCCTGCCCTGCGCATCAGCGCCGTAAACAGCACGACGCCGGCGGCAAAGTTCGGCGCCCAGAGCAACGAACCCTGCGTGTCGGAAACGCTACGGCGCACTTCATCCAGCTGGTCGTACCATCCGGTTGTTCCAATCACCACGGGTACTCCGCGCGTCAGGCAGGCAACGGCGTTTTGCACTGCCGACGCGGGCTCCGTGAATTCGATCGCCACATCGGCTTCATCCAGGGAGCCGGTGGCAATTGCCTCGCCCTGCTGGTTTTCGTCCTGATCGATGATCGCCACGATGTCGTGCCCGCGTTCTTCGCCCAATGCGCGAACGGCACGACCCATTCTCCCGTTGCCCACGATTCCAATCCTCACGGGGCTTCGTCTCCAAAGAACTCATCGTGGAGGGCCTTCATGGCCCTGGGCACCTCTTCACCGTCCACCACCATGGTGAGATTGATCCCGGTCGCACTGAGCGAGAGCATATGGACTCTCATCGGGGCAATGGAGGCCAATGCGCGTGCGAGCGTTGCGCTATCATGTGCCACGGCAGAGCCCACGATGGACAGGACTCCTCTGTTCCGTTCAACGGCAACGTCGCCAAGCTGAGACAGATCCACGATGAGCGAGTCGAGGTGCATCGTATCGTCCACAGTCAGACTGACGCTCACCTCAGACGTCGCCACGACGTCAACGGACGTCCGATGCCGTTCGAACACCTCGAAGATCCGACGCAGAAAGCCGTGTTGCAAGAGCATGCGAGGTGATCGCAGCTTTATGACGGTGGTGCCGCGTTTTGCCGCGATGGCCCGCACGGGACACTCGGGTGCCTCGTAGGTGATCAGCGTGCCGGCCCCGTCCGGGTTGCCGGCGTTCATGACGAAAACCGGAATGCCCAACCTCACAGCCGGCATGATGGTGCTGGGATGGAGCACCTTGGCGCCGAACGTGGCCAACTCGCTCGCCTCGCCAAAGCGGATGCGTTCGATTGGTCGCGCGCCGGGAACGATGTGCGGATCCGCGGTGAGCATGCCGTCCACGTCCGTCCAGATCTCGATCGCTTCAGCGCCGAGTGCGGCACCCAACAACGACGCGCTGAGATCAGAACCGCCTCGACCGATCGTCGTCACGACTCCGCTTTGCGTGGCGCCAACGTATCCACCCAGGATGGGCACTCTGTCACGTTCGATCAGTGGGCGAAGTATCCGCTGACACGAATCGGCAATCAATTCTGGCTGCGGCTCCGCACGGCCGAAACGATCATCCGTAATCATCACCTGCCGCGCATCCACGTGCTCGACGGGCAACCCTCCCCGGGCAAACACGACGCTGATGAGACGGGATGAAATGAGTTCTCCCTTGGCAGCCATCGCATCCCGGCTCCGCGGCGTCACGTGTCCGAGCACGTTCAGTGCACGGGCGAGACTCGCGAGCTCGTCGAACGATGTGTTCAGGAACCCGACCATCTCACCCTGACCGTCGCTACCCGTGAGCAACGATTCGGCCGTGGTGAGGTGGTGTTCGCGGAGATTCTGAAGGGCGCGTTCCGCGCCAATGATGTGGCCATCTGCCGCCTGGTCGGCGGCCTCCAACAACACGGTCGTCGTGCCGGCCAGCGCGGAGACAACCACCAGCGGACGACGATGCAACCTGGACCCGACAATCTGCGCGGCGCGTTGGATGGCGTCTGCGTCACCCACGGACGTCCCACCGAACTTGACAACAATCATGCGGGCAGGGCGCCGCTTGCAGCCAGCAGCTCCGCGTTGAGCAGGGACGCGCCGGCTGCACCCCGGATCGTGTTATGGCTCAGGGAAACGAACTTCACGTCGAAGATGGGATCGGGGCGAACCCGGCCAATCGTGACTGACATCCCGTTCCCCGCCCCGAGGTCTCGACGAGGTTGTGGCCGATCGGGGTTGGAATCCAGGATCAATGGCCGTTCGGGAGACGATGGCAAACTGCGGGCTGCGGGTTCCCCCCGCCACTGCTCAAACACCTTCGTACAATCGTCAGCACTTGCGCGACGATCGAGTGCGACCGAGAGGCAGATCGTGTGGCCGTTTTCGACGGCAACGCGGTTGGCCGCGGCGCTCACAACGAAACCGGCCGGTTCGATGTGTTCACCATTAAAGCGCCCCAACATCTTCTGCAATTCCTGCTCGATCTTGTCTTCCTCACCGCCAATGAACGGCACGACATTGCCGAGGATGTCGAGTGCGGCAACCCCTGGATACCCTGCGCCGGAAATCGCCTGCATGGTAACGGCAAAAACCTTGTTGACACCAAACGCCTCGTGCAGGGCGGCCAATGGGATCGCGGCTCCGATTGCTGCGCAGTTCGCGTTCGCCATGATCGCCCCAGACCAGCCCCGTCTCGCACGTTGACGTACCAGCAGCTCGCGGTGAGAAGGATTTACTTCCGGAATCACCAGTGGAACATCCTCATCCATGCGATGATTCCTTGCATTGGAAAAAACCATGGCCCCAGCCGCAGCAAACGCCTCCTCGACCGGCCCGGCAACGGAACTGTCCAGCGCGGAGAAGATCACTCGGGACTTCACGACGGACGGATGACACTGGCTCACCTGAAACGCCGCCACTTCGTGAGGCAGCGTTCCCTCCAACCAATGGGTCGCCTCGCGATACGACTTGCCGGCCGAACGCTCGGAGGCCGCGACCTCAGCCAGGCGGAACCACGGGTGCCCCTGCAGCAGCCGAACAAACATCTGACCTACCGCACCTGTCGCACCCAGCACCGCCACCGACCACCCGTTCCCGGATCCCGGGATCTCCCTCGACCGGCGGGTCATGTCGAGAGGAGAGCCGTGACGAGTCGCTCATATGCGCCGACGGCGGCCCGGAGTTCCGCGACCTCGATGTGTTCGTGCGGTGTGTGCGCGACCAGGATCGAACCGGGTCCCAGCAGCAGGGGTGTGCCCCAGCGGTCGAGTAGCGGGATGTCGGACGTGTAGGACATCGACGCGGTCTCGAATCCGGGAATGGTGTGGAAGCGCATGGCGGGGATGTGCGAACCCCATACGATCTCCGCCTTGCCCTCCGCCCAGCGACGCACGGCCTCCTTGACCGGATCCACCGGACCGACCAATCGAAACATCATCTCGGCTTCACAGGAACCGGGCACGATATTGGCCTCCGTTCCCCCGGCAATGGTACCCACGTTGACCGTCGTTTCCCCCAACACCTCATCCGTCGGAAGATCGAGTTCCGCAAGTCTGGGGAGCAACTCGAGCATCGGATCGATAGCGGAGCGACCAAGATGAGGGTATGCGGAGTGACTCTCTTCACCACGCGTCTTCACGGTCACCCGGAGCGATCCCTTGGCCCCCGTCGCCAGGCGGCTCTCGGTTGGTTCACCGTTGACCAGATACCGGCTGGTAGCCGGAAGACGGTTGGCGTGTCTGGCACCGTCGGATCCCTTCTCTTCGCCGACTACCAGGAGCAGATCGACTCGCGTCTCGCCGGACTGAGCCAGATTCTGTGCGGCCATCATCATCGCCGCCGCGACGCCCTTGGCATCACATGCTCCTCGTCCGTAGAGTTTCCCATCGTCGAGACGGGGTCCGAAATGTGGTCGCACCGTGTCGAGGTGCGTTGACAGCGTCACTCCACCTCCCTGGCGCGAGGCCCAGATATTCCCGCGTCCCGGTGTTACTTCCTGGACGGTGAGGTTCCACCCCCGCGACACGAGCCAGCGTGAAGCGAAATCGACCACCGCCCCTTCACTCCCCGTTGGCGATTCGATGGCCAGAAGTTCAGCAGCAAGCGCAACCACGTCGTCCATGGTTGGATCATAACTGCCGCGGGGAAAAGGCGGTAATCGGCGGTGGCGAGCGGTCAGTGCACGCAGGGGAGCTGCAGCGGGCGGTGAACCACGGTGGGAAGCCCCACGCGGCAGGGGGTGGTAAACCTCAAATCCCGATCACACATCTGATTTACCCTCCCATTCCTCTTATCGCGACGAGGCTCCATCTTGTTGCCCATGGTGTTCGAGGCTGCAATCTCGTCAGGTCACAAGGCCCTGGCTCGAGGGGCGTGGCAGGATGCCCTGACGGAATTCGATCGAGCAACCGACGCCCGCGTTACCCCGGAGGCCCTCGAGGGACTCGGCGCCGCCCGCTGGTGGCTGTTCGACCTCCCCGGGGCTATTTCCGCGCGGGAACGGGCGTTCAACCTGTATAAGGACCAGGGAAATACCGCCGCTGCGGCCCGAATGGCCCTTTGGATCGCGTCCGATCACCACGATCGGGGTGAGGACGCCATCGCCAACGGCTGGCTCGGGAGAGCACAACGCCTCCTCGCGGAAACCCCGGCGTCTCCGGAACACGCGTTCTGCCGCATCATTCAGGGGCATGTAGCCCTCATGGGGGCGGGCGACCTCGCGCTGGCGGAAGGACTGGCCCGGGAGGCCGTCGCTCTGGCCCGGGAAACCAGCGCCCTCGACTACGAGATGCTGGCCATCGCCCTCGAAGGCCTCAGTCTGGTTTCGCGCGGCGAGGTCACTCGGGGCATGGCGTTGTTGGACGAATCCACTGCGGCGGCGACCGGGGGCGAAATGACCGACCTCAACGCCATCGCCTGGGCATGTTGTTATCTGATTCACGCGTGTTATCGGGTCCGGGACTACCAACGCGCCGCCCAATGGTGTGACCGCGTCCAGACGTTCTGTCGGCGCTGGAGCTACGACTCGATGTTCACGACTTGTCGCACACACTATGCATCCATCCTCATGTGGCGCGGCGAACTGGACAAAGCGGAACAGGAACTGACCACATTACGACTGGAAGCGGCGGACCGACTCCCACCGCTGGTTCGATCCGCCATCGTCCGACTCGGCGAACTCCGCCGGCGGCAGGGTCGGCTGGACGAGGCAGCGGAACTCTTCGACCGCGCTCCCGAACACAAACTCAGCATCCTCGGGCGAGCCGCTCTGGCTCTCGACCGCAACGATCCGGAGGCAGCTCGGGGCCTCCTCGCGACGTACCTGCGGCGCCTCCCCGAAGAGAACCGGACCGAACGCCTTCCGGTATTGGAACTGTTGGTTCAGTGCGAGCTGGGTGTCGGGGACCTCGACGGGGCGGCACGGACAGTAGCCGAGTTGCGTGCGATCGCTAATACGTTAGGCAGCGAACCCGTCAAGGCATCGGCTGAGGCCGCCGAGGGATTGCTGCTGGCAGCGACCGGAGATGACGACGGCGCACGTCGAGCCCTGGAAGACGCCGTGTATCTCTTCGAAAAGAACGATGCCCGGTACGAGGCCGACCGCGCCAAGAAGGCGCTGCAGCGACTCGCGCACAAAACCGACGCGCGTGGTGTTGAACGGGTCTCCCGCCTGACCAGGCGCGAGCTGGAGATCCTCAAGCTGATCGCTGAAGGCCTGACCGATCGTGAGGTGGCTGACAGACTCTCGATCAGCGATCACACGGTGCACCGGCACGTTGCCAACATCCTGAACAAGACAGGCCAATCATCGAGGACCGCCGCTGTCGCCTTTGCGGTCCGCGGCGGTTTCCTGTAGGAGTCCGGCCCGTCCAACCTGTATGGCCGGTTCCGGCCATGCCCCGAACACACACCGAATGATGGAAACAGGGGAAGTGGCACCCTGGCAGTCGTGGTAGACTTCCGCAACCAATCAACGAAAACGGGAACATCAATGTATCGACTGGCGATCGTGTTTGCCGCTGTGTTGGCGGTGGCAGTCAGGCGCAAACAATTGAGACGGAAACAGAAGGGCGGGACCGTCATGAGACACCCGACCGTCTGGAACCCGAAACTTCAGGAGACGACATTCATGAAGCGCATAATACTCATCGCGACGCTCTCGGCATTTCTTCCGCTGACTCAGGGCGCGGCTCAGGACCACGCACACGCCCCGAACGGAAGCGGGGATTCAACCCGGGTCCCGCTGTATGGCGATCTGGGAAATCATCACTACGAAATCACCACTCGGGTCCCCAAGGCACAGGAGTACTTCGATCAGGGCCTCAGGCTCTACTATGGGTTCAACCATGCCGAGGCCATTCGCTCGTTCAAAGAGGCGCAGCGTCTCGACCCGGAATGCGCCATGTGCTGGTGGGGCGAAGCCATGGCTTGGGGGCCCAACATCAACCTGCCTATGGACTCTGCGGGCGGTGCCGCGGCCAATGCAGCCATTCCACACGCCGTTTCATTGAAACAAGGCACCACTCCGAAGGAAAAGGCTCTTATCGAGGCCCTCGCAGAGCGCTACGGACCCGATCCCATGGCAAACCGCGGTGCCCAGGACTCGGCATACGCCAATGCGATGGCGGAGGTTGTCAGGCAATATCCCGACGACCTGGAAGTCGCAGTGTTGTACGGCGAGTCGATTATGAATCTGCGTCCCTGGAACTACTGGACGGATGAGGGTCATCCGCAACCTGGAATCCCGGATTTGCTCACCCATCTCGAGCGGGTGTTGGACCAGAACGAAAATCACCCGGGGGCGTGTCACTTCTTCATCCACACGGTGGAGAAAGTACATCCCGAACGCGCCATTCCATGTGCCGAGCGATTAGCCGGCCTCATGCCGGGCGCCGGCCACATCGTCCACATGCCGGGCCACATCTATATCCGCGTTGGCCGGTATGCCGACGCGATACGAGCAAACGAGCACGCCGTTCATGCGGACGAGACGTACATTCAGGACCAGCGGCCTGGTGTGGGCGTGTATACCGCCGGTTACTACCCTCACAACTATGACTTTCTGGCCTTCGCCGCATCAATGATCGGCCGTGCTGATCGCGCCATCATGGCTGCGGACAAGGTAGCGGAAGTCATCCCGGAGAATCTGCTCGGCGCGCCGGGTTTTACGTTCCTTCAGCATTACGGCACTCGCTACCTGCAACTCCGTGTCCGCTTCGGTCGTTGGACGGAACTCCTGAGCACACCGGCGCCGGCGGCGGAACTCCTGCACGCGCGGGCCATGTGGGACTATGCACAAGGGCGAGCCCTTGCAGCAACCGGGAACGTCGAGAAAGCGCAGTCTCATCTTGTCAGTCTTCGCGCGGCCGCCGACCACCCCGAACTGGCGGACGCAACCGTCGAGCCTAACAACTCCGGAGACATCCTCAGCATTGCCTCGAAGGTGCTGGAGGGTTGGATCGCGACTGAGCAGGACGACTACGGGGCCGCTGTGAGCGCCTTGACCGAGGCAGCACGACTCGAGGACGGGCTCCTCTACGGCGAACCACCCGAATGGACCATTCCCGTGCGTCAGGATTTGGGGGCCGTGCTGCTGCAGGCGGGCCGCTACGCCGAGGCTGAGCGGGTATTCCGGAAAGACCTGAGTCGCTTCCCGGACAACGGCTGGAGCTTGTTTGGTCTGGCTGACGCCCTCCGTGCGCAGGGGCAGGAGGAGGAAACCGCTGAGGTTGAAGCGAGGTTCCGCGAGGTGTGGAAAGGAAGCGATCTACGACCCTCGACTTGAGAGATGTGAGACCGCAGCCGGCAGCCATCAGCCGACGGTAATCAGTATACCCGAGCAAACATCCAAAAGGGGTTGGCTCGGGGATCGCCGGTGGCTGCCGGCCCAAGGCTGACGGCTGCGTTGCCCCCCGCTTCCCCCTGTCTTATCATCACGGGTCGAACTGATGATGCAGGGGCGAGATGACGATTGAGAACCGAAGTACGAGTATCGGGGCGGTACTGGTCACGTTTCTGGTGGGAGTGGTCGCCGGAATACTTGGCGGGGCAATCGTCCCTGGTCTCATAAGACCGTACTTGCCCGAATCCCTCGCTGGCGCCGACGAGCTGGTTTACGGCGTCGTTACGGGCAAGCGGCTCGAAGCCGACCGACTCCTCGTTACGCTGCCCACAACCGGGGGAACGGTGCTCGCCACCTTTACGAATGACATTGCCGAGATCGATTTGATGGTCGGAGTAGGCGACAGCATTACGTTTGGGATGGACGAATACAAGCCGTTCGTCACCAATCCAACCATTGCGCGGGTCGTGACCCTGTCATCGCCACTGGACAGCTCGCGCATTCCACCCCCTACACGGGACTCCATGATCGCGGATACGACCGCCAGGCCTGAGGTCCCGATGCCCGATCCGCGGGACACCACCTCACTGCCTGATTCATCCCCTGCGGGCGCCGGTCGGTAAGCGGGATCCGCACGACTATCCCTCGGTTGCATTCCCCGCGGTGCTGACTCAAACTTAGGCGCGGGTCGGCCGTCGAATTCGGCGGTTTGGAGGCGGCCCTGAAAGACACAATGGAGAAGAGAATGATGATCCGAATTTCGTCGGCGCTTGTTACCGCCGGCTTCTGCCTAATGACGGCAACGTCGGCCTCGGGACAGTCACCCGTGATGCGATCGGCATACCACGACTATCGCATCGTCACCGTCGCCGAGGGACTCGAACACCCCTGGGCAATCGCGTTCCTGCCCGGCGGGGACATGTTGATCACCGAACGACCAGGTCGGTTACGGATCGTTCGCAATGGATCCCTGTTGCCAGACCCAGTCCCCGGTGTCCCGGAGGTTCTTGCGCAAGGGCAAGGTGGTTTGCTCGACGTCGTTCCCCACCCGGACTTCGCCACGAATCGTCTGCTGTACATCAGCTATTCCAAACCGATTAGCGACGGTGAGAGTGCGACGACAGCCATCATCCGCGGGCGTTTCGAAAACGACCGTTTGACCAACGTCGAGGAACTCTTCGAAGCAAACTCGCGCGGCCGGGGGCATTACGGATCGCGAATCGCATTCGACGGGAATGGTCACTTTTTCTTCTCTGTCGGCGATCGTCAGGTACCACCAGCAGGTGACCTCGAAGCGCATCCGGCGCAAGATCCCATGAACAACCATGGGACGATCAATCGTCTCAACGAGGACGGCAGCATACCGAGCGACAACCCCTTTGCCAACGGTGGCGCAGGCTCACCCGAAGTCTGGAGTTATGGGCACCGCAACCCCCAGGGGCTCGCCTATGACCCCGCCACCGGAAACCTTTGGGCCAACGAGCACGGCCCCCAGGGCGGGGACGAACTCAACCGCATCCAACCGGGACTGAACTATGGATGGCCGGTGGTCGGTTACGGTGTGAACTATGGACGGACGGGCGCAAGAATTCACGAATCCACCGCCCGACCCGACATGGAGGACCCAACCTACTTCTGGGTTCCATCCATTGCCACGTCCGGGCTCCTGGTGTACACAGGGGACCAGTTCCCGGAATGGCGTGGCAACCTCTTCGTCGGCGGAATGGCCGGCGAACAGCTTGCGCGCCTGACCCTCGACGGCACCGAGGTCGTGGGCGAAGAAACTCTCGTCCGCGGCCTGGGGCGGATACGTGACATTCGCCAGGGACCGGATGGGTACATCTATCTCGCCATCGACGATCGGCGAGATGGGTCGACACCAATCGTCAGGCTGGAACCGGCGAACTAAGGCTGGCGGTCCTCAGCCAGCAGCCAACAGCATCCAAGTCCGCTGTGGCTTCCTAACGAGGAGCCGCTGTTGGCTGCCGGCTGCGGGCTGAGGGCACCGCTCAATACCTCGCTGGTCCGTTTGTCGCCTGCAGCGACCACTCAATGAAGTCTCGCACGTCCTGATTGGACGTTTCCAGGTCTTCCGCCCGCAGATACATCATGTGACCGCTGCGGTAACCTTTCCAGCGGGACCGTTCCAGCAACCGACCTGATGGATCCATATTCCACAGAGTGTACTTGGACGAGAAGTAATCCGTACCTCCGTCGAAGTAACCCGCCTGAACCATGACATGCAGGAAGGGGTTTTGCGCCATGGCCTGTCGGAGATTTTCGCCTGTCTGGTCACCATCGCGATTCCAGGGGCCCACGGGACCGAACAGCCAGTACTGCAAGTCCGTCTCCCAGTTGAGATGTTCCCTGAGGTAGATGTTAATGGCTGGCGAGAACGCCTGATTCCAGGCAGACAGGGCGGGATCGTAGTCATACGATTCGCCCGCGTCTTCGCGATCGCGCCCGCGATACCGTGCGTCGAGGCGGCCCACCGTGTATCCCTGATCCCGGAGCAGTTCCTTCCGGAACTCACCGACCTGCGGCGCCAGGTTGTGATCCAATACCCACTCGCTGGAAACCCCTGCCCAGCGGGCAACGGCGGACGCAATCTGTTCGCGGCGAGCCTGCGCCAGGGATCCCCCTCGGGCCAGGGCCGGCAGATACTCGTCGATGACAAACGTTTCCACCTCGGGCAGGATCTCTTCGAGGTCACGATTCTGCAGTGAGGCATCGAGTGCGTTGTGGTACCAGGCCGTAGCCGTGTAGTTGGGCAGAGAAAGGGCATCTCGCACGGGACCGGCGCGGTCGATGCCGAGGCCCGTTGGCGACACCAGGATCACGCCGTTCAGATAGAACCATTCGCTTCCCTGGAGTTCGGCAGCCAACCCGGATACGCGGGTCGTGCCATAACTCTCACCGATCAGAAACTTGGGGGATGTCCAGCGGTCGTGGCGGCTGACAAAAGTTCCCAACCAATCGGACAAATAGCTGATGTCCTCGTTCACACCAAAGAACTGTCGGCGATCCGCATCTCCCACAATTCGGGAGAACGCCACATTCACCGGATTGACAAACACAATGTCGGTGGCGTCCAGGACCGAATGCGGATTGGCTTCGACGCCAAATGGCTGAATTGGGAACCCCTCGTCGTCGATGCGCAACTTCATCGGACCCGTGTAACCAATATGCATCCACACTGATGCCGAGCCCGGGCCGCCGTTGAATGAGAACGTCAAGGGACGCCGGCCAGCGTCGTCGACATCGGTCCGTCGGTAGTACGTATAGAAGAGCGAGGCAATCACCTTGCCGGAGTCGTTCCATACCGGTTGCATCCCCACCTCTGCGGTATAGGGAACCGTGACCCCACGAATCGTCACCTGGTGCTGACTGATGACCATCGTGTCGACGGGAAAGGTTCGCTCCTTCATCTCTTGAGCAGGGGAAGCGAGGGGTACAAGCGCCGCGGGAATCACGAGCGACAACACCACCGAACGGAAAGGCGGAAGGCGGCGAAACGGGGGGGTTCGCATCGAAAACAACTCCTTGATGTGAGATTCGACCTCTGAAATCTGACGTTTCAGATATCAGCCATCAGCCTGCAGCCCTCCACGGCTCCCCTCGAGTCCGAAGGGCAACACGAGCCCACCTCACCGTTGGGTGCGGCGTGACGTCCGCAGGCCTGTAAATCTGAGACCTGAGATCGCAAATCTCAAATCTCACCGCGCCCGGTCTCGCCAATCCGGGCACTTCGTCGTATGATCCAAGAGTTATCCCAGACCTTCGATCTCGTCCATTCCAGGCAGCCTTCCCATGAACCGCGTACTCATCACCCTGGCGGCCGTCGGGTTCTTCGTACCAGGCGCCGTACCTGCGCAACAGACTGAAACGTATGACTATTGGCGATTCCAGCGTGACATGATCCAGCACGGAGTTCAGGCTGTTCTCATGTGCAACGGCCTGTTCACGTCGAATCGGACCGTCGAACAGGTTTTCGATCAGGAGCTGTCGTATCTTCGGCAACCGGTCGGGACGGCGCGCGGTGGAGATTATGTGATCGACCGGAACCGACAGGCGGTAGCGGTCGGCGCCCCGGGCGGTCCGCCGGTCATGCGCGCCGCGTTTCGCGAGGGCATCGGCTGTGTCATCATGGCACCCGATCAGACATTCGAAGATATCCCGAGTCTCCCCGTGCTGACCATGGCGCCCCCTGACGGCAATCCGACGACGACCCCCTGGCCCATGGGTGATCTCATTCAAGACGTCCCGTTGCCGGACAACGTAGAGGTGGACGCTCTACAGGCGGCTTCTGACTGGGCGTTCGAGAGAGACTCGCCCGAACAGGTTACCCTCAGCCTCCTCGTGGTTCACCAGGGTAACATCATCCACGAGCGGTACGCGCCCGGTGTGGACATGACCACCAAGACGCGGACATGGTCCACCGCCAAGAGCATCGCCGTCACGCTCTTCGGCATGCTGGTCGATCAGGGACGGATGGAACTCGACAGACCGCTTGGGTTGGACTGGCTCCCCCGGGGCGCTACGCCCGAATCGGATCCACGCAGTGCCATCACGTTACGGCACGTCCTGAATATGTCCAGCGGATTGTACCCGGTGGACAATCGTGCAATGGAGTACGCAACCGGATCCGGCCTGGCCTACTGGGCCGGTGCCAGCTCGATCAACGGGGCACGCAATCGTGCGTTGTTCCGTGAACCCGGCACCTCGTGGGACTACGAGAACTACGACACACTGCTGGCGGTGCTGGCGATGAAGCGCGCACTTGGCGACGAAGCGGCATATCTCGAGTTCCCGCGACGGGCCCTGCTGGACAAGCTGGGGATGCGCAACACCCTGCTCAGCACCGACCGGTTCGGCGATTTCATCCTCAGCAGTCAGGTTTATACCAACGCCCGCGACCTTGCACGTTTCGGAATGCTGTACCTCCAGAACGGCATGTGGAACGGGGAACGACTTCTGTCCGAGGACTGGATCGAATTCGTTCGCACGCCGGCACCGGCCACGTCGGAGAACGGAAACTTCTATGGAGGGCAGTGGTGGCTGGTTCCCGACGACCGAACGGACGTTCCGAAAAACGCCTATTCGACTGCCGGGAACCGCGGGCAATTCACGATCATCGTGCCATCACACGACCTCGTCATCGTGCGTCGCGGTTTGGACTACGGGCGCCAGGGCTTCGATCGCTGGGATCTCACGCGGGAAGTTCTGAAGGCCGTCAGGCCAACGACGGATCGATAGATTTGAGATTGCAGATCTCGAGTCGTCAGCCGTCAGCGGGAACCGCATCCAGTCCCGCGACGCCGCCGCAAACGCGGACTCGCTGACGGCCGCTGGCTGACGGCTGACGGCTCCAAGATCTGATTTCAAATCTCAGACCTGAAGTCAAGACCTGCCGGGAACAAACCGCTCAACCGTCGCCTGCCACTGCATCACCCAGCCGTCGCTCTCCCGGATCTCCTCGACCCAGTGAACCACGTCATCGGCTCCACGCTCTATACGAACCCGCCACACCCGCGAGGCGGGGTCATCACCGTCATAAAACGTGAAGCCGGTGTCGTGGATCTCGCCTGACATCTGCCGTGCCGTGGATGCGGAATCGCCAGTAAGGCTCAATAGTTCATAGGCTTCGCGCGACGTATTCCACGTCAAGTGGGCAAACCGATTCGCCGTTTCCGGGCGGCCCGTTCGCCCGGCAAACAGCAGCAACGCGCACCCATCGAGGATCTGGTAGCCCGTGACGGCCACCGGTCTATCGCGTCCTCGCTCATTGGCTGTGCCCACCCATGGACCTGACAGAAACTCGTACCGGTCGAATGCCGGAAGGTCGCACCGGTCGCCCGTGTCGAACGTATGGGCGGGTCCCCCATCACCACCGAACCGGGGTTCCACGGCCATCCGCGTAAACTCCATGATCCACCGAGGCGTCCACGTTTCGCCGCCGTCCGACGAGTAGGCATCGTCCCAGCGCAGGGAAGTCGGCGTGATATCTGAGAAGGTGTATCGGGCGATGACCTCAGTGCTGTCCGCATTGAGAAACGTTG
>Ga0302046_10001350_pt1 | contig 22979 bp, 16 predicted proteins | sample RVTome_11_FD_200261 | JGI IMG/M metagenome (GOLD analysis project Ga0302046, IMG submission 200261) | Soil microbial communities from uranium-contaminated site in the Upper Colorado River Basin, Wyoming, United States - RVT147D111 (version 2) ... | reverse complement strand
GTCGGGCGGGGCAGGATGAGGCCTCGACCGAGCCGTAGGCGCAGCCAGATGGCCGCCACGAACGTAAGGAGGGCGACAAGCGGCAGGACGGCCCCGCCGGGTTGATAGGTGCCCGCCACCAGCATCCACAGATCGACGCCCTGTTTCGCTCCGAACATCCCGAAAAGCAGTCCCAACAAGGTGAACAGCCCGCGCAGCGGCAGGTCCGGCCGTTTGAGGGCGAAGGCGAGCATCCGCAGCGCCATCGAGTAGCAGGCCAGGATGATGAACAGGTTGGAGACGGCAAGGACCCAGAAGAGCGCCGGCGCTTCCTGATAGGGTGGCGGTAGAGTAAACGTGTTGAAGAGGTGTTCGAGAAACTCCTGCATGACCCCATCCTCACGGTTAGGAAGGCTTTCTCCAGGTCAAACAACCAACAGTGCAGGCCAGAAAAGAGTTTCTCTCAATATACGACGGGGAAGGCCAGGGATGCGTCCCCGTTCAGCGAAAGTGCCGGTCCGTGTAGTCCTCCACCGCTTCGCGTGTGACGAGGCGCCATTGCGGCGGACCGAGGCTCTGGTTGTTGTTCCGCCGAAATGTGGCGCGCAGGAACAATTCCTTGCGCCGGCCCGCCGTAGCGCCGGGGTAGCTGAACCACCCCCAGTGAAAGACCCAGTAGGCGGTTGCGGGGTCGAGGCTGAAGCGGCGGCCGACCAGCTCGGCCAGGTGGCGCGCATCAGCTGTGGTGGCGGGGCCATCGTTCTCAGCGAGTTCGCGGATGACGACGGTGTAGGGACGGTCTCCGGCGTTGGCCGGGGTGGATGCATCCGGGGGCGTGCCGTAGATGCGAAGGTGGCACGTGGCCGTCCGGGCATAGCCCTGCCAGGTAAAGACGGTGTCGACGCGTAGTTGGGCCGTCGCCGGGCGTACGGCAACAGTCAGGACGAGCAGGAATGCAGCGTACCGGGCCATGAGCATTGCGCCTGTTCGCGGCGGGAGGAAAAGAGAACGGTAGCCGAATAATCGCGATTCCGGCGGTGCCCAGGGCGGTTTTGTTCAGGGAGACGGGCCTTTTATTAGAGGATGGTGGGGAAGGAAGACGCAAGGCGTCGCTCTTCTCCGCAGGCGCTTGCTTTTTTTGCCCGGATCTCAATGGCCCGGTGTGTCGATGGCGGGCGTCGTCTCGACGGGCATGGGGCCGGCGGGCAGGCCGGCCTCCGCTTTGGCGCGGGCGACGAGGGTGCGCACGTCGCGCAGGAGTCCTTTGGCGTCGTAGACGATGCCGTCCTTGATGGTCCATCGGATGCCTTCGGTGCGCGTGACGGTGCCGGTCTGGTCGTCGAGCTTGAGGGCGCCCGTGCCGTAGAGGATTTTCAGGTTTTCCAGCGGGTTTTCCGCGACGACGACGAGGTCGGCCTTCTTACCGACCTGGACGCTGCCGATCTCATCGTCGAGGCCGAGGGCTTCGGCGCCTTTGAGTGTGGCGGACCAGATGATTTCGAGGGGATGGAAGCCGGCCTCTTGCAGCAGTTCCATCTCACGGATGTACCCGTAGCCGTAGAGCTGATAGATGAAGCCCGAGTCGCTGCCGACGGTCACACGCCCCCCCCGGTTTTTATATTCGTTGACGAAGGTCATCCAGAGGCGGTAGTTGTTCCGCCAGGCCACCTCGTCCCGGGTCGTCCAGTAGAACCAGTACGAGCCGTGGGCGCGGCGGTTGGGGCGGTAGAATTCCCAGAGCGACGGCAGGGTATAGTCGGCGTGCCAGTCGGCGTTGATCGCCCGCATGAGGTCGCGGCTGGCTTCGTAGATGTTGAAGGTGGGATCGATGGTAAAGTCGAGGGCCAGGAGCGAGTCCATGACGGCGTTCCAGGGGTCGCTGAAAGGGGGGGCGGCCTGTTCCCAGAGGCGCCCCGCCTGCCCGAAGCGGTGTTGTTCGTTGAGGTAGTTGTAGTCGGGTGGGTACTGCTGGACGATGCGGTCGGTGAAGAGGGCTTCGGGCAGGCCGTACCAGTGCTCCATGGTGGTGAGGCCGTACGAGGCCGAGGTGAGCACGTTCCAGCGGGTGACGGCCATCTGGGCGTGGTGCATGGCGGTGCGGAGGCCCTGCTGCCGGGCCTCGTCGAGCGCGGCTTTCATAACGTCCGGCGGCGCTCCGAAAAACTTGATGCCGTCGGCCCCCTCTTCGGCGACGAAGCGCACCCAGGCGCGGGCTTCGTCCGGGGTCGTGACCGGATATTCGTCCGTCCCCTGAAAGGCCGCGTACGCCTCGATGCGGGGTGCCGTGATCTGGTTGACGGCGCTACGCTCCTTGTGGTTCAGCGTCCATTCCAGGCCGTTGCCGCTGCCGGGATCCCGGATCGTCGTGATGCCGTGGCCCATCCACAGCTTGAAGACATACTCGGCCGGTGTGCCCTGGGCGGACCCGCCGATGTGCCCGTGCATGTCCACAAAGCCGGGCAGGATGTACAGGCCGGACACGTCGAGTTCGTGGTCGCCGGGCGGCGGGCGGTCTTCTTCACGAATGGGGGCACCGGGGAAGCCGACGTTTTTGATCTCGACGATACGGTCGTTTTCCACGACGACGTCGACCGGGCCGATAGGCGGGGCGCCCGTGCCGTCGATGAGGATGCCGCCGCGCAGGATGAGGCGTTCGAACGGGCCTTCTCCTTCCGTCCGGCGCGGTGCCTCCGGGATCTGGGCCGTTGCCGATTCGACGAGGAGCAAAGCGATCAGACAGGCGAGCGCGGAGAAACGCCGGTACATGATGCGTCGGTAGGGTGATGAGGAATGCGTGTCCACAATGCGCTGGAAAGGACGGGCCTGAGAAACCCTTGGAGAAGGTGATTGGGCGCTGAACCGAAAATCTCTCGGGCTCGCCTGCCCACGGACGTACCAACCGGCTTCTGCTAACATACGGAAAAATCCGCTGGATCACGGATTGACGGAGATCACGCCGGAGGTTGTCGCGAAGGTGAAGTCCGTCATGCAGGACGCCTGGCCCTTCTTTTGAGACGCTTGACGGTTGCAGCGCTCATCCGGTTCGCCTGCCGGATGAGCGCTGTTGTTTTTTTCGTGCCGTATTACGAAGATCCGTACGCTAGCCGTCCGGGTTTTGCATCTTAAAGACGAACGCCGCGACGGCGCCTCCGGCCAGCGGGGCGACGAGGTAGAGCCAGAGGTTGCCGAGCGTACCCCCGCTTGCCATCGCATCCATCAAGATCGGCCCGACGCCCACGGCCGGGTTGAAGGCGCCGCCCGAGATCGGGCCGCCCGCGAAGGCCCCTACCGTCACGGTAAAACCAATAGCAAGGCCGTAGAACGAGTTGCCGGCGGTTCCTTTCGCGGTGGCGCTGTTGAGCACGACCAGCGCGAGGGCAAAGGTGAACAGAAACTCGATGAGCAGCGAGGGCAGCAGGGCCCCATCGCCGCCGGGCGCGGGGGCAAAGGTATCGTCCAGGCAGGCGTAGACCACGGCGCTTGCTGCAAGGGCGCCAACGAGCTGGGCGATCATGTAGAAGATCATCTCATTGGCTGCGATCTTGCCGCGCAGGAACACCGCCAGCGAAACGGCGGGGTTGTAGTGCGCGCCCGAAATGTGGCCGCCCATATAGACCATCACCATCAACGCGCTGCCGATGGCCAGCGGTGCCAGCGGTGTGCCGTCGAGGACCGTCAGGCCGATGGTGAGGACGAGAAAGAAGGTCCCGATGAACTCGGTGAGGTAGTTTTTCATCGATCAGGTCTCCGAGAGGCTGCAACAAACCGCCGTTTGCTGCGGTGGGGTGGAAGAAGAGCCGATGGCCGTCCGGCACGAATCGAAGCGTACATCAACCGTGTCATCGGCGGCGTAGCGGGGTCAAGCCGGGCCTTACAGCAGCGTGAAGGAGATCCCTACGGAAAGTACCTCCTTCACCTGCAACGCATCGCTGATATCCTCATCAAAGATAGTCACAAATTCGAAGTTGACGTTGAGCCAGCTGTTCACCTTCATGTTGATCAGGTTCTCCCAGAGCGCGTCCGGCATGTCCGGCCGGTTGAAGGAAGCGAACAGGCCGAGCTTGGACTGGTAGCGCACATTCTTGAAGACCTCTTTATCGACCTCGGTGAACGACTCCAGGCCCGCCTCGAAGCGGACGGCGTCCTCGGGGTCGACGCCGTAGAGCGGCCGGAAGCGCTCGATGGTCACCACCGTCTCCTTCGCGCCGAAGCCGATGCGTTGCTTGAACCATGCTACGGGATGGTAGGTCAGGCCCAGCGACTGCGTGAAGGTCGCCGGCGAGAAAAAAGCCGACACCTTGACGGGGGGGGGCAGCCCGAGGCCGAGCGGGTCTTTGTCGTAGTTGAAGCCGTCGGCAAACTGGGTGCGTAGGCTCGCCGAGATCGTCGGTTGGAATTTACCGAAGAAGCCCTCCCCCTGGTGCTTCAAGGTGGCGCGTAGCTGGATCAGGTCTTCGGCTTTGCGGACGTCGAGGGTATCTTGTTTGACCACGCCGAAGGAGAGGCGCATCTCGTGCGTCTGCTCCCAGCGGTGCGAGGTCTTCGTGGCTTTTCCCTTGAGGCCGCTGCTCAGGGCCAGCGTGTTGACACCGCCCTCTTGCCAGTTCTGGAAGCCGGCCTGAGAGGCGGCGAGCTGGCCGATGACCTCCGTGGCCCAGGCCGTCGAATCGGGGGACGGTGCCTGGGCCATCAGGGGAGAGGCGCCCAGGACTGCGGCCAGCACCAGAGCCGTTGCGTGGGGCACAACGCGGGGGACTACAAGTATCATGCGTACAATCGTCTTGAATGCGAAGATGGATGACGCCGTCGTCGAAGATCGTGCCAGGCGGTTCGAATCGATGGGAAACTAGCATCTTTACGGGTGAGATGCGCAGACCTCATCGCAAAATGACCCTCCTCGGAGCAAGCTCCGAGGTATCCGTCTAAGGAAGCGGTTGCTTTCCGATGCACGCATCGGGGTAGGCGACCCGGAAAAGAATCAAAAACGGGTGCACCATAGTGCGACAGGGCAGTGTCTATATACGAAGCATAATGCCGCTTCTCCTCGTGATGAGCCAGGCGGTGTCAGCCCAGCACATTGTTTCGGTCAGACAGATCGCGCAACTCACCGGGCAACCCTCCCTGAACAATACCGGACAGGTTAACGTGTACGGCACCGATTTAGGGAGCATGTTCTCCCATAGTGACGGCAAGGTGTACTTTCTTTTCGGTGACACATTCGGTCAGCCAGGTACGCCGGGTGCCTCGGGGGACTGGCGATCGAACACCATGGCATACACCACGGATTTTTCGGCGGCGGACGGCATTACCTTTGACGGCTGGATTACGGCGCCCTCGGGGCAGGCTAAAGCGTTGGTTGAAGGGGCGCACGATCCCAACGACGGCTCCGGAGAGGTCACTAAAATTCCCACCGCCGGATGGAGCATTCAAGGCCGGCAGTTTATGTGGTTCATGTCGGTGAAACAGTGGGGTGCAGCGGGGCAGTGGGATGTGAACTTTGCCGAGATAGCGTATTCCGATGACGATGGAAACACATGGGTTCGGTCCGGATCACGGCGTTCCGGAGACAGCCACTTCATTCACGTAGCCGTCGCTGAACACGCGGGATATTTGTATGTCTGGGGTATCCCATCAGGCCGGTTCGGCGGCGTCAAAATAGCCCGGGTGCTACTGCCGGAGGTGTTGGATAACGCCGCGTATCAGTACTACACGGGTACCACCTGGAGCAGCAACGAAGCGGAGGCCGCGCTCATCGTCGATGCGCCCGTGGGGGAGCTGTCCGTGCTCTGGAACCCGTACCTCCAGCGCTGGATCATGATGTACCTCAACGAGAACAGGGCGTGTATCGAGGTACGCGAAGCGGAGCAGCCGCAGGGGCCGTGGCGTGCGTCCGTACCCGTTGTGTGCGGCACCGACTATCCCGCCCTGTACGGGGCCTATATGCACCCCACCTACATCGAGCAGGAGGGCAAAACGGTCTATTTCCTCATGTCTCAATGGGGCCCGTATAATGTCTTCCTCATGCAGGTCGAGTTCCAGCGCAACACCACGGGCGTCGGCGAAGCCGAGCCGTCGGAGGTACCGGCATCCTACGCGCTGCACCAGAATTACCCCAACCCCTTTAATCCGGAGACCCGGATTCGATATGCCCTGCCGGCATCCGGCCGGGTTGTACTGACGGTTTTCAACCCGGCGGGGGAGAAGGTCCGTACCCTGGTGGACCAATTTCGACCGGCCGGCTCCTATGAAATTCTGTGGGACGGCAAAGACGATCTGAGGCGACCGGTTGCCAGCGGCGTATATGTTTATGCCTTGCAGGTGGGCGGCGTCGAGATGCAGACCCGGGAAATGGTGTTGCTTCGGTAGTCGACGCTGCTCAGAAGAAGGGTTCCGCCGGCGCCGTCCAGGCTTGGATGAAAGCCGCTTCATTCCGTGGTTTAACGCGCTACGAGGGCATAGGTATAGACGGGCTGTTCGGTGAGGAATTGCGCAACCGGTTTTATGGCAAAAGTCTCCTGGTAGATGGGCGCTCTGTCTTTTATCGCGGGTCTTGCCTCGATACGTCCAGGATCACGGATAGAGTCACATCGTTCGCCAGGATGAGGCTCGACTCCCCGACGCCGAAGTCCAGACGGTTGATCGTGAAAGTACCCGACAACCTGCCGTTCCGATCGTGAGACGTAAACGTGAAAGGCACCGCGACTTCTCGCTGAACGCCCTTGACGTCTAGCAGAAACGTCCCCAGGTACGCGTCGGCCCCGGCCTGCTCTATGTGCATGGATTCCACGCGGATGCGTGGATAGCGGTTTACGTAAAAGTAGTCGCGTTTCCGGAGGTGCTTGTTGCGGAGGCCGATGCCGGCATCTACGGTCGAGGCGTCCACCGAAGCGAGAATCGCGCTATGCGCCGGATCGTCCGGGTCGAAGCGCACGTCGGCCTCCAGACCGGCAAACGTGCCGTGTACCGGCAGCCCGGCATTCGTGATCTCGAAGGCTACGGAGGCGCTGTCTACCTGCCATTGCGGCTGGGCGTGCAGCGCCTCGCACAGGGTCAGGAGCATCAGAAACGGGACGGCGGGTTTCATGCATTGCCTCACAAGGTCTTCAGAAAAGCGATCAAGGCCGCCTTATCCGCTTCCGAGAGTTCCAACCCGAAGGGATGCCCCGGCACGGCGCGGTGCGTCACCCCGGCCCCTTTGAAGCCGCTCGGCACGAAGTCGTCGTCCAGGCGCTTCGGATCGAGGAGTTCGTCCAGGGTCGTAAGCGAACCGTCGTGCAGCAGGGCGCCTCGGTACCAGAGCCCGCGCAACGAGGGCACCTTGTAGTAGCCGGTGCCCCGCCGCGTGTAGAGCGCCAGCCCGGGGTCGGTATCCACCGAGGCGTCGAAGATGTCATAGGTTTCAAAATGGTCCTCCGGCGGGATGAACCCGAGGGCCGGTGTAAGCTCGTTGTTGGTGTAGAGCGGCGGGGTATGGCACGTGACGCAGCCTTCCTCGATGAAGACGCGCTCGCCCTGCGCCAGCGTGGCCTCGTCGTACCGGTGCGGGCTGGGCAGGGGCTCCAGCGAGTACAGATAACGGGCCAGGGCGTAGAGCTGGGCGTCGGTGAAGCGATTGAAACCGCCCGGCGGGAAGGGGGGAATGAACGTACCCGGCGGCGGCAACGGACCTTCGTGCTCACCAAACTCCGGGATGAAGGTGTTGTAGCGGATGAGCAGGTCCACATGTGCGTTGAAGGCGGCGTAGCGCATGAGGTCGCCCGGCCCCCGGTTGCGCATGTGGCCGGTCGCATCGAGATAGCGATGGTCTTTGAGGCCGCGCAGGTCAGGGATGCGGGCCGGGTAGGCGTGGTTGGTGCCCTGCCGCAGCAGCACGCCGTCCGGGATGGCGGCATGCGCGGCGATGAATCCATGCCTCGTGAGTGTGTCGAGCTGCGTCTGAGACGGGTGATCGATCCAGGGTGCGCAATACAGCGTGCGATCGGTCATACGTAGAGCAGTCTCCGGCAACTGGAGCGTCCGCGCTTCGGCATGCACGCGTAGCCTGTCCAGATTGAAGTTGCCTTGTGCCCCTTTGATGATGGAGCCGTCCTCCATGACGCGGGTATGGCAGCTGCCGCAGGCGGCGGCCCCCAGGCGGAGGCCTCCCTCCGTGACGACGTAGAAAGCGCCGGGAAAGATGCCTTCTCGCGTCATCGGCGCTCCAATTGCTATCCTGCCGGAAAGGCCGAGAGGGCTGTCCAAAGGGAGGATGAAGTGAGGCGCGTCGAAGACGAGCTCTCCCGCGCGAATCCAGTCTTCCTCGGTTACGAGCTTCGACGGGTCGAACACATCGACCGGTTCGCGTTGCCGGAGCGAGTCGAGATACCCTTCCGGCTCGTAATCGGGGTGATAGACCGGGTAGGTCTTGTAGATGACCCGTGCCGGCAGGCTGTAGTAGTAATCCTCCGACGGCACCTGTACGTTCACCGACGTATCCGGCAGCGGGAGCACGAAGTCGGCAAGCGCGGTGCTGTCCCAGGTACGAGGGATCTCCGGCTCGAAACGCTCCGGCGGGAACGCCTCGGGAGCGCGGGGGGCCAGGAAGAAAAAAGCGAGGACAACGAGGCCGCAGAGGGCGGAAAGAGGAAGTATCGTTCTCATAGCACCGCAGGTTTTGAATAAGCAGGGTCCGCGATACGCGCAGGGCTCCGCGTACTATTTGGCGAGCAGCATGGCGCGCGTCCGGGTGAGGCCGCCGGCTTCGAGCCGGTAGAGGTAGACGCCGCTCGGCAGGTGGCCGGCCTCGAAGACATACGCATGCAGCCCGGCCGCCAGCGGCGCATCGACCAGCACCGCCGCCGTACGCCCCAGCGCGTCGTAGACGGTCAGGCGCACCCGGTCCGGGGCCGGCAGCGTGAAGCGGAGGGTCGTGCGCGGGTTGAAGGGGTTGGGATAGTTGCCCTCCAACACGAAGCCGCTCGGCACTTCGCCGGCCTGCGCCACCGCCGTGCCGGTAGGCCCGGCCTGCCCGACGCGCAGGCTGTTGCCGAAGCTGGCGATCCACACGTTGCCCGCGTCGAACGGGTCGAAGAAGACGCGCGTCGGGTGCTGGAACGGATAGCTCTCGACGCGGGAGAAGCCGGGCACGCTCGCCGTCAGGTTGGCCGTGTGCCACAGGCCCTCGTACTCCGTCGTCACGTACATCTCGTCCGGGTTGTCCGGGTGGATCGTGGCGGATTCGACGCGGTCCTGGGCGAAGAGGCGCGTCCAGCTCGCGCCCCGGTCGGTCGTCCGGTAGAGGCCGCCGAGGTCGTTGGGCGGGCCGCCCCAGCCGCTGAAGACGGCCGCGTACCAGGTGTTCTGCGCGGCATCGTGGGGATCCACCACGAGGTCTTTCGTCCAGTAGCGCATGCCGGGATCGGAGCGGTCCTGCCACGCCGCGCCGCCGTCGGTGCTGACGAAGACGCCGGAGCTGGGCGTAAAGCCGTCGGCGCGGCGGCCCGAGTACGTCGCCACCAGCGTGCCGTCGTTGAGGACGTGGGCGGTGAACGGATGGCCTTCGGTGCGCGGCGGTACCGCCAGCCGCCGCCACGACGCCCCGGCACCGCTCGACCGGTTGTCGGTCACGAAGAGGCCGCCCCGGGTGCTGTGGACGACGCTGGCGTAGAGCCGGTCGGTGTTCGTCGGGTCGCGCGCGAGCCAGACGACCGGGTGACCGAAGTCCTGGAGCATCTGCCAGGTTGCCCCCCGGTCCGTCGAGTACAGGACGGCGCCGGTGCCCGCATCCAGGTCCTCGTCCTCCAGGCGGTGGCTCTGGTAGATGTCGTGCACCGACGCGGTGGCGGCGTAGAGCGTGTTGCCCCGGCGCACGGTGTGGTAGATCGAGTTGTAGTCCGGCGCGTCGTAGTCTTTCGACCAGCTGGCTCCGCCGTCAGTGCTGCGCAGCGCCATGATGTCCGCGTAGCTGACGAAGAGGTTGTCGGGGTCGGACCAGGTGATCCACCAGGCGCTCGTGTTCTCCAGGCCGATGCTCCGGTAGCTGCGTCCGCGCGGCGTCGGCGCGCCGGCGGGGTTGGCATCGCCGGGGGCGACGTACATCTGCCGCCAGGTCTGCCCGCCGTCCGTGGTCGCGTGCGCGAAGCCGAAGCCCGTGATGACGGCCCGGTCGGGATCCGTCGAGGCGACGGTGAAGCCGAGCGAGACTTCGTCGTACCACCAATCCTCATCGCCCTGGTAGCCGGACCACCCCGTGACGATGTTCCGGTTGCCGACGGCCTGGAAGACGTGCTCCCACGACGCACCGCCGTCGCTGGTCTTCAGCACGATGGGATACGACAGGTCGGTGCGGGTGCCGGCCAGGTAGGCGACGTCGACGGTGCCCTTCGCCATGCCGACGTAGAACGGGTGGTCGTCGCCGCCGACGCCGCTGGTCCGGCGTACCCAGCCCGCTCCGGTGCCGAGGTCCATCGTGTAGACCCCCCGGTAGCCCCAGTGCTCGACGGCGGAGGCACCCGGCCAGAAGTCGCCCCGCCCGGTCGTGACGGCGACGAAGCGCGTCGTACTGCCCTGCCGCGCCCCGGCGAACGAGACGAGCCCTTCGTCGGAGGCGATGCCGTTCAGGCCCTGGAAGCCGAACGTAGCGCCCCCGTTCGTCGAGACGAGCAGCCCGGCGATGGTGGCGACGACGATGGTGTTGCCGTCCCAGAACGCCCCGACGACAGGCGCGCCGAAGTCGCAATCTTCGTAGATCGACGCGAACGTAGCGCCGCCGTCGCCGGAAAAGTAGATGCGGCAATAGTCCGAGACGACGAGACGGTTGGTAGCTCCCTCGTCGGCCCGGAGGTAGTACGCCTCGCCGGCGGTCGGGTCGTTGGCGAGGGGCGTCCAGGTTCGGCCCCCGTCGTTGCTTCGGGCCGGGACGCGCCGGTCGTCGGCGAAGTCGAAGTGTAGCGTGTAGCGCACGTTCGGGTCGCTCGTAAACTGGACGAGGGTCTCCGGAAACGCGCGGATCTCTCGAAACGACAGGACGTCCCAGCTCCGGCCCAGGTCGGTGGTGCGGAACAGGTCGGTCATGTCGGACGGGATATAGACTTCGTCGGGATTGTGGGGGCTGATGCTGGGTGAGAAGAACGCCCCGCCGCCGCCGATGCCGCGCGGCGACCAGCTTGCCGGCTGGGCGTGCGCGAGCCCGACGAGACTCAGGGCGAGGAAGGTGATCGACAAGGAGACGTAACGCATCGTCATATCCGGTTTCAAAGAGGGGCAGTGCACTTATTTGAGCAGCAGCATCGGGCGTGTTTTGTGATAGGGCCCGGCGTCGAGGCGGTAGAGATAAGCGCCGCTGGGCAGGCCGCCGGCATCGAACGAGACGGTGTAGGTGCCGGGCGCACAATGCCCATCCAGCAGCACGGCCACCGTCCGCCCCAGCGCGTCGTAGACCGTCAGCCGCGTGTGCACCGGCTCCGCCACGTTGAAATGGATCGTCGTGGCGGGATTGAACGGGTTGGGATAGTTGGCGTCGAGGCGGAAGGACGCAGGCACGTCGAGCGACTCGACAGGCGTGCCGGTGTCGTCCTGCCGCCGCATCAGCGCGTAGAGGGGCCACGGGCCGAAGACCATGCTTTGCGTGCGAGACGTGTTCTCCAGCCTTCCGATGGCCGTCAGGCCCACGGCGACGTACGTCTGAAACGTAGCGCCGGAAGGGAAGCCCGCTCCGCCCGTCGTGTAAGGAGCGACATGCGCGAAGGGCTGGGCACGGGCGTCGTCGAGGACGCCCATGAGGCACAACAGGAGCAGGGAAACGAAGGCGGTTCGCATGAGAGAAAGGAGGATGGTTAATACTTCTCCGGCGTATCGAAGCGCACTACGTTGCGCGTCTCGGGCTGGCCGTAGAGCCTCGGATGCAGGTAGTAGCCCCGGTCTTCGGCCGGTTTGTCCTCCTCGACGACGATGCGGTTTTCGTCGGCCCAGGCATCCCGCCGGATGCCGGTCACCTGCCACGAGACTTTCGTTCCGGGTGCGCCCCCGGCGATGCGGAACCGGTTGCTCCGGATTTCTTCGGCGATGTAGAGGTTTGGTCCGGGCGCCCCGATGGCCGTGAGTTGATAGCGGAAGTCGCGGTTGAGCGTCTCGAAATAGGCGGGCAGTTCGACGAAGGCCTCGCCGGCGGCGTCGAGCACGGCATTGCCGTTGTAGACGTTCATCATGTCCGGGCTCTCGACGAAGCTATGCGAGAGGTAGCGGTTGGCCGGGTCGAGGGGATGGTCAATCTTGAACGAGCCGCCGCTTTTCGAAAGCGTGCCGGCCACCTCTACGTCACCGTTGAAATACCCGGCGCCCGCCGTCCCGGTGGCTATAATGCCATACCCGCCTGCGCCACCGATCCGAATGCCGTCTCCGGTCGCACCATCGATCCGAAGGGCTTCTCCGGCTGCGCCCGAGATCCGGATGCCGTCACGTCCGGGGGATTGAATCTGTATGCCGTCGAAAAACGTCTGGCCAATCTGTATGCCATTGAGGCCGGCCTGGTCGATTTGCAGGCCGTTATTCCCGGCCTGATCGATCTGGATGCCTTTCGAGGCGGCATTTTGAATGGTCAGCCCGTGCCGACCCGCACTGCGTACGGCGATGCCGTCGCTCGTGGTGGTGCTGATGTCTACCCCTCGTGAGGCGTTGACGACGTTGAGCCCGTAGCGGTTGGCCGAGTCGATGGATATGCCGTCATTGTTCGCTGCACTGATTCGAACGCCGTCGCGTCCGGCGGATTGCACCTGAAGGCCATCGAAGGTAGCCTGGCCAATCTGTATGCCATTGAGGCCGGCCTGGTCGATCTGCACGCCGTGAGCCCCAGCCTGGTTCACCCAAAGGCCGTGTCTTCCAGTCCCGGATACGCCCACACCGTCAAGCCCGGCTTCCCGAACGTATACACCCCAGCGACCTGCTGCGCTGTTGATTTGGATGCCGTCGCCGCTACCCGTGTTTTCGATACTCAACGCTGGACCATTGCTGCTCGTGCTCCCGCTGAAGGGCAGGTTCAACCCCCCACCGCCCGCCGAGGCGATCTCCAGCGCCCCGCCCGCCTGCCGCGTGATCGCCACGTTCGAGCCGGCCACCAGCGCCCCATCGGCGATCTTCGCCCCCGTCACGGCCCGGTCAGCCAGGCTGAGGGGATTGCCCGAGGTGCCGTTGCCGGCCAGGGTGGCGTCGCTCGCCACACTGGCCAGCCCACCGCCACCGCCGCCCGTCGAGGCAATCTCCAGGGCTCCGTTGCCCTGCCGCGTGATGGTTACGTTCGATCCGGCCTGCAAGGCGCCATCGGCCAGCTTCGTTCCCGTCACGGCCCGGTCGGCCAGGCTGAGGGGATTGCCCGAGGTGCCGTTGCCGGCCAGGGTGGCGTCGCTCGCCACGCTAGAGAGCCCTCCCCCGCCACCGCCGCCGGTGGCGTCGATGCGGAGCGCCCCGCCTTGCTGCCGCGTGATGGTCACGTTCGATCCGGCTTGCAGCGCCCCGTCGGTCAGTGTCTTGGCCGCATAGGCAATCGGTACGGCCTGAAGCGTCACGCGCGGACGCAGCACCTCACCCTCGACGCTGACCTCCAGGTAGCGAAGCAGGCCGGTGAAGAGGTCCGGGGGCAGGTTGGGGTTCAGGCCCAGGGACACGTTGTAGAGGCCGTCGCTGACGAGCACGCTGTTGTGGGTCTCGGTCCAGAGGGGGGAGCCGCCTTCGGGGGCGTCATAGATGCGGAAGGTGAGATCGTAGTTGCCGGCGAGGGGGTTGCCGTCGGCGCCGAGGAGGAGACCCTGGAGGCTGACGGGGTGCGGGTAGGTCTGGGCCTGAGTAGGCCCGACCAGCATCCCGCCGAGCAGGCCCAGCAGCGTTAGGTGTCGTAGCAGGGAGAAACGGATCGTCATCATCAGAGAAGGGCTTGATCAATGAAGGGGACAGGGTGTCTGACAGGACATCTCCTGTTGCAAGGGCGCCGGTTACTTGACGAGCAGCATGGAGCGCGCTTCTCGGTAGGTCCCGGCTTCGAGGCGGTAGACGTAGAGGCCGCCGGGCAGGCCGGCTGCGTCGAAGCGGACGGCATACCGGCCGGCCGGCTGCGGGCCGTCGACCAGGGTTGCCACGGGGCGGCCGAGGAGGTCGTACACCCGTAGCGTCACGGGGCCGGGGACGGGCACGGCATACCGGATCGTCGTCGCCGGGTTGAACGGGTTCGGGTAGTTCTGGGAGAGCACGAAGTCGTCCGGCACGGAGGCGTCAGCCTCCGTAGCGGTCCCCGTCCCCGTAGACGACTTGCTTGCTTCGGCGGTATTGCCGTAGGCACCCAGGTTGGCCCGGCTGCCGTTGGGAGCGGGCTCGTCGGTGTAGGCCGAGGCAGGGTCGCCGGCGTCGATGGCGGGGCTGCCCGTCGCGTCCGTCATCCAGGCCCCGCCGCCGCCTGCTGCCGGATCCCATCGGCCACCCATCGACCGCAGGTGGTAGTCGCCCGCGCCGGGGTTTGCGAAGAGCGGGTCGGCCGACAGGTTGCCCGTGCCGGGCGTCGCCTCCCGGGCATTCGTGTAGGTCACCGAAAGCGTCGACCCCCCGGCCACCTCGAAGTCGTCGCCGCCGTTGGCCCAGAAGATCGTGTTGGTGACGGTCGCGTCGGACAGGACGTCGAGCAGCAGGCCATTACCGCCCTGGGTGTCCGGGCAGTCGTGGTCGGCTACGGTGACGTGCCGCAGCGTCGCCCGCGACCGGACGCCGTCGCCGCCGTCCACATACACCCCGGCCCCGCCGATCTCCGGGCACGCGTTGGCGTAGATCAGTTCGTGCATCAGGACGGCCTGGGCGCCGTCGTCGATGAACACCCCCGACCCGGCGGTCGGGGCTGCGTTGCCGGTGACGACGTTGTAGGCGAGGGTGGCCGTGTTGCCGGCGTTGAAGAACGAGATCCCGCCGCCCCAGCCGTACCCGAGGTCTCGGCCTATCTCGTTATCGCGGATCACGTTGTGCGTGATCTCGGCGGTCGGCGCGGCGATTTCCAGGCCGCCGCCGTGATCGCTCAGGCCGATGTTGCGCTCGATGGTGTTGCCATGGACCACGGCGGAGCCTCCGAACAGGGCCAGGCCGGCTCCGCGCCCCGAGGTGTTATTCCGAATGATGCTGTCGAGGATGGTGATGTCTGCGTCGGTAGCATAGACCCCGCCCCCTTCTGTGTCGTCGATGCTCGGCACGTCGGCGCGGCGGCTGTCGTTGCCTTCGATGAGGCAGTGGGCGACGGTTGGTGCGCCGCCTTCGACGTAGACGCCGCCGCCGTACGCAGCCCAGGGCAGCCCTTCGGCGCTGCCGGTGCCGCCGGTGATGCGCAGCCCGTCGAGGGTGGCGGTGCCGGCGTTGATCAGCGTGACGACGGCGTCGGTCCCGTCGCCCTGGATGTGGGTGGTGTTGGCGGCGGGTGCCCGGCTGCCGAAGTCGCCGCCCGTGCCCCCGGCGTAGTCGCCGGCCGATCCGCCGGCATAGCCGCCCAGCAGGTGCACCGCCTTGTCCTGGATGCGGACGTTCTCGGCGTAGGTGCCCGCGGCGATGTGGATGGTATCCCCGGGCCCGGAGGCGGCGACGGCTTCCTGAATGGTGTTGAAGGGGCGTTGCGCCGAGCCGTCTTCGGTGCCGGTGTTGTTGTCGTCGTCTACGTAGAGGTCTGCGGACGGTGGTGTGACGGCTGCGGCCGGCATCATCAGGGAGAGGAAGACCAGCGTGCTCGATCGGAGCAGCCGGCCTGCTGTGCGATGGCGCTTCATGAGGCAGACACTGGATTTGCAAGAGGAGTGCTTTTTCAGATATGCGGAGAAACGCGCCGCCGTGTGCCACGCTGGGAGCACGATTCAGAGACTATTTGGGTTTTTAGTCCAAACAGTCTCTCAACCCCTCACGAGCTGTATATCCTTGACGCGTTTGTCCTTTCTCCACGGCTTCTCAAACCGCACCCGATCCCCGATGGTGACCTTGTCATGGACTTTCTGGTGGAGCCGAATGGTCACGCGATCCCCGGGTTCATCTTCTACCATGATGTAGCACCAGTATTTGCCGGGCGCGCCGGCCGGTGGCTGGTAGCTCTTCTCGATGATGGTTCCTATTACGCGTTTTGCCATGATGGGCCTCTTTGTGTTTTCAAGGTTGCCCGGGATACGTTGGTTGTGCAGGGAGTCTCGGTGCCGTCAGATCAACGGCAAAGGGGCCTGCCGAGGATGTCTGCATGAATGGTGAAATCGCCGTCCTCCGATCCTGTGCTCTCGTTCCAAACCCGGCTGTCTCCTTGATAGGCATCCGTCTTCAGGTCATGCAAAGACCATGAGAAGAGGGCCACGCCGATCAAGTCGTCGAGGTCGACCGGATAGCCGGACATCTGATCCTTGAGGATCTTCTCGACCTCGTCCTCCAGGGTCTTGGCACAGGAAGCGCATCGGGGAAGCGGCCGCGCTACGAGGAGTGCCCAGGCCACGTTGTTCCAGAGGGTGGCCGCGACCGTATTCGCAAAGCGGGTGTAGAAGCCCGGAACCTCTTGCGACGAGGGAAAATGGTCCTCTTCGAGGACTAAGACCAGGGCGCCGACGTACGTGCTCCCCTCGCTCATTTTCGGATCCAGCGTCAAGGTTGTCTGCCACCGCCCGATCTCAAGGGGGACCGGGATGACGTCACCGGCATCCCAGTCCTGCCCGTAGTTGTCGCCGAGGTTGCCGTGGGCACCGCCCGGCGCGTGGTACCAGCCCCGGTGCCCCGGCGGCGTCGGGCTCTCGATCTTGAAGAAGAAGGGAAAGAGGTACGGCTCTGCGTTGCCGTCGCCGTCGGCCTCGTCGACCACGTCAAGGCTCCGAAGACGAAGGGTGACTTCCATCGAGGTGTTCGACGCACAGAACGTGGTTTGCGGCGAAGGACACTGCATCCTGTCCATGCGGCCTCCCGGCAGAAAATCACGCCCCATCAGCGCCGTATGGCTTCGGTTAGCCAGTGCATTGTTGCGAGGGTTGGCGTCGTCGGGGTGGTTGAACAGCCAGCTCCCCGCGTTGTAGTACGTGTTGGTCTCAGCAAAAGGCAAGGAGATCCCCTCCAAGATTTTCGTCTCACCGGCCCCAATAGACCAGTAGGGCGACGCACGCAGGGTATGATTGGCCTGTTCAGCCGTAGCCCCGACCGTGGCGCCGATGGCATAGGTTCCCTCCCGGGTACTATGCCAGTCCCTGTCGCCATCGTTGTGAATCATCGGATGTAGCGTGAGCCGGGTGGGTCCCGGTCCTATCGTTTCGAGGTCGTAGCACCAGTCGTAGGCGACCAGGTCGCCCTGTGCTGTGGGGCACTGGGCATCCAGCGCCTGTTGCCGGGCCTGCGTCTCCGCATCGACGAGCTGTACATTCGCGCCGTAGGTGCACCAGGTGTAGTGGGTCTCGTAGTCGGCGCTCCAGCGGGGCCCGGTAAAGCCGCATCCTCGCATGAGGTTATGGTTGTTCTGCGAGACGGCTGCCTTCGCATAGGCATCACATTGAGGTACCACGGGGGGCGCGCCCGTACACTGGCGCAGGGCCTCTTCCCGAGCCTGCTGCTCGCCCGGGGCGTACTGCGCATTGTTGCCCTGCATGCACCAGTTGAAATGACCGGCATACGCCGCACTCCAGCGCGGCCCTGTAAATCCACATCCTTGCGTCGTGTTTACCTCATGTTGTTCGGTCGCCTTCCTTGCATACTGGGCACAAAACATATCGTCCTGCGCCCGGGCCTGCCCGGTGCAGAGCAGCAGGTAGGCTCCCATCAGCACGATGAGCGTGGTTTTCATGACGTTCTCCATCAGCTAGGTTCATCCGGCAAGACGAGCACGAGGATTATCGTTGATAGCGCACGCGAAGTGCGAGAGAAGCAGGAGGGGGCACGGCAACCGAGACGGGATAGATGCAGGCCGCCAGGGGCATGCCCGACCCGAGGGCCGTTCCTTGAAAATCGGTCGTCGTTTTCCCCGGTGGCAGGTCGACCACGGCCGTTGCGTTGTTGCAATCATTCGTGGTGTAGCCTGCCTTCACGATGCGTACCCCCCACTGCTTCCCTGGGTAGTTGTTGCCGTTGGTGATCGACCGGAGCACGCCGCCGGAGACGGGAAGGATCGACCCGACGTAAGGCACGTTGCCTCCGGCCGGCGGCGCCGGCTGCTGTTTGAGCCAGACGGTCACCTCTTTTTCAGCCGGCGCGGCAGGAACAGGTGGCGGCGCCGGCGGCGAAGGAATGAGCACCGTAAAGTTCGAGAGCAGGGGCGAGGTGACGCATGGCTTCTCAACAACCAGCGTATACGATCCTGGCACAGCGGTTGAGGGCACCGTAAGCCGTAATTGAATGCGCATCGGCGTGACCGATACGAGATGCTCCGACCATCCAGACTGCTGAAACGTCGCGGTACTGGCTTGTCCGGCCGTGGCGAGGTTGCGTCCCTTGATGGTGATCAGCGTCGTAGTACCCGAATAAACGGCGTTGGGTGTGATGGATTCGATGACAGGAGCCCTATAGCGTGTAAGGTTGACGTAGTAGGGAGGATTACTCGCGGGCAGGGGGCCCTTATCATCATTGGGCATATCCATCTGAAAGGTCAGTTTGACCTGCTCAGGACCTGTTGGACGGCTGTCCTCAGGGCTTAACGGCCTGAGTTCCACCTGGGCCAGGTCTTGGTGGGCAAAGAACGGCCCTCCGTCCGTATCATTGAGGATGGGATGGATCGAGATCCTGTTGTTCCGGTAGACGGGGTCTACCCAGATCTTGAGGGTATTCCGACAGGCATTCGTCTCCATCCTGGTCCACCGGACGAACGTCGGTGCATGCTGCAGGGCCCCCGCGTCGGCCATCAGCGGCGGGTTGCCTGCTGTGGCCTCGGTAGGTTTCCAGACCTGTTCGAAAGGTACCATCTGGAACCCTCCTGCCCGGTCTGTGGCCGCTGTCTGGCACGACTGCTGCAAGGCCGTCGCACGCGCCCGGTGCTCCTCTTCCGCCACCTTCGGGTCGACGACCTGGCACCAGGCGTGATGGCCCTGGTAGTCGTCGCTCCAGCGGGCGCCCTGGAAGCCACAGCCGCGCGCCGTGTTGGCGGCCTGCTGCTCAACGGCAGCCCGGGCATACCGCTCGCAGAAAGGCATCCCGTCCCGCGCCTGGGCCCGGACCTGGGCATACCCGGCGAAGAAGAGCAAGGCCGTTGTCGAGAAAAGCAACACCAGGACGAGCGGCAACGTGATGTTTGATAGGATCAGCAAAAACCGGGATGTCATAGCTACTATCCTCCGCATCTATAGGAAAGTTGGTAATCAGGGCTACATCGGCGGGAGAGCGAATCCTACGTTGGGGGTGCGCTCGTACCCGCTCAACCAGTAATTGCGGAGAAACGCGACGCCGTGTGCCACCCTGTCCTTTCTATTTATTGCGCGAAGTCGTATTAGTAATCCATACCCGGCATCGTTCGATCACTGTGCCACGCACGTCCCATGCCGAATGAACAGGGCGAGATCACCCGGGCCTTGCTGGCCGCCTCCGAGGGCAATGAAGCGGCGTCCCATCAACTCTGGGCGTTGGTGCACGATGCATTGCGGGGGCTGGCCCACCGCGTGCTGCGCGGCGAGCATCACCCGCAAACCCTCTCCAGTACCGGGCTCGTGCACGAAGCCTATCTCAAGCTCGTGGATCAGTCGCGCGTTGAATGGCACAACCGGGCGCATTTTTTCGCAATAGCATGTAAAGCCATGCGGCAGATCCTGGTCGATCATGCCCGCGCCCGCAATGCCCTCAAGCGCCACGGCCGGAAAAACCGGGTTCCGCTCGAAGAAGCCCTGTCGCTGGCCGAGACCCGCAGCGAAGACCTCGTCGCCCTGGACGAAGCCCTCACGCGGCTGGCGGCCTTCGACGAACGGATGGCCCAGGTCGTCGAGAGTCGCTTCTTCGGGGGGTTGACCGCCCAGGAGACGGCCGACGTCATGGGCATCTCCAAGCGCACGGCCGACCGCGAATGGCGCCGCGCCAAGACCTACCTGTACCGGTTGCTGGAGATGGATGAATAGTATCGTTGGGCTCGCTTTGCGCGCTGTCATGGGTCATTCGTGGCTGTGTCTTCACCCATGACCCGTGACCCATGACCAAAGCTCATGGCACAGAATCCCTATGACCGCTGGTGGCAGATCGACGCCACGTTTTCGGAAGCCCTGACGCTGCCTGCCGGGGCCCGGGCGGCTTTTCTGGACGAGGCGTGTGAGGGCGACGCCGGGCTGCGCCGCGAAGTCGAACACCTGCTCGCTGCCCACGCCGCTTCCGAGGCGTATCTCGAAGACCCCGGCGACTGGCTGGCAGCCCCGCTGCTTCCCGGCCTGGATGTTCAGGTAGACGCCGGGACCGTCGAAGGGAGTGCAGTCGGGCCGTATCGGGTGCTGGGAGAGATCGGCCGGGGCGGCATGGGGGCGGTCTACCTCGCCGAACGGGCCGACGGGCAATTCCGCCAGCGCGTGGCCCTCAAGCTCATCCGAAAGGGCCTCGTGACCGAGGATGCGTTGCGCCGCTTTCGGCTCGAACGCGAGATCCTGGCCCGCCTCCAGCATCCCCACATCGCCCGCCTGCTCGACGGCGGCGTTACCGAAGACGGCCGGCCGTACTTCGTAATGGAGTACGTCGAGGGCCGGCCCATCACCCACTACTGCGACGCGCACAAGCTGGGCATCGGCGCACGCCTGGCGCTTTTTCGCGACGTCTGCGCGGCCGTGCACTACGCCCACCAGAACCTCGTCGTGCACCGAGACCTCACGCCGGGCAACATCCTGGTGACGGAGGCCCCCGGATCAGGCCTGTCCCCGCGCAGGCGGGGATCTGGGCAGGCTCAGGTCAAGCTGCTCGACTTCGGCATCGCCAAGCTGCTCGACGAGGCGTCGGCACCGGTGACGGCACCGGTAACGGGGCACGACGTGCGGTTGATGACGCCGGAGTACGCCTCGCCCGAGCAGGTGCGCGGGGCGCCGATCACCACGGCCAGCGACGTCTATCAGCTCGGGGTGGTGCTCTACGAACTGCTCACCGGTCACCGGCCCTACTCCTTGACGGGCCGGTTGTTGCATGAGATCGAGCGTGTGATCTGCGAAGCGCATCCGGAGAAGCCCAGCACGGCCGTCACCGCCGTCTCGACGGCGGCAGACGGGGACGGAACTACGCGCCCGATCACGCCGGAGACGGTGAGCCGGGCGCGGGCGATGCCCATCGAGCGGCTGCGCCGTCGCCTCAGCGGCGACCTGGATACCATCGTGTTGATGGCGTTGCGGAAGGAGCCGGCGAGGCGGTACACCTCCGCCGAAGCGCTGGCTGATGATCTCCGGCGGCACCTTGAGGGCCTTCCCGTGCGTGCCCGCCCGGACACCCTCGGCTACCGGGCTGCCAAGTTCATCCGGCGGCATCGGCTCGGGATAGGGGCTGCCACCGTTATCGCCGTGATCCTCATAGGCTTCGGGGTAGCCATGGTCGCGCAGGCGGCTCGGATCGCACGGGAGCGGGACCGTGCGGAGGACGCCACGGCCTTTCTGGCCAGCTTACTGGAATCGTTCGAGCCTGCCCAGGCGCACGGTAGTCTGGTAGAGACGAGGCACGTGCTGGGGCGGGCCGTTCGGCGCATCCGCACCGAGCTGGATGACCAGCCGCTTGTGCAGGCCACCCTCATGGACGTGCTGGGGCAGGTCTATCAGTATCGAGGCCAGTACGCCGAAGCGGATTCGTTGCTTCACGAAGCGCTGGCGCTCCGCCTTCGCCATCGTGGCACCGGCCACCTCGACGTAGCCGTCAGCCGGTTCCACCTGGCGGCGTTGCTCGAACGCATGGGGGCCTACGAGACGGCCGACACGCTCTACCTGGCTGCCATCGACACCTACCGACGGCGGCTGGGCTACACGCACCCTGACGTCATCTATCCGCTGTCGAGCCGGGCCGGCTTGCTGCGCGCCCGCGGCGACTACACGGCTGCTGAAGCCCTCTTTCGCGAGATTCTGGCGACCTACGCCGAACCGCTCGGCGACCATCTCGACGTCGCTACCTCGATGCTCGACCTCGGTAAGCTGCTGGTGCGGGAGGAGCGCTACGACGAGGCTGAACCGCTCCTGCGCGAGGCGCTCGCCATGCGCCGGCGCCTGGTCGGGGCGGTGCATCCGATCGTAGCGAACGGGCTGGATGCGCTCGGTGTGCTGGCGATGGAACGCGGTGACCTGGCCGCAGCCGACAGCTTCTTCACCGAAGCCCTCGGTATCCGTCGCACGATCTTCGAAGAAGACCACCCCGACCTGGCTGCCAGCTTTTCAAACCTGGCCGAGGTGCGTCACCGCACGGGTGCCTACGCGGAAGCCGAACGCTTGTATCATGACGCGCTGGCCAGCTACCGGCGGGCTTTTGGCGAGCAACACCCCGACGTGGTGTACGTCATGCGCCACCTGGCGTCGACGCTTGATGCCCAGGGCCGTTCTACCGCCGCAGACTCGCTCCGGCGTGCTTTGCAGGACAGGCAGTCTCATCGTTAGCAGAGGGGTGGCACGATGACCTCGTCGTCCAGAGCGAAGATCCCCGGCAGGTGATACGCGATGGGTTGGAAGGCACGACTTTGTGAAGCTTTCTTTACCGTTGAGCAGTCACGGATTCAGTACAATGGTATCGAGTCGCGTTTTCAGTCCAACCCCACGCATTCGCATCTACCGATTCGGTAGAGGAGGCACATCATGAAAGGTTTCTATCTTTTTCCCATGGCCCTGTTGATCGCGCTATTCGGCTGTACCGACGAAAACCCGGTTGGGGCGTTCTCGGAAAGAGCAGCCTTCGAAACGGAAACCGCCGCCATGGCGAAGGCGGAGGAGGAAGACCTTGCAGCGATGGAGGCGGGCATGGCCCTGTTCATCGGCAAGTTCGCCCTGGCCGTCGACCCGGACGCCGGGAGCGTAGGCTGTGTGGACGCCGGCGGTACCCAGATCCCGGGTCTCCCCTCGCTGTTTACGGTAGCGAACGTT
>Ga0302046_10001349_pt1 | contig 22981 bp, 12 predicted proteins | sample RVTome_11_FD_200261 | JGI IMG/M metagenome (GOLD analysis project Ga0302046, IMG submission 200261) | Soil microbial communities from uranium-contaminated site in the Upper Colorado River Basin, Wyoming, United States - RVT147D111 (version 2) ... | reverse complement strand
GCAGGGATTTCATGAGAGGGCCGCCCCGCGTGCGTTTATCATCCATCACTTCAATATTATACCCCAAATACAATGATCCCCCCCAGTAATTGAGAAATTCCCCGTTCCCCGAAAAAAAGTATGTTTCTCCTGTTTTGTCCCCGCCGAAATTATATTCCCGCAAAGCCGCGAAGGAAATCGACTTCGTCCGAAACACCGGGTCGGGTTGAAACCACAAATAGCTGGTATAAACGCTCATATTGACGACATCCGTGTAGGTGTGAAATCCCACGTCGTTGGATTCAAATCCGGGATCGATGAATCCGAACGCCGTGCTAAACCGCCAGTTTCCTTTGTCTTTTGACAACCAGATTCTTCCCGCCCAGCCCGAAAGTGCTGTCGCAGCAGAATCCACCGAAAGGTGGCTTGCATCGGGTTTTTGAAACCAGTGCGTCGGGGATTCCTGGAGGGACCGGAGATATTCGCTCGATCCGCTCACAGTCGTAAGCCCTGTCCACCCGTTGATTACCCAGTCCCTTGATTCGTCCAGGAATGTCCAGCCGTCAACTCCGATGGAAAATGCGCGCCTTCCCAGGATCCCTTTTAACCGCGGTTCCGAAAGGTCGCGTTCCAGGTACGTTCCGATGATACCCAGGGATTGCCGCGATTCATTGAACTGCTTCTGCCCGCGGACCACGCTATAAAATGTGAGAGGCTCGATTTCTTCTTGAAACCTGGTGCCTGCTGAATCAACGTCGCCGTGCTCGCGGTCAGTTAATGCTGTCAAAGCCGCGAGAGACCATCCGTCCGAGGTCTTTCCACTCACTTTTGCCGCACCAAGGATGGTTGTTCTGTCGGGAATATCCTGGAACCCATCATGGCTCACGGTCGCCTGAGGAGCCCTTCCGATTCGTCTGGTGTAGAAGAATCCCGGATCAGCCCAGTTGTAATCGATGAAAGACGCGGCTCCACCCCGACCGAAGGAAAGGATACCCGATCCTTCGATGAAAAACGGGCGCTTCTCCGCGTAGTACGTTTCATAGGCGGTAAGGTTCACCACTGCAGGATCAACCTCCACTTGCGCAAAATCCGGATTGATGGAAGCGTCGAGCGTGAAGTCTCCGGAAAGTCCGATCTTCGCATCCGCCCCGATTGTGCCAAAATAGTCCCTGCCAAAAACGAATGGATCGTTCCGGCCCTGATTGAACACGGCGATGGTGGGCGGAGGGAGAAATTTTCCCGTTGCGGCCGCGTACGGGAGCACTTCGATACGCGGAGGCGGGCGGAATCCCTTGAGTCCGGTGAGTGTACGAAATCGTGAAACTCTGATATCGTCACTCCGAGGGTGCAGGACGCTCAATGATTCCTCGCTCTTGCGATGGATTCTGCGATAGACATCAACACCCCAGACGTATTCGTCGGATTCCTGAAAACGAAGCTGAGAGAAGGGGATGCGAAACTCTGCGGCCCAACCCCGCTGATCCGTCCTAACCGCGACATTCCAGACAGGGTCGTACGAATCATCAACCTTGTTGTCGTCGTAGAGGATGCCATCGTTGATCGATCCGCTCGGATTGGTACCGAAATAATATCCGGTATTCCGGTCCAGTTTGGGATCGAGGCCGATATAAATAAAATCAGATTCGAAATCTTCGTCGCGGCGGACGAGGCGGCCGAGAATGGAGTCCGGTGCGCTGTCTGACAACCGGACGGCAACATACAAGGCATCGTGATCGTACGCAAACCACGCTTCTGTGGCCTCGCTTCCCGGCATGCCTTCATGCGGTTCGCGTTGGATGAGAATGAGTGAGCCGGGTCGGAGCCATTCGGGCTCACTCAGAATGCCGTCAAGTGAAATGGTGCCGGCGATCTGGATTGCTGTGAGGGAATGCTCCTGCGCGCGCGACTCGCCGGGAAGGGCAAGGTGACAGAGAAGAACCCCCATCAGCATCGGAGTGACATTGACACTGCGGCGTTGCCAAAAGGTCATGGACGTTTTGAATGTTCGCAGAAATATGCCGGTTCCGTGAACGAAAAGCAAGAATTTTCAAAGGAAATGATGAAAGTCATCCTTGCCTTGGAGACCATTTTTCCATATTTTGATCACCGCCTTTTACAGGCAGCGACCTGTTCCCTGAAGACACCCATGCATGTTCAAGTTGACAATATCGGCTTTGAGTACCCCCGCCTGCCGGTCCTGAACAAAATTTCTTTTGACATTTCCCGCGGTGATTTCCTGAGTATCCTCGGTCCCAATGGCTCAGGAAAAAGCACGCTCCTGCGTCTTATGGCACGTATTCTGCTCCCCGGTCACGGGAGAATTGTCCTTGATGGCAAGCCGTTGAATTCGTATACACGGAAGGAGCTTGCACGGCTGGTCGGATACGTTCCTCAGGAAGCCCATTGGTTGTTTCCATTTACCGTGATGGAAGTCGTCCTGATGGGTCGGTCGCCCTACATCGGCCGCCTTGGGTTCGAAAGCCGGGAGGATATCGAACTCTGCCGCGATATCATGAAGCGTACCGACATCGAAAACCTTGCGGAAAAACCCATTACAGCAATATCCGGAGGGGAGCGTCAGCGCGTCCTGATTGCACGTGCCCTCGCACAACAACCATCCCTCTTACTCCTCGATGAGCCAAACGCTCATCTCGATCTGTCGCACCAGGCCGGTATTTTCGAGATTCTTGCCGACTATCGACGTGGAAGCGGGGTCACGATCGTGTGGGTCTCACATGATCTAAACCTCGCGGCCTCGTTCAGTGACCGCGTGCTTGTGCTGGCACGTGCACATGAAAAAGGAGGCCATGTTGCCGCGATTGGTACGCCGGATGAGGTGCTCACCAATGAAACGATTAAAAAAGTCTTTGATGCCTCCGTTACTATCGACCATCACCCGGAAACAGGGAAACCCAGGATCTTCCTTGACCCCGCATTTTCTCATTCGAGGAATCAATGAACGTTTTTGAAGAACTGGATCACCGGGGCCACGAACAGGTCGTGTTTTGCAACGAATCCAAGTCCGGTCTTCGGGCCATTATTGCCGTCCACAATACATCGCTCGGGCCGGCACTTGGCGGAACGCGCATGTGGACGTACGCGGATACCGATGAAGCCCTTCGGGACGTGCTGAGACTTTCCCGTGGCATGACGTATAAAGCAGCAATTGCGGGCCTGAATCTGGGTGGAGGGAAGGCAGTCATTATCGGAGATCCCAACAAAGATAAAACGGAAGTCCTGTTCCGGACCTATGGCCGGTTTGTGGAGGGATTGTCTGGAAGGTACATCACGGCGGAAGATGTTGGAACAACTGTACGCGAGATGGAATGGGTGAGAACGGAAACGAAATACGTCACGGGAATTTCCCGCGCCCTCGGCGGCAGCGGCGATCCTTCGCCGGTAACCGCGCTCGGGGTGTTTGTCGGACTGAAATCCAGCTGCTCTGAAGCGTTCGGGAGCGATTCTCTGAAAGGAAAGAAGGTGGTCGTGCAGGGTGCCGGGAATGTCGGCTCCTACCTCTGCCGTCATCTCGCCAAAGACGGAGCAAAAATCTTTGTCACAGACATTTTTGAAGAAAAAGCGAAGGCTCTTGCGCGATCCGTTAAAGCCACGTACGTGAAGCCGGACAAGATCTTTTCCATCCCCGCCGACATTTTTGCTCCGTGTGCGCTTGGAGGTATTTTGAACGATGAGACGATTCCAAAGCTGAAGGTGAAAATCGTGGCCGGCGGTGCGAATAATCAGCTGCTGGACGAAAAGAAGCATATGCAGATGCTGATGGACCGCCGTATCCTCTATGCTCCGGATTATGCAATCAACGCGGGCGGGCTGATGAATGTAGCCAACGAACTGGAAGGATACCGGGAAGAACGGGCGCTCAAGCAGGCCGAGGGTATCTATGATATCCTTCGTGCTGTCTTTGCACTTGCGAAGGCAGAAAGAATTTCAACATCGCAGGCCGCCAACAAACTGGCAGAAACGCGGATTGAAGCGATATCGCGAATAAAGCAAACGTATGCGGGCCGCTCGGAGTTCACCGGACGACTGGGTGAACGGACACAAGGAAGCAGGTGACTGATTCATGGCTTCAAAACGACGATTGGTGCGGGAAAGGGTGCTGCAGGCCTTGTACGCTCACGATATTTCCCAAAACCCCATTGAATCTGTTATTGAACAAATTGTTTCGGATCTCAAAAAGGACAAGACAGCCTTTGAATTCGCCCGTCAATTGATCCTCAAAGTGGTTGAAACAGAGGCCGAGCTCGATACGATCATTCGCAAGCGAGTCGCAAACTGGGAGTTTAGCCGACTGGCGCTGATCGATCGCGTAATCCTCCGTATGTGTATTTGCGAACTGCTGTATTTCGAAGACATCCCCCCAAAGGTATCTATCAACGAAGCGATCGAAATTGCCCGCCGCTACAGCACGGAAAAGAGCGACAAGTTTGTGAACGGCGTTCTGGATTCAGTCCTTGATGACCTCAAAGACACCGGCAAACTCCGCAAAACCGGCCGCGGACTCCTGGAAACACCATCCCGTAAATCTACGGCGTCATGACTCCTGTTGAATCCCTCGCCTCACGCGGAAGGATTTTTTCCTGGACCCTCTTTGATTTCGCGAATACCGCGTTCTACGTCCTGATTCTTACCGTCGGGTATCCTCTCTATTTCAAGAAAATCGTTGCCGGAAGTACCACCCAGGGCGATGCTCTCTGGGGCCTCTCATTCAGCGTTTCCATGCTAGTTGTTGCGCTGTTGTCACCCGTGCTGGGGGCGGTGGCAGATTACGGCGCAGGGAAAAAGCGATTTCTGGGGCTTTTCACCGCCTTGTGCGTCGTCTCAACCGCCGGGCTCTTCTTCGTAGAGGAGTCGATGATCGTTTCCGGAATAGCACTGCTGATCCTCGCAAACATCGGCTTTGAAGCCGGACTCGTGTTCTACGACTCGTTCCTTCCCGAAATTACCACCGAACGAAGTTATGGCCGTGTTTCCGGATACGGATTTGCCATGGGCTACGTGGGATCCCTGCTCACACTCATCATTGCCCTGCCACTCTACCAGGGAGGGTTCGAGCCGGAAAACCTCGGAAGCGTGCGGATGAGCTTTCTCCTTGCCGCAGGCATGTTCCTGGCGTTCTCCCTGCCTCTCTTCCTGTTTGTCCCGGACCGGCAGAGGCATGCCCCGCTGAAATTTAGTTTTCTCGCTATCGGTTTCGACCGCATTCGATCCACCTTCCGGGAATTCTCAAAGTACAAATCCGTTGCCCGATTCCTCCTTGCCTACTTTCTTTACATCGATGCGGTTAACACGATTATCATATTTTCTTCCATTTTTGCAGATGAAACGCTGAAACTCGGCGTGGAAGAAATAATCCTTTTCTTCGCCGTCGTCCAATCCTCGGCCGTTGCTGGTTCACTCCTCTTTGGAGTTCTGGCCGACAAGATCGGGCACAAGAGGTCACTGATCATTTCTTTGTTCCTCTGGCTCATCATTCTCGTTCTCGCATATTTTGTCATGGACAAAATTGCCTTCTTCGGTGTTGGAATCCTCGCTGGAGTTGCCCTTGGTTCTTCTCAATCGGCAAGCCGGAGCCTCATGAGCTCCCTGGTTCCTCCCGAAAAGAAAACAGAATTCTTCGGGTTTTATTCGTTCTTCGGGAAAGCGTCCGCGATCATCGGGCCTGCACTCTTCGGCGTGGTTTCATCCAACGTAAATCAGCGGGCGGCGCTTCTGTCCGTCAGTGTGCTGCTGATCGCCGGGCTTGTCCTCCTCCGACGCGTGGAAAGCCGTTGAATCCGGGGTCACTGCTCCCCTGTGACATTGTGATTCGCGTTGCATTTTCCTCTTCTTCTCCCTACATTTTTCACCATCTCCAAGGAGGCAATACTTGCGCCGAATCACCACGGTCTTAGTCTTTCTCTCCCTTGTTTGTTTGCCGGCTCTTTTATCGGCTCAATCCGGTCCTGCTCGCCTTATTATCAAGCCCCCGTCCCTGGTTCTCTCGGGCGTGAACTTCGACCTCGAGATCACAGCGATTGACTCAACGGGAACAAGAATGCCGGGTTTTCACGGCGAGGCAACCCTCAGAGGTGTTGACCGTGTGGCGATGGGCGAAACCATCACCGGTCCTTCCCGCATCTCTGATGGGATCTTGGAAATAGACGACGCGATGGTTCGCGAGTCGGGAATCCATGAAATTGTCGTTGAAAGTAATGGAATCAGGGCGAGTGCAAACGTTCGTGTTGTCCCGGGATGGCTGAGTATCCTCCCTCCCCTTGTGGCAATTGTGCTTGCTCTCCTGATCCGGCAGGTCGTTATTTCGTTGTTTGCCGGGATCTACATCGGAGCAGTGATTCTCTTTAACTATGACGTGCTCGGCGGAATATTCCGAGTCCTGGACCATTTCATTGTCAAAGCTCTTTCCGATGTCAGTCATATTCAGATCGTCCTTTTCAGCATGCTCTTCGGGGGAATGGTGGGGGTGATCTCGAAGAATGGCGGAACGGTCGGAATTGCGAACCTGATTACCCGGTATGCGACAACAGCGCGGGGTGGTCAATTGGCTTCCTGGGCCATGGCTTTTGTCATGTTTTTCGATGATTACGCCAACGTGCTGGTGCGCGGGAATCTCATGCGTCCCATTACGGACAAACTCAGGGTTTCAAGAGAAAAGCTCTCGTACATCGTTGATGCCGGGGCTGCCACCGTTGCGAGCGTTTTTATCATCTCAACGTGGATCGGTTATGAAGTTGGATTGATCGCTGATGGTTTGAAAATGATCAATTCGACGGAGGAACCCTACGCGGTTTTCCTCCAAACCATTCCCTATCGGTTTTATCCCATCTTCACCCTCATTCTTGTCTTTTTAATAGGGTGGATGGATCGGGATTTTGGGCCGATGCTGACGGCCGAACGAAGAGCCCGAACGACGGGCGATGTCCTGCGGCCCGGTTCACAACCGGCCGTGGACCTGACTGAAAGCACGAATTCCGGATCCGGCATTGTCCCGCCGCGTTGGTATAACGGATTCGTTCCTATTTTGACAATCCTGACCGTAGGCCTCATCGGCTTGTATATGACCGGTACGTCTGCGCTTGAGGCCGAAGGCCGTTTCAGCTATTCAGTGACGGATATTATCAGCAAGTCCGATTCCTACTCGGCCCTGCTGTGGGCCTCGCTTTCCGGATGTCTGGTCGCGATTCTTTTGACAGTTGGGCAGCGGATAATGAAACTGACGGAGACTGTGGATGCCTGGTTCAACGGACTCAAGGCAATGCTGCTGGCAATGATGATCCTTATCCTCGCCTGGTCGATTGGTGCGGTTACTGAGGAGATCCAAACAGCTTCTTATCTTGTCCAAATTCTTCGCGGGACCATCGAGCCCCACTGGCTGCCTGTTCTGACGTTTATGATTGCTGCCGTAGTAAGTTTTGCCACGGGAACAAGCTGGGGTACCATGGCCATCATGATGCCGCTGGTTATTCCCCTTGCAAATACCCTGGGACTTGATGCAGGTCTCTCGGGAACGGACCTTCAGATTATCCTGCACGGCGTAATCAGCTCGGTCCTCGCAGGCGCGGTGTTCGGTGATCACTGTTCGCCGATTTCGGATACGACGATCCTCAGTTCTATGGCTTCGGCGGTGGATCATATCGACCATGTCCGAACCCAACTGCCCTATGCTCTTCTTGCAGCTTTCGTTGGAATGTTGATCGGTGATATTCCTACCGCATTTGGGTTTTCTCCCTGGTATGCCATTCTCATCGGAGCCGGGATTCTGATTCTCTTTTTGCTGGTTGTCGGCAAAAAAGTTGAGCAACAACGATCCTGATGTCATGAACATATCCTGGAAATCCATACCGTTGCATCACAAGATCCTCATTGCGCTGGTCATGGGGGCTTTATTCGGAGCGGTGTTCAGCGTTGGCAAATATGACCTTGCCATTCGTTATGGGAAAACAGGGCAAGTGGAGTATGTCGAAGTCTCCCGCTGGACAGCGATTGAATTCCTGAAAGGGGATTCCTTGATGGCATCCTTCGGAGGGGAGGATCAGTTGAAGATTATCCGGTATTTTCGACAGCTCCCATCCGGTCAACGAATGGGACTCAGGGTGCGGGTAACGATGGACGAGGCATTCCTGACGTCGCCGGGAACCGGCATCAGGGAATTTGAACACGTCACAGGCGTGGATAAGGTGAAAACAATCGCCGTCCACATCAAACCCGTTGGGACGGTCTTCATCAGGCTTCTGATGTTTGTGGCAATACCCTTGGTCCTCGCATCGCTCATTGCAGGGGCGGCAAGCTTGGGGGATATTGCGAGGGTGGGCCGACTTGGGGGGAAAACCATTACCTGGTACCTTGCCACAACCACCATAGCGATTACCATAGGGCTCCTGGCCGTCAATCTCATTCAACCCGGGAAGCAGCTTTCAGCGGAGGCCCGGGACCGGCTTTCTGTGGAATATGCGGGAGACATCGCTGCCGACCTTCCTTCTGTCGACGTGGTCGAGATGATTGTCAACGTCGTGGCGTCCAATCCGATCAAGGCCCTGGCCGAGGGTCAGATGCTTCAGATCGTCTTTTTCGCTTTAATGGTCGGGATCAGTTTGACCCTTGTTCGCCCGGAGAAGTCAAGGCCTGTCATCGATTTCTTTGAAGGGCTGAGCGAAACGATGATCAGAATGGTCGAACTCATCATGAAGATCGCGCCGTACGGGGTGTTTGCTCTTATCGCAACAACCGTTGCAGAATTTGGCTTCGACATACTGGGAACCCTCGCGTGGTATGCCTTTGCTCTTCTTCTGGGTCTTGCCATTCATACCTTCGGAGTTATCGGTCTTGGCGTCAAGGTATTTTCCGGAATCCCGTACAGGAAATTCTACAGCGGGATCAAAGAGGCGATGCTGGTGGGGTTTACAACCAGTTCAAGCGGTGCAACCCTGCCCGTAAACATGAGAGTGTGCGAAACGAACCTCGGTGTCCCCAAACAAGTCGCAGGATTTGTTCTTCCATTGGGAGCGACGATCAATATGGACGGGACTTCGATGTATCAGGGGGTGGCGGCAGTGTTTATTGCGCAGGTGTACGGAATGGATCTCGGAATAGCGGAGCAGCTTACGATTATCTTCACCGCTCTTCTGGCATCGATCGGGACGGCTCCCGTTCCGGGGGTTGGCCTGATCATGCTGGTAATCGTGCTCCGATCCGTCAATATTCCGGAACAGGGGATTGCCCTGATCCTCGGAGTCGACAGGATCCTGGATATGTGTCGCACGGCCACGAATGTCACCGGTGACGCGGCAATTTCGGCGGTGATTGCGAAACAAGAAGGAGTGTTGGAGAGCCGGTCGGTTTCTTAATACCATCCCCACAAAAACAAAACGTCCCGATGCCGGGACGTTTTTTGTTCACTTCTCTTCTGGCGACTAAATCTCGGGTCCGATCGAAACGTAGTAGATCGGTCTCGACAGTTCGCCCCAATCGTAACTCCAGGCAATATCGAATCGGAGGGGGAAGCCCAAGAAGAACAATCTGGTTCCCACTCCCATGCCGACAAGAAGATCCTTTGTCCGCAAGGACCCTGATGGAGTTCGTCTGAATGCCTGCCACCCCGCCGTGTTGTTCCATGCAGAGCCGATATCGAGAAATGCTGCCCCAAGAATATTCTGGAACCCAAGCGGTAAAATCGACCCTCCGATAAGATACCGTATCAGGGGGAACCGGGCCTCAAAATTCAATACGGCATACCGGGTTCCCGTCATGGCATTATAGTTAAATCCTCGCAAGGGAAGTACGGGAGTGAGGAAGGCGTAGTCTTCCACGTTGACAATGGGAAACGTGCTGCCGTCAAATCGTCGGTTAATCCATCCTTCGTTGCCGCCGATGAAGAAATTCTGCCGATCCTTTCCATTGCTCAATCCTGCCGTCGCACGGGAAACAAAGATGAAATCCTTGAAGAGCGGATCGTAGCTCCGGTAATCCATTGTGAATGTCTGCAGGTCCAGCGCCTGGTCACTGATCTTCGGGCTTCCGTAGAGTGACGCATTGAACCGCATCCCGTTATTCGGACCGAACCATCCTCCGCGCCATATGGAATTATCTCTGACATACGAGATCAGCGGGAGAATGAAAGACCGCGTCTGTGATTGCTCCCGGGGATCGTCGAGATTATTCCTGGAAAGGTTGAGCCAGAGGGCGGAAAAATCAATCCGGCGGAAACGGTCAATTGGATAGGATGCCATGAAGCCGACTGCCCATTGACGGAAACGGTATAATGTAGGATAACCGGACACGGGGTTGGTGATATAAAGAAAGCGCGCGCTGTGGAATCCCTGGAATCCGTAGTCAATCCGTCCGGGGAGATAGTAGTAGGAGAGTCCATAATCGCTGTTTTTCAGGTCGAGCAAAAGGTTCGTCTGGAATACGATTTGGTGATCACCAAGCATGTCACTGAAAGCCATGAGCGTTGATCCCTGGACCCCGTAAAATGTACTGTACCCTGCAGTACCGTACACTAGATCCGGCGTGAAATTCAGTTTGTACTTCCGGGGGATGAAATTCCCTCTGATATCAACATTGCCGGCGACATCGAAGAGTGCGGGGTCGGGCGGAGTGTTCGCTGAAGTATCTTGCATGATTTCTTCGCTGAACACGAAGCTCTTCAGGTCCACACGTGTTCCGCCTTCCTGTAAAACCTCCTGCTGCGTCGTATCCGCCATGATAATGACATCCCCCCGCACCAACACCGTGTCTGTGTCTGTACGTGTGGATTTCAATGTTACAACGGGTTTTGATACTGTGGGAAGGTCATGCACCTTCTTAATAAATTCTGTCGGCTCGAGTTCGGCGACACTTAACGAACGTTCAAATGGACTTCGCATGACAAATACGTCGAATCCCGCCTCGTTCAGCGAAGCAAAAGCCATCTTTGATCCGTCATGGGAGAGGGATAACTGGTAGATCCCGGTAAGAGAATTTGTCAGCGGGCGATCCGTACCCGTGGCAAGGTCCAGTTCATAAACGTTGTTGATGCCGCTTCGATCTGAAATAAAGAGCAGCTTGTTTCCGTCCGGCGAAACGATTGCTGAGGTTTCGTCGCCTGTCGACGCCCCTCCGACTCTCGCGATGATTCCCGTGGCAAGGGAAACGCTGTAGAGATCCTTGCGGCTGTAATCGAAATCGATCATTCTGAAACCGGAAGGGAGAGCATTTTTGTCCGTCATGTCCTTTCGGTCGGAGCAGAAATAGACCGTTTTGCCGTCGGGTGAGATGACCGGATCGGAATCTGAAAAAATGTCATTCGTGAGGTTACGGAGTTCCTTCGTCGCCAGAGTGTACAGGTAAATATCCGATTGCGGAGCTTTCTGACCGACAAAGGCCAAGGTGGTTCCGTCCTGCGACCAGTCAACAGAGAAAATACCGTCGAGCTCGAAGGCAATTTTCTCTTCATCGCCGGTTTCAACATCGATAATCATGATGGCGTCCCGTTCTCCCGCCTTGACGGCAAGGGCGAGCTTCTTTCCGTCGGGAGACCATGTGAGCCCCGGCGTCAACAGATGAAGTTCCTCGAAGTTGCTGGTCCGCTGCCCGCTTACAACCTTGTCGATGATTTCCCCGTCGGTCACGGACATGAGGTAAACGTCAAAATAGTCGTCGCGGTCCGAGAGAAAGGCAATACGATCACCCTGCGGGGAAATCGCCGGACTGGTGTTGTAGAAATTCTCCAACTCCGTATGGTTCGTCAGCCGACGCGCGTATTCCGTGGGTTCTTCGCGTTTTGCAATATCAGGCCAGTACAAAACCTTCTGCTCCTTCTGCCAGCGTTCCGAGAGTTCCTTCACGGAAAGACCGATGGTGCTCCGAAATCCCTGGTCAATACTCCGGGTTCCCTTGATGCGGTTAAGAATCTCTGCGATTTTCTGTTCGCCGTACTTGGTGGCGATGTAGTGCCAAACCGACTGGCCACCGCGGTACGCAAAGTACCCGCCAAGATATTCAATGGGGGGGAGGTAGTTGTGAATAGTCGCATCCCGAAGAAACATGTCCGAATTTGTATCCCATTGCAGCGCCGAATATTCGGCCAACCCCTCGTTCATCCAGCCCGGCAGTACGAGAGGAGACCTGCTGGCCAGCAACGCCTGAATTGATCCGCCGTAGAACATGTCGTTCAAGACCCCATGGACCAGCTCGTGATGGATAACGCGGCGGAAGTCATGATAATTGCCCTCAAAAGGAAGGACAATGCGGTTTTTGAAAAGCTCCGTTACTCCGCCAATTCCTTCTTGCAAGTATTCGCCGACGACGTTTGTTTGCTGGAACTCGTTGTGGGAATTATGAATAACGATCGAAATCCGGTTCGTGATTTCGTAACGGCAAAGCTTGCGGATGGCATCGTACGCGTCCTCGGAAGCCTGGGCCGCGAATGCCGCAAGTTCATACCCTTCCTGTGCATAGTACACGTCGAAATGGCTCGTCTGAATATAGCGCCATTCGAAAGTGTTGTACTGAACTTTGTTTTTGCCGAATACGGAGTTTTGGGCCCGGGCAGGAGAGAGGGCAACGAGCAGGAGCAAGAGGATAACCGGAAAACGCTTCATGACTGTTCCTTACGTTTCTGAACTTGGATTGTAGAAAAAAAGCCCTGAAAATGCAATGAACCGGCACACTGACCCTGCTAATGCAACGGCTCTGTGGCGTACTTAGTTCCTTTTGTTTCGTCTCGCTGGACGCAGGGAATTTTCGCCGTCGAGCTGGGGAATGGTGAAATCGATCTCCCGTTCTTCGGCATTAACCCGAACAACCTTCAGGGGCACTGAATCGCCGAGGCGATACCGTTTTCCTGTTCGCTGTCCGATCAGCACATAATTCTTCTCGTCATACAAAAAATAGTCACCTTCGAGGTCGCGAACGTGAATCATGCCCTCAACCAGCAAGTCCTTGATCTCCACAAACATTCCAAAATGCGTAACGCCGGAAATAACGCCCTCGAATTCATCCCCAAGGTGACGCTTCATATATTCAACCTGCATCACCTTAATGGCGGCCCGTTCAGCCTCGACTGCCACCCGTTCCCGCGCAGAGGAGTACCGGGCGATTTCCGGCAAACTGCGGAGCAGTTGCTCGCGCCGGTCCTTGTCCATTCCGCCCGCATACTCCTTGAGCATACGATGAACGACGAGATCCGGATATCGGCGGATTGGCGAGGTGAAGTGGGAGTAGTAATCAAATGCCAGTCCGTAGTGGCCGATGTTCCTCTCAGAATAGACGGCCTTGGCCATTGATCGCAAAGCGACCTCGTTAATCACGTTTTCAACCTCGCTCCCGCGAACCTGGTCAAGAAGTCTTTGCATGGCCTTTGAGGAAACCCCGCCCTCGAGAGTGAGCTTGAACCCAAGGCGATCGACGAAGGCGGCGAGTTCCTTGACCCGCTCGGGATCGGGACTATCATGAACGCGGTAGAGGAACGGTCGGGCATGATCTTCTTTTCTGAGAAGCCCTATGTGCCGGGCAACAGTCTTGTTCGCAAGCAGCATGAATTCTTCGACCAGCCGGTGGCTGTCCAACCGTAACTTCAGGATGATCTCCGAGGGTTTACCGGAAGCATCGAATCGGAATTTCGCCTCCGATGACTCAAAATCAATACTTCCCTCCTTCATGCGGTTTGCGGTAAGGGTCCTGCTGAGGGTGTGCATCGCCCGCACCCGTTCGAGGATGACCGGCGGGATACCCGTCGGTTGACTCGTTCCGCGTATGATGGTTTCAACGTCCTCGTACGTGAATCGGCGCGCACTTCGGATGACCGACTCGCTTATTTCATAGTCTCTTACGACACCCTTCGGTGTGATGGTCATAAAAACGGAATAGGTCAGCCGGTCCTCATTCGGTCGCAAACTGCATACCACGTTTGAGAGCTTTTCGGGAAGCATCGGGATAACCATGTTTGGGAAATACACGCTGGTTCCGCGGTGATAGGCCTCCTTGTCGAGTTCGCTTCCTTCCGTAATATAGGCCGAGACGTCAGCGATGTGAACGCCCAACCGGAAATTCCCGCCCGGGAGCGGATCCAGCGAGACCGCATCGTCGAAATCCTGGGCATCCTCCGGATCTATGGTGAAGCAGAGATTGTTCCGGAAATCGATTCGACGCGTGATTTCCTCTGCCGGAATCTCTGTACTCAACGCCTCGGCGGCGGCGATAATGGCGGGAGGGAAGGTGAGTGGAAGCTTGAATTCTTTCGCGACCGAAAGCAACTCCGCTTTGACTTCCCCGGCCTGCCCCAGAACTTCAATCACCGTTCCTTCCGGATTCAGCCGCTTGCCGCCCCAGGAATGGATCTGCACGAGAACCTTGTTGCCGGGTTTCGCTCCATGGAGTTCACCCTCATCCACAACGATCTCAACAGGGAATTTCTTGTCATCCGGCACAACGGAAAAGGTTTTTCGATACCGTTGAACCGTGCCCACCAGAATATCCTTCCCCCGGGCAAGTACGCGAAGTACCTCACCTTCCCTCCTCTTAGCGCCCTCCTTCCGGGAACGTCCTTTGGCAGATAATGAGATTTCGACTGTGTCACCGGTCAGGGCAGTTCCAAGAAACCCGGGCGGAATGAATACATCCGTCTCCACCCCCTCAACAGTGACAAATCCAAAACCTTGCCGTGTCACCTGGATTGTTCCCTGGACAAGTTGCGGAAGCTCGAGATGACCGAACCGGCCTTCTTTGGCCCTTCGCACACGTTTTTCCTGTTCCAGTTCCTCGAGCGCCGATTTCATGGTGTGAATCTCGGCTTCGCTCTTCAGTGACAATCTCCGTGCCAGTTCCATTGTCTTGAACAATTCGTTCGGATACCTGGCAAGGAATGTCAAAATTGTATTTTTCAAGGTGTCGATGTGTTCCTCCTGGGGTTGAAATGCGAGGAGTGACCTGAGATCACTACACTCTAGAATGATATTCTGTACAACAAGCGGAGCCCGTTTGAAGGGCGGCGTTGTTCGAAACTTTCGGTCCCTTCGGACCGTCGCTCAAGTTCAAGGATCAAATTCCGCCACGCCTCAGAGCCGGTAATACTGCTCATAGGAAACTGGACGCTCACGTTGGTATTTCTGTAATCCTCCAGCACTCTACCGCCAAGCCGAATGACAGCATCCCCGACTTCACCCGTGAGACGAATGTCGGCTGACTCGCCGAATGTCCGGTTGGCTCCACCGTAATAGTACACATCGATGGAAGTAATGTACCCGACCTGATTCCGAACCAAATCTGTCAGCGGACCCGACAGCAATGAAGATCCGATACTGCCCAGCAAACTCGTGGCGAGAAGATTTTTTTCCTGTCCCTGGGTCAGTTCGTCTTTGAACGTTCCGCTCACCAGAAAAGCAATCGCGTCGGACTGCACGTCGGCGCGGCGTGGAAGCAGATTCCCGTCCCTGTCGTACATTTCAAGCCCCATGACGACTTTGGGCTCGGACCGGGTGCCGGTAATGTCCAGGCGGACGACGACCTTTTGTTGCGATAACGTGGTGTCGGCGGGGCTATAGGTCCCTTCGTACGTCGCGACAATATTCAGCTCTGGGTCCGTTATGTCCCCGGTAAACAGGAGTTTTCCGGTTGCCTGAAGGGTTTTGAAGTACTTGTAATAAGATCTCTGACCCACTTCCAATTCACCGGTGACGCGTGACCCGGATTCATCCTTCGTGAGAACGAGGCGGCCCTTAAGGTCGGCAGAGAGTTCTTCATTGGTGAGCGGGTTAAACACGAACCGAACCTGCGTAAGACCCGCTGTTTCGATGGCGAGATTGTACACGATGTTGTCGAGGAACGATCCGGACTCCTTGACTTCTTCCGTTCGGGGCGGGGGGTCCAGGCGTACATTGGGGGTAGGACCGCCGTGGGCGAGCGCCAGACTCCTCCCACCTACCGGTTCGATGCCGCTGATGACCTTGCTGGTATCGTCGATGAAGTCCACCGTAAACATCGTTGCTCGCTCCAAAAGAACGTCCCGGCTTGGCGGAAACGCGATCGTCGCATTCTTGATCAGAAGATCGCCGGCCACAAACGACCGTTCAGGGGCACCAAACCAGCGGATTTCCTTGGCCCCTGTCCCCATATACACGTTGCCATACATCGGGAGGTTCGACAATCGGACACTTTCCTTCATAACGAGCAATTGGCCGTTTGCGGATATATCGAACTGTTTGACGAGCAGGCCTTCCAGGGTAAATTGTCCGTTAAACGACATGGAACCAAGTCCGTCGACAAGAATAGGTACCCTGTCCTCGGAAATGTTCGAGAGCGTTACATCTTCGAGCCGGAAAGTCTTTCCTTCGGGGACAAGGCGGCCATGTAACCGATAGGTGATTCCCAGCGGCACGAAGTTGAATTCTGCATTCTGGATCGAAAGAGACCCGTCGTACAAGGGTGCGGCAAGAGTCCCGCGCATATCAACGTTTCCTGTGACGGTCCCGCGGAGTCTTGACGTCACCGAAACAAATGGATCAAGGAATTCAAGCCGGAAGGAATTCGACCGCAAGCTCAGATTCATCGACTGGTCCCCGCCAGGCAATTCTGCATCACCAAGACGAAGGGGCATCACGCCCGAAACGAACAACTCCGGAATGGCCCCTGGTTCGTTCGGCTTGCTCATGAACTCAAGAAACACGTCCGCCGCACCGTTGCGATAGCTGCCCCGGCCGGTGATTTGACCGAAGAGAGTCTCTCCCATGGTGACGCCCTGTGCCTTGAGGGACAAATCAAACTCAGGCCGATCAAGATCGCCCTGGAACGTCCCATCGAGATCAACCACCCCGTTAAACGCGCGGACCTTTTCGATGTACTCCGGAGCCTGGGAAAATTCCTGCAGGTTATTCAGGAGAAAACTCTGCACCGAATAGGTGAGATTGGAGGTTCCTCCAGGATCGAAAAGACCTCTCAGGGCAACCTCCTCAGCTTCATGCTGGAGAATGAAGTTGCCGAACAAGAGGCCGTCGCGGCCGTACTGCAGCTGCAGTGGTTCCGGGTTCTCAAACGCATGATCGGCGATCCGCAGCCGAAATGTCGGAATGGTTAATTCAATTCTGTTTGGAACGAAACGGGACGTTCCGTCAAATGAAATGCCGACCGTGGAATCGAGAAGCGTTGCGAGCGCATAGGAAGAGGAGTCGTTGCGGAGCCTATGCCGAAAGCTGACTTGATTGAAGAGCGTCGAATCGATGAGGATGGCGCCTGCCCGAAGCTGCAGGTCGGCACGGAGCACCTCAAGGGTGTTTCGGTCCTGAAGCCGGCCGATGGAGAACTCCAGGGAGAGTTGAGACAAATCCAGCATCGGGGATCCGCCCAGGATAAACGTTGGCATGGTAAGTCCGCCCGACAATGAAAGATCTTCTGACGAGCCGTCCACTGTTGTCTGAAGCTCACCGGCGCCAAACATTGGCTGTCCGAGAACGGAGCCAAGCGGATAAAGATCTCTGACCGTGACTGCTACGGTGGCCGAAACGGTATCACGGAACGGGGTACCCTTCGCCTGAAACGGCTGAGAGCGTGATTCGATACGCTCCGTCCGCAAAGAATCAAATGTGGCTAACCGGTGGCCCACAGCCTGGGCAAGAGTGCGGCCTCCGCGCTCCAGAATGCCGACAATGGATGCTGGAGTGAAGTGCCCCTCGACTCGTAAATCAAGGGGATCCGACTGAAGAGACAGAGTTCGGGATGCACCCTCGGCGTCATAGATTATGGAAACATCCCGATCCTCAAACTCATCGTCTCGGTACGTCGAGCGCAGGAAATGGAGGTGTGCATCCGCTTTCATCGAGCTGATATCCGTGTTCTTTCCGTTCAGGTTCACCTCAAAGGAAAGATCGCTTGAATGACGGACGTCACGAAGAAGGGTCGCAAGGTCGAGAGAATTAATTCTTCCCTTGACCATGTATGTCAGGGAATCCTCCGACAGAAAATTTGATCGGGCATTCAAATCAATGCGGGTTGTGCCGGCATTGACCAGGAGGTTGGTCCTGAGAATCTTGTCGGCCACGTCCACCACGACAATCGAGTTGGAAACCGGGAGGTCGAGGAAGGTCGATGAATCCGCCTGAAGGCGCATAACCGTTGTCATGGTCTTGGGGGAGGTGCCGGCGCCGGAGATGGTGGCCCGGGTGTTCAGGCTTCCGGACAACATCGGATCCCCGACAAGCTTTCCCGGATCAAAGCCTGTGGTTGTAATTGTTCCATCGTATAAAAGATATGTGCCTCGAAGATCAACGTCCCCTTCGATTGAAAATTCTCCGGAACTCAGTTTCCCCTGTACCGAGCCTTTAAACTGATCTGGTGTTCCGTTGAAACTGAAATTGCAACCGAGAACTCCGAGGGAAGTAAGATCCGGTAACTGAAGTCCGGGGAGGTATTCTGAAAGATCGGCGGGATGAATAATGTTGTCCCCGGCTGTCAGGTCCATATCCAGTGCGGCCGGTTCATGAAGATTCCGGATGACACCGCCAATCTTTACGTACGTCCGGGGAGTTCGCAGTGCGACTTCGCGGACAGAGAGATTGCCGAATTCCCCGTCAGCGCGCACGCTGAACGAGGACGAGCCGGCGAGAAAATCAACCGGGCCTGCCAGGAATTGCTTGAATTCGGCGAAGTCAAGCCTGTCAACTTCAAGCTCAAGCTCGACCGGAGTTTTCTCTAATTCGCGCAGAGCACCGATCGTGGCAACACTCTTCCCCTGCATCCTGGCGCTCAGCGAAAGGCGGGAGTTTGCCGTTCGAATGGTGAGAGACTTCACCTCGGTCAACCCCGGCCGAAGCAGAATCTCGCCCTTCAATTCCGCCAATTGGAAACGCGGAGTCGTTGATTCGAATTCAAGATCCCTGACCGACAGTATGACCCCGGCATCCGAAATATGCAGGCCGCCGCGAAAATTCAAAGGAGAGAGGGTGACGAGTCCATAATCAAATGCGTCGGCAGCCCGGGATGCGACGTCTTCTTCTGTCCTTTGCGACAGCGCAAGAGAGTCGATCATCTCTACAACGGCGTCCTCAAGTTCCACCAAACGGGCATCAATAACCCATGGCGACGAGACTGAATCCGGTTCCGGATCCGCAAGGATCAGACGGTCGATATTCCAGTCGCCGTCCAGGCCTCGCCAAAGATGGATGCGCGGACGGACAAGGGTCAGGCGGGAGAGTGTCGGCCGTTGGAGCAGGATCGAACCGGGATCGTAACGAACCTCGAGCCGTTCAGCAAAAAAAATCTCATGTCCGTCCTTCGCGAGAACAATGTTGTTGATTTGAAGGCCTGTCGCAAGATTCCCTTCAATAGTGCCAAAGTCGATTGTTCCATCGAGCACTTTTTGCAGCTCTTCGATCGCGACGGTCCGGATGTACGATCGAAATGTCTTTGTTTGCGTGAATCCGCCCGCGGCTATGAGGAGGAACAGAAGAACAACGGCGGTGTAATATGTCAATGTGAGGAATCGTTTCACGGTTGATCAAGAACGTGAGGCGCTTGGGGATTGGTGAGACTTACTGGCTGGCAAACGATTTCCGGATTTTCTCGATGATCCGGCTCGTCGATCGGTCGGGAAGGAATTCGATGGTTCGGACCGATCCGCCCGCCGCTTCCACAACTTCGCGTCCGACAACATCGGCAACAGCCCAATCGGCGCCTTTCACTAAAACGTCTGGCACAAGCAACTCAATGAGTTTTTGAGGAGTCTCCTCGTCAAACAAACAGACAAAATCCACCGACGCAAGCCCGGCAAGGACATGCGCCCGGTCATCCTGATCGACAACGGGGCGACCAGGACCCTTAAGACCTTGGACGGATGCATCTGTATTCAGTCCAACGATCAAAACATCACCAAGGTCCTTCGCTCTTTCAAGATATGCAACATGCCCGCGGTGCAAAATATCGAAACAACCGTTGGTGAACACCACACGCCGCTTCTTCTCTCTTAAACGGGTCCTGATGTCCAAAAGTTCTTGTCGGGTGACTACTTTGCCCATCGGTCAGTCCGTTCTATGAGGTTCCGTAATTGCGTAGAGGAGGGATTGCTTCTCAATGGGGACGATCCCTACTTCGCCGCATACCACTCCGCCTGCGATATTAGCAAGGGAAGCGGCTTCCTTAATACCGGCCCCGGCTGCGAGACACATGGCCAGAGTCGAAATGACCGTGTCTCCGGCTCCCGAGACGTCGGCTACCTTCTTTGCATGCGTCGAAACGTGGGTGACAGGACCTGAACGTTCAAACAAAGACATACCTTCCTCCCCCAAGGTCAGCAGAATATTATCGGCCTCCAGCGTTCTGAGAATATCCCGGCCGGCCTGTTCAACCGCCGCCCGCTCGTTTAACCTGCGGCCAAGCGCCTCTTCGCATTCTTTGCGGTTGGGCTTGAACACAGTCACATGCTTGTACTCGAAGAAATTATTAAACTTCGGGTCCACCGTCACGATGATTTCCTTTGAGCGTGCCAGAGAAACAATTTCCTTGATGAGGTTCCGGACAATCACTCCCTTGTTATAATCCTCGAGAATGATGGCATCAAGCGTTGGAAGCTCGCGCTTGAGGACTTTGAGAATCTGGCCTTGAATTGTTTCGGAAACATCTTCCTTGACCTCATGATCGATGCGGACGACATGCTGATGGTGCGCAATCACACGCGTTTTGATCGTTGTTGGGCGGGCAGCATCAACTACGAGCCCCGATGTCGGGAAGCCGCAATCCTCAATGAGCTTCTTGAGAAGCTGTCCACCGTCATCATTCCCCCTGACACCGATCATGATCGGGATTCCTCCAAGGGAGGAGACGTTGTTGGCAACGTTGGCAGCTCCCCCCAGGCGTGTCGACTGTGATTCAACTTCGACAACGGGGACCGGAGCCTCAGGCGATATGCGGTTCACCGCCCCCCAGAAATAGCGGTCCACCATAAGGTCGCCGACAACCGCTATGCGCTTGCCGTTAAACCCCTGGAACAATTGTTCAAGGCGAGAAGGTGAAAACTCTATCACGGCGGTCCTTTCAACGGTTTCAGTCCCAAAAAACGAAATATAACCAGATTAGCCCTGACAAACAACAAACTGCAAAAGCGTCACAGTATCTGCTCATCGTTCAATCACTCTTCATTGAACATCTTCACTCTTTTTGCTATCATCGTGTTCAGTTCTATGGAACGCTCACGCTCAGATATCGCCGCCGGCATCGTTCTCGTATGTCATCGCCTTGCCACGAAGGGTTTTGTCACGGCGCAGGATGGCAACGTGAGCGCAAAAATTCCAAACGGGAACATTCTGATCACACCGTCCTCAGTCAACAAGGGTAATGTCACGGAGGGAATGCTGGTCGAAGTCACACCCGATGGTTCTCCTGTCACGCTCAGTCGCAAGGTATCAACTGAACTCGGGATGCACCTCTTCATTTATCGGGAACGGCCGGAAGTGCAGGCGGTCGTGCACGGGCATCCAACCTATGCAACCGGATTTGCAGCTGCTCGCGTGCCGATTCCATCCGCCGTTTTTCCCGAAGTCATCATTGGCCTCGGTACGATCCCCCTGGCCAACTATGCGACACCCTCAACACGCGAAGTCGCCGATTCCCTGGCACCGTTTGTTCATACTTCCGATGCAATCCTGATGTCAAACCACGGCGTGGTCGCCTATGGATTTAGTGTCGATGATGCCTATTACAAACTCGAGAAAGTCGAGCACGTTGCCCACATGACGTTCGTTGCCAGAATGCTCGGCGGTGAACATCATCTCTCCGGCCAGGAACTTGAGAAACTGCTTGCGCTGAGCGAACCGGTCTACGGAAAAGCCGTGCGCTCTCTCGCAAGCGTTGCGCCGGGCACGAACGAGGAGAGGAGTGATCCGTCGGAAGAGGAGATCAAGCAACTCATTCGGGCTGTCCTGGCAGAAACCAGAAAGACACCATCGTGACGAGTTCCGTTTCCCCGGAAAAGAGAATCAAGGTTGGTGTGATCTTTGGAGGGCGATCGCCCGAGCATGAGGTATCCCTTGTTTCCGCTGCCTCCGTCATAGGCGCGCTCGACCCCCAAAAGTACGAAGTCCTGCCGATCGGGATTACTCCCGAAGGCCGTTGGCTTGCATCGTCCGATGCTATGAAACTCCTCAAGGAAAAGACCCCCGTCGACCGATATCCGGAGCATACCATTGTTCCCAACCCTCTGCACAGAGGACTCATCTCACTGAATCGGTCTCTCACGAGCCCCGCTCTTTACCGTGTGGACGTCCTCTTCCCGATCCTTCACGGCGTGTTTGGAGAAGACGGAACGATTCAAGGGCTGTTCGAACTGGCCGGAATTCCGTACGTGGGAGCCGGAGTACTCGGATCTGCCATTGGAATGGACAAGGTTATCCAGAAACAGTTATTGCGCCAGGCCGGAATTCCGGTCGCGCCCGACATGTGGTTTACTTCCGATGAATTCAACAAGAACCGGAAGAAAATTCTGGCCTCCGTCTCACGCTCAATTCGATTCCCAGCGTTCGTCAAACCGGCAAACCTGGGATCCAGTATCGGTATCAGCAAGGCCCTGAATGTCAAGGAACTTGAAGCTGCCATCAACCTCGCTTCCGGGTACGACAGAAAAATCCTTGTGGAAAAAGCGGTTCCCCGGGCACGGGAGATCGAGTGCAGTGTTCTCGGCAACGACAACCCCGTCGCCTCTGTTCCCGGGGAAGTCATTCCGTCAAACGAGTTTTACGACTATGATGCGAAATATGTTGACGGAAAGTCGAAGGCCATTGTTCCGGCAAAACTCCCCGGGCCCATGGTGCGGAAGATCCAGGATCTTTCGATCCGTGCCTTTCGTGTCCTCGATTGTGCGGGAATGGCGCGGGTGGATTTTCTTGTCCCGGCCGCCTCTCCCAAAGTGTTTCTCAACGAACTCAACACAATCCCCGGATTCACATCGATCAGCATGTATCCGAAACTCTGGCAGGCATCCGGACTGTCCTATCCTGATCTTCTTGACCGCCTGATCCAGCTTGCC
>Ga0302046_10001348_pt1 | contig 22987 bp, 21 predicted proteins | sample RVTome_11_FD_200261 | JGI IMG/M metagenome (GOLD analysis project Ga0302046, IMG submission 200261) | Soil microbial communities from uranium-contaminated site in the Upper Colorado River Basin, Wyoming, United States - RVT147D111 (version 2) ... | reverse complement strand
CGTCACCCTCCACCCCCTCATCCCGCGACGGACATTTTTCTCCCGCCACGGCGCGAAGGCGCAAAGGTTGGGAGGGGGCTTCTTGTCCTCCTTGGCGGCTTGGCGTCTTGGCGGGAGATTCCCCGTTTCATGGGGAGGAGGGAAGCGCCCAGGACAGGCGCACGCAGTTGGAGCCACGAACCGAGCCACCGCACTTTTTTGCCTCGCGCGGTGGCGCGGTGGGCGCGGAGAGTTCCAAGGGAACAGGATTGATTCCCTTCCTCCGAGTTTTGACTCAGCGAGCTCCGCGCCTCCGCGGGAGGCCTTTCGGTTTCTGGGGAGCCCCCACCACCAAACGCGTTGGGTGGCGCGCTGGGGCCATGAACCACGAGGCATCTCAAGGACGATTACGAGCACAAGGGAAGTAGCCGTCCTGCGGCCGCGGGACGGCTGCCCCCGAGTCAATGGTACGTAAACGGGCTGCGAAGACTTGCCCTTACTGGGGACGCCCTGGCCACTCTTCAATGATGCAACTATGCAGACATCAACGGATAACCTTCCAATTACAAAGAACCTCCTAGAATTATTCAATGGCAGCGCTTCAATGCATAATTGGATTCTTATTAACTTGACTCAGCAAAACAATCCTTTAAAGTGCTACCGATTTACGAATCCTCCCAACCCCACCCAGACCCCCAACCTATTCTTTCATCATGCCCCAAAAGCGACGACGTCCCGGCCAGCAGCGCGTGGCCAAGAACAGCCCCGAACATCGGCACATGGCGCTCGCCGCGGCCCGACTCCGTACCGAGGGCAAAACCCAGGCCCAGATCTCCGAATTCCTCGGCCGCTCCCAGGCCGACATCTCGCGCCTCCTCGAGTTCGCCTCCGATCTGGGATGGTATGACGACCACCCTCGACTCAGCCGCGACACCATTCCGGAGGAGGACTGGAACACGATGGAGCAAAAATACTTCGTCGATTACGATCTGGGCGACATCTTTCGCGACTGGGCTCCCGCCGGGATGAAGGTGGACATCCGCATCTTTCCCGAAAAGGACAGTGCCTTCTGCATCCATGCCGCCTCGCGCCTCCTTGACCTGATTCACAACTGCCAGATTTTCGGGGTCATGTATGGCTACTCCGTGCATCTCCTCAAGGTAGCCCTCGAGCAAATGCGCCTGCGCCTGCGCAAGATCAACGACCCCGACTTCAAGGTGATCCCCCTCTGCGGCGATCCCACCCACATCATCAACGTCGAGCTGGCGGAGTTCACCGCCTCCAATCTCGCCGGCGACTTCCAGCGCATTCTGACGGGCAAGGACCCGACCGGAGGACACACCCTCAACGGCGTGCCCGCCTACACGCCGATCCGCTTCACGCTGCCGGAGGAAAACGGCGGATCCATGGACTTGCAGTCCTTCATCCGCTCCATTCCCGGCTACCAGCTGATCTTCGGCAATGGCACCCGCAAGAACAAGGGCCTCATCGACCAGCTCGACGGCCTGGTCACCGGGACCGGTGTCCTCCGCTCGAACATCAACAGCATCGAGAATGTCCAGTCCACCTTCATCCGCGAACGACTCCGCCAGGAGGCCGGCCGCACCACCGTGGAGGAACTGCGCGATCTGATTCACGGGGACATCGGCGGCGTCCTCATCGAACGGCAGGGACTGAGCACGTCCGGGCAGGACCTCGTGGACAACCTGAACAAATGCTGGGTGGGCATGACGCAGGACCACCTCCGCAACATCGCGGCCAAGGCCAACAAAACCAAGGGCATGCCGGGTGTGATCCTGGTCGCCTACGAGGCCTACAAGGCCGAGATGATCAAGGTCCTTGCCGAACGCGGCTTCATCAACCACCTCATCATCAACGAAGAGGTGGCCGGCGCGCTGCGAACGCTGGGGCTCAAAAAGCCATAAGCCGGCATGGCCCGTAGCCCCCGACGTGAGGAAGTACCCGCCGACACGAGGAAGTAGCCGCCGACGTCAGGAGGTGGTTCCCGACATGAGGAGGTGGTTCCCACCCGATTCGTGCGGGCCAAATGCGCGCCAAGGTCCACCTCGTGACCTCGGCGGCCACCTATTGAGAAGGCGGCTCGCGAGCCACCACAGGCAGCAACAATTGAGAGGGATGCGCCTCGTCCAGGTGCAGGCTGTTGCGCGCCACGCGAGCGTCGTCACCCGCCCGAAACGGCTTCCCCGTGTTGGGGTTGGGGTCAAACCCGGGGTCACTGCTGGAGGTCACATGCACGCGCAATCGATGGCCCCGGTTGAACACGATGCTGGTGGACCAGAGATCCACATCCAACACCCTGACCTCGCCCGGCTTGAGCAAGACTTCACGATCCATCCCATCGCGGAACCGCGCCCGCACGCGCCCGTCGCAGATATTGAAGGATCGGCCATCGGGATACACATCGCAGAGCCGGACGAAGAAGTCGGTGTCCGGCGCGTCGGAGGAGACCCAGAGGCGGGCTCGCACGCGCCCCGTCACTTCAAGCGGTTCCACCAACGGCTCGCTGGAGAAGACCAGCACGTCCTCGCGCGATTCCACTTCCTTCTGGTCGCGCGGTCCCGACGGGATGGCCAGCTCCACACCCCCCACCGTCGGGACGGGCCGCGCCGGATCATACGCATACGACAAGTGGGCGGCGTCGCGACCTGGCGGCTGGGTAGAGACCGTCCCTGCGGCATGCAGGTAGTAGGAGGTGGGCGCCATCGGGAAGGGAGGCCAGGCATCGGCCGTGCGCCATGTGTTGCCGGGTGCCTGGGGATCACTCACGTCGCCCAGGACGTAGTAGGTCACGGCCGGGGCCTCGGCGACGCCATTGGCCTTGCCCTGCAGGTAATGGTCGAACCACGTCCATGAATCGTGTGCCGAACCAGGGGGCGTCTTGGCTTGGGGAAACTCCAGTTCCCCCGCCTTGGCTTGCAGCACCCCGTGGGTCCACGGTCCCATGAGCAGCTTCTGCCGTCCGCGGGCCCCTTCCCCACCCTGCTTCTGCATCCCGTTGAACCCGTCGATGGTGGCCTGCGCGAAGATGTCCCAATACCCCCCGATATGGATCCCGGCTGCATGCGCCTGGGCGTGGCGCAGCGAGGCGTCACGTTCCTTCCAGTAGTCGTCGTAGGTCGGGTGGCTCGTCCACCGCTCCAAGGCGTCCTCGTCGAACTTGGTTCCCGTCAGCCATCGCTCGATGAGGGCCTTGCGGAAGATGCCGCCGGCATAGACGACTTCGTAAAGGTTGGGGGCGCCCACGGTGAAATGCTGGGCGGATAGGAACTTGGTTCCGCTGGCGGCCAATTGGTATTGGGCGATGGAAAGGGCCGAGCCGCCCCAGGTGCCGATCTTGCCGTTGCACCAGGGCTGGTCGGCCACCCATGTGAGGGTGTCCTGCCCATCGAACCGCTCGCGGTCAAAAGGCCAGTTCTTCCCTTCGGAGGCAAACCGACCTCGCGTGTCCTGGGCGACCATCACGTAACCGCGCTCGATGCCCGCCTGCCCCAGCCCGCCCTGGGCCATCGCCTTGTTGTAGGGGGAACGTATGAGAATGACCGGATGCGGGCCCTCGGCCGCCGGCACATAGACGTCGGTGGCCAGCCGGACGCCGTCCCGCATCGGCACCATGTGGGTTTCCGGGGTGGCCGCAGCCGTAAGTAGGAAGGGGGTGGACAGCAGGGAGACCAGCCACAAGCAGGGGAATCGGCGCATGGGAACCGATCCTGCCACGCCCATGGCGGAATGGCCATTCCCTTGTGGAAAGAGATGCCCCAACTTTTCTCAGAACCCGCTTGCGGCCCGGCCAGAACGCTGGTTAGCATCCCCTCCCGGCCGTCCCGCGGCTGGTTTCCCTGCAACCCATGAAGAGTTACAACATCGCAGTCATCGGTGGCGACGGCACCGGCCCGGAAGTGGCCCGGGAAGCGGTCAAGGTCCTCAAGGCCGCCTCGGCCAAGTTCAACTTCAAGCTCGATTTCCAGGATTACGACCTGGGCGGGGACCGCTACCTGCGCACCGGCGAGGCCCTTCCAGACAGCGCGGTCGAGGAGCTCCGCAAGTTCCCCGCCATCCTGCTCGGCGCCATCGGGCATCCCGACGTCAAGCCGGGCATCCTCGAGAAAGGCATCCTCCTGCGGCTGCGGTTCGAACTCGAGCAATACATCAACCTGCGCCCGGTCAAGCTCTACGACGAGCGCTTCTGCCCGCTCAAGGACAAGAAGCCGGAGGATGTCGATTTCGTCGTGGTCCGCGAGAACAACGAGGGCCTTTACACCGGGGCGGGCGGGTTTGTCTTCAAGGGTACGCCCCACGAGGTTGCGATCCAGGAAAGCGTCAACACCCGACGCGGCGTCGAGCGCTGCCTGCGCTACGCCTTCGAGTTCACCCGCCGCCGCAACAAGCGCAAGACCCTCACGCTCTGCGGCAAGACCAACGTCCTCACCTACGCCTTTGACCTCTGGGAACGGGCGTTCCACGAGATTGGCGGGAAGGACTACACCGACATCAAGCGCGACTACGCCCACGTGGACGCCACCACGATGTGGTTTGTGAAGAGCCCGGAGTGGTTTGATGTGATCGTCACCGACAACATGTTCGGCGACATCATCACCGACCTCGGCGCCATGGTGCAGGGCGGCATGGGCATCGCCGCGGGAGGCAACATCAATCCCGAGGGCACCAGCATGTTCGAGCCCATCGGCGGCAGCGCCCCCAAGTACACGGGCAAGAACGTGATCAACCCCCTGGCGGCCATCTGCGCCGGACAGATGATGCTCGATTACCTCGGTGAAACCGAGGCGGCCCAGGCCATCGAATCCACGGTGATCAAGGTCACCCGCGAAAAGGTGCAGAGCCTGGCGGCGGGAAAGATGGGCCACTCCACCACCCAACTCGGCGACCTCGTGGCCGGCGCGCTGTAGCCGCCGACGTCAGGAGGCGGAATTCGAGGTTGGCCGCCGGCCAGAAACCGCCTCGTGACCTCGGCGGCTACAATTATCCGACCGATCCGACTGATCGGTCCGATCAGCCATGGCCGGGAACCCGCGGCCGGCTTCCCTACCGCAGTTCCCTGACCACGCGCTCCATGCGTTCCATGGCGATCTCGAGCTTGTCCAGGGAGGTGGCAAAGCAACAGCGCAGATACCCCTCCCCGCTCCGCCCAAACGCCCCGCCCGGCACGCAGGCCACCTTCTCCTTCTCCAGAAGGCGCACGGCGAAATCCCGCGAGCGCATCCCCGTGACCGCCACGGAGGGAAAGGCATAGAAGGACCCCCGCGGCAGGTGGCAATTCAGCCCCATGCTGTTGAGGGCATGCACGACGAAGTTGCGACGCAGACGATACTGCTCGCGCATTTCCAGCATGTCGGCCTCGCCGTTCTGGATCGCCTCGATGGCGGCGTCCTGGCTGATGATGCTGGCGCAGAGCATGGAATACTGGTGCACCTTCATCATCGCCTCGATGATGGGCGAAGGACCGCAGGCGTAGCCGATGCGGAACCCGGTCATGGCATAGGCCTTGGAAAAGCCGTGCAGGAAAAGGGTCCGCTCCTGCATGCCCGGGAGGGAGGCGATGCTGACGTGTTCCCCCTCGAAGGTGAGTTCGGAATAGATTTCGTCGGTGAGGACGAGAAGGTTGTGACGCTTGGCCACCTCGGCGATCTGCTCCAGGTCGGCGCGCGTCATCGTGCCGCCGGTCGGATTGGTGGGAAAGTTCAGGACGAGCAGCTTGCTCTTGGGCGTGATGACCTTTTCGATCTCCGCCGCCCGCACGGCGAATCCGTCCTGCGCCCGGCACCGGACCGGCACCGGGACCCCATAGGCGAGGGTGATGCCGGGGGCGTAGCTGACGTAGCAGGGCTCGTGGTAGATGACCTCGTCCCCGGGATTGATCAGCGCGCGAAACGCGAGATCCATGGCCTCGCTCACCCCCACCGCAATCAGAATGTCCGACCTGGGATCATAATGGAGCCCGAAGTGCCGGTCCAAATGGACCGAGATCACCTCGCGCAGTCGAAGCAGGCCCAGATTGGAGGTGTAGCTTGTCCGCCCCCGCTCCAACGCATAGATGGCCGCCTCCCGGATGTGCCACGGCGTGACAAAGTCGGGTTCCCCCACCCCCAGCGAGATCACGTCCGGCACGCCCTGGACCAGCTCGAAGAAATCCCGGATGCCGGAACGGGGAATGTCCCGAACGCAGCGGGAAACGTGTTCCGAGGGCTGGAAGGCGTTCGTCATGGCAGCCAAAGGCAAAAGGAAAATCTGACGCTGGAAAAGAAAAAAGATTGGTACGCAAATCGGGCGGCCCGTCATGCGAGCCGCCCGTGATGTGAAAAGGGGTGTCAGGCTGCGGCCTGGCTGCTCCCGCGCTGCAAGGTGGGTTTGGCCTTGCCCAGAACCACGTCGCGTGTGATCTCGACATGCGTGATCTCGCCGTCGCTGGGCACATCAAACATGATGTCCAGCATGAGCCGTTCAAGGATGCTCCGCAACGCGCGGGCGCCCGTGCCTTTCTTGATGGCTTGGGCGGCCAGCTCCTGCAAGGCGCCTTCCCCAAACTTCAGCTCCACGCCCTCCATGGCCATCAGCTTGGTGTACTGCTTGGTCAGGGCGTTGCGCGGTTCGGTCAGGATGCGGACCAGTTGCTCCTCGGAGAGCTGGTCCAGCGAGGTGATAATCGGCAGCCGGCCGATGAACTCGGGGATGAACCCGTAGGCCAAAAGGTCCTCCGGCTCCACAAATTTCAGGATCTCATTCCGATCATACTCGGAGGGATGCTTCTCGACGTCCCGGCCCCCAAACCCCATCACCTGGTGGCCGAGACGGCGCTGGATGATGTTTTCCAAGCCGACGAAGGCGCCGCCGCAGACGAAGAGAATGCTGGTGGTGTCCACGCGGATGTACTCCTGCTGCGGATGCTTGCGTCCCCCCTGGGGCGGCACGTTGCAGACCGACCCTTCCAGGATCTTGAGCAGGGCCTGCTGGACGCCTTCACCGGACACGTCGCGCGTGATGGAGACGTTCTCCGTTTTGCGGGCAATCTTGTCGATTTCATCGATGTAGATGATGCCGCGCTGGGCGCGCTTGACGTCGTAATCCGCATTCTGCAGCAGGCGCAGGACGATGTTTTCGACATCCTCGCCCACGTAACCGGCCTCGGTGAGCGTGGTGGCATCGGCGATGGCAAAGGGCACGTCCAGCATCTTGGCCAGCGTGCGGGCCAGGAGCGTCTTGCCCGAGCCCGTGCTGCCGATCAGCATCACGTTGCTCTTTTCCAGTTCCACCTCGTCATCCTCGCCATCCTTGCCGGCGCCGGCCGCGCCGGTGCGGAAGATGCGCTTGAAATGATTGTGAACGGCCACGGAAAGGGTGCGCTTGGCGTTGTCCTGCCCGATGCAGTGCTGGTCAAGATGATCCTTGATGTCCAGCGGTTTGGGCATCTGATAGACCGGCGGCGACTTCTTCTGGTCCGCCGCCAATTCCTTGTCCAACACCGTCTTGCACAACAGCACACAACTGTCACAGATGTAAACGCCCGGTCCCTGGATCAGTTTTTTGACTTCACTGTGCGACTTCCCGCAGAAGCTGCACATGGTTAAGTTGCTTGGCCGGGCCATACGTCGTTGTTTCCCTTCTAAGGTGTGTGGTTAGGACTTGGTCTCGCCGCCCCCCGGTATCTCCTTGCGAGATAGAACCACCTGGTCAACCAGTCCGTATTCCTTGGCTTCTTCAGCCGACATGAAACGGTCGCGGTCGGTGTCCTTGGCGATGGAGTCAATTGGCTGCTTGCTGTGCTGCGCCAGGATTTCGTTGAGACGATCCTTCAGGCGCAGGATTTCCTTGGCTTGAATGCTGATGTCCGAGGCTTGCCCCTGCACCCCACCCCAAGGCTGGTGAATCATGATGCGCGCATTGGGCAGCGCGAAACGCTTGCCGAACGTCCCCGCCGTCAGCAACACGGCCCCCATGCTGGCCGCCTGCCCGATGCAATAGGTGTTCACATCGCAGGTCAGGAACTGCATGGTGTCGTAAATGGCGAGTCCTGCCGTCACGCTCCCGCCCGGCGAGTTGATGTAAAGATGGATGTCCTTCTTGGGGTCGGTCATCTGCAAGAAAAGCATCTGCGCCACAATCAGGTTCGCAACGGCATCGTCCACGGGCGTGGCCAGGAAGACGATGCGGTCCACCAGGAGGCGCGAGTAGATGTCGTAGGAACGCTCGCCGCGTCCGGTCTGCTCAATGACTGTCGGGTAGGGGATGAGTTGGCCTTTTTCCATAAGTTGTTGATTTAGCCTTTGCAAGCTATCTGAGGCCACGGGAAGCGTCAAGCGTGGCAACCCCCAACGGAGCACACCGTAATTCCCCGGTTCGACCCGCTCAAATCGTTGTCCAAGAGGCCCCCACCTCAAACGGGATGGATGGCGCCCATGGACCATGAACGTCGCCCCACCCATCTGCCTGAAGGCATAACTACAAACGTAGCGGCCCACCTTGGTAGTTCTGCCTTCAGGCAGTCCCCGGTTCCTGGAGTGGAGGGATGCGCCTAAGGTTGGCGCACGCCATTGGAGCCATGTAGCAGGCCAAAGGCCTGTAGCCGCGATCTTTAGATCGCGTTTCCAAAGGAGACAAGTGGGCGAAGCGCGAACTCAAGTTCGCGGCTACAGGGAGTGAAGACCCCAAGCGAGGCTCGATGCATGGAAAGGGACGTTGGCCCCCTTCCCCGCCCCCCCTACATGTGCATGCCGCCGTTCACGCTCAGGACATGGCCGGTGATGTAGCTCGCGCTTTCCCCGGCCAGGAACAGAATCGCCGCGGCCACCTCCTCGGGCCGGCCCAGCCGGCCCAGCGGCGTCAGGGCCCGGACCTGTTCCAAGACCGGTTCCGAAAGGCCCTTGGTCATGTCCGTCTCGATGAACCCGGGGGAAACCGCGTTGACGGTGATGTTCTTCCGCGCCAGCTCCCGCGCCAGGGACTTGGTGAAGGCAATCGCGCCGCCCTTGGTCACGGCGTAGTTGGCCTGGCCGAAGTTGCCCGTCTCCCCCACGATGGAGCTGATGTTGATGATCCGCCCCCAACCGGAGGCCAGCATGCCGGGGAGCACGGCGTGGGTCGTGTGAAAAAGGCCGTCCAGGTTGACCCGCAACGTCTCATCCCACTGCTGCTTGGTCATCTTGATGAAGGAGCGATCCCGGGTAATGCCGGCATTGTTCACCAGGACCTGGATCGGCCCGAGCTGGCGGGTCGCCTCCTCCACGACGCGCTGCACCTCCGCCTCCACCGACACATCGCCTTGCAGGCCCAGCGCCCGGCCCCCGGCCTTGCCCACCTCGTTGCAAAGCGTCCCGGCCTGTTCCTTCGAGCGCTGGTAGTTGAAGGCCACCTTCGCCCCGACTGCTGCCAATGCCTTCACGGTCGCGTGGCCAATGCCGCGGGTCCCGCCCGTCACCAAACACACCTTGTCCTTGAGATCATTCATAGCATCCACACAGGTTATGACAGCTCACGCGACAGGATGCCAGCCTGCATCCGCCCAGAGGGACCCGCTTACGGCGGAGTTGTTGATCATGAAGCAAATCGCGTCCGCAATCTCCTCCGGCTGGATCAACCGCCGAAGCTGGGTCTGCGGAATGATCTTCTCCCGGATGTAATCCTCCCCCAGCGCCCGCACCATGCCCGTGTCGGTGAACCCGGGGTGAATGACGCCGCACCGGATCCCGTGGAACACGGCCTCCATCATCATCGTGGCCGCCGCTCCCTCCAGTCCGGCCTTGGTCGCGGAATAGGCGAGCTGCCCCTTGTTGCCCTGGGACGAGACCGACCCGATGAAGACCGCCGCCCCCTGGACCCCTTCGTCCGGATCCCATTGCTTGAGCCCGCTGCGCCATCGGTCCTCGGCGACGCGCGCCACCATCTCAAGGGCCCAATACACGGGGGCAATCAGGTTGATCTCCGTCACCATGCGGAAGGACTCCACGGGGTAGATCGTCACCCGATTCTGGTCCTTGTCCACCTTCACCGCCAACGCGTCGCGAGTGATCCCGGCGGCCGGGACACAGATGCGCACGAGTCCATGGCGCTCCTGGGTTTGGTCGTACACATGCTTGCGGAACGCCTCCTCGGTGACGTCCCCGACGTAGCCTGTCGCAACAGCGCGCCCGGCCTCGGCGTTCAGCTCCTCAGCCAGCGATTGGACGGCATCCACGTGGTCCACCAGGGCCAGACCCGCGATGTCCCGCCGACACAACTCCTTGGCCAACGCCCGGCCAATGCCCCCCGCCGCGCCGGTGATGGCGGCGACTCTGCCTTTGATATTCATGATGATTCCTTCCGGACAGGGAACGATCCGCAGGCCATTGACGACCTCCTCACCGGACAGTTCCCGGTTGAGCTCATGCCCTCACCCTAAGCCGTCCTGGTCCCGGCCGTCAATCCATCTTTTGCGTTTGCACCAAGCACCGATTGGCATGGAAATGCCGCCCGCATACGGGCGCATCGCGACCAGAATTGCTGACTATATGCCTAATGTTAACGACTTTTTGGCCAGGGATTCCTCCATTGACACCGGGGGGCTTTGGCTCGTAACGTAGCGCGGACGCAAAACAAACGCCTCCTTCATCCAACATGCCAGAATCCTCTCAACCCGGCGGGCGCCCCGTTCTGGAAATCCGCAAATACCCCAACCGGCGCTACTACGACACCACGCGAAGCTGTCATGTCACGCTCGAGGGCATCCGCAGCCTGATCCGCGAAGGTCATGACATCCGCGTCATCGACTCCAAAACCTCCAAGGTCATCACCGCCCAGGTGCTGATCCAGATCATCCTCGATCTGGAGAGCCGCAAGCTGGACATGTTCCCCGTGGAGTTCCTGGCCTGGATGATCCGGCTCAACGACACGCTGGCGCAGGATTACATTGTTAAACAATTGAGCCAGAACATCATGTCTTACATGGAGTGGCAGCGGAAAATAGGCGAATCCTACGGGTCCTCTTTCCTCAATCCCTTTGGGACCCCCTTCGGCGGCTGGCCCCCCACCCCGCCATGGGGTCCTGGCGCCAGCTCCCCTCCTCCCCCCTCACCCGGGTCTGCCTCCCCGCCTGCTGATGCGGAGGCGGCCGCGATGCGGGCCCGGATCGCGGAACTGGAGGCGGCACTGGCCGCAGCGGGCGAACGCAAGTCCCGTGCGGGCAAGGCGCCCCGGTCCGGGGGCCGCGGACGGGGGGCCGACTCCAAAAAATAATTTGTGCGAATGCAAAATTTCTGTTGACTCGAAGCGGCTCTTGGCCTAAAAAGCATGGTAGATGGCCATGCGCCGAGATTAGTGCATACGCAATAATCCGGAAGGCATGCGGGACCGAAGGGCAGAACCAGAACGCAGAAACACACCATCAGGCTTATGACTGAGAAAGCAAAAACCAAAACGGGGTCCGACTTCTTCGACCAGGCTCTCCAGAGCTGCGAGCAGGCCTTCAAGACCAGCCTCAAGCTCCAGGAGGACGCGGCCAAGATGTGGACCAGTCTCTACACCAAGGTTCCCTCGATGGCGGACTACCAGAAGCAGGCCACCCATTTGGGGGAAGATTCCGTGAAGTTGTTCCAGAAGCAGGTGGATGAATCGCTCCAGCTCGTGGACGACTGCAGCCGTGCCAGCCTTGACCTCTTCAAGAAGGCGGTCGAAACGACCCAAAGCGCCTCCGTGGCCGAGGGACAGGTCAAGTTGCAGAAGCTCTGGGAAAGCTCCCTCAACTCCATGCAGGCAAACACCCAGGCGGTCGTCAACCTGAGCCAGCGCCTCCTCAACTCCTGGACCGAGTTCGCCCGCAAGGGCGCCGCCGTGGCGGAAGCCGCGGCCAAGTGACCCGGACCTGGCGACCCCAACCCCGGGAAAGGAATCGCTCATGACGAAAAACGTCTTCCTCGCGGGTGCCGCCCGAACCCCGGTCGGTACGTTCGGCGGCGCCCTGCAGGGCGTCCCGGCGCCCGTCCTGGGCAGCACCGCCCTTCGTGCCGCCCTCGAGCGCAGCGGCGTGGCAGCCGAACACATCGACGAGGTGCTCTTTGGCAACGTGCTCAGTGCGGGCCTCGGCCAGAATGTCGCCCGCCAGGTCAGCATGGGGGCCGGGTTGGCCCCATCGATCGGCGCCACCACCGTCAACAAAGTCTGCGGCTCCGGCCTCAAGGCCGTCATGCTCGCCGCCCAGGCCATCCAGTGCGGAGATGCCCGCGTGGTCGTGGCGGGGGGCACGGAAAACATGTCGCGTGCCCCCTACCTGCTCCCCCAGGCCCGGCAGGGATATCGCATGGGCAACGGGGAAGTGATCGACTCGCTCATCCACGACGGCCTCTGGGATGTGTACAACAACGTCCACATGGGCACCTGCGGCGACCAGGCCGCGGCCAAGTACGGCTTCACCCGACAGGACCAGGACGACTACGCGGTGGAAAGCTTCCGCCGCGCGCTGGCCGCCATCCAGTCAGGACAGATGGCCAGGGAAATCATCCCCGTCACGGTGCCCTCCCGGAAGGGGGACACCACCGTCAGCGAGGATGAAAACCCCGGCAAGTTCAATGAGGAGAAGCTGCGCCAGCTCCGGCCCGCCTTCGGCAAGGAGGGCACGGTCACGGCCGGCAACGCCTCCAGCATCAACGACGGCGCGGCGGCGGTGGTGGTGCTCGACGAGGCATCCCTCGAGCGCCTCGGCGTGAAGCCGCAGGCGCGCATCCTCGGCTACGCGACCTATTCCCGCGAGCCGGAATGGTTCACGCTCGCCCCGGTGGGGGCCATCGAACGGCTCATGAAGCAGTTGAAGCTGTCGGTGGGCGATGTGGACCTCTTCGAGATCAACGAGGCCTTTTCCGTCGTGCCCATGGCGGCCATGAAGGACCTCGGCCTGCCGCACGAGAAGGTCAACGTGCGGGGCGGGGCCGTGGCGCTGGGGCACCCCATCGGCGCCAGCGGCACGCGCACCCTGGTCACCCTGCTCCATGCCCTCGAGGAGCGCGGAGGCCGGATCGGCATCGACTCCCTCTGCATCGGCGGCGGGGAGGCGGTGGCCCTGGCGGTGGAACGCTATGAACCCTCGTGAACCCCATGAGTGACGAGAAGGAAAACCTCTACGAACAGGCGTCGGCCTTTCAGAAGATCTGGGGCGAGTCCTTCGCCAAGCTGGCCCAGGTGGCCTTCACCTATTCACCCGAATCCGCCCCGCCCGAGCTGCTGCGGCAACTGCGCAGCGGCATCTTCCAGGCGCTGGGCAAGAGCTGGGAGGAGTACATGCGCTCCCCCCAGTTTCTCGATTCGATGAAACAGATGATGGACCAGGCCATCTCCTTCCGGAAGGCGACCAATGAGGTGCTCACCCGCGCCCATCAGGAGATCCAGGGCACCTCGCAGAAGGATGTGGAGGCCATCATGGTCAGCATCCACCACATGGAAGTGCGTCTCCTGGACTGCATGGAGGAGTTGTCCGGACGCCTGGACCAGCTTGAACAACGCTTGGGCAAGGACGGCACGAAGGGGGCGGATGGGAAGGCACGGCCCTCCGCTCCCCGCAGTCGGAAAACCACCAAGACCGCCCGGAAAGGAACCTCCAAATGAGCACTTCGGAATCAGGACAACTCTGGCAGACATGGCAGGACGCCATGACCAAGGAGGGGTTCCGGCACCTGCAACGCTGGGGCCGCATGTATGGCGTGGCGGAAAAGGCGCGCCAGATCCGCAAGGGCGCCACGCCGTCGGAGGTGGTCTATGAGGAGGACCGGCTCAAGCTCCTCCATTACACCGGCAAGACCACCCCCCCCAAACACCGCACCCCGCTGATCTTCGTCTTCGCCCTCGTCAACCGTCCCTACATTCTCGACCTCAAGCCGGGCCGGAGCGTGGTGGGCCACTTTGTCGATCAGGGATTCGACACCTACATGATCGACTGGGGGGTGCCCGGCCAGGCCGACCGCTTCCTCACGCTCGACGACTACATCAACGGCTACATCCACAACGTGGTCGAGTATGTCCGTGAATCCACCGGGGCCCCGGAGGTGAGCCTCCTCGGCTACTGCATGGGCGGCACCATGAGCGCCATGTTCACCGCGCTGCACCAGGAAAAGGTCCGCAACCTCATCCTGCTCGCGGCCGGCATCGACTTCTCCACGCGCGAGGGCCTCCTGAACCTCTGGTCCGACTCGAAATACTTCGATGTGGACGCCTTCGTGGACGCGCACGGGAACTGCCCGGCGGAATTCCTGCAGGCCTCCTTTCTTCTCCTGAAGCCGGTCCAGAACCTTCTCGAGAAGCCGATCACCTTCTATGAGAACGTGGACAACGACCAATACGTGGACGACTTCCTCACCATGGAAGGGTGGCTCAATGACAACATCCCGGTGCCGGGGGAGGTCTTTCGGCAGTTCGTGAAATTCCTCTATCAGAAGAATCTGCTCGTGCAGAACAAGATGCCGGTCGGCAAGCACCTGGTGAATCTCCGCAACATCGCCTGTCCCGTCCTGAACATCATGGCCACCGCCGACGACCTAGTCCCCTGCGCGCAAAGCCAGCCCTTCAACGACCTGATCGGCTCCACCGACCGCAAGACTGTCATGGTCCCCGCCGGCCACATCGGCCTGGCCGTCGGCGGCAAGGCCCAGCGCGAAGTCTGGCCCGAAGCCTGCCAGTGGCTGGGCAAACGGAGTTAGGCGGCCCGATTAAGAACCAAGGTGGTAGCCGCCGACGTCAGGAGGCGGATTTCGAGGTTTCATCACCGTCTGGCACCACCTCGTGACCTCGGCGGCTACCGCGCTCCGCCAATGCCCACCGCCCACCGCATCCAGATCAGCCGAAACGCCGACGCAAGTTCGCCCGGTCGCTCCACCACCCACTGGCTGACCTGCTCCGGGTGAAACCATTCCCCGTGCTCGATCTCATCACGGTTCCAATCAAACGGCCCTTCCGATTCCACCCGATAGACCCAGACAAATTCCTGCCCGGTCTCGGAGCAGGCTTCCACCTTGAACAGCGGTTCGGGCGCCACATCCACCACCAGGCCCAGTTCCTCCTCCAGCTCGCGCACCGCGCAGGGATCGTACTCCTCCCCCGACTCCAGATGCCCCGAGGCGGACGAATCCCACAAGCCGGGCGAGCTGTCCTTGGCCATGGACCGTTTCTGGAGGAACACCTCCCCCTTGGCGTTGAACACGAACACATGCACGGCGCGATGGAGCAGGCCATTGGCATGCACCTCCCGCCGGGTGGCCCGCCCCACCACCTGGTCCCATTCGTTGACCACGTCAAAACATTCGTCCGCAGATTGTGCCATAAGCCGCTTTGGAAGGGTTCACTGCGTGCCCGGCGACGCGTCCGCCGCACACGGTCCGCATCATAACGCACCGCCTATTGCAGGCCAGCAAGCAGAAATTCCGCTCAGGGGCCGAGGTTGAGATCGACCAATCCGGCATCCCGCCGCGCTCACCGGCCGACGACACATGGGCCGGACGGGTTCGGGGACATCGTCCTTCCCCGACTCCTGAGCCGCCCCTGAGCGATGAGCCCACTCCCTCCCTCCACTCCCTACCCGTAGCCGCCGACATCAGGAGGTGGCTTCGGGTGGATTTGGGCGGATTCATCACCGCTTGTGTCCATCACGTTGCGCATCACATGCGAGGGGCATTTCGACGTGGCCTGGATGGCGATCCCAAGGAGAAGACATCCGCGAGCGCCGTTTGACCGAGGCCCTTCTCGTGCCCTCCCCATGAATCGGAATTCCTTCCGCCACGCCGCCACGCCGCAAAGGCTGGAAGGCCACTCGTTCATATAACCTTGGCGACTTGGCGACTTGGCGGGAGGCAAAGGATCTCCGCGTCCTCAGCGCCTCCGCGCGAAGCAGAAAGGAGAGAGGGTCGGTTCATGGCTCCGATGCCATGCGCCCGCCTTGCACGCATCCCTCTCCTTCATGAACCGCCAACAGCCACGGGACACGTAGCCACCTCCCGTAAAGGGGTGGTTCGATTCCTGACGTTGCCCATCACGAGGGAGACCACCGCCTCACGGCGGTGGCTACGTGTCCGGTGGCCGGTCACGCGCGGTGGCGCGGTAGCCGCCGACGTCAGGAGGCGGTTCCCCACGCATCATACCTCGACCGGGTCCACCGCCTCACGGCGGTGGCTACGTGTCCGGTGGCCGGTCGCGCGCGGTGGCGCGGTAGCCGCCGACGTCAGGAGGCGGTTCCCCACGCATCATACCTCGACCGGGTCCACCGCCTCACGGCGGCGGCTACGTGTCCGGTGGCCGGTCACGCGCGGTGGCGCGGTAGCCGCCGACGTCAGGAGGCGGTTCCCCACGCATCATACCTCGACCGGGTCCACCGCCTCACGGCGGCGGCTACGTGTGCACCGTGCCCCACAAGGGCTTGCGAGGTGCGATGCACCGATGCCGTTGGCTGATCTCAGCCAGATCACCAGGCGGATCCGAACTTCCACCTTGCTCCTTCAGGCATGTGTCGTTAGTAGTTCCATCATTCACTCATCGGGATTCACGCGGCGCTGCTATGAAACATCGGATTGTACTACTTCTGCTGGGAGTGCTTGCGCTCGGAGCCAGTTCATTGCGGGCGGCGGATCAGACTGGCGTGATCATTTTCAACGGCACTCCCGCCAATCCCGTCATCCACGCCTCCACCGGTGAGCCTGTCATTCCAGGTGTCGCTCTGGCCGGGCTTTACTACACCACGGATCTCAATGCCTCCCCACAGATCGATCTCCCTGAAGATGCCTTCCAGCTTGGGGCCACCACGCCGTTGAGCCCGAGTCCCATCCCCGATTTCTACGGCCTCTACAGCGGGGGCAACGTGTCGCTTCCCGGCACGGTGCCGGGCCAGGACGTGCTGGTTCAGGTGCGCGTCTGGCCGCTTCCCTATGCCTGCTACGCGGAAGCCCTCGCCGCCGGTGCCATGCTGCCCTCCGCATCCTTGGTGCGACCGGCACGCCTGGGAGGAGGCATCCTCCCCTCACCGGCCCTGACCACCATTGGAATGACCGGCTTCCCGGTGATGTTCCTCTCCAGCCTTCCCGGCAATCATGGTCCCATCGCACAAGACGCGTCGCATGAAATCATGGAAGGCGACTCATTGACCGGCCAACTCCAGGCGACCGACGTCGAGCGGGATCCCCTGACCTATTCCCTGGCCACACCTCCGACCCTGGGTGACCTGGAGCTTTCCCCTGATGGTGCCTTCATCTACACGCCGTTCCCCCGGCAATCCGGGACCGACCAGTTCACCTTCAAGGTCCATGACGGGATGTTCTTTTCCCAGCCGGCTGTGGTCAGCATCCGCATCCAAGCCGCTCCCGTGTCGGCCGGGACGATCCATTTTGTCAACAGCGGGAGCAACCTCATCCACGACGGCCGCACCGGGGAACCCGTTGTCTGGAATGTCGCCGTCGCCGGCCTTTACATCTCCAAAAACCTCAATGCCGATCCGCTGCCAGGATCTCCGCTCGATCCGTTCCAGCTTGTCCTGACCCGCCCGATCGGGCCGAAGGGTGACGGTTCGGACGATGGCCGGTTCGGGGACGAAATCATCTCCTTGGCGGACATCCCTCCCGGCGAGGAAATCCTGCTGCAGGTGCGCGCCTGGACCTCTCCAGCATCCAGTTATGAGGAGGCATTGACGGACACCAACAGCCTGGTCGCCGTGACCGACGTGCTGGGCCCGGTTACCCTGGGCGGCAACGGCATTGTCACACCCGTGGTGGCTGAGTTGCCGGGCTTCACCCAAACCGTCCTCCATTATCACACCGGGGAACATCCCCCCGTGGTCCGGGAAACCTCCTGGCTGGTCACAGCCGGCAGAACCGCGTCAGGGTACATCATGGCATTTGATCCGGATGGGGATCCATTGACGTTCGTGATCAATCCGGCGCCGCGGTATGGTACGTTGGACCTGCAATCCGACGGTCACTTCACCTACTCGGCCGTTGAGGTGACTTCCCTGGTCACGGACGTGATCGGTCTTTACGTGTTTGATGGCGAGCTCGCGTCGGAACCGGTCGTTCTCAGTGCGATTGTGGCGCCAAGGATTGTTGATGAAGGCATGATTTACTTCGCCAATCCGGGCGAGCTGCCGGTCATTGATGTGTACACGGGGCGATTACCCGAACCGGGTGACATGCTGGCGGGCATTTACTACTCCACGGACCTCAATGCCACGCCGGCTCCTGGTTTGCCGGAGGATGGTTTTCTGCTGGGCTCGATCACGCAGGTCAGTCCCACGTCGGTGCTTCTCGGACAATTCAACGCAGGCGTGGTGACGCTGCCCGGCACGTTGCCGGGACAGGAGGTTCTCGTGCAGACACGCATTTGGCCCACTGAATTCGCCACGTTCTCGGAGGCGATGGACGCGGGATCGGACCGCATACTGGTCTCGAACGTCATCGGTCCCATGACGCTCAGTGGCGGGAGCACGCCCGTCCCCTCCATTGCCGTGGCCCTGGGCGGATTTGAGTCGGTCGTCCCCCTCAATCAAGCGCCGGTCGCGCACATTGTCGCCACCCCGCTCCTGGAACTCTTCCCCGGTGCGTCAGACCACCTGGTCCTCGCTCATGATGGTTCCGGAGCCGAGGTGCGCCTGGACGGGTCCCTGTCCTCTGACCCCGAGCATGACCCATTGGCCTTCGCCTGGTATGAATCGGGTGGCCTTCTGCCTCTGGGACTGACTCCCACCCTGACCTTGAATCTGGATGTGGGCGTTCACGACCTCCTGCTGCGAGTCGATGACGGAAAAGCGGTGGGCCAAACCACCCTCACCGTTGAAGTCGTCACACCCGGCATGGTCCTGGAAATCCTCATCGAGGAACTTAAGACACTGCCCGCCAACCAGACCTCCTCGTTCCTCGCCTCGCTGGACGCGGCGCGCGCCGCTTCGGAACGGGGTCAGCACCAAGCCGCTCGCCACCAACTCGACGCCCTGCTCAACAAGTTCGACACGCAAGGAAAGAAGCTTCCCCCACATGCCATCTCCCGTTTGAGGGTTGGGGTGAGGGGCCTGTGCATGCTTCGTGCAACATTGCGTGCTCTTCACTCCAACAAGCTGCATAAGGCGTTCTCTTAAGAGGCGGTTGCGCCGGGTCAGTCGTATGTGAATCCTGTGACACTCGCCAGTCCCGGGAAATAGACTTGCGCTTTAACCCGTGATCTACCGTTGCTCGTCACGCCTGGACAGGACGCGCCACAAACGTCCGGCCCAAATTGCCAGTCCGATGGAAAGCAGGGTGCTGGAGGCAAAGAACGGATCCGCCACCACGTGGACGCCCTCGACGCAGATCCGCGCCGCGTGCGCAACCACGACCAGCACAAAGACGATTCCTGTTGTGAGCAGGTAGGCTTTCATGGCGCAGGATGGGCCTGGGGATCTATTTCTTTTTCGTCGTCGGCTTGGGTTTCAGTGTTCCCGCAAACGCCAGGAAACGGCCGTCCCCTGTTGCCATATCGATTTCGACTCGGACGCAACCCTCCTCCCCATGAACCGGGAAAGGCGGAACGTAGAATGCAGAATGCAGAAACCTTTCTTGCTCTTGCTCTCACTCTTGGTACTCCGGTTTGGTCCATGGTCCACGGGCTCCATCACGCTTCAGCGATGGTCCAAGACCTCGAACCGTTCCAGGCACACTTCCGCCATCCGATGCGCGTTGGATCTCGGCTGCTGCAGGATGATGCCCAGCATGGACCGCACCTGATCCCGAAACTCCCTTTCGTCGTCGAGCTTGCTGGCGCAATACCCGGCCAACCGCTCAACCTCAAGCCGGCCCAGCCCAGGATTGGATCGCTCCGCCTCTTCAAGAATCCCCGTCAGCGCCTTCAATTCGCCCAGGACAAATGGTTTGTCACCGGTCAAAAGCCAGTAGGCGTGCACGGTCTGGATGCGAGGATAGGACGACTCAGTGTTTCGCAGAGCCTCGAGGAGCGTCGGAGCGAACACCTCGGCATCCGATCCCAGCCTTATGAGGCGGATGCTGGCATGCGACAGGTTGGCGGTCGAAATCAGGCTCGTGACGCGTTGGGCCGCCTCCGAATCGGACCGATCCAGATTCCAGAGTGACAAGGACGCGGTGAACGTCACCGCAGCGTTGGTCTCCCCGGCCATCGCAGCCAGGACCTTTCGCACCTTTGGGGAATCCACGCCAATCTGCCCCAACGACATGGCCACCCCATCGCGCACCCGCGCATTGTCATCTTGAGCCAAGACCAACAACCGCGGAACGCTACTGACCGCATTCGTTCCCAGTTGGCCCAGAAACCATGCCGCGCGATGCCGCACCTCCTCGGGTTCGTCCACGTAGGGCGGCTGAGGAAGCAGCCTGTTGATGATGGGGATGCGCCTCAGGACGCCGGGGTGCTTGGGATCATATTGCAGGTCTCGCTCCAACACCTTCAGCGCCGTGTCCCCGAGTGACCGAAGTCCTTCCACTTGGCGGCGTTGGTTTTCGGCCTCGGTGTCGCTCTGAATCCACCAATCCATGCCTCGAATCCAGTAGTTCACCCTGGCCCGCATCTCTGCGGCACGGGCGGCACGCTGCGTCTCGATCATGACGAAAAGCCCCAGCATGAGCAAAGACAGCAGTGCCAACCGCACCAGGATCGTTGGCCATCGGATTCGCTTGCTCATCTCAACTGGTGGTCTGACTCCTTCCCACGTGTGCCTTGGTCCCGCCCGCATCGGGATGCGGCAGGTTCAATACGACTCCGATCAAGAATCCCTAAATCACGGTGAACCCCGGAGCGCCCCCGAAGCGCCCAGGTCAATGCGCTCCTGGGCGATCCGCATCTGCAACCGCTCCAGGATTGTCAGCCGCGTCAGCAGCTCCCTCTTGGTGAGAAAAAAGGAACGGTAGGCCTCGAGTCCCGAGGTATTCAACCCGACGGACCATTCCAACTCCGCTACATCTGAAGGGATGCCCAATGACGCGGACAACGCCCCTTCGGCTGCCTGGGCGGAGGGGTTTGCGGGTGCCGCTTGAGCCGTCCGCTGCGATTCCAACCTCAACAGGCCAGCTTGCATCGCTTGGTTGTTGGACTGGCTTTCAGCCAAGGCCGCGCGGACGTGGGCGAGTTCCCTTTCCAGGCGAGCCCATGCCGCACCACGACGGGTCCGTTCAACCCAAAGCGCACCCAGGAGAATGACCAGAGCCAAGGCAAGAAGGCCTAACCAGATCCAGGGCCTGATGGAGGGCGAAGATGGATTCATGATGACTGGCGCGGGTGAGCCCTTGGGGGGATGTCCCGCTTTGATTCACGGCTGACTCATGATGGATCGCGCGTGCAGGCAGGCAAGGTCTAAATGACACCACTGTCCACAAACCCCAGGGCACTTGACAAAGTCGGGACGGACGCTTGTGGCGCAGGTTCTTGCTCTTACTCTTACTCCTACTCTGCAGAGGCGAGTAAGAGTAGGAGTAAGAGCAAGAGTAAGATGAAACTGGCAAGTCTGATGGCGACAACGCCTCGACTCGCCGACTTTGTCAGCCGCCCTGCCACAAACCCGTCTCTACTTCATTGGAACTCGGCCGCCCCCATCTCCAACCTTATTCTCTGCGGCCCTCTGCGCGCTCTGAACTCGAAGGCGGTAAGATCACGCCGGGCGTCGGCCTGCCTGACTCAGGCGCATGAGTGGCGCAAAGACATTCAACGCGAAGGCCGCAGAGTAGCGCAGAGGACCGCAGAGTGCAGACCAAAGAAGGCACGGCAAGGCACCGCTCATCTCCAGGCATCCCGCCACATGTCGGGATACCAGCGGCCCTCGTCCATCTCGATGAGATCAAAGTCGGTGATCATATGCCCGTCATCCTTGAGCCCATATTGTCGGATCATGTCGGGGATGAACCCATCCGTCTCGTCATCACGCCAGCCGCGCTTGCTCATGAAACTGTTGTAGATGAGGATCTCCTCGTCCGTGAGGGGACGCCCGTTCGCCAGGCACCATGCCAGCACCTCGGCGTCGGCCTTGCCCGAAAGCACCTGCTCCCTGACGTCCTCGTAGGCCACACGCAGGTACCGGCAGGTCCGTCCATCGAACCCCTGCCCCAGCATGTCATGGTAATCCTCGGGCAAACTGCCCTCCGCGTGCACTCGGATCTTGGAACACATCCGGGCGAAGTAGAACAAACCGCCCGTCTTCTCGTAACACCCTTTGAGTCCTTCAATTCTCATGGGATTTCGGCTGGGCTTGGCATGGTCCTAACCGTTCCGGGCGTACACGTAGGCCTTCCGCGCCCAGAAAGGCACGTCCACGGCCGGCCAATCACTGTCCGACCGGTGTGGGAGGATCGACACCCAATCATCGCCACATGCCGGATACGCCTCCGCACCTGTCTCCAAGGCCCGCTCCTTCATCGCGGGATCAAGGCGAATGGCAATGGTGCTCATGCCGACCGCCAGGGCGAAGATGATGTTGTCGGTGGAAGCCACGACGTAGCGGTAGCTCTGCCAGTCGGGACAAAACAACTGAACATCGCCCAGGGGCTTCACCGCGCGCGTCAACACGTCCACACTGTCGGAATGCGCGGAGAGCGACTCGACATGTCTCAGCACGGCCGCGTTCATGGCGGTCTTTAGCGAAAGTGGAACGGGTTCAGGCATAAGGATCCTGCGACCATCTTGACGGGCGTCGCGCGGAACGCAAGTCCCCGGATTCCGAAGTCCACCGCCTGATCCGCGTTCGTAGTCCTGGCTTCAGCCAGTCCGGACGTGACCCTCTCCATCACGACAGAACCACCTCCTAACGTCGGCGGCTACTTGCACGTTCGTAGTCCTGGCTTCAGCCAGTCCGGACGTGACCATCTTCATCACGGCAGAACCACCTCCTAACGTCGGCGGCTACGCGCACGTTCGTAGTCCTGGCTTCAGCCAGTCCGGACGTGACCATCTTCATCACGACAGAACCACCTCCTAACGTCGGCGGCTACTTGCACGTTCGTAGTCCTGGCTTCAGCCAGTCCGGACGTGACCATCTTCATCACGGCAGAAC
>Ga0302046_10001346_pt1 | contig 22998 bp, 17 predicted proteins | sample RVTome_11_FD_200261 | JGI IMG/M metagenome (GOLD analysis project Ga0302046, IMG submission 200261) | Soil microbial communities from uranium-contaminated site in the Upper Colorado River Basin, Wyoming, United States - RVT147D111 (version 2) ... | reverse complement strand
GGTGTGCCTCCTCGACTGCTCTCAAAGAACTTACCCCACTTTCTTGCTTAAAGGTCAATTTGGCAGGAAGGCCCTGTGGGGGGAAGGCCAATTCAAAACAGCGTCGCAGAAAACTATCACCCTTCACAATAGTCGGATCTAGTGCAAGAGCGTCGATTACTTTATCGAATGTGGCAAGCCAGCTTTTGACGATCTCTGCTGCATTCGCTACATTCACAGGCTTCTCCTTCACTCTGGCCAGGCGCTTTCACTCCCGCAACCCATGGGTCGACCACCGACTTCCGTGCAGCGGTGCCACGTCTTCGGGTGCTGCGATCATGGGTCTACCACGAGGCGAGCATCGCCCGAGGGCATCGGGAACCGCCTTCCTGGCGAGCGAACCGGAGGCAGGTGACGATGTCGTCCTCGGTCAGGGTCCGGGAGCTCGTCGAGGACCTCCTGATGGCTCAGGCCGTTCGCCAGGAGGTCCAGCACGTCGACGACGCGGATGCATACTCCGGATGCAGGGCCGGCCGCCGCACTGCTCGGGGTCGACGGTGATTCTTTCGGCGATGGCGGTCATCTTGTCTCCCTTCCTCGCCAGTATACATCCGGTAGCCGTGCCGCACGCCATCGGCGACGTGCTGCCCCTGCTGAGCCCCGACCTGCACCCGGTAGACGTCCACAACTTCTTCACGCTGCCGAACGTCGACCTTCGTGTAGAGGAGCTCGCTCGGGACCTCAGCCCCCGCGAGTGGCTGCAGGCGGGCTATCCTCCGAACGCCGTCGCCGACCTCGCCGCCGCCTTGGAATAGGCGCGAGATTTCTTCGAGAATCCGGCCTTTTCGCTTGACTTCCTCTCGTCTTCGACGCTATTCTTTGGCGGTAACAGAGCGTCCGCCCATCAACAAGACGGCCCGAGCGAGCTGGTACCTCGCCCGAGCCCGACCAGGCAAAGGAGACAGAGTCCCATGCCCGATCACGACGATTCTACTCCCGTCAACGCCTTCCATCCCGCCTACCTCCGTCAGCTCGACCAACACGACGACCCCGTGACCGCCGGCGAGGCGGTGACCGGCGGCTTCTGGCGCGTCGTCCCGTTGGGCGACGAGCGCTACGGCCTCTTTCGTTTTTGGGAGAATCCGGAGGACGGCGACGAGCCCTTCGGCACCTTGACCGACCGCGACACGGCCCTGCTCGCCGCCGCCTTCCTGCCGCTGGTGGACCGGACGCGGAGCTTCTCCGTCGACCCGGAGGATGCCGGCGGTCCGGTGCTCTACCGCGACGGTCGCGCCGTGGGTCGGCTGCGCCACGGCAATCCGGAGCTGACGGAAGCGCTGAACCTCGCCGACGGCCTGGCGCGCTCGCCGGCGTCGATCGCGAGCTTCCTGGAGGCGGCCGGCGCGGCGGCGCTCGAGCTCGCCGGCAAGATCCTGGTGCGACGGAGCTAATGCGCGAGTGGCGCTGGCGGCTCGTCCGCCAGTGCCTTCCTCGCCTACCGAAAAGCGCTGGCAGACAAGTTGCCCGTGCCACCGGTGCGCCGAGCTCAAAGGTCGGCGCTCCTGTCAAGCGAGCGCTACATGTACTCGAGCTCTTCAATCGCCACGGCACCGTCTTCGATGAACTGGATTCGGAGGTCGTGACCGTAGAGCATGCTGACGCCCAGTAGCGGTTCGGTCTCCGTGGAGGCCACTTGAACCGGTCGTGGCTCGTCGCCCCAAACGACCGTCGCTCTGTAGAGGTCGAACGCCTGATGGGACCCGTCTCCCACGAGAGCTTGCCCTCGGCCGAGCCAGGGCAACCCGAGGGCTTCGACGACCGCCGCGGGGAGGCTCAGAAAGCCGGAGAAGCCGGTGTCGATGACGGCGGCTACACCCTGCTCCTCGCCGTTCGGCCCGAGGACCAGCAGGGAAACCCTCGCCTCGTAGTCGCTGAAGACTCCGGTGATCATGCGGAGGCGAGCGTCTTGCGAGGACCGATGCGGAAGAGATCGTCGTAGCCAATGCGAACGAACCAGGTCTGGGCTTGCGGGCAGCGAGCGAGGAGTCGTTCAGACGCGCGGAGAGTGTCGGCTGCCACCTCGAACGTGCCCGTCTCGAGGTCGATCGCGACGATCTTTCCGCGATTGCCCTTCTCTACCTGCGGGCGGATCCGCTCGTAGAGCTCTCTGCCCCGCTTCATGAACTCGTCCTTGCTGAACCGTGGGCGGCGCATGCTCCGGGCACCTTCGGTCGTGACGCTTCTCGTTGTCGGCATTGGCTCTCCCTCGATGACTCTGTCGCCGCCTTGCAGTAAGTCTAACATCTCGGCATCCCCTGAAGCGACGGATAAGATCTTTGAGAGAGTCCGGAAGACGGAGACGAGCCCTTCGGCACCTTGACCGACCGCGATCGGACGCCGGACGAGGGCAACTCGTCCTCCCTACACCGGATTCGTCGTGGCGCCGCGGCAGGCACCCGGGCTAGAATCGCCAGACGTCGTGAAACCGCGAGTCTCAAGGGGCTCTGCGCCGCCTTGCTGGCCGCGGCGTGGAGCCTGTCTTCCGCCGCGGGTCAGACCCTGGCCGAAGGTGACCTTCGCCGCCTGGAGGAACTGGTCCGCCAGCGCCGCTACGCTGAGGCCGAGGCGCCTCTGCGCGTGCTGGTGGCGGCGCGGCCGTCGGCCTACGGGCACTACCTTCTCGGCTTCACCCTGACGGGCCTCTACCGCTGGCCGGAAGCGGAGGCCGAGCTGCGCCGGGCCGTCGACGCGAGCCCCGGCGAGCACGCCTGGCGGCACGCCCTGGCCAAGACCCTCCAGGAGCAGGGGCGCAACGTCGCTGCCATCGCCGAGCTCGACCGCGCCATCGCCCTCGAGCCGCGGCCCGAGTACTTTTTCGCCAAGGCCATGTGCGCCCTCAATGCCGGCGACCTCGACGTCGCCGAGACGGCGCTGCGGCGGTGCCTCGAGGGCGAGCCCGACCATCCCGAGGCCCTCTACCAGCTCGGCCGGCTGCTCATCGACCGCGGCGTGTACGCGGCCAGCCTCGAGAGCCTGCGCCGGTGTCTGGCGGTGCGGCCCGCCCATCTCGAGGCCCGCTTCCGCGCCGGTCTCGCCGCCAGCCAGACCGGCGACCTGACGGCCGCCGCCGCGGATTTCGAGGCCGTGCTGGCGCAGGTGCCGGGGCACGTGGGAGCGCTCTACAACCTCGGCCGGGTGCTGGGCCGGCTGGGCCGCACGGAGGAGGCGCGGGAGCGGCTCGCCGAGCTCGCGGCGATGAGCCGCCGCCGCGACGAGATCGATTTCGCGCTGGCGGCGGTGGCGCGCAATCCCACCCGCGTCGACGCCCGCCTCGCCGTGGCGGCCAAGCTCCTCGACGCCGGCAGCGCCGAAGAGGCGCTCGAGCAGCTCCTGGCAGCCCGCCGGCTCGAGCCGGGCCGCGCCGAGACCTACCGCCTGCTGGCGCGGACGTTCACCCGCCTCGGCCGCGACGAGCCCGCGCGCCAGGCCGCGGCCTTCGCCGGCCAGCTCGAAGAACGTCCATGAGAGGGCGGGCGTCCGATCTGGCCGGCCTCGCTCTCGCCGCCGCCCTGGGCTGCGCGCCGCCCCCCGCCGAGCGGGAAGCCGGCGCCGTCGAGGCCGGAAGGCCCGCCGCCAACGTCGAGTGCGGCCGCGCGTCGCGAGGTCTGCTCTCTTACTGCCATCCCGACGTCTACCCGATGGCCCCCGACGTCTTCTACCGCAACCGCGGCGCGGCGGGCGGGATCGCCTTCGCGGAGGCGACGGTCGCCGCCGGCCTCGCGGACACTACCGGCAAGGGCCTCGGGGTGGTGGCCGCGGATCTCGACGACGACGGCTGGACCGACCTCTATGTGGCCAACGACTCGACGCCGAACTTCCTTTACCGCAACCGCGGCGAAGGCGTCTTCGAGGAAACGGCGGTCTTCTGGGGCGTCGGCCACAACGAGGAGGGCATGACCGAGGCCGGCATGGGCACCGATGCCGGCGACGTCGACGGCGACGGCCGCCTCGACCTCTTCGTGACCAACCTCAACAACGAAACCAACGCCCTCTACCTGAACGGCCCCGGCTTCTTCTCCTACCACACCCGCCACGCCGGCCTCTACGAGGCCTCCTACCTGCCCGTGGGCTTCGGCACCGACCTCGCCGACCTCGACAACGACGCGGGACGCGGCACTTCTACAGAAGAGTCTTGGAGGCCGAAGCCCTCCTCGCCGGGGAAGACGACCCGCACGATCCGGACGCGGTCGGGACCCCACTGGTCCTCGCGCAGCAGCCAGATCCTGACGAAGTCCTCGACCGCCCGCCGCGCGTTGTCGCGCACCAAGCCGAGGTGGCGCTCGTCGCGGGCGTAGAGGACGAGCGTGGGCGTGATCGAGCGCTCGAGGGCCGTCATCTGGTCGTCGGCGTCGAAGCGCAGCCAGCTCTGCTCGGCGCGCTTCTCCATGCGGTTGGTGTGGATCGCCGGCGGCAGGCTCGGGCGCACCGGCGGCGCGCGCACGTAGCACACCCCGCCGCGGATCTCGAGGTGCCAGGGATCGTCGAGGCGCAGGTGGTAGCGGTAGGTGACCGGCACCCGGATCTCGGTCGTCGTCACGCCGAGAGAAAACGTGTCGCCCAGGATCTTCCGCTCGTCGGAACGGCTGAAGATCTCGGTGGCGGTGAGCGTGGCCACTTCGAGGTTGCCGGCGCCGTCGGGGTCGAACTCGGGGATCGACGAGACGAAGGTCTCGGTGACGTTGCCGCTCCACAGCCGCTGCGCCGCCTTCTCCACCACCCGCGCCGCCGCGCCGGCGGCGCGCCGCGCCTGCACCAGCGTCTCGCGGTAGGCCAGGAAGGCGAAGAGGCCCACCAGGACGAAGGCGATCGGCCAGCGCCAGTCGCGCAGGATCTCCGCCCAGTGCGCCGTCGCGGCGGGCGGCGGCGCGGGCTCTTTCAGGGACGGATCGGGTCGGCTATCGTTCTCCGGCACGCGGGCATTCTACCCGCTCGGCGGAGACGCTCCATGGCGAAGCGCGGATGGTGGCTACACTTGGTGTTACTGGCGGCGCCGGCGGCGGCCCACGATTTTCAGCTCACCGACGTGCTGGCGGTCTTCAAGACCGACGGCACCTGGCAGGTCGACGTGACCTGCGACCTCGACGCGCTCGCCCTAGGCGCCGGCCCCGGCGCCGACTCGGCCGAGCTCGCCGCCCACTTGCGTTCGCTGACCCCTGAAGAGCGAGGCGAGCGTCTCGATCACCTCCGCGAGTACTTCGAGCGCCGCGTGCGCGTGCTCTTCGACGGCGAGCCCGTGACGCCCTCGGTGTCGTTCCCGGACCACGGCACGCCGATCGCCGAGGAGGCCCCGGTCCCCACCGTCTTCGGGCTCACCGCCCGTCTCGAAGGCCGGGTGCCGGAGGACGCCGCGACGTTCAGCTTCCGCGCCTCGCGCGCCTTTCCCCCGGTCCACCTCACCGTGCTCCACCAGGGCCACGCGGCCTGGCGCGACCTCCCCGAGCAGGGCACCGCGAGCGCGCCCTACGCCCTCGACCAGCCCCCTACCGCGGACGGCCGCCGCGAGGTCGTGGGCCGTTACCTCGTGCTCGGCTTCTGGCACATCGTGCCCGAGGGGCTGGACCACGTCCTCTTCGTGCTCGGCCTCTTCCTGCTCAGCGCGCGCCTGCGCCCGCTGCTGTGGCAGGTCTCGGCGTTCACGGCGGCGCACACGGTGACCCTGGCGCTGGCGACCTACGGCGTCGTCACGCTGCCGTCACGGATCGTCGAGCCGTTGATCGCCCTGTCGATCGCCTACGTGGCGGTGGAGAACGTCTTCACCGAGGAGCTCAAGCCGTGGCGGGTGTGGGTGGTCTTCGCCTTCGGGCTGCTGCACGGGCTGGGCTTCGCCGGCGTCCTCGGCGAGCTCGGGCTGCCGCGCGGCGAGCTGGCGGCGGCGCTGCTGGCGTTCAACGCCGGCGTCGAGCTCGGGCAGCTCGCCGTCATCCTCCTGGCGTTGCTCGCGCTCGGCGCCTTCCGTCACCGCGCCGGCTATCGGCGCCGGGTGGTGGTCCCGGCGTCGCTGGCGATCGCCGCGGTCGGTCTCTACTGGGCCGTCGAGCGGATCCTCGGCTGACGGCGGCCCGCTCCCGAGCTGCTAGTCTCCGCCCGTCGCCTACCAAGACGGCCCGGCGCGCCGCGGATCTGCGCGACCAATACCTGCTGCCCTACCTCTTCCACCCCGCGCCGGCGAGCGTCGTGGTGGTCGGCGCCGGCGGCGGCACCGACGTCGAGGCGGCCCTGCTGGCCGGCGCCGAGCGTCCGAAGTTGCCCGGCTCGCGGGGGGCGGCGCCAGATCGGCGACGAAACGCAAGCGGTGACATGCCCGCCGGTCTCTGTTACCATATCGGACGACGGGCGCTTGGCGGGCGCGGATCGCTCGTTCGTCCCATCCGCGGCAACGTGATGGAAGTCCGGTCCCCACCCTGCGCACGTAGACCTCAAGACAGCCGACCCGCCCCGGGTCCTCGGCCTCGAGAAAGGCTCTCACGACCATGACCAGCCCTGCAGCTACGGACTCGCCTTCGGAGAAGGCGAACGTCGCCGGCCGCCCGCTCGCCGCCACCGAGAAGGTCTCGGACGTGGTGGTGCGCTTCGCGGGCGACAGCGGCGACGGCATGCAGCTCACCGGCACCCAATTCACCAACACCTCGGCCCTGATGGGCAACGACCTGTCGACCCTGCCCGACTTTCCGGCCGAGATCCGCGCCCCGGCCGGCACGCTGCCCGGCGTCTCCGCCTTTCAGGTGCGCATCGCCGATTACGACATCCACACCCCGGGCGACCTGCCCGACGTGCTGGTGGCGATGAACCCGGCGGCATTGAAGACCAACATCGGCGAGCTGAAGCCCAACGGCGTGGTGATCGTCAACGTCAACGAGTTCAAGGACCGCAACTTCGTCAAGGCGCGCTACGCCTCGAATCCGCTCGAGGACGGCAGCCTGGCGGGCTACCGCGTCTTCCCGGTCGAGCTCACCCGGCTCACCCGCGAGGCCCTGAAGGAGCTCGGGCTCGACAACCGCAGCCAGGACCGCTCGAAGAACTTCTTCGCCCTGGGCATGGTGTACTGGCTCTTCTCGCGGCCGCTCGACTCGACCATCGAGTGGCTGGAGGTCAAGTTCAAGCGCAAGCCGGAGATCGCCGAGGCCAACGTGCGGGCGCTCAAGGCGGGCTGGAACTACTGCGACATCACCGGCCTCTTCCAGGTGCGCTACGAGGTCGAGCCGGCGCCGCTGGCGCCGGGCACCTATCGCAACGTCAACGGCAACTCCGCCCTCGCCCTGGGCCTGGTGGCGGCCAGCCGCCGCAGCGGCCTGCCGCTCTTCCTCGGCTCCTACCCGATCACCCCGGCCTCCACCGTGCTCCACGAGCTGGCGCGCTACAAGCACTTCGGCGTGACCACGTTCCAGGCCGAGGACGAGATCGCGGCGGTGTGCGCGGCGATCGGCGCGGCATTCGGCGGCGCGCTCGCCGTGACCGCCACCAGCGGCCCGGGCTTCGCCCTGAAGTCGGAGGCGATGAACCTCGCCGTGATGGTGGAGCTGCCGCTGGTGGTCTGCAACGTCCAGCGCGCCGGCCCCTCGACCGGCATGCCGACCAAGACCGAGCAGGCCGACCTGCTGCAGGCCATGTTCGGGCGCAACGGCGAGTCGTCGGTGCCGATCGTGGCGCCGTCCTCGCCCGCCGACTGTTTCGACGCCGCGGTCGAGGCGTGCCGCATCGCCGTGCGCCACATGGTGCCGGTGGTGCTGCTCTCCGACGGCTACCTGGCCAACGGCGCCGAGCCCTGGCGGCTGCCGGCGGTGGAGGATCTGCCCGACCTGCGGGTCGAGTTCGCGAGCGATCCCGCGACCTTCCAGCCCTACCGCCGCGACGAGGAGACTCTGGCCCGGCCGTGGGCGATCCCCGGCACGCCCGGCCTCGAGCACCGCATCGGCGGTCTCTCCAAGGCCGACGTCACCGGCGAGGTCTCCTACGACCCGCTGAACCACGAGAAGATGATCCGGCTGCGGGCCGCCAAGGTCGAGCGGGTGGCCGACTCGCTGCCGCCGCTCGAGGTGGTCGGCGACGGCGAGGGCCTGCTGGTGGTCGGCTGGGGCAGCACGCTCGGCGCGATCACCGGCGCGGTCAACCAGGCGCGGCGCGACGGCTATCGCGTGAGCCGCGTCCACCTGCGCCACCTGAACCCCCTGCCCAAAGACCTCGGCGACGTCCTGGCGCGGTTCGACCAGGTGCTGCTCCCCGAGCTCAACAGCGGCCAGTTGGCGCTCTTGCTGCGCGGCCGCTACCTGAAGGACGTCAAGAGCTTGTCAAAGATCCAGGGACGGCCGTTCACGCGCGGCGAGATCTACGCGAAAATCGTCGAGCTGGCCGCGGCTCGTTGACCGGCGGCTCGCTGACCGGAGACTCCCCCATGACAGAAGCCACCCTCACCGCCAAGGACTTCCAGTCGGACCAGGAGGTCCGCTGGTGCCCCGGGTGCGGCGACTACGCGATCCTGAAGTCGGTGCAGTCGGTCTTCCCGGAGCTCGGCATCCCGCGCGAGAACTTCGTGGTGGTCTCCGGCATCGGCTGCTCGAGCCGCTTCCCGTACTACATGTCCACCTTCGGCTTCCACAGCATCCACGGCCGGGCGCCGGGCTTCGCCACCGGCCTCAAGGTCACCCGGCCCGACCTCGAGGTGTGGGTGGTCACCGGCGACGGCGACGGCCTGTCGATCGGCGGCAACCACCTGATCCACGCCCTGCGCCGCAACGTGGGCATCAAGATCCTGCTCTTCAACAACCGCATCTACGGGTTGACCAAGGGGCAGTACTCCCCCACCAGCGAGGTCGGCAAGCGCACCTCGTCGACGCCGCTCGGCTCGGTGGACAACCCCTTCAATCCGCTCGCCCTGGCGCTCGGCGCCGGCGCCACCTTCGTGGCCCGCAGCGTCGACATCTTCCAGGCCCACCTGAAGGACGTCCTGCGCCGGGCCGCCGCGCACAAGGGCACCGCCTTCGTCGAGATCTACCAGAACTGCAACATCTTCAACGACCAGGCGTTCTCCTACGTGACGGACAAGACGAGCCGCACCGACGGCGTCGTCTACCTCGAGCACGGCAGGCCGCTGGCGTTCGGCTCCAAGGGCAGCGAGAAGGGCCTGCGCCAGAACGGCTTCGGCTTCGAGGTCGTGGACCTCGCGGCCGGCTCGTACACGGAGGAGGACTGCGTGGTCTGGGACGAGACGCCGGCCAACCCGGCCCTGGCCTTCATGATGGCGCAGATGGCGGGCACCGGACCGGCGGACCTGCCGACCCCGGTCGGCGTCCTGCGCTGCGTCGAGGTGCCGAGCTTCGAGTCCGGCGTGATCGCCCAGATCCAGGGCGAGGTCGGCCGGCGGGGGGCGCAGACCCTGCACGACCTCCTGCACTCCGGCGACACCTGGACGGTCGAGCCGCCGCCGGCGTGAGAAGCAACGAGGATCACCGTCGAGGATCACCGTCAAGCACCACCCGTCAAGGAGCCGCCCATGGATGATCAGGTCTTTCCGGTCCCCACCACCGAGCCCCTTCCCGCAGCGGCGAGCCCGCTGGCCGCGGCGGCGCCGACGCCCGGTGACGAGATGCTGCGCGCGCGCCGGCCCCGAAGCCGCTGGGACGTGCTCTGGCGCGAGTGGTTCCGGCCGCTCCTGATCATCGCCGTGGTGATGTTCTCGTTCCGCTCCGCCGTGGCCGACTGGAACGACGTTCCCACCGGCTCGATGAAGCCGACCATCCTCGAAGGCGATCGCATCTTCATCAACAAGATTGCCTACGACCTGAAGTTCCCGTTCACCACCTGGCGCCTCGCCGAGTGGGACGATCCCACCTGGGGCGACATCGTGGTGCTGCGCTCGCCGGAGGACGGCAAGCGCCTGGTCAAGCGCGTGGTGGCGCTGCCGGGCGACGTGGTGGAGGTGCTGCGCGACGGCCGGCTGTTCCTCAACGGCGAGGAGGCCAGCTACCTGCGGCTCGACGACGACGTGATCAACCAGATCGATCGCCACCTCCGCAGCCACTTCGTCTTCCACAGCGAGAGCTTCGCGGGCAAGGAGCACCCGGTCATGATGACCGTGGGCAGCTCCACGCCCCGGTTCGAGAAGTATCGGGTGCCCGAAGACCACTTCTTCGTCATGGGCGACAACCGCTCCAACAGCCGCGACTCGCGCTGGTTCGGAGCGGTCCACCGCGACGCCATCCTCGGCCGGGCCACGGCCGTGGCCCTCTCCGTCGACCCGGAGCGGCACTACATGCCACGCTGGGAGCGTTTCTTCAGCCGCTTGAGGTAGGCCTTTCCGCACACGCCTCGGGCCGCGGCGACGCCTGCCTCCCGCCGCGGTGGACCGCCACCGCCGGCTCGCGCGACAGCGCGTCGAGCCGGGTGACGTTGGAGCCGTCGACGGGACCGCCGATCAGCAGCTCCGGCTCCGCGAGCAGGGCGGCGTTGAGCCGCCGGGCCTGGCGTTTGGCCTCGGGCATGGCGGACCACAGGCCGGCGTAGCGGGCGCCGGTCACGATCACGTCATAGACCTCCGCGGCGCACACCAGGTCCAGGTGGGGCCTCACCTCGTAAGGCGCCGCGAGGCGCGCCAGGTCGAGACGGTGGACGCGCAGCTCGCTGGCGATGCCGACCCGCGCGGCGGCCGTGGTCCGCGTCATCGCGTTCACGGCGGCGACGGCCTGGCTCCGCGTCTCCCGCCGCTCCCACTGCTCCCAGCCCAAGCGCGCGGCGGCGAAGGCGAGGAAACCGAGATAGACCGGGACGCCGACGGCCAGCGTGACGCGGCTTGCGCGCCGCCACCGCGACGCCGGCGTTGCCGGGAGCCGCGCCAGCACGAAGACGACGGCGACCGCCGCCGCGATCGCCAGCAGCGGGTAGACCACGAGCAGGTTGCGGTGGAACGGGGCCCGGGTGGTCGCCATGGAGCAGAAGTAAAGGGCCGGATAAACGAGGGCGACGAGCCCGCCGGCGCGCCGCGCCAGCAGGGCGAGCCCGCCGAGCGCCACCAGCGCCGGTACGACGCCGAAGTGCTCGGCCACGCGCCGCACCTGCAGCGCGAAGTGACCCCACCCCGGCTCGACGGGCACGGCGCCATGCCCGCGGGCGGCGTAATGGTAGAGCTCGAAGCCGGCCTGGGAGAGGAAGCTCGGCAGGTCGAGGAGGGCGTAGGGCGTGCCGGCGAGGAAGGCCAGGGCCGGCACCACCGGCACCGCCACCCACAGCCAGGCCGGCGCGGCGTACCGGCGGCGGGCCGCGAGCGCCGCCATCGGCGCGACGACGCTAAAGGCGCCGTTGTACTTGGCCGACGCCGCCAGCCCGCAGCAGACGAGGGCCGCGACCAGCCACCGCGCAAGCCCGTTCTGGGAAAAAGCCACCGAGGCCCAGATCGCGGTCAGGGCGAACAGCGTCATCGCAACGTCGGGGTTGACGACCGCCGACAGCTCCACGTGAAAACCCTGCACCGCCATCAACGCCGCGGCGAGCAGCCCGGCCGTCGCCCCTGCGAGGAGGCGTCCGAGCAGAAAGGTGACGAAGACGGTGGCGGTGCCGAGCAGGGCGTTGAAGGCGCGGTTCCAGAGATAGAACGACGGGTGCGAGACCTCCCAGGGAAAGCCCGTGTCGTAGAAGGTCTCGATCGAGCCGAGGTCGATCTCCCCATGCTCGATGAAGCGCCCGGGCTCCACCGGGAAGGGCGGCGGATGCGCGCGCATCAGGAAGAAGAAGTGGGCGACGTCGACGCCGAGCTGCGCGTAGATCGTCAGCGTGCCATAGTGGAAGAAGTGGGGATTGAGGTCCCCGGTCTTCATCATGTTGAGCGCTGTGGAAGCGATCTGCGGCTCGTCCCACTCGTGGAGATACGGCAGGCCGGCGCGCGTCGGAAGGAGCCGCACGGTCGCGGCCAGCATCAGGATGAAGAGCAGGACGACGGCGTCGCGCGGGCCGCGTTGGCCGGGCGGCCGCGCTTTCAGCCTGTTGAAAGCGGTCGTCAGGTAAGCTCGCACTCGGCACGGATCCTAGCAGAGGCTCGCCCGTTGCCCGGCCAGGCTCACGAGGAGTCGCGGACGGCGACGTAGTTCGCATCGAGGCTCGGCTGCAGGAGCAGCAGCGCGGCGATACGCCGGACGAGCGCGGTCACCGCACGCGCTTCCTCGCTCGTCAGCGGACGCTCCAGGAAGTCGAGCTCGCGGTAGGAGAGCCACTTCTTGATCACCTGGTAGCCGCCCAGGGTGTAGCTCCAGACACCCGCCGGCACGTTGCGGAAGAAGGCGCGCTCGTTGAGATAGACGTCGAGGGTCCTCTCGCCGAGGAGAGTCCGCGCGTCGGCGCCGGCGAGGCCGCGACCGCTCGCACCGGCCTTCAGGGCCTCACGCTCGTCGGGCGTGAAGGCGCGTTCCCGGATCCGGCCGCGGCCCGGCATGACGACGCCGCCCTTGCCAGGGTGGCCCCAGCCGGCCGTGACCGCGAGGTCGCGCTCTTCGTCGAGGGCGTGGCCAGGGACGAGAGAGAAGACGCCCAGCCCCTGGAGTTCGGGGTCGAGAGGACCAACTGTCACTCCGCGGACTGAAGCCTCCGAATCGAGGAGGAGGGCGACACGCCGGCCGAGCTCAGCCGAGGCGAAGAAGGAGTCGCGCGAGCGCGGGAGGGGGACTCGCGGCCAATCCTGCCTGAGAGCCGTAACGTTTTCCTGCCGATAGGAAGGTGCGTGAATCACCGCCACCGTGTGGAAGAAAAGGTCCTCCGGCGTCAGGTCCAGCTCCTTCAAGACTCTCTCGGCGTACGATGAAACGTTGGCGACGGGACCGTTCTCCGCGGCGGTGAACAGTCCCTTCCAGCCGTGGACACGATAAAGCGGAAAGAAGCTCGAGAGCCCATTGCCGAAGTTGTCGGCCAGGTGGTGGGTCACGTAGCCGCGATCGAAGACGGAGACTGCGAGCTTCTGCCGTGCCTCGAGCCATAGATTGCCCGAGAAGAGGTTCTGCCAGTATTCCTGGCGCCTCCGGTCCAATAGGTTTGTCTCCGGCTCCCAATACAGCCACCGCAGGTCGAACGGTCTGTAGACGTAGCGGACTACGTTTCCAGGCAAGAAGCCGCGGCGTTGCAGAGTCTCCCGTACCTCTCGTGCGGGAAAATGCTTCGTCTCGCGCAAGGCTGCCGGGCAAATCCGGGCCATCTCTTCGTGGCTCGTGGCCGGATCGAAATAGCAGCGCAGCCGCTCTTCCAGCCGCCCACGGTCGATGTCGACCAGGAGGTCGTCCCGGCTGGTCTTGACGCCCGGAAACGACATCGGGAAGAGCTCGGGCAAACGGGGCCACTCGCGAAAGTGCGGAGCCATAGTGGCCGGCAGAAAAGGCAACCCCAGGTCGAGGACCGGTTCCAGGATCTCGTAGAAAGAATCGTCGTCGTCAAGACGGGAATCGACGAGCTCTTGACGCTTGTGCTTGCCCCAGCGATTACGAAATCGAATGCGGGACGCCGGCTCGTGGCGCTCCTTGCGGACCATCAGTGCGATGGCAGTGCCCACCTGGATGCCCTCCCGGTTCCACTCGGTCGAGAAGACGCTCGGATCGGGCTCGCCGGTCGGCGTGAGCTTGCCGGTCTTGTACTTGTCGCCGTTCAAGTTGTCGATCCGGATCTCGTCGAAGACGTCGAGGAACCGTTCCCGCATGCCGGTGTGGGAGAGTCCGTCGAGCCAGGAGTAGTTGGAGATGAACGCGACCACCCCTTTCCGCGATTCCTCGACGATCTTGCGCTCGGCCATGCGGTAGAAGCGCACGTAGAGATCGTTCAGACCCTGGCCCTGAGGGGACGGCGCCTTCTCGGTGGTGCGGTAAGCCTCGGTCAGCTCGCGCTCCTCGTCGACGGCGACGCCGGCGAAGCCGTTGTAGGGAGGATTGCCGAGGATCACCAGGATCGGCCGCTCGCGCTTGACCTCGTTGGCGGCGTCGCGCTCCTGGGCCAGCTCGGGGAAATTGAGCTTCAGTTGCTCGAAGCGGCCGCGCCCCGACTCGCCGGGCGGCTGCCAGCCGGTCAGCGCGTTGGTGAGGAAAACCCCCAGCCGCTCGCCGCGAGCGGCCTGGGGCGCCGAACCGAGGCGCCTGAGCAACAGCCCGAGCTGGAGGTGAGCCACCACGAACGGTGCCGGCAAGAGCTCGAAGCCGAAGACCCGCTCGCAGGCCGCCCGCCTGACGTCCGCGGCGAGCAGGGCGTCGGCGCCCGCGCCGGCCAAGGTGTCCGCGATCGTGCGCAGGGTTTCCACGAGAAACGCGCCGGTGCCGCAACACGGGTCGAGCACGTAGACCCGCGGATCGGCAAGGCCCGCGGCGATACCGAGGTCGTTCCTGAGCGCCGCGTCGACCCGCGCCACCATGTAGCGGACGACCTCAGGCGGCGTGTACCAGACGCCCAGCTCCCGGCGCAGCTCCGGATCGAAGGCCTCGAGGAAGGGCTCGTAGAAGTACTGGACGGCGTGCTCCTCCTCGAATCGGGAGAAGAAGGCGTCACCGTCCACCCGATCGAGGACGGCAGCGGCCCAATCCAGAGGCTCGACGAGCCCCAAAGGTCTGAGACGAGCCGGCGCCGCGACCTGGTCGAAGAGGGCTTGGATCATCGGGACGTGAAGGGTCCATGCCGCCTGCCGCCAGTCGAAGCGCTGTCCCTTGGGAGGACTCTGGCGGTGCCACAAGACCCAGGCCGAGAAGACGCCGTAGAACAGGGTCTGGATGAGCGTCGAACGGAAGAAATGGTCTCCCCGCGGCCCCTCGAAGCGCACTCCGAGAGCATCTTCCAGGGCCTGCCGCACGGCGGCGAGCGCCGGCATCTCGGCGCCCTCGATACGGATCCGGGCATCGCGGGCGTAAGAAGCCAGGAACCAGGCCACGTCGTTGGGTTTTTCGAGCGTGGCGGCGTGGAGGAGAGCCCGCTTCAGAAATTCGAGGAAGCGCTCCGCATGGGCCGTGCCGGCCTTCTCGGGGTGGCGGGCGATCTGCCAGAGTTCCTCTGCGCTCGCTGCCAGCGTAAAGCTCTCGAGCTCGACGGGTCGGCCGTCGAGGTCATGGCCCACGAGGAGGAAGTCGCGGTAGTTCGTTACGAAGACGTGACCATACTCGCGGCCGTAGCGCACGACCTGCTCGCCGGCCGCGATCGACCGGACGTCCGAGGCCGGCGGCTTGGCCTCGACGACGCCGCGCTCCGGCATCTGTCCCGGAAGCGGCTCGGCATCGGCGGCCCGCTCGAACTGCCGGACGGTGAAGAGGCCGGCGTCCGGGATGCCGGCACCGCGGTCCGCGGGGCTCAGCACGCAACGCACCCGCGGCTTCACCAGCTTGCCGGCAGCGTTGAGCAGCGTCTCGAGGGCGCCATAGTACGAAGTCTCCGGGCCGGCCGCGCCGGTGGCATGGATGGCGGCGAGATCACGTAGATAGTCGCCTAAAGGGTGCATCTGGGTTGAAAACCTCGGAATCGACCACGGGGAGACGGTAGCCGGCGCGGATGATACCAGACCCGGCCAACCCTCCTTTCGCTTGCAGTGAACGATAGCATGGATACGCCGGTGGCGTCCGCCGCCGAGCTGAGATAACCTCTCCCCGAACGTCTCTCTCAAGTTTTCGAGGTCCATTCGATGGCAGATCAACCCTGGACGATCCCCGACGACGTCGATCCCGATGAAACCCGCGAGTGGCTCGACGCGCTGGCGGCCGTGCTCGAGCACGACGGCCCAGAACGCGCCCACTTCCTGATCGAGGCGCTGGTCGAAAAGGCGCGGCGCTCGGGCGCCTACCTGCCCTACTCGGCCAACACAGCCTACCTCAACACCATCTCGCCGGCCAACGAGGCCAAGCGTCCGGGCGACCCGGCGCTCGAGCGGCGCATCAAGTCGATCATCCGCTGGAACGCCATGGCCATGGTAGTGCGCGCCAACCGCGAGCACGCGGGCCTCGGCGGCCACATCGCCAGCTACCAGTCGGCCGCCAACCTCTTCGAGATCGGCTTCAACCACTTCTTCCGCGCCCCCCACGAGGGCCACGGCGGCGACCTGGTCTACTTCCAGGGACACTCCGCCCCCGGCGTCTACGCCCGCGCGTTCCTCGAGGGCCGGCTCAGCGAGGCGCAGCTCGAGCGCTTTCGCGAGGAGGCCGGCGGCGACGGTCTCTCCTCCTACCCGCACCCGTGGCTGATGCCCGGCTTCTGGCAGTTCGCCACCGTGTCGATGGGCCTCGGGCCGCTGATGGCCATCTACCAGGCGCGCTTCATGAAGTACCTCCACCAGCGCGAGATCGTCGACGCCGGCGACCGCAAGGTCTGGGCCTTCCTCGGCGACGGCGAGATGGACGAGCCCGAGGCCCTCGGCGCCATCTCGCTGGCGGTGCGCGAACGCCTCGACAACCTGATCTTCGTCATCAACTGCAACCTGCAGCGCCTCGACGGGCCCGTGCGCGGCAACGGCAAGATCATCCAGGAGCTCGAGCGCGTTTTCCGCGGCGCCGGCTGGAACGTGATCAAGGTGGTGTGGGGCAAGGACTGGGACCCGCTCTTCGCCCAGGACCACAAGGGGCTCCTTATCGAGAGGATGGAAGAGGCCGTGGACGGCGACTACCAGGCCTACGCCGCCAACCCCGACGGCTCCTTCATCCGCCAGCACTTCTTCAACTCCCCCGAGCTGCGCGAGCTGGTGGCCGACATGACCGACGACGACCTCTGGCGCCTGAAGCGCGGCGGCCACGACCCCGACAAGGTCTACGCCGCCTACGCCGCCGCCGTGAAGCATCAGGGTCAGCCGACGGTGATCCTGGCCAAGACGGTCAAAGGCTACGGCATGGGCGAGGCCGGCGAGGGCCAGAACCCCACCCACCAGCAGAAAAAGATGGGCGAGAAGGCCCTGATCGCCTTCCGCGACCGCTTCAACATCCCGCTCTCCGACGACGCGGTCGCCGAAGCGCCGTTTTACAAGCCGGCGGAGGAGACCCCGCTCATGCAATACCTGAAGGAGCGCCGCGACAAGCTCGGCGGAGCGCTGCCGGCGCGCCGCCGGCAGGCGCCGCCCCTGCCGGCGCCGGAGCTGGCCGCCTTCAAGGTCCTCACCGACGGCAGCGAGGGCCGCGAGCTGTCGACCACCATGGCCTTCGTGCGCGTGCTCAACATCCTGGCGCGCGACAAGAAGATCGGCAAGCACCTGGTGCCCATCGTCGCCGACGAGGCCCGCACCTTCGGCATGGAGGGCATGTTCCGCCAGCTCGCCATCTACGCCCCCTTCGGCCAGCTCTACCGCCCGGTCGACGCCGATCAGCTCATGTATTACCGGGAGGACGAGAAAGGCCAGATCCTCCAGGAGGGCATCACCGAGGCCGGCGGCCTCTCCTCGTGGATCGCCGCCGGCACCTCGTACTCCAACCACGGCGTCCACATGATCCCCTTCTTCATCTTCTACTCGATGTTCGGCTTCCAGCGCGTCGGCGACTTCATCTGGGCGGCGGCCGACATGCGCTCGCGCGGCTTCCTGATCGGCGCCACCTCGGGCCGCACCACGCTCAATGGCGAGGGCCTCCAGCACGAGGACGGCCACAGCCACCTGCACGCCTCCACCGTGCCCAACTGCGTGGCCTACGACCCGACCTTCGGCTACGAGCTGGCGGTCATCATCCAGGACGGCCTGCGGCGCATGGTCCAGGACGACGAGAACGTCTTCTACTACGTCACCACCCTGAACGAGAACTACGAGCACCCGAAGATGCCCGAGGGCGTCGAGGACGGCATCCGCAAAGGCATGTATCTGCTGCGCGAGTCGGCGAGCCGGGCGCAGAAGAAGCGCGTGCAGCTCCTCGGCTCCGGCGCCATCTTGAACGAGGTGCGCGCCGCCGCCGAGCTGCTCGAAGAGGACTTCGACGTCGCCGCCGACGTGTGGAGCGTGACCAGCTTCACCGAGCTTCGCCGCGACGGCCTCGCGGCCGACCGCTGGAACCTGCTCCATCCCGACGCCGAAGAGCCCCGCGTCTCCTACGTCGAGCACTGCCTCGGCGCACGCGAGGGCCCCGTGGTGGCCTCGACCGACTACATGAAGGCCTTCGCCGACCAGATCCGCGCCTGGGTGCCGGGACGCTACCGGGTGCTCGGCACCGACGGCTTCGGCCGCAGCGATACCCGCGCCAACCTGCGCCGCTTCTTCGAGGTCGACCGCCACTACGTGGCGCTGGCCGCCCTGAAGACCCTCGCCGAGGACGGCCGCGTGCCCGCCTCCAAGGTCGCCGAGGCCATCGAGCGCTACGGCATCGACCCCGACAAACCCGAGCCGACCACGGTGTAGGAGGGAGCAGGGAAATGGGACAGCTTACAGAAGTCCGATTGCCCGACGTCGGCGACACCACCGGCGTCAGCGTGATCGAAGTGCTCGTCAAGCCGGGTGACGAGGTCAAGGTCGAGGACTCCCTGATCACCCTCGAAAGCGACAAGGCGTCGATGGAGGTCCCGTCGACCGCCGCCGGCACCGTCAAAGAAGTCAAGGTCGCCGTGGGCGACGAGGTCAGCGAGGACATGGTGATCGCCGTCCTCGAGGCCGCGGAGGAAGGCGAAAAGGACGACGAGAAGCCCGAGGACGAAGAGAAACCCGAGAAGGAGAAGGAGCCCGAGAAGGAGAAGGAGCCCGAGAAGGACGAGGAGCCCGAGAAGGACGAGGAGCCCGAAGGGGACGACGAAAAGAAGCCGGCGAAGAAGGAGAAGCCGGCTCAGCGCCGAACGCCGTCGCTCGGCCGCTCGGTGGACGAGGACGCCTTCCGCAAAGCCTACGCCAGCCCGTCCGTGCGCCGCCTGGCTCGCGAGCTCGGCGTCGACCTCGGCCGCGTCGAGGGCACCGGCCGCAAGGGCCGCATCACCCACGACGACGTGCGCGGCTACGTCAAGGGCGCGCTCGAGCTGGCCCAGGCCGGCGCCGGGGGCGGCCTGGCGTTGCCGGAAATGCCGGCCGTCGACTTCTCGAAGTTCGGCCCGATCGAGACCCGCGAGCTCGGCCGCATCCGCAAGATCTCGGCCCGGAACGTCCACCGGAGCTGGCTCCACGTGCCCCACGTGACCCAGCACGAGGACGCCGACGTGACCGAGCTCGAGGCCTTCCGCAAGGCGCAGGCCGAGCAGGCCAAGGGCCGCGGCTTCAAGCTCACGCCGGTGGCCTTCCTGCTCAAGGCGGCGGCCGCCGCGCTCAAGGAATTCCCCGAATTCAACTCCTCCCTCGATCCCTCGGGCGAGCGGCTAATCCTCAAGCGCTACTACCACCTCGGCGTCGCCGTGGACACGCCCGAGGGCCTGGTGGTGCCGGTGATCCGCGACGTCGACCACAAGGGCCTCCTCACCCTCGCCGAGGAGCTCGGCGAGGTCAGCGGCCGGGCGCGCGAGGGCAAGCTCATGCCCAAGGACTACCAGGGCGCCACGTTCACGATCTCGAGCCTCGGCGGCATCGGCGGCACCGCCTTCACCCCGATCGTCAACGCCCCCGAGGTCGCCATCCTCGGCGCCTCGCGCAACGCGTGGAAGCCGGTCTGGAAGGGCGGCGAATTCGTGCCGCGGCTGATGCTGCCGCTGTCGCTCTCCTACGACCACCGGGTGATCGACGGCGCCATGGCCGCGCGCTTCATCGTCCACCTGGCCGACCTGCTCGCCGATGTCCGGCGCCTGCTGCTTTAAGGAATCCCCCCTGACCCCCCTTTTTCAAAGGGGGGAACCGGAAGGAAATACTCCCATGGGCATCATCGTAGAAGAGCGCATTCCCGACATCGGCGACTTCGACAAGGTCGCGGTCGCCGAGGTGCTGGTCAAGGCCGGCGACCAGGTCAAGGTCGACGACAGTCTCGTCACCCTCGAGAGCGACAAGGCGTCGATGGAGGTGCCCGCCACCCGCGCCGGCGTCGTCAAGGAGGTCAAGGTCAAGGTCGGCGACGAGGTGGGCGAGAGCGCCGTCATCGCCCTGATCGAGGCCGAGGACGAGCCGGAGAAAGAGTCCGTCAAGTCTGACCCGTCCGACAGGTCCGACAGGTCCGACAAGTCCGACAAGCCGGAGCGACCGAAAGCCAGTCGACCACCCAAAGACGCCGGCGAGCACGTCGAGGTCGTCGTCCTGGGCTCCGGACCCGGCGGTTACACCGCCGCCTTCCGCGCCGCCGACCTCGGCAAGCAAGTCGCCCTGGTCGAGCGCTACCCCACCCTCGGCGGCGTCTGCCTGAACGTCGGCTGCATCCCCTCCAAGGCCCTGCTCCACGCCGCCAAGGTCATCACCGAGGCGCGCGCCTTCGCCGGCCACGGCCTCGACTTCGGCGAGCCCAAGATCGACCTCGACAAGCTGCGCGCCTGGAAGGACGCCACCGTCGAGCGCCTGGTCGGCGGCGTCGGCAACATGGCCAAACAGCGCAAAGTGCGGGTGATCGAGGGCAAGGGCCGCTTCGCGTCGGAGCACACCCTGACGGTCGAGACCGCCGACGGCAAGAAGACCCTGTCCTTCGACGCCGCGGTCATCGCCGCCGGCAGCCGCCCATCGACGGTCTCCGGCTGGCCCTACGACGATCCCCGCCTCATGGACTCGACCTCGGCCCTCGAGCTCGAAGAGGTGCCGGAGCGGCTGCTGGTGATCGGCGGCGGCATCATCGGCCTCGAGATGGCCACCGTCTACCATGCCCTGGGCGCGAGGATCACCGTCGTCGAGCTGCTCGACGGCCTCATGCTCGGCGCCGACCGCGACGTGGTGCGCCCGTTCCAGAAATGGATCGAGGAGCGCTACGAGAACGTCTTCCTCAAGACCCAGGTCACCGGCGTCAGGGCCGAGGACGGGGGGCTGCGCGTCTTCTTCGACGGCGACAAGGCGCCCGACTCCGACCTCTTCGGCCGGGTGCTCGTGGCCGTTGGCCGCAAGCCCAACGGCCGCGAGATCGGCGCCGAGGCCGCGGGCGTGCGGGTGACCGACGCCGGCTTCATCTCCACCGACCGCATGCTGCGCACCAACGTGCCCCACATCTTCGCCATCGGCGACGTCGCCGGCGCGCCGATGCTGGCGCACAAGGCGTCGCACGAGGGCAGGGTGGCGGCCGAGGTGATCGCCGGCCTCAAGAGCTCCTTCGACGTCCTGGCGATCCCCTCCGTCGCCTACACCGACCCCGAGGTCGCCTGGGTGGGCATGACCGAAGACGAGGCGAAGAAGGAGGGGATCGCCTACGGCAAGGGCATCTTTCCGTGGGCGGCCAACGGCCGCTCGCTGGCCCTCGGCCGCAGCGAGGGCCGCACCAAGCTGCTCTTCGACGAGGCCAGCGGCCGCCTGCTCGGCGCCGGAATCGTCGGCCCCAACGCCGGCGACCTCATCGCCGAGGCCGCCCTCGCCATCGAGATGGGCTGCGACGCCCGCGACCTCGGACTGACCGTCCACCCGCACCCGACCCTGTCGGAGACGCTGGCGTTCGCGGCGGAGGAGTTCGAGGGGACGGTGACCGAGCTCTTCAAGCCGAAGCGGAAGAAGTAAGACGCGTCAGACCTTCAGGGCTCGACGCAGGTGGCGTTCATGGCGACGGAGAAGCGCCCGAAGGCGCTGTACTCGACGGAGAGCGCTCCGCCGCCCTCGGCGAATTCGACGTCCAGGGTGCCGAAACGGGTCGCCGTCAGCTCCGTGGAGTCGAGGACCGAAACCTGGTCGGAGGTGACGATCTCCCCCTTGTCGAGCTCCGCGCCCGCCTCGTTGTAGACGGTGAAGGTCGCCGTCGGGTCGACCAGGCCCTGGGGATCGCCGGCGTAGAGCCGCAGCCGGATGCCGCTGCCGAAGTTGAGCAGACGGACCTGGAGCCTGGAGCAGACGTCCTCGCGGCGCAGCAACTGGTCGCCGGTGGCGAAGTTGCCCGCGTCGTCGAGGTAGATGAAGTCCCCCGTGAGGCTGGCGGCCGGATCGTCGCCGCCCGCGGAGCAGGCCCGGACCTCGATCGAGCCGCGGGCGAATCCGTCGGGCTCGGCCGCCAGGCCCTGGACGCCACGGACGTTGATGGAACGGGTCTGGCGCGCGGCGAGGGCGAGCTCGTCGCTGCGCTGCTGCTTGCCCGCGCGGTCGAAGTAGCGCACCAGGACGCTCCGGGGCTGGTCGCTCTGGTTGTGGACGGCGAAGAAAGTCGTCAGGCCGCCGGGGTCCGCGGTGTCGACCTCGAAGGCCGGCACCAGCAGGAAGTCGGCGGGCGAGTCGGCCTTCGCGAGGCCGGACGCGCAGTCGAGGGCGGTGACGTTGTCGACGGCCAGTTGGCCCTCCACCGGGTCGCCCCGCTGGTCGGGCTCGGTCGTGTGGAGGATGCGGAGCTCGGTGACGCTGCCGAGCGTCGCCATGACGTCGTTGGAGCCGTCGCCGACCCAGGTCAGGTCCTCCGGCGCGAGGGAGAAGGCGGCGCTGACGAAGCCCTCCTCGCCACCCGGCAGCTCGACGCCGTGGACGGTCGCGAAAGCGCCGCCGCTGCCACGCAGCGCGACGCGGATCGTCATGTCCTCGTCGCTCAGGTTGTGCAGGTCCGCGCGCAAGGCGTTGACCCCGGCGTCGAGGAAGTTGCCGGTCCATTGCGCCTGGTTGAAGATCACGATCTTGGCGCCGGCCGCGACGGGGCCGCCGGTGGCGGTGGCCACGAGAGCCCGGTCGCCTTCGCCGCCGGGCCCCCGGCCGTTCTCGTTGGCCGGCCCGTTCGGGTTGCTGAGGCCGGACCCCCAGCCCTGGAGGGTCCCGTCCTGGAAGTCGTCCACCTGTCCGGCGGTGATCGCCGCGGCGAGGGCCGGGACGCAGAGCGCGCCGGCGAGGAAGAGGCTCAGTCTTCTCATGTCGTCGTCTCCTTGGGGCGATCTTACCAGGCAAGGGGCCAACTGGGACCTTGACAGACCGCTTTCTTCATTGGTATTGTCCAAAAACAACTTCTGGACGCACAAGGAGGCCTCCAATGGCTGGCGGCACCAATCTATCCGCTCACGCAGGTT
>Ga0302046_10001345_pt1 | contig 23000 bp, 23 predicted proteins | sample RVTome_11_FD_200261 | JGI IMG/M metagenome (GOLD analysis project Ga0302046, IMG submission 200261) | Soil microbial communities from uranium-contaminated site in the Upper Colorado River Basin, Wyoming, United States - RVT147D111 (version 2) ... | reverse complement strand
ACTGTCCTGCCGTTCGACCAGCTTCCAGCCCTCGTCCACCAGTGCCCGGCGATGCACCTGGTCGGGGTGCAGCTCGATCTCCGCCAGGAGCGGCGCGGCCTGCCAGCTCGCGCCGTGGAGGAGCGGAAGGAGGCTCTGCCCCTCCATCGGTTGCGCGCTCGGCGCTCTCAGCCCGAAGAGACCCAGCAGGGTCGGCATGAGGTCGACCGTGCGAACGGGGTCCGTGACGCGGCGCTCGGGGACGCCCGGGACGCGCAGGACGAGCGGAACGGTGAGCTCCTCGCCGAAGAGGCTCTTCGCGTGCCGGCGCACGCCGGCGTGCTCCTCCCACGCTTCGCCGTGGTCGGACAGGAACACGACCACCGTGTCCTCTCGGAAGCCCCCGCGGTCCAGCGCCTCGAGCACGCGGCCGACGTGTCCGTCGGTGTAGGTGATCTCGGAGCGGTAGCGCGCGTGCTCGTGCTCCGGTCCGTCGCCGACTCCGGCGTGGTCGACGTAGGGCATGTGCGGGTCGAAGTAGTGCAGCCAGAGCAGGAAGGGCCGGTCGTCGGGCCCGCGGGCCTCCAGGAACTCGATCGCCTTCTGCGTCACGTAGGGGGAGCTGAGCGGACGCCAGCCCTCCTCGTCGCGCGTCGAGGCGAGCTCCGCGTCGAAGGCGTCGAAGCCCTGCTGCAGACCGAACGCCTCGCGGAAGAAGACGTGGCTCGCCACGCCGTAGGTCTCGAAGCCGGCGGCCTGGAAGATCTCGGGCAGGGTGGTGAGCGAGCCCTTCAGCCGGTCCTCCTTCGTCCAGCAGCCGTTCGTCGAGGTGTAGGTCGAGGTGAGCACCGCGGCGAAGGACGGCAGGGTCCAGGAGGCGTGCGAGACGGCGTTCTCGAACACGACTGCGCCCGCGGCGAGCTCGTCGATCGCGGGCGAGGCGCCCGCGCCTCCTCCGTAGACACCGAGATGGTCCGCTCGCAGCGTGTCGACGCACAGGAAGAGCAGGTTCCGGGGTCGGCTGGTCTCTGCTGTTCCGCACCCGGTCCAACATGCGCACGACCCGGCGAGTACCAGCGCGAGGAGCAACGGGCTGCGGGGTCTCGTGTGCATCTCCTGGAGCGGCGCGGCGGATCCTAGCCCGTGCTACCACGCGGCTCCACCGCGGCGTATCGTCGCGCGGCCGGCGCCCGCGACGCCGCCGCGAGGTACGCAAGCCCTTGACTCCTTGTTGGAAACGCCGGCTCGGAAACGCATTCCTGCTGCTGGTCTCGCTCGCGGTCTTCTGGCGCACGGTCGCGAAGGTCGAGCCGCTGTGGAACTGGGACGTGCTCGGCTACATGGCGCTGGCGCTCGAGTGGGAGCTGGACGATCCGGTCGAGGTGCACCGCGAGACCTACGCCGCCGCTCGACGCGAGCTCGAGCCGAGCGTGTTCGACGACCTGACGAGTCCCGACGTGGAGGTCCGGGCGGCGCGCTTCCGGGACCCGGCGGCGTTCACCGAGCACATCGCCTTCTACCGCGCGCGCGTGCTCCCCACGCTCCTGATGAGCCTCTTGCACCGTGCGGGCGCGCCGTTGTCGTCGGCGGTGTGGTGGCTGTCGCTGGCGTCGTTCGCCCTGACCGGCGTCCTGATCATCGTCTGGCTGGCGGGCCGCGTTCCACTGTGGGCCGCGCTCACCGCGGGCACGCTGCTCGCGCACGCGCCGCCGCTCCTCGTCACGGCACGCTTCGCGACGGCGGACGGATTGGGGACTCTGCTCGTCTGCGTCGGACTGTACTTCTTCCTCGAACGACGCCGCACGGCGCTGGGCGCAGCCGTGCTCACTCTCTCGGTCCTGACCCGGCCGGATGCCGTGATCCTGATCGGACTCCTGGCCGTCACGCTCGTGCTCCTCGACCGGCGCGCACCCCAGGGCGGGCGCGTGAGCCCGAAGCTCCTCGGTGTCTGGATCGTCGCCAGTGCGCTGTGCTACCTCGGCGTGCAGGCGCACGCGGACGAGTACGGCTGGTGGCCGCTGATCCAGATCTCGTTCGGCCCGAAGGCGATCCACCCGGCGGAGCTCTCCACCGCCGTGGACCTCGGCGCCTACGGCAAGGTGCTCGCGCAGCAGCTCGAGGAGATCCCCGGCGGCGGCTACTGGGGAACTCCACGGCAGGTCACCGGCTCCGGCTTCGTGTTCGTCTACGCCGGTTCCGTCGTGCTCGCGCTGGCATCCTTGCGCGAGCAGCTCCTCGCCCCGAGGCTGCGCCGTCACGTCGCCTTCCTCGTCGCGCTGTTGGCGACGTACCTGGTGCGCTGGCTGCTCTTCCCGCAGCTCTGGGACCGCTTCCTCGCTCCTTTCTACGTGCTCGTCCCGCTGGCGGTCGTGTCGCTCGTCGTGCTGGCGCGTGAAGACGAGGATCAGAACGCGTCGAAGGACGTCACCCCCGCGATCACCTCGTCCTGATCCGCGCTCGACAGGCCGTGGAAGAGCGGCAGCCGCAGCAGCCGATCGCTGACGTCCTCCGTGACCGGGCAGTCGCCCGGCTTCCCGCCGAGGCGCCGGCCGTACTCGGACACGTGCAGCGGGAGGTAGTGGAACACGGTCAGGATGTCCTTCGCCTTGAGGTACTCGATCAGGCGCTGGCGCGCGTCGAGGCTCGGCAGCATGAGACGGAACAGGTGGAATGGCTGCTCGCAGTGCTCCGGCACGACCGGGAGCCCCACGCCGTTCGCCTCGGCCCAGGGACGCAGAGCTTCGGCGTAGCGGCGCCAGATCCGGCCGCGAGTCGCCTGGATCAGCGCGCGTCCCTCAAGCTGCGAGCACAGGAAGGCGGCCAGCACCTCCGAAGGCAGGTAGGACGAGCCGATATCGACCCAACTGTACTTGTCGACCTGGCCGCGGAAGAAGCGGCTGCGGTCGGTCCCCTTCTCGCGGAGGATCTCGGCGCGCTCGACGAAGCGCGGGTCGTTGACCAGCAGCGCGCCGCCCTCGCCGCAGGTGAAGTTCTTCGTCTCGTGGAAGCTCTGCGTCGCCAACTCGCCCAGGGTGCCGAGCGGCCGGCCGCGGTAGCGGCCGAAGAGCCCGTGAGCGTTGTCCTCGACCACCGCGACGCCGTGCCTGCGCGCAATGTCCAGGATCTGGTCCATCTCGCAGGCCACGCCGGCGTAGTGCAGCGGGACGATCGCCTTCGTGCGTTCGGTGACGCGCTCCTCGATCTTCGTCTCGTCGAGGTTGAGCGTGTCCGGTCGCACGTCGACGAAGATCGGCTTCGCTCCGCGCAGCACGTAGGCGTTGACGGTCGTGACGAAGGCGAAGGACGGCACGATCACCTCGTCCCCGGGCGCCAGGTCCAGGAGCAGGGCCGTCATCTCCAGCGCGTGCGTGCAGGAGGTCGTCAGGAACACCCTGGGGACGCCCAGCTCGTCCTGCAGGATCTGCGAGCACCGGCGCGTGAACTCGCCGTCGCCGGCCAGGTGGCCGCGCTCCACTGCCTCCGCGATGTAGGTCAGCTCGTTTCCGAGCAGGGTGGCACGGTTGAAGGGGATGCGGTAGCGCACGCGCTGGCCTCGCGGGGGGGCAGAGGAGTACCAGAGCAGCCTGGAGCGCGCCAGCGCAGCCTGGTCGACGGCGCGACTACGACCGGAGGGAACGAGCGTGAGGTGGTATGCTCGCTCGCATGCAGCTCTGGCGCTGGTCGCTGGCTCTGTGCCCGGTCGTCTCGCCGGCGTTCGCGCAGGAGCACGAACCGGCCGACGACGAGCGGAACCTCGAGACGGCGGTTGCCGCTGCGCGCTGGATCGACTCGCTCGCCTTCGAGTCGGACCTCGGGCTCGCCTGGCGGACCGCGCTCGAGGAGGAGCCGAGGCTCGACGTCTCGCTCTACTCCGGCTCGCCGGGCGTCGTCCTGTTCCTGCTCGAGCTCGCCCGCGTCGGCGGCGACCGCGCGCACCTCGAACGGGCGCTCGCGGGAGCCGACACGCTGCTGCGAGTCGTCGCCGACGAGAGCAGGGAAGAGCCCGCGGGCCTGTACACCGGCCTGGCCGGGATCGGCGCGACGCTGACCGAGGTCTGGCGCGCGACCGGAGAGGAGCGCTACGAGAAGGGCGCGCTCGCCTGCCTCGACCGGATCCTCGCAACCGCGCGCGAGACCGAGAGCGGCGCGCGCTGGAACGACACGACCGACGTCGTCTCGGGAAGCGCGGGGATCGGCCTCTACCTGCTGTGCGCCGCACGCGCGCACGGGCGTCCGGACGCGGTGCGGGTCGCGCAGCGTGCGGGCGACGACCTGCTCTCCATCGCGGTCGAGCGCGAGCTCGCCGCGGATTCCGCCGGCAGACCGCAACAGCTCGAGTGGGACATGGGAACGGGCGCCGCCACGCGCATGCCGAACTTCTCGCACGGGACCGCCGGAGTGGCCGCATTCCTGGTCGAGTTGCACCGGTGGACCGGAGTCGAGCGCTACCTGGAAGCGTCGCTCGCGGGCGCACGCTCGCTCGCTTCGCTCGCCAGGACGCAGGAGGCGGGGGGCCGGCTCCTCCCGCACCACGTGCCGGGCGGCGAGGACCTCTTCTACCTCGGCTGGTGCCACGGACCACCCGGCACGGTGCGGCTCCTCACCGCGCTCGCCGAGATCACGGGCTCGCGCGAGCACGATCGCCTCGCCGACGACCTGGTCCTCGGGCTCGCGAGCAGCGGGATTCCCGCGCGCGCGCCGGGCTTCTGGGAGAACGCCGGGCTGTGCTGCGGGAACGCGGGCGTGATCGACTTCCTGATCGCGCGCGAGCGCCTGGGCGCGGGCACGCCACGCTCGAGCGAGCTGAGGGACGAGCTCCTCGAGGACCTCCTCGCGCGCGCCACGGTCGACGAGCTCGGCGCCCGCTGGCCACAGGCGGAGCACCGTGTCCGGCCTGACCTGGTGCGCACGCAGACCGGCCTGATGCAGGGTGCCGCCGGGATCGGATTGGTGCTCCTGCGGGAGCATCTGCGCGCGACGGGCGGCGAGCCGAGCGTCCGGCTTCCCGACGAGGCGTTCGACTTCGGTCGCTATCCGCCACCGGCCACGGGTGGAGGAAGGTGACCGACGCCGGCTAGATCCAGCGACGCACGCGCGAGCGATACGCGCGGTATGCGTCCCCGAGGCGCCGCTCGAGGTAGCGCTCCTCGCGCAACACGACGCCGAAGTGCAGCACCAGGAACACAGCCGGGAGGAAGGTCAACGGCCACCATGTGTCGAAGACGCATGCGAGACCGACGTAGGCCAGACCGACCGACAGGTAGAGGGGGTTGCGCGTGAACCGGAACGGGCCGCCGTCGACGATCCTTCCGACGGCCTTGAAGCGCGGATCCACGTCGGCGGCGACCATGGTCCGCTGCCCCCACACCGCTAGGGCCGCGCCCAGGACGAACACCGGCCAGCCGACGGCGTGCCGCACGACGCCCGCGCCGAAGATCGGCAGGGCGACGGCGAGGTCGAGGCACACGCCAGCCGCGAGCGCGACCAGGAAGAGCACGGGGGGGAAGACGATCGGGCGCACGACGTCGTCGTGCTGCGGAGGCTGGTTGCTCATGCGGTCACCCTTCTTACCGCGGACAGTGTCGAGCGGGAGCGGAGCGGGCGCAAACGCGCACGCTGCGCCGGTGTATCCTGGTCGCGGAGGTTCGTCCCATGCCGCTGTCCGCGTTTCTCCTTCCGCTCGCTCTCGTCCCGAGCGCGCAGAGCGCCGAGGCCCACTCGCCCACGCTCGACCCGGAGGCCCGAATCGAGCTCGAGGCTTTCTGGGAGCCCTGTCGGTCGTCGCTCTACGGCTTGTTCGACGAGACGCCGGCGCTGCGCGCGCCGCGGGCGGCGGAACCGCGCCGCACCTGGTCCGCGGAGGCCTTCCGGCCTTTCCTCCCGCAGGGGCCGGTCGAGGTCGGCGAGGTCTGGCGCGTCGACTCCGAAGCGGTCCTCGGCTTCTTGCGCCAGCTCCACCCGGGCGCGCAGGGGCGGGGGGAATCCTTCGGCGGCGAAGTCCCCGGCACCTTCGCGCTCCTGCGCGCGGTCGGACCCGAAGCGTTCGAGCTCCTGTTGCGCTCCCATGCGGTGTTCCAGCTCGAGGACGGCGTGATCTACAAGCCGGCGCAGTTCGAGGGACGGTTGCTCCTCGGCCGAGAGGACGGCGCCCTGCTCGCATTCTCCCTCGCGCTGCCCTCGCGCGACACGAACGTCGACGTCAACGTACCCCTGGGCCAGACCGGTCCGAACGGGCGCCCGGCGATGTCCGCGGACATCGGCTGGGTTCCGCGCCTCGAGCTCACGAGCGCGGCGACTGCTGCATCCGACTGGACGCTCGCCCTTCCGGAGGAGGAAGCACGGCTCGCGCTGCGGCGCGCCTTCTATCCCTTCGCGGCCCTCGACTGGCTCCCCTTCGAGGAAGCCGTGATCGCCTCGCGCGAGCGCGGGAAGCCGCTGCACCTCGTGCTGCTCTTCGGCTGCCTCGACGACGCCTCCTGTTGAGGGAGCGGCAAAGGCCTGAGAGCGGGTCCGCTCTCCGATCCCGAGATCATGGAACGCCTGGCGGACGACTTCGTCACCTCGTGGGTCCTCGCCAAGCACCTGCCGAGCATCGCCGCGGAGGCGAAGGACCCGCGCGTGCGCGAGCTCGCCGCGCGCGCCCACGAGAGCTACCTGTACCCGGTCGACAGCCAGGTCTGGTCGCCGCAGGGCGAGCTCCTCGACCACGCGTGCGCGAACGATCTCCACGGGAATGCGCGCGACCGGTACCACGAGCTCCTCGACGCGTACGACCCCGATCACTCTCCGCCACCCGCGCCGGGCGGAGGAAAGTGACTGACGCCGTACAGCCGTTTGCGCGGGAGGAGGCGCAGCAACGCGCGCGTGGCTGGCACCGGGAGGACGCGAGCCGCCGCGTGGAGCAGTGAGAGCTTCAGCGGCTTCCGCGCCCGCGGCTCCCGCGCCAGCCAGGCGCGCACTTCCTCCAGGTCCACGCGCTTGAGCGCGTACCAGGCCAGCTCGCCGTGCCGGCGGGCGCGTTCTCGCTCCACCGAGGCCAGCGCGTGCGCGGGGAGCGTCCGGTCGCTCGCGAGTTCGTCCAGGACCTTCGAGTACTCGCGCACCAGCGCCTCGGTGTCGTGCGAGAGGTTCGCGTCGTGGATGCGGTAGCGGGCGAGCGTACCCTCGGCCAGGGCCGCCCGCCCGCGACGTGCGGCTCGCAGGCACAGGTCCCAGTCCTCGAGCAGCTTCAGGTCCGCGCGAAAGCCGCCCAGCGCGCGGAAGAGGTCCAGGCGCATCACCAGGGTCTCCAGCGGAACGAAGTTGCCCGCGAGCAAGGGGACGAGCACGTCGCCCGAGGCGTAGACGAGGTGCTCGCCGCGCCTGCCGCACACGCGGTCGTCCTGGTCCACCACCAGGGAATCGGCGTAGACGAAGGCCAGGTCGGGATCGGTCGCGAGGAGCGCGAGCTGACGCTCGAGCATCTCCGGCTCGTAGGCGTCGTCCTGGTCGAGGAACGCGAGGAATTCGCCCTGGGCCTCGGCGGCCGCCGCGTTGCGTGCCGCCGACACGCCCGCGTTCGCCTGGTGCAGCACGCGAACGCGCTCGCCGAAGGTGGCGAGGACCGCGCGCGTGTCGTCGCGCGACCCGTCGTCGCACACGATCAGCTCCACGCCCGGACAGGTCTGCGCGATCACGCTCTCGACCGCCGCTCCGACGAAGCGCCCACCGTCGTAGGTGGCCATCACGACGGAGACGCGCGGCTTCATGCGACCCTGGCCTCTCCGGCAAGGACCCTCAGCTCGCGCGCGGCGACGCCGGTGGACAGCGCGGCGCCGATCACGCGCGCGACGAGCACGCCGGCGGCGACCCGGCCGGTGCCGGACGGGAGTGTCGCGAGCAGCGCGACGACGAGGACGAACAGTCGGACCGCGGAGAGCTTCCACACCGCCCCACCACGCCCGGCCGCCTTGAGCGTCGTGTCGGCGACGATCTCGAAGCAACGCGCGCCGGCTGCGAGCGCCAGCAGTGCGACGATCGGCGCCGCGCCGTGCCAGCGCGCCGGGAAGAACGTCTCGACGATCGGCTCGGCCAGGAGGGCGAGCAGGACGTGCGCCGGCAGGAGCCCGAACGCGGTCAGGCGGAACGCAGCGCGGTGCGCGCGACCGAGCCCGTTCGTGCGGCGCTCCTCGGAGAGGATCGGGAACAGGCAGCGCTCCGCCAGGCTGGTCGCGTAGCCGAGGCCGAACTGCGCCAGGTGCAGGGCCCAGTCGTAGAGGCCGAGCGCGGCCGACCCGAGTCCGAGTCCGACCGCGAACCCGTCCCCGCGCGCGCCGCCGAAGGAGAGCAGGGAGGCGCCCGAGACCTCGGCGCCGAAGCGGAGCGCGGCTCGCTCGGCGACCTCGTCCTGCTCCTCGTCCTGGGCCCGAAGGGCCGCTCGCTCCTCGCGGGCCAGGGTCCGGGCGCTGACCAGGCTGGCGAGGGCGTTCGCGTACCAGCCGCCGACCAGGCACCACTCCCCTGCACCGAGGGCCGCAAGCAGGATCGTCACCAGCGCGAAGGCCACCGCGCCCGCGACGTCGACCAGGAACACCCGCCGGAAGGCGTGGGCGCGCAGGAGCAGCGCCGTCGGGAGCACGCCCAGGTTCCCGATCCACACGGTCGGAGCCAGGACGGCCGTCAGGAGCAGGAGCTCCCGCTCTCCCGTCAGGGGGCCGGCGATCGCGCCCGCCGCGACGACCAGGACCGCCATGGCGATCCCGACCCGGTTCGTGAAGGAGCAAGCCTTGCGCCACAGGCCGCGCGAGAGCCGGGGCGCCTGCACGACCGCGTCGTCCATGCCCAGGAGCGCCGCATGCTGGCCGAGGAAGACGAACAGGCCGGCGAGCATGGCCAGCCCCATCTCCTCCAGCGTCAGCGCCCAAACGATGCCCGCCTTGGTCCCGAAGCGCAGGAGCTGGACCGTGGGGTGCCCGAGCAGCGCGAACCGGACCTCGCCGGTCTCCCCCACCCGAGGAGCGCCGACTCCCGGGCCGTCCTCCTCCACGAACCCCATCGTCGACAGAGCATACGAAGCGGACTCGCGCTCGACGTACTATCCTCTACGCGGGGAACGGGGAGCCTTGCCAGCGCATGCGCGTCGTCGCGGTCGTCGTCAACTGGAACGGAGGAGAGGAGAACCTGGCGTGCCTGCACTCGCTGCTGGCCCAAGGTCTTTCCCAGGGGGACATCGTCTTCGTCGACAACGGCTCGGGCCGAGGGACGTTCCCGCAGGTCCGCGCCACCTTCCCGGGGTTGACCTACGTCCTGAACGCCGGGAACGAGGGCTACGCGCGCGGGTGCAACCAAGGGATCGAGATCGCGCTGGGGCGCGGGGCCGAGCACGTCTTCCTGATGAACAACGACGTCGAGCTCCCGGCGGGCGTGCTCGACGCGCTCTGCGCACTGCTCGAGCGCGAGCCCGGGGTCGGGATCGTCGGCCCGCTCGTGCTCTACACCTTCGACAAGGGGCGCGTCTGGTCCGCCGGCGGCAGGGTCGACTACCGCCAGAACCTCACGACGCTCCTCGGGCACGGCCGGCCCGACGGAGATCGCTGGCGAACCACGCGGGAGGTCGACTTCGTACCCGGCTGCGCGATGCTCCTGCGCTGCGACATGCTTCGCCGCACAGGTGCGTTCGACGAGGGATTCTTCGCCTACCACGAGGACGCCGACCTGTGCGTGCGCGCTCGCACCGCCGGCTTCTCGGTCGTGTGCCTCGGGTCGGAGATCGCGTTCCACGACCCGCACTCGACGACGGGCGGCGGCTACAACGGGGCGCGCAAGTACATGATGGGCGTCAACTCCATCTGGTTCCTGCGCAAGTACGGCACGCTCGGGCGCTGGTCGAGGTTCGTGGTCTTCGACGTGCTCTCGCTCCCCGTGCTCCTCCTGGCCTCGCCCTTCCGCAGCCGGGCCGGCCGGACCGGTGCCGTGCTGGCCAAGGCGCGCGGTATCCTCGACGGCCTGCGCGGCCGGCGCGTGACGGCGTCGGTCGTGGAACGACTCCTCCGGCCGGCCCAGCCCGCGATGCTGCTCCCCCCTCTCGAGAAGGTCGAGTCCTGATGCACGTCCTCGCCCTCGCTCTCCTGGCGCTCGTGCAGGACGACGGTTGTCGTCGCTGCGAACACCGCGGCGTCGTGCCCTGCGGGCGCCACTCCGAGGAATCGCTCGAGGCGGAGTCGCGCGTGCTCTTCTGCGCCTTCGCCGCAGCTTGCGAGGACTGCCGCGGGACGTTGGTGGTCGACTGCAAGCGCTGCGCGGGCGGCCCGGGCACGGCCGAGGCCGGGGCCCGCCGCCAAGCCATCGAGGCCTGGCTCCCGCGCGACGAGGTCGAGCGGTTCCTCGGGCGGGACCTCATGCGCGTCGAGACCGAGCGTTACCGCCTCGTGGTCGAGTCCGGACCGATCCAGGACGGGAAGAAGCGCATCGACGCGCACGTCCTGGCCCATCACCTGGCCGACGACGTCGAGTTCGTGGCCCGCCGTCTGGCGCAGGACTTCCGGCTTCAGCCGGACGAGTACCGGGCCAAGATGCGCATGTGGGTCTGGGGCGATCCGAAGGACCACGCGGCCGTGATGCCGGAGTTCCTGCACGCCTCGGGCCCGGGAGAGTTCGGCTACCTCGGACGCGACCCCGTGCTCTCCTCCTGGACGGAGTCCCCGTTCTTCGACGAGGCGATCGAGGTGCGCACGCTCTTCGCGCACAAGGCTGGTCACCTGCTCCTCTCGAACGTCATCCGCGAGCTGTGGATCGGCGACCTCGGCGGCGGCTGGCTCGACGTGGCGGTCGGGCACTCCTACGAGTACGAGCGCTTCGGGCACACGCGCAACTACTGCATCGAGGAAGCGACGGTCCCCTCCAACTACGCGGGGGGGATCTGGCGCGCCGCCGTGCGCGCGCGGCTGGAGAAGGAGCCCGAGCCCTTCCTCCCGCGCGTCCTCAAGGAGCGTCCCGGCGCGATGCGGCAGGAGGACCAGGCACTGTGCTGGTCCTTCCTCGACTACCTGCGCCTGGAGCGCGCCGAGGCGCTGCGCCCGATCCTCGCGGACTACAAGGCCAAGCGCGAGCCGCGCGAGGTGCTCCCCGACCGCCTCGGCGCGAGCGTGCTCGAGCTCGAGGCGGTCTGGCGCGCCTGGGTGAAGGATCGCTATCCGAAGAAGGGGGACGAGCTGCAGGAGGCTCGCTGAGTCTCGGCGACCGTGAAGCGTGAGAACGACCTCCCCCGGCTGCTGCGCGAGATCGCGCGTTGCGAGCTCTGCAAGGAGCACCTCCCGCTCGGACCGCGACCCGTGCTCGCCGCGCACCGGGATGCACGGATCCTGGTCGTCGGGCAGGCCCCCGGGCGGCGCGTGCACGAAACCGGAATCCCCTGGAACGATCCGAGCGGCGACCGGCTGCGCGACTGGCTCGGGGTCGACCGCGAGCGGTTCTACGACGCGCGCACCTTCGGCATCGTGCCGATGGGGTTCTGCTTCCCGGGGACCGGGACCTCCGGAGACCTCCCACCGCGGCCGGAGTGCGCGCCGGAGTGGCACGAGGCTCTCCTCGCCCGCATGCCCCGCATCGAGCTGACGATCCTCCTGAGTCGCTACGCGCTCGACCGCTACCTCGCCGGCCGCGCGAAGGAGAACGTCACGGAGACCGTGCGGGCCTGGCGCGAGTACGGGCCGGAGCTCTGCCCGCTGCCCCACCCCAGCCCGCGCAACAACCGCTGGCTGACGAGGAACCCGTGGTTCGCCGAGGAGGTGCTCCCGGCCCTGAAGCGGCGCGTGCGGAGGATCCTGCGTGCTCGCAGCGCGCAGACGCGGACGGCGCCATCCGCTACGGTACGCCGGGACGCGCGTCGACGACGCAAGCACGCATGACCACTCGCCTCGAGATCACGCGACCGGACGACTGGCACCTGCACCTGCGGGACGGAGCGGCGCTGCGCGCGGTTCTCCCACACACGGCCGCGCGGTTCGCGCGCGCGATCGTGATGCCGAACCTGGAGCCTCCGATCACGACGACCGACGCGGCGCTGGCCTATCGCGAGCGCATCCTCGAGGCGCTGCCCGCGGGCTGCGCCTTCGAGCCGCTGATGACGCTCTACTTGACCGATCGGACGTCGCCGGCGGAGATCCGGCGGGCCAAGGAGAGCGGACACGTCCACGGCGTGAAGCTCTATCCGGCCGGCGCGACGACGAACTCGGCCGCCGGAGTGACGGACCTCGCGCGACTGACGGACGTGCTCGAGGAGCTCGAGCGCACGGGCATGCCCTTGCTCGTCCACGGCGAGGTCACGGACCCCGCTACGGACGTGTTCGACCGAGAGCGGGCCTTCCTCGAGCGCGTGCTCGCGCCCCTGGTCGAGCGGCACGCGCGCCTGCGCGTCGTGCTGGAGCACGTCACCACGCGCGAGGGCGTGGAGTTCGTCCTCGGAGCACGCTCCGGCGTCGCAGCGACCATCACCCCGCAGCACCTGCTCCTGGACCGGAACGCGATGTTCGCCGGCGGGCTGCGGCCGCACCTCTACTGCCTGCCGGTCCTCAAGCGCTCCGCGCATCGGCTCGCGCTGCTCGAGGCGGCGACGTCGGGCGACCCGCGCTTCTTCCTCGGCACCGACTCGGCGCCGCACTCCATCGCCGCGAAGGAGTCCGCCTGCGGCTGCGCCGGCATCTTCAGCGCCCACGCCGGGATCGAGCTCTACGCCGAGGTCTTCGAGTCGGCCGGCGCGCTCGATCGCCTGGAGGGCTTCGCCTCCTGGCACGGGGCCGATTTCTACCGGCTGCCGCGGAACGGGGAGCGCCTCACTCTGACGCGCGATCCGTGGCGTGTGCCGGACTCCTATCCCTTCGAGGACGGGAGCCTGCGACCCCTGCGCGCAGGAGAGTCCGTGGCGTACCGCGTCGTTCCGAGCGGGCCGCCGCGCCCCGCTCCGTGATCAAGCTGCCTCCGCGCTCGTGCCACCCAGCAGCGAGCGCGGGACGAGCACGCGAATCGGCTCGGTCACGCCGCCGAGAGCGGCGTAGTTGCGCAGGCGCGCGAGCAGACTCTGCGTGATCGGATTGCCGCAGGCGACCACCATCGCGCCCTCCTTGGTCCGCACGTCCTGGTCAAGGACCATGCCGATGCGGAATCCATCGACGCGCAGGGAGTCGGGGACGAGTCCGCTCGCGAGCTCCTCGACGCCGCGCAGCGCGCTCAGGATCCGGGGGTCGTAGGCGACCGCGCGCCGTTCCATCATCTGCAACGCCGCTGGGCGCGACGACCCGCCCGAGACGAGTTCGTCGAAGTCGAGCGCGGCGCCCAGGATGCGAGCGCCGAGCGCGGTCATGGCGGGGAGCTCCGCTCCCTCGTCCGCCCCCCGGAGGCGCTGATGCGCGATCATCTCGGCGATCGACTCCATGCGCGGGATCTTGCCCAGGAGCTCTCGCGCGATCTTCGGGTGGCCGTCGATCACGGCCTGGTGCTCGGGTGGGAGCGTCTCCCCGGCGGCGTGGCGACGCAGGATGTCGGCCGGCACCGCGACGAGGCCGACTTGGGAGAGCAGCGCCGCGGTCTCTACCTGCCAACTCTCCTCGGGCATTAGGTCCGCCGCAATGCGCCGCGCGTAGCTCTGGACGCGCGTCGAGCGGCCGAAGGCCTCGGGGTTGGCCAGCGCGAGGACGTCCGCCAGCACCTCGATGCTCCCACGAACGGTCCGTTCGAGGAGCAACCGCTCGGTCTGCTTGAGACGATACTGCTCGATCCCGGCGTCGATGCAGGCGCACAGCGTCTCTCGCTCGCAGGGCTTCGTCAGGAACCGGAAGACGTTCCCCTGGTTCACGGCGTTGATCGCCGACTGGAGGTCGGCGTTGCCGGTGAGCATGACGCGGATCGTTTCCGGAGAGGCTTGCCGAACGCGCTCGAGAAAGGTGATCCCGTTCATGCCGGGCATCTGGTAGTCCGAGACGACCACGGCGATGGGCCCTTCCTTGTGCAGCACCTTGAGCCCCTCGAGACCGCCGCAGGCCGTGTGCAGGTCGTAGGACTTGCGCAGCCGACGCGCGAAGCCGTCGAGCAGAGCGCGGTCGTCGTCGACGAGGAGGATCCGTTCCTGGTCCGAGTCGTTCATGACATCGCTACGCGGCCTGAGCGGCCGCTTCCACCTCTCCCGCAGCCAGCTCACGCCAGCCCGGGAGCTGATCGATCACCCCGGTCGCTTCCAGGTACTCCAGGTCGAGGAGCCGGGCCTCCGCTTCCGGGTCCGCCGCTCCGCGAGCGAGTCCGTTCGCGACGTGGACCGCGCCGAGCACGTCGAAGGACACCGCCGGCACGTGCGCCGGACTGTGGTGGTTCGCTACGGCCTCCACGATCGGGTAGGGCATGCCCCACAGCCCGAGCAGGTAGGCCCCGACCTCCCCATGCGTCACCGGCGGCGAGGGCTCCTGGCCCACGGACCGCACCGGCGCGTCCCATCCCCTCGCGACGGCGTCCTCGAACTCTTGCGGAACCCTCGTGGCGAGGACGAGCTTGCCCACGTCGTGGAGCATGCCCGCCATGAACGCCTGCTCGGACGAGGGCTTGTCCGGCAGGAGGTGTCGCGCGACCCGCGCGACGAGCGTGGCGTGGGCCTGCTCGTCCTCCAGGGAGAACGAGGCCGGCAGGCGTCCCGACTCGAAGGCGCGGAAGACCTCCATCGACAACGTCAGGTTCTTGAGCATGCTCATTCCCAGGAAGCTCGTCGCCTGGCGGAGCCGCTCGATCTTCCGCGGCACGCCGAAGAAGCTGGAGTTCACGAGCTGCAGGATCTTGGCGGTGATCCCCACGTCCTGCTCCACGATCTCCGCGACCTCGTCCAGACTCACGTCGGGGTCGGTCATGGCGGACTCGAGCTGGTGGTAGACCCGCGGCAGCACGGGAAGCGTATCCACGGTGCCGACCATCTCCTGCAGTCGCCGGTCCTCGATCAGCTCCTTGAGGTTGCATGCGCGCGTGATCACGTTCCGGATCGTGTCCGCCTCGCAAGGCTTGCTGAGGAACTGGTGCGCCACCGGGACGATCCGCAGGATGGACGCGAGCTCCGCGTGGCCGGAGAGGACGATGCGCACGGCGCTCGGGAGGTCCTGCTGCACGCGCTCCAGGAGCGCTGCTCCGTCCATGCCGGGCATGCGCATGTCGCTGACCACGACGTCGAACGGGGTGGACGCCATGAGCTCGAGGGCCTTCGCGGCGCAGTCGGCGAAGGCCATCTCCCACTCGTGACGTTCGCCACGCAGCATGCGCCTGATCCCGTCCAGGATGTTCTGCTCGTCGTCCACGAAGAGGATCCGCCTCATGCCGCTACCTCGATGCGCTCCAGCAAGGCGGGTCGGAGGTGGAGGCGAAGGCCGAAGGTCGTCCCGCGTCCGACCTCCGACTCGCAAGCGATCATCCCAAAGTGCTCGTCGACGACCGCGCCGAGCCGGTCACGTCGCTCCTTTGCCGGGACCCCCTCGGCGCGGTGTGCGCGATGGATCGGCCCAGCGCCCGGAATCGCGCGGAGTTCTGGTGTGCGGAAGTCGGACGGCATAGCTGCGGCGACGAAGGCTCCGGAATCGATCGCCTGTCTCTCCCCGTCCACCGTTTGCGAGCGGGTGACCGGACCGCGCGGAACCACGTCTCCATCAGGCTCGTCGGCCGCACGAGAACGCCTTCCTTAGCGGATTCGTGCTCGGACGCACGCCTGACCCAGGAGCGGGTCAGTCCTGCAAGAACGCGCCGGCCGGGCCTCTGAGCCCCTCCCGGTCGTCCGCCGGGCCTCCGGCTCGCGCGGAATGCCGGACGCACGGCGTCCAGCGGCGTTGAACGGCCGCGAGCCCTTCGGTCAGATGGCTCGCCGTGTCGCTCTATCTCGACCTGACGCGCGAGCTCAACGCCGGGCGCCTGCGGGCGATCCTGTGCAGCGGACAAGCCGTGGTCCTCCTGCGGCTCGCGGTGGCGAGCAAGGACGGCGACTGGATCCTGCGCGAGGATCAGGAAGCCCTCGACCGGGTCCTGTCCGTGCTCGAGCAGCACGGCGCCCGCTACCGCTTCGGGGCGCCGCTCGACCTGCGCTGGCTGCGCGCGGGTTGGAGCTCGCACCTGCAATACCAGGATGGCGGCGTGCGCGTGCGCACGGACTTTTTCACGCGCCCGCCGCGCGTTCCGCCCGCCGACCTCGCCCGGCTGTGGCGCGACCAGGAGGGACGCGACCCGCCGTTCACGCCCCCGCGGGTGCTGCTCGAGATCAAGAAGACCGCGCGCGAGAAGGACTGGCCGTTCGTCGGAGAGCTTGCTCGCCTCCTGCTCGATCCGCGCGAACAGATGCTGTGCTCGCGTAGCGCACACGACCTGATCGAGCTCGACGCCGCGCACCCGGGCCTCGCCCGGGACCTCGAGCGAGCGAGGCCCGCGCTCGCCGCGCTGCGCTCGGGGCTCGAACCGTTGCGTGAGGCGCTCGACCGGGAACGCCGTGCGGCGATGGACGAGGCCGACCGGCGCGTCCGCGCGTACCTCTCCGCGGCCAAGGAGCTGGAGCGCGCGTGGCCGGAGGTCCAGGCCCAGACCGCGGGCAGGAGCCTGGGCGAGGCGCACGCGATCCTCGTAGACTGGGCCGAGCGATGCCTTCCGATCCTCCCCCCCGACCTCCGCCGCGAGACCAATTCCTGAGCGAGGAGGACCTCGACCTGCGCAACGTCTCGTGGGAGGAGCTCTGTCTGTGGTGGGACCACTGGCTGCGCGAGGCCCAGGCCTGGAACGACGACGACGAGGACGAGTACTCGCACGGCGTCTTCGCGATCCCGCGGCGCGAGTGGCCGGCGGAGATGCGCGACGCTGGAGGAGCCCGGAAGGAGCGGCGGAACGCGTAGGGCTTCGCCCTGGGGTCGCGCGCGGCCTGCCGGCCTGCCGCGCAGGCGGCAGTGGAGTGGTCGGGGCGACCGGCGACCGCCCTTACTGGACAAGTTTGCAGGGTCTGCCAAACCTCTCCGGCCTGAACGCCAGCCCATGAACCTCCGCGACTACCTCCGAGCCTCAGACGCCGCCGCGTTCGCCGAGGTCAGCCCGGGAACGGTGCGCAACTGGGAGCGCCAGGGCAGGCTCCGCGCCCGGAGGCTGGCCCACAACGGCTACCAGCTCCTCCTCCGTGATCCCTCCCTCGCTCCCGGAGGGGGAGGAGGAACGGCCGCGTGAACAGACCGGACCCGACTCCTGTGTTCCGCCTCGTGCACATCGACTGCCTCGACACCTTGATTCGACGCGGTGCGATTCACGCTCCGCACCGCTGCCCCGCCGACGGGCTGCCCTACCCGAGCACTCACGACGCGGAGGTCCAGGCCAAGCGAGCCGCGAGGCCCATTCCATGCGGTCTGGCCCCTACGGGCCGTACGCAGACAACCTCAACAAGGTCCTGGAGACGCTGGAGGGTGACTACACCACCGGCTACGAGGGGAGCCGCAAGCCTGATCGTGAGATCGAGCTGCGTCCCAAGGCGGCGGAGGAGGCCATGGAGTTCTTGGGCGCTGACGCAGCCGCAGAGCACATCGTGAAACGAGTGGCGTGCCTGATCGACGGCTTCGAGACGCCTTACGGGATGGAGTTGCTTGCGACGATTCATTGGGTCGCCACGCAGGGAGACTCTCCGGCGACGAACGTGGAGACCGCTGTGGATCAAGTCCAGCACTGGAACACTCGCAAGCAGCGCCTGTTCACCCCGCCTCATGTCGAGGCCGCATGGCAGCGCTTGCCGCGTTCCGAGGAGGCGGGCGCGCGACGAGCTTCCGGCTCCGAATCTTGACGTAGCGTCAGGATTCGATGCGCTGGAGCTCAAGACGGTCGACCCGGCGAGTCCGTCCACGAGGACATCCACGAGGTCTTCGAAGCCCTCGGGGTCGTCGTCGTCGTGGAGTTCGAGCGCAGGAAGGTCGGCCGCCGTGACAACGTCCCCCGCGCCGCCACCGTCCACATGGGGCGGCCTTCCCGAGCCCGAGAGCCCGGGGAAGCTAGGTTCGTACAGCAAGGATGGTCGGGGCGAGAGGATTCGCCGTGGGGGCGCGCGCGGCCTGCCGCGCGGGGGCCCACCCGGAAACTGCTCGCGGCGACCTCGGCCACTGCCGCGCGAGCGGCAGTGGAGTGGTCGGGGCGAGAGGATTCGAACCTCCGACCTCTGCAACCCCATTGCAGCGCGCTAGCCAGGCTGCGCTACGCCCCGACCGAGGGCGAGAGGTTATAGGGGCGTCGCGGGGCGGCGTCAATCGGCGCGCCGGAGACCGCGTCACTTCGCGCGCGACGTGGACGAGACGAGGGCCCTCCCCCAGAATCTGCGGCATGCCTCGACCGGCGCGCGGGATCTGGGTGACTCGCACCTACGCGCGTCGTCGACACCGGAGCTGGATGGTGTCGATGACGCTCGCCAGCCTCGGCTGGGGCACGTGGTGGGTGCTCCTGTTCGCCAAGAAGCTCTTCGGCGTGCGACCGGAGTCGCTCTTCGTCCCGGGACTCGTCTCGACCGTGTTCGCCGTCACGGGCCTCGTCTTCGCTCTGTCGTGCGTGCGAGCGCGGCGCTCGTGGCTCCTGCTCGTGACCATCCCGATCCTCGCGAACGCGAGCCTGCTCTTCCTGCCCTGGCTGGCGGACGAGCTGACACGCGACGGTCGTTGATCCGCTAACGCGCCAGAGGCTCCGCCGCGAGCAGCATCCACGTCCCCGTCACCGCCGAGACTCCCGTGAGCCCGAGCGCGAGGTAGGCCGCGCGCCGGTGCCAGGGGAGCAGCTCGGGCTTCCTGATCGTCAGCGGCCCCAGCACGAGCGGCAGCAGGTAGCAGGCCGTCGTCGTCTTGGCCAGGCAGAGGTGCACCGGATAGATCCAGCCGGCCGCCTCGAGGTCGTAGGTCGTCCCGAGCTTCTCCGCGAACCAGATCGTCGTGACGAGCGAGCCCATCGCGAGGACGACGAGCGCGATGTGCCGCCTGCGACGCGCCGCATAGCCCGTGGCGACGACGCCGCCGAGCAGGAGGAGCGTGAGACCGAGGAAAGTGAGCAGGCCGACGAGCGGGCTCATACGAGCCCGCTCACGAGTCCGTCCATCTCGCCGCTGGGCTCGCGCTGCATGAGCTCGTTCACCGCCTCGGTCGGATCCTTGTCCTCGAACAGCACCGCGTGCACCTGCTCCGCGATCGGCATCGGGATGCCGCGCGCCTCGGACTCGGGGCCGAACAGCGCCTGCGTGGTCCAGACGCCCTCGGCCACCATCTCCATCTCGCGCAGGATCTCGACCAGCTTCTTCCCGCGCCCGATCTGCTCGCCGACGTGACGGTTTCGGGAGTGCCTCGAGTAGCAAGTAGTGGCGAGGTCGCCGATCCCGGCCAGTCCGAAGAACGTCTCCGCGCGCGCGCCGTGCGCACGGCCGAAGCGCGCCATCTCCACGATGCCGCGCGTGACCAGGGCCGCCTTGGCGTTGTCGCCGAGCCCGAGCCCGTCCGCGATCCCCGCCGCGATGGCGATGACGTTCTTCATCGCGCCCGCGAGCTCGGCGCCGCGCGGGTCGCCGTGCGTGTACACGCGGAAGCGTCCGGAGGAGAGCGAGGCCTGGACGCGCGTCGCCAGGGACGGATCGGGGCTCGCCACGACGACCGAGGCGGGCAGGCCGCGCGCGACTTCCTCGGCGTGGCTCGGTCCGGAGACGACGCCCAGGGAGCGCTGGCCGAGCACTTCCGCCAGGACCTGCGTCGGCGTGCGGAAGGTCTCGATCTCGATGCCCTTCGTGGCCGACACGACCGGCACGTCGCCTCCGAGGGCGTCCTCGAAGCGGTGAGCGACGCCGCGCAGGTACTGCGTCGGGACGACGCTGAAGGCCACCTCCGCGCCACGGCCGGCCTCGAAGGGATCGGCCGTCAGGCGCAGCTCGCGCGGGATCTGGACCCCCGGCAGGAAGGCCTTGTTCTCGCGCGCCTGCCGCATGCGCTCGGCGTTCTCGGGGAAGGCGCTCCACAGGGTCGTCTCGATCCCGTTCTGCACGAGCAGGAGCGCGACCGCGGTCCCCCAGCCGCCGTCCCCGATCACCAGGGCCCGCTCGAAGCGTCGTTTCATCGTTTGTTCCCCTTGCCCCATGGCGCGACCTTCGGCTCGGTCCCGGCCAGCATGCGCGTCATGTTGGCACGGTGCCGCGCCAAAACCAAAAGGGTCAGCGCGAGGGATCCGAGCACGACCTCGAGCCCCTCCCCCTCGCTCCGCCGCAACCAGGCGGCGACAGGGAACGCGACCCCCATCGCGATCGACGCCAGTCCGACCATGCGGAACAGGCCCAGGGTGACGAGCCACACGACGCCGCCGGCGAGGAACAGGAGCGGGTCGAGCCCGACCAGCGCGCCGCATCCCGTCGCGACTCCTTTTCCGCCCCGGAAACGCAGGTAGATCGGCCAGACGTGCCCGCACACCGCCGCGCCGCCCGCCAGCACCGCCGCGGTGCGCACGTCGCTCGGCTCGGAGCCGCTCAGCGCGAGCGGCGCGAGCCACAGGCTCGGAACGAGTCCCTTCCCGAAGTCGCAGGCGAAGGCGACCAGGGCCCAGGGACGGCCGAGCGCGCGTCCGACGTTCGTGGCGCCGATGTTCCCGCTCCCGACCCGGCGGACATCGACGCCGCGGGCCTTCCCGAGCAGGAGCCCGCAGGGCACCGAGCCGAGCAGGTAGGAGGCGAGGACCAGCCCCAGCATGGGGAGGAGCGGCAGGGGCTGGACGTCGGGCATGGGCGGGCAGGGTAGCGCTCCCCCTCATCGGAGGCACGGACGGGGGCCTGCGTGGGGGCCCTGTCCGTACACTCCGCAGCTTGGCCGAGAGCACGCGCAAGAGGACTCCTTCCGGACGGGTGGTCGGAGTGGACACCGGCGGCACGTTCACCGACCTCGTCCTGTGGGACGGGACCGACCGGCGCGTGGCGAAGGTCCCCTCGACGCCCGAAGACCCGTCGCGCGCCATCGCGGCCGGGTTGGAGCTCCTGGGCGGAGTCCGGAGCGGCGACCACGTCGTGCACGGCACCACGGTCGCGCTGAACGCGCTCCTGACCGGAGAGACGGCGCGCGTCGCGCTGGTGACGAACGAGGGCTTCCGCGACCTGATCGAGATCGGCCGCCAGGACCGGCCGGAGATCTACGCGCTGCACCCGGTGAAGCCCGAGCCGCTCGTTCCGCGCTCGCTGCGCTTCGAGCTCCCGCAACGCACCTGGCCGGCGCCGGCCGGCGAGCAGGAGCGCTTCGCCACCGTGCGACGTCCGACGCGGACGGAGCTCGAGCTCTTGCGCGAGCGCATCGGCCTGAGCGGCGCAGAGGCGATCGCGGTGTGCCTGCTGCACTCCTGGGCGAGGCCGGAGATCGAGCGGGAAGTCGAACGGGCGCTCGAGGGGCTCTCGATCCCGATCACCCTGTCGGCGGCCGTCCTGCCCGAGCACCGCGAGGTCGAGCGCTTCTCGACCGCGATCGTCAACGCGGCCCTCGTCCCGCTCCTGCGCGCGTACCTGGGCTCCCTGTCCCGCCGCGTGGGTCGCGCGCGGCTCTCGGTCCTGCAGGCGACCGGCGGCACCCTGGCCGCGGACCGCGCGCGGGACGAGCCGGTGCGCGTGATCCTCTCCGGTCCCGCCGGGGGCGTGGTCGGCGCGGCGCGCGCGGCGCGCGAGGCGGGATTCGAGGCGTTCTGCGGGCTCGACATGGGCGGCACGAGCACCGACGTCTCGTTCCACGACGCGCGCGAGGCCGAGCGGCCGCCGACGCGCGCGCTCGAGCCGGTCCACGTCGCCGGGCACGCGGTCGCCGTCCCGTCGCTCGACATCCACACCATCGGCTGCGGCGGCGGCTCGCTCGTCACGGTGGACGAGGGCGGCGTGCTGCACGTCGGGCCGGAGAGCGCCGGAGCCGACCCGGGGCCCGTGTGCTACGGCAAAGGCGCCGTCGTCCCGACCGTGACCGACGCTCACGTCCTGCTCGGCCACATCGCGGGCGGCCGCTTCCTGGGAGGCGAGCTGGCGCTCGACGTCGGCGCCGTGCGCGCGGCCTTCGAGCAGGTCGCCTCCCGGCTCGGAACGAGCCCGATCGACGCGGCGCTCGGCGTGCTCGACGTGGCGCGCGCCGCGATGCGTCGCGCGATCGGCGTGATGACGATGCAACGCGGCCAAGACCCGGAGCGCCTCCCGCTGATCGCCTTCGGCGGAGCCGGAGGTCTGCACGCGGCCGCCCTGGCGGAGAGCCTGCGCATGCGCGGAGCGCTCGTGCCGAACGCTCCGGGCGCGCTGTCGGCCATCGGCATGACCTGCGCCGACGCGCTGCACGACGCCGCGCGGGCCTCGGTCTCGCCGCTCGCCGCATGGTCGTGGTCGCACCGGGACACCGTCTGCCGCGAGCTCTCGCGCGAGGGCCGAGCGGCGCTGCGCGAGGCCGGCTTCGCGGCGCGCGCGATCGAGCACGAGCACGGCATGGACCTGCGCTACCGCGGACAGTCCTACGAGATCCACGTGCCGGAGGGCCCGCGCGGGTTCGATCCCAGCGCCGCGTTCCACCGGGCCCACGAGGCGCTCTACGGCTACGCGCTCCCGGACCGCGAGGTCGAGCTCGTGTGCCTGCGCTCGCGCTCGCGCGTGCGCGCGCCGATCGAGCGGCTCCGGCCGGCGCGCGCGAGGAGGCTCCCGCGGGCTGCGATCGCGGGCGAGCGCTCAGCGGTCTTCGACCGCCGGAGGCGCGCGGTAGTGATCGACCGCGAGCGCCTGGCCCCGGGACACGCGTTCGAGGGACCCGCGCTGGTCGAGGAGTACTCCGGCACGAGCCTCGTCCCGCCCGGTTGGAAGGCGCGCATCACGGCGGGCGGTCACCTGTGGATGCAGCGCGGGTAGCGAGGGGAGCACGGGCTACACTGCTCCTTCCCGAGGCCCTAGTGGTGTGCGGCAATAATTCGCAGGAATAGTGTCCCCGCACCCAAGCGGTTTGCGTACGTGCTTCCATGGGAACACGCATGGGACGTCCGAAGGCGAAGCTCGAGCT
>Ga0302046_10001344_pt1 | contig 23013 bp, 22 predicted proteins | sample RVTome_11_FD_200261 | JGI IMG/M metagenome (GOLD analysis project Ga0302046, IMG submission 200261) | Soil microbial communities from uranium-contaminated site in the Upper Colorado River Basin, Wyoming, United States - RVT147D111 (version 2) ... | reverse complement strand
CGCGTGCAGGAGGTGCGTCGCCGTGTGGTTGCGCACCGTGTCCCGCCGGACGGCGGCCGGAACCTCGGCCTCGACGCGCACGGGCGCCTCGGGCGCCTCGGGAAACTCGCCCGAGACCTCGCCCAGGAGCGCCGTCCTGCCGCCGACGCCCGCGAGCGTGCGCACCTCGAGCGTCCAGCCGTCGCCACGCACCTCCCCACAATCCGATACCTGGCCGCCGCTCTCCAGATAGAACGGGTTCTCGCGGAGCATCAGGCCGACCATGGACCCGTTGCGCTTGTAGGCCAGTACCTCCGTGCTCACCCGCAGCACGTCGTACCCGACGAAGCGCTGAGGCTCCTCCGAGAGCGCGATCCATCCCGCGTCTCGCTCGCGCGCGTCCAGGGCGACCCCTGAAGCCGCGCGGTCCGCCCGGGAGCGCGTGCGCTGCCGCTCGAGCGCCCGCTCGAAGCCCTCGAGGTCGACGTCGTATCCGCGCTCCTCGGCCATGAGCTGCGTGAGGTCCAGGGGGAAGCCGAACGTGTCGTACAGCTTGAACGCTTCCTCGCCCGGAATCGTGCCGCCCTTACCGGCGGCCAGCTCGCCGAAGCGGGACATGCCCTCCTCGATCGTCGCCAGGAACCGCTCCTCCTCGGCGCGGGTCGTCTCCAGGAGATGCTCGCGCCGGGCGACGAGCTCCGGGTACGCGTCGCCCATCTGGTCGACGACCGCGTCCACCACGCCCATGAGCGTCGCCTCCCGGCGCCCCAGGAGCCACGCGTGCCGGACCGCGCGCCGCAGGATGCGCCGCAGCACGTAGCCGCGCCCCTCGTTGGACGGAAACACGCCGTCCGCGAGCAGGAACGCCACCGCGCGGGCGTGGTCCGCGAGCACCCGGTAGCTCACGCTCTCGGGCGTGTCCGGGCCGTAGGCCCGTCCCACGAGCTCGGCGACGCGGTCGAGCAGCGGGCGGAACAGGTCGGTGTGGTAGTTGGAGTCCGCGTCCTGCAGGACCGCCGCGATCCGCTCGAGCCCCGCGCCCGTGTCGACGCACGGAGCCGGAAGCGGATGGAGCGTGCCGTGCGCGTCCCGGTCGAACTGCATGAACACGAGGTTCCACAGCTCGATGATCCGGCCGGACCCGTTCAGCTCGACGAACTCCTCGGTGCTCGCGACGGGTCTCGGGTCGTCGCGCAGGTCGTAGTGCAACTCCGAGCACGGGCCGCACGGTCCCGTGTCCGCCATCTGCCAGAAGTTGTCATCGTCGCCGAGCCTGTGGATGCGGTCCGGCGCAAGCCCGACCTCCTCCGCCCACAGGGCGGCGGCCTCGTCGTCCGTGTGGTGGACCGTGGCGTAGAAGCGCTCCGGCTCGAGGCCGTAGACCTCGGTCATGAGCTCCCACGCGTACCGGACGGCGTCCTTCTTGAAGTAGTCGCCGAACGAGAAGTTGCCCAGCATCTCGAAGAACGTGTGGTGCCGCGTGGTGCGACCGACCTCCTCGAGGTCGTTGTGCTTGCCGCCCGCGCGCACGCACTTCTGCGAGGTGGCGGCGCGCTTGTAGTCGACGTTCTCCTCGCCCAGGAAGACCCGCTTGAACTGCACCATACCCGCGTTGGTGAACAGAAGCGTGGGATCGTCCGCGGGCACCAGCGACGAGCTGGGCAGCACGCGGTGTCCCCGCTCCCTGAAGAACTCGAGGAAGCGGCTTCGGATCTCGGCGGTCTTCATGGGTCGATCGCTCGTGTCGCCGTCGGGTTTTCGGCCAGCGATAACAATAACCGGAGCGACCACGGGGATGGAGTGGCGGGACGGCTGCCGGACGGCCCTTGGCGCGGCCCCACCGTGCGGGCGCGAGGCCGACCCCGCCCCGCGCCGAGGGCGCCTCAGTCGGCCGCGGCCTCCGCGGTCTGCGCTTCGCCGTCCCCGGCATCGGAGGCCAACCCGCCCGGTAGTCCCAACGTCGTCCTGAGTCGCGTCTCGATCTCGGAGGCGATGTCAGGGTTCTCGAGGAGGAAGATCTTCGAGTTCTCCTTCCCCTGACCCAGGCGCAGGTCTCCGTACGAGAACCACGAGCCCGACTTCTCGATGATGCGGTGCTCGGCGCCGAGGTCGATCAGCAATCCGGTGTGGCTGATGCCCTCGTTGTAGTGGATGTCGAACTCCGCCTGCCGGAACGGAGGCGCGCACTTGTTCTTCACGACCTTCACGCGCGTCCGGTTGCCGATGACCTCCTGGCCGTCTTTGATGGCGCCTATGCGCCGGATGTCGAGGCGAATCGAAGCGTAGAACTTGAGCGCCCGCCCGCCCGAGGTCGTCTCGGGGGAGCCGAACATCACGCCCACCTTCTCCCGGATCTGGTTGGTGAAGACCACCGAGGTGTGCGACCGGCTCACCGCGCCTGTGAGCTTGCGTAGCGCCTGGCTCATGAGGCGCGCCTGCAGGCCGACGTGCGGGTCGCCCATTTCCCCCTCGATCTCGGCTCGGGGCACGAGCGCGGCCACCGAGTCGATCACGACGACGTCCACCGCGTTGCTGCGAATGAGCACCTCGGCGATCTCGAGCGCCTGCTCGCCCGTGTCGGGCTGCGACACCAGCAGATTGTCGACGTCCACGCCGAGCTTGCGCGCGTAGCCCACGTCGAGCGCGTGCTCGGCGTCGATGAAGGCGGCGATGCCGCCCCGGCGCTGCGCGCTCGCGATCACGTGCAGGCAGATGGTCGTCTTTCCGGACGACTCGGGGCCGTAGATCTCGCTGATGCGGCCACGAGGGATGCCGCCGATGCCGATGGCCGCGTCCAGGTTGATCGCGCCCGTGGGAATGGCCTCGATCGCGACCTGGGCTCCGTCCTCGCCCATGCGCATGATCGCGCCCTTGCCGTATGACCGCTCGATCTGGGTGATCGCGGTATCGAGCGCCTTGCGCTTCTGCTCTGCCACCTTCGGATCCGTCGTGTTCTCGTCCGTCAGCTGCGCGGTCGCCATCTCGCCTCCGTGAATGGGCTCCGGTCGTCGGAGCACGACATCGCAAGGTAAAGGACCCGAAGATAAAGCGAAAGTCCCCGCGCGCTCCCCTCCGGGTGCCACAACCTATCGGCCCGCGCGGGACGGCGGAATGCCTGCGCGGACCACCTCCACCGCCCCCGTCGCGCCCGTCCGGCACCGGCGGCCGGCAGGCCGGGCGCCCCATCCCCTGTGCAGCGCGCGCTTGAGCCCCTTGCGATAAACCGCCTCCGTCTTTCAGGTTGCATTCATACCCCCTAGGCCAACCTCCGGGACGAATGCAAAGAACCGACAACGTTCGCTCCCGCCTTCGATTCGACAGCCTCGAGCACGTCACCACCCCGGACGGCTCGGGTCGCGTATCGGTACGGCTCGAGTGGAGCGGCGAAATGTTCGAGGGGACCGTCTCCTGCCTGGAAACCCAGCAGGGCGTCCTGAAGGCCGCGTGCCAAGCCGCGCTCGCGGCCACGCTGGCGTCCACGCGGAACGCGGCCTCCAACAGCATCCACCTCGAGGTGGTGGGTGTGAAGGCCGTGCGGGCGTTCGACGGCTGGGTGGTCGTCACGCGGGTGAACGGCCGCGCGGGCGGCGACACCTACAGGCTGCTCGGCGCCGCGCCCTGCGAGGGCGAGGACGACCTTCCCGGCGCGGCGGTCAAGGCCGTGCTGAACGCGAGCAACCGGGTGATGGAGCACCGGGTGGCGAGGTAGGGGGCCCCTAGCGCCGATCAGGATGACGGCGGCTCGCCAAGGGCCTCCACGTCGGCGAGGTCCTTGAGCCTTCCCGAAGCACGCTTATTTCGAATGAGCGTGTCGCGGCCCCGAAAGGGACCAGGACGTCGCCCACCTCATGTTGGACGCGGTCGTCCCAGGCGCCAGCGAAATCCTGCACGCCGCTGATCTGCGTGAGCACGTCGATGCGGTTCGGCGGGAGCCCGATCTGCACGACCGTCTCCGGGCGTATGAAGTCCTCGGCAGTGACCCCCAGCTCCCCGAGGGGCGCACCGAAGGCAACCAAGCGCGCCACACCGAGAGGAGTGCGATGAGCGCGTCGGACCAGTCTTCGGTCATCGCGCCCGCGTGACGTGGACGGGTATACGCGATCGAGGGTAGGAAGGCATGGCTTTTTCGCCCAACGCCCACGCGCGTTCGGTCAGCTCCCGGAGGATGATGAGCCGCTCCTCGGCGGTCGTGCGCTCCCGGAGATCGTCGCGCGGCTCCTCCCCCAGACGATACACACGTACCTCGCGCCGCGTGGACTCCCTCGCCGCTGCGTCCTCTTCGATCATCGAACCTCCGAAGCCCTGGATCGTCCGCCGTACCTGCCGTGGATCGTCCGCCGTACCTGCCGTGCGAACCGGAAATCTAGTCCGAGTTGGTGCGTCTCGCCCGACACCCGTGTTGTCGAACGACGGATTGGGGGGGAGGCCAGCCTCCAAACCACGAGGGAGGAGATGGACGAGGTGATGGCATACGTGAAGAACGACCCCCAGCCCGCATTCTCCATTCCCTACACCGTGGACGGCGACGGGCGCGACTTGGACTCCACGCCGCCCCGGGAGCCGGGCAACGGCGCGGAACTCCCTCAGGCAGCGGTCGGGATCTCGTCACCGCTCCTACAACGCAAGGCTAGGGAGACCGACCTGATGTGCGCGAGAGGGAAGCAATCTGACTCCTGTTTGTGACCCCCTACCGCACCCCCCGCTCATACCTCTGCCACCACCCCGGCCGTACCGGAATGAAGATCATCACGAGCGGGCGCTCGGCGGTCACCACCGCGAAGACTGGCACACCCTCGTAGAGGCCCACCCGCAGGATCTGGCCGCAGTCGATCGGGAAGGGATCGTCCGACTTCCCGTAGTCCGCGCCCTCGAACACGACGACGCGGCCGCTCTCGAACCAGAACGCTCCGGCGGCGTACGAGCCCGCGAAGGCGACCACCGGCCGGAGCGTCGAGATCGGAACCCGATCGGGCCCTATGAGCGTGTCGCCGCGCTCGGTGATGCGCAGCTCGACGTTCTGGCCCGTCGACAGGCACATCGTCGCAGGCTCGCCCTCCGTGACCGGCGGAGCGGCGCCGTTCGTGGCGATCAGCACCGTGTCCGGCGGCGGCGGCGGGATCCAGATCGTGTCGGGCTCCGTGCGGACCATCATGCGCGGCCGGCACCGGAAGCCCGACTCGTTCGGACAGATGGAGATCGAGCCCAGGACGCCGAGCTTGGGCTTCCTGTACTCGGACACGTAGCCGCCCGGCGGGCGGGCGTGGTTGACCGCGAGATAGTGCGCGCCCAGGCGCAGGCCCCATACGTCGACCTGCGCGCCTACGTTCACGTCGAAGCCGTTGTACTCGGCCATCAGGCTGAGCAGCGACGCGTCCGTCAGGCCCACGTGCACGCCCGCCCCCGCGAACCAGCCGTTGGACCCCTCGCCGTAGTAGCCGAGCGCGCTCCCCTCCTGGAACATGCCGGTGCCGTACCCCAGCGTGAACGTCATGTCGTTCGCGGGCAGCCGCCCACCGTCGAAGCCGCGCAGGAACGCGGTCGCGACGCCGTACACGCTCAGGTTCGTGTCGATGTCACCCATGCTGGCATAGCGGGCCCGCAGGCGCGGGTCGGCGAAGCCGAGCCTGCCCGGCGCGTAATCGGCGCCGTCACCGAACCCGGGGCTCGTCAGGTATCGCGCCCCGACGGCGAGGCCGAGCCCCTGGTCGATGGGCCGCCACAGCCGCAGGCGGCCGAAGATGCCCCACACGTTGCCCCCGGACGACTCCTCGGCGAGCGACTGCAGCGACGTTCCGACCTCGAGCCGGTCGAAGAGCCCCACGGTGAGTGAGCCGTCCGAGAAGAACCGGTCGACGCCGGGACCGAGCCCCACCTCGCTGCCGTCCGCGTCGAGCTCCACTCTGCTGCCCAGGTTCATGAAGAAGCCCGAGTACGTGCCGCTGACCCTCATGTGCGGGAGCACGCTCGCCACCGGAACGTCCAGGAGGCCCGAGCCGTAGCGGAGCGTGCTCGGCATGGAGGGCGCCTGGGCCCGCAGCGGAGGCGCGAGCGCGAGGGCCGCGAGCCCGAGGGCGCTGAGCGCGAGCGGCGTGAGCGCGCATCGGGCGAGGAGGGCCGCGCCCGCCCGCGTGCGCGGCCGACACCCGTCCCAGCCACCGCCCGCCGCCGGCGGACGGCAGCGCCCCGCGAAGGAAGCGCAGTCGCCCGGCATCACGCCACCCCCCCGCTCCCCACTCAGCCGCCCAGCCGCTCCTCGACGTCGCGCAGCCTGCGCGCGATCGACGCGATCCACACGATCACGAGCACGATCGCGATCGCGTACGCGGCGAACACGTGCCAGTACGGCCGCATCCCCTGACCGGCCAGCGGGGTCGGGCTCTGGAGCCCGGGCATCTCCTGGGCGCCCCCGACGACGGCGGTGACGGCGAGCAGAACGGCGGACGAGGCGCACAGCAACAGGCGGTTGGTGGTCATGAGTCCTTGTCGGGTCAGGCGGCTGCCCTGCGGGCGCGCGCGTCGAGCTCCGAGCGCAGGCCCTCGAGCGCGTAGCGCAGGAGAAAGAGCCCCACGAACAGAACCGTGAACGAGCCGAGGCTGGTCATCAGCGTGGTGAACATGTCGCCGGGCAACGTGGGGCCCTCGGGCCGCACGACGACCGGCTGCGGGTGCAGGGAGCGGAACCAGATCACGCTCAGGTGGATGAACGGGATCTCGAGCGCGCCGACGATCGCCACGACCGCCGCGAACCGCTTTCCCTTGCCCGGATCCTCGGTCGACCCCCGCACCATGAAGTAGCCCAGGAAGATGAACCAGAGCAGGAGCGTGAGCGTGAGCCTCGGCTCCCACGTCCAGTACGTGCCCCACGCGATCTTCCCCCACAGCGGGCCCGTGGTGAGCATGATGGTCGCGAAGACCATGCCCCCCTCGGCCGCGGAGAGCGCCGCCCGGTCGAGCCGCTCGTCGCGCAGCCACAGGTACATGCCGCTCGTGAGCGCGCACAGGCCGAACGCCAGGAAGCTCGTCCAGGCCGCGGGCACGTGCACGTAGAAGATGCGTTGGACGATGCCCTGGGTCGCCTCGGTCGAGACCCAGAAGAACGACATCCAGTAGACCAGCATCAGGCCGAGCAGCCCGAGCACGGCCAGGGCCGCCCCGGCGCGCCGCATCCCCTTGACCTGCATCAATCCTCCACGACGAATCGAAAGAGCACCGACCCCGCGGCCACGGCCACGAGGGCGAACGCCCCCAGCATGCGCAGATGGCCCGCCACCTCGGCGACGGGGCGGTCCGCGAGCAGGCGGGCCGTCGCGCCCGCGCCGTACACGATCATCGGTACGAGAAGCGGAAAGACGAGGATGGGCAACAGCGTCTCACCCAGTCGCGTCCCCGACGAGACGGCGGCGAACAACGTGCCCAGCGCCACGAACCCCAGTGAGCCGAGCGCGAGCGCGAGCACGAGCGTCGCGGGGCTCGTCCCCAACTCGAGGTCGAAGAACAGCATGAAGACGCCGAGCACGAGGAGCGACACCACGTACAGCAGCGTGAAGTTCGCGAGCGTCTTGGCCAGGAAGACGGCGTCCTTCGGCGTCGGCGACATGAGCAGGCCCCGGAACGCGCCGTCCTCGCCCTCGAGGTGGAACGTCCGGCCCACGCCGAGCAGGCCGCCGAACACGATGGTCATCCAGATGAGCCCAGCGGCGACGTCCTGTGGGGCGACGAGCGCCCTGTCGATCGAGTAGTCGAAGAGCACCGCCGAGAGCACGGCGAACGCGCCCATCGCGAGCACGCGCTCCCGGGTGCGCAGCTCGATCAGGAGGTCCTTCCAGAGGATCGCGCGAACCTGCGTGAGATACGTGCTCACGACGGGACCTCCGGTCCCCCGGCGCCGCTTCCCTCCGCCCCCACCCTGCCCTCCACCACCTCGTGGTAGAACCGCTCGAAGCCGGCGCGGCTCAGGGCGGAGGCCTCGCCCGTCCAGCCGAAGCGGCCATCGACCTGGATCGCGACCCGCGTCGCGAGCTCGAGCCCCGATCCGAGGTCGTGCGTCACCATCACGACGGTCCGGCGGCCGTCCCGCAGCTCGGTGAGCACGTCGCGGAGCACGGCCGAGGCCGACGGGTCGAGCCCGGTGTAGGGCTCGTCCAGCAGGACGAGGTCCGGATCGTGGAGGAGCGCGCGGGCGAGCGCCAGCCGCTGGCGCATACCATGCGATAGCTCACGGACCCGGGTGCGCGCGCGGGCCGCGAGCCCCACGCGCTCCAGCCGGGCGGGGATGCGCTCGTCGAGGTCGCGGAGCCCGAACAGGCGGCCGTAGAAGCGGAGGTTCTCCTCGGCCGTGAGCTGCAGGTAGAGGAAGCCCTGGTGCGAGAGCGCTCCGATCCGGTGCCGCCAACCGTCGTCGCCCGCATCCAAGAGCGTGCCGCGCACGCGCACCGACCCACGCGTGGGCCGGAGCGCTCCGCCGAGCATCGCCAGCAGCGAGGACTTCCCCGCCCCATTCGGTCCGAACACGGCGAGGAACTCGCCCTCCCCCAGCACGACGTCGATGCCGTCGACCGCCAGCACGGGACCGTACTCGCGCACCAGCCCGCGGGCCTCGAGCACGGGCCCCGCGTCACGCTGGGCGGCGCGCGCGGCCGGCCCAGCGGGCCCGGCCTCCACGATCTGCCCGCTCAGCCCGCGACCCGGTTGACGAGCCGCGCGCCGCACGACGAGCAGAAACGGGCGCCCGCCTCGTTGGCGAATCCGCAGGGCCGGCACACGTGTCCGCTCCGCAGCCGTGCCCGGATGTCGGCGATCTCCGCCTCGAGCGGGTCGTCTCCGCCGCCTCCGGGGGCCGCCCGGGCGGCCTCATCCGCTTCGAGCGCCGCCAGCGCCTCGGCCGTCAAGCGGCTCTTCAGGGAGCGGTAGTCCTCCTCGTCCAGCTTACCCGCCAGGAAGTCGTACTCGACGTCACGCAGCGCGAGTAGCGCGACCCGCTTGCGCGCCTCGCTTTCGCTCAGCTCACCCTCCTCGCGCTCGAGCGAGGCGTGCAGCCCCTTGACCACCGGATGCAGGATGAAGAGCACAACGGCCGCTGCGACGAGCGCTGCGCCGACGAAGAGCGACATGGGCTCTCGGCGGGGTTCAGTCGGCCGAAGCCGCCAGCGCCGGCTCCCGCACCGGCGCGGCCGGAACCGCGGCGGCCGCCGCGCGCTTTCTGTCGACGCTCGGCCAGAGCGCCACGACGGTTCCTCCCGCCAGGATGAGGCAGCCGAACCAGATCCAGCTCACCAGCGGCTTGACCAGCGTCTGGAGGTCGATGCCCTCCGAGGCCGCCTCGCCGCTCATGATGCCCTCCAGGTCGTCGACCCCCGCCAGGATCAGGTAGAGGTCCTCCAGCGGCGTCGGCGCGATGCCCACCTCCGTCATGATCTGGTCGTTCTGCACGTACTGGCGGTTCTCGGTGGTCAGGATGCCGCGGGCCTCGCCGTCCCGCTCCACCGAAACCGTGGCGATGGCCTGCCACATGAGGTTGCGCTGGCCCCGGCCGATGGAGAACGAGAGGCTCTCGTACGTGAGGCTGTACGTGTGCCCGAACGGGGACTCGACCTCGACCACGTCGCCCGGCATCATGTGGTGGCGCTCGTCCACGTTGTAGGCGGACCCGGCGAAGCCCATGAAGATGAGGACGATGCCGACGTGCACCGTGTAGCCTCCCCATCGCCGGCGGTTGCGCGACACCAGGTGGAAGAACGCGAGCGCGTACCGCTCCCCCTCGATCCGGGCCCTCGCGCGCGTGCCCTTCCAGAACTCCGTGAAGATGATCGTCAGCACGAACGCGCCGATGCCCCACGTGGTGAGCGCGAGCTCGTGCCGCGCGCCCAGGACCCACAGCACGGCGGCCACCGCCAGGCCCACCACCACGGGCGTCGCGAAGTTCCGCTGCAGGTTGCGACGCGTGGCCCGCCGCCAGGCGATCACGGGCCCGATTCCGGCGAGCGCGAGCAGCACCAGTCCGATCGGGAAGTTCACGCGCTCGAAGAACGGAGGTCCGACCGTCACCGACTCGCCCGTCACGCCCTCGGCGATGAGTGGGAACATCGTGCCCCACATCACGGTGAACGCGGCGCCCAGCAGCATCAGGTTGTTGAACAGGAACGCCGACTCACGCGAGAGGAACGACTCGATCTGGTTCTCGCTGCGGAGCTGCGGCAGCCGGTACAGGATCAGCACGATGCAGGCGCCCAGCACCGCGCTCATGAAGCCCAGGAAGATGTAGGCGATCTTCAGCTCCTGCGCGAACGAGTGCACCGACTCGATCAGACCGGAGCGCGTCAGGAACGTCGCGAAGATCGTGAGCAGGAACGTCAGGAGCACGAGCGACATGTTCCAGACCTTCAACATGCCGCGGTTCTCCTGGATCTGGATGGAGTGCAGGAACGCCGTCGCCGTGAGCCAGGGAAGCAGCGACGCGTTCTCCACCGGGTCCCAGAACCAGTAGCCGCCCCAGCCCAGCTCCTCGTAGGCCCATCGCATTCCGAGGACGATGCCGACCGACAGGAAGAGCCAGCTCGTCAGGATCCAGCGTCGGGTCAGCGCGATCCAGCGGGCATCCAACCTGCCGTTCAGGAGCGCGGCCACCGCGAACGCGAACGGGATCGTGAACGCGGTGAAGCCAAGGTAGAGCGTGGGCGGGTGGATGGTCATCCAGTAGTTCTGGAGCTGCGGGTTCAGCCCCTGGCCGTCGGCCGGGGTGAACGCGAGCCGCTCGAACGGGTTCACGTCCGCGAACAGCAGGACGACGATGAAGAAGGTGAGGATCGTCTGGAGCACGCCCGCGACGTAGGGCATGAACTCCCGGTTCTTCTTCCGGTTCAGGAAGACGCACAGGGACGCGAAGAAGCCGAGCAGCAGCGCCCAGAAGAGGAGCGACCCCCTCTGTCCCGCCCACAGGCCCGTGACCTTGTAGAAGATCTCGGCGTCCCTGTTCGAGTAGCTGGCCACGTACCAGTACTCGAAGCTGTCGTTCACGAACGCCGCCATGACTCCGAGCGACGCCAGGGTCAGCAGGAAGAAGACCGCGTAGACGCTGCGCTCGCTGCTGAGGACGAGATCGCCGCGCTGGGTGCGTCCTCCCGCGTAGCCCAGCACCATCCCCCAGATGGCGACGGGCAGCGAGATCCAGAGCGCGAACTCGCCGAGGACGGTCACCCGGCCAGGTCCTCCGGCGCCGCTTCGTACCTGCTCCCGCACTTCGTCAGGAGCGTGGTCGCCTCGAAGACGCCGTCCGGCCGCAGGCGCCCCTCGAGCACGACCTCGACGTCGTCGGTGAACGTGCCCGGCAGCGCGTCCCGGTATTCGACGGGAAAGGTGACCGACTCGTCGGCGAGGTCGCGGACCATGAACGTGTGCAGGAGCTCGCCCTCCACGCGCTGGTACGTGCCCCGAACGACCTGACCGCCCACCTTGACCCCCACCTCGTGGAACGTCGGGTCGGCCTCGATCTTGGCCATGAGCTCGATGGGCGTGAGGTAGTAGACCATCGTCTCGCTCACGCCCGTCCAGATGAGATAGGACACGACGGCGGCCACGCCGACGAGCCCGACCATGAACCGACCGTGCTTCTTCATATACAGTCTCCCCCGAGGGGTCCGCATCTCGGCCCTGAATCTAGTCAGGGCGGGGCCGCAGCGACCAGTCCGGTAAAGTGCCTACGGCAGCGGTTTGTCCGCATCAAACCTTCGACGCACCCCGCGCGCGCTCGTCTGGGCGGCCTGGATGTCCATACCGAGGCGTGGGGCGGGCGAGTGGAGGGTGGGGGGCTCAGCTACGATCGCTTGGAGAAGCACCTGGCGACCCTCGCGTGAGGCGCCACGCACGGGCGGCCTCGAGCGCCCAGGCCGCGGCGCGCCGGGGGTCGGGCATGTCCGGGAGCCCGAGCCCCGCCGTGGCCGCCGCGGCCGCCAGCGTCGCCACCGGCACGCCCGCCTTACGCGCGAGCGCGACCTCGGAGAGCGTGCCCCACGCCCCGCCGACGGCCACGACCGCCTCTGCGGCCCGGACCACGAGCGCGTTGCGCGCCTCTCCCATGCCGGTCGCGATCGGGAGGGCGATCCACCGGTTGGCCGCGGCCGGATCGGCGCCCGGAAGGATTCCGAGGGTGAGTCCGCCCGCCTCGCTCGCGCCCCGGGCGGCGGCCTCCATCACGCCGCCGAGGCCCCCGCACACGACCACGGCTCCCGCGCCGGCGAGCGCGGCGCCCAGCTCGTAGGCCAGCTCGCGCTCCCGGTCGGTGGCCCGCCCCGCGCCGACGACCGCCACCCGCACGGGCGGCGGCTCCGGCCCGGCAGCCGACGTCACCCGGCGTCGGCTCGGCCGTCTCGGGCCCAGGAGATCGCCGCGCGCACCGCACGGTCCCACTCCGCCCGCAACCGGTCCCGCTGCCCGTCATCCATGTGGGGCTCGAAGCGCGAAGGCTCACCTCGAGCGGCCAGGAACTCCTGACCGCTGCCCCAGACGCCCGTCGCGATGCCCGCCAGGCCCGCGGCGCCGAGCGCCGTCGTCTCTACGACGGCCGGGCGCCGTACCGGTACGTTCAGGAGGTCGGCCTGGAAGCCCATCAGCCAGTCGTTCAGCGCGGCGCCGCCGTCCACGCGCAGCTCCCGGGTCGCGAGCCCCGAGTCCGCCTCCATCGACGTGAGGACCTCGGCCGTGGCGAACGCCATCGACTCGAGCGCGGCGCGCACGAGGTGCTCCTTGGTCGAGCCCCGCGTGAGCCCCACGATCGTGCCGCGCGCGCTCGGCTCCCAGTGCGGCGCGCCCAGGCCCACGAAGGCGGGCACGAAGTAGACGCCGCCGTTGTCGTCGAGCCCGCGCGCCATCGCCTCGGAAACGTGCGCGGCGTCGATCACGCCGAGGCCGTCGCGCAGCCACTGCAGCGCCGCCCCGGCAATGAAGATGGAGCCCTCGAGCGCATATCCGGCGCCGCCCCGCGCGTCGCACGCGACCGTGGTGAGGAGTCCATGCCGCGAGGGTACGATCTCGCTTCCGGTGTGCAGGAGCAGGAACGCGCCCGTTCCGTACGTGTTCTTGGCCAGGCCGGCGCTCCAGCACCCCTGCCCGAAGAGCGCGGCCTGCTGGTCGCCCGCGACGCCGGCGAGCGGCAGCTCGGCCCCGAGGTGCTCCCCGCACGCGATGCCGAAGTCGCCCGAGCTCGCGCGCACCTCGGGAAGCAGCGCCCGTGGTACGCCCAGAAGGTCCAGCAGCCAGTCGTCCCAAGCGCGCTCGGCCAGGTTGTAGAACAGCGTCCGCGAGGCGTTGGTCGGGTCGGTCGCGTGCGTGCGGCCGTCGGTCAGGCGCGCCATCAACCACGTGTCGACGGTTCCGAACGCGAGGTCGCCGGACTCCGCGCGCTCGCGCAGCCCGGGCTGCTCGGCGAGCAGCCACGCGACCTTCGTTCCCGAGAAGTAGGGGTCGATGACGAGCCCGGTGCGCGCGCGGACCTGCTCCGCGTGCCCGGACCGGCCGAGCTCCTGACACAGCGCCGTGGTGCGCCTGTCCTGCCAGACGATGGCGCGGTGCACGGGCTCCAGCGTCCGCCTGTCCCACAACACGATGGTCTCGCGCTGGTTCGTGATGCCGATCCCGCGGACGTCGGCGTCCCGCGCCGCGGCCAGGGCCTCTCGGGCCATGCGGCGGGTGACGTCCCAGATCTCGAGCGCGTCGTGCTCGACCCACCCCGGCCGCGGGAAGTACTGCGTGAACTCGGAGTACGCGCGGGAGAGGATGCGGCCGTCCTGGGCAACGGCGAGGCACGTCGAGCCGGTCGTGCCCTGGTCGATGGCGAGGACAGCGGGTACGCTCATGGTCCGTCAGGCTCGGTGGATCGGCGCCGGCGCTCGCTCATCCGGCCGCGCTCAGGCTCCCGAACTCGTAGCGGAGCCCCGCGCGTTCGAGAAGCTCCATGAACGCGCTCACCGGGAACCCCACGACCGAATAGTAGTCGCCCTCCACGCCGCTGACCAACGCGGCCCCCAGGCCCTGGATACCATAGCCGCCGGCCTTGTCGAGCGGCTCGCCGGTCGCGGCATAGGCGCGCGCGATGTCCTCGCCGTATGCCCGGAAGCGCACGTGGGTGCGCGTCACGGTGCTGAGCGTCTCCCCCGTGCCCGGGGCACCGGCGAGCGCGAGCCCGCTCAGCACGGTATGAGCGCGACCCGCGAGCGAGATGAGCATGCGTGCCGCCCCGGCCTCGTCGCCCGGCTTTCCGAGCACCCGCGCGCCGTCGACGACGAGCGTGTCGCCTCCGACGACCAGCGCGTCCGGCTCCGTGCGCGCCACGGCCTCCGCTTTTTCGCGCGCCAGACGCTCCACGTGCGCCTCCGGCGTCTCGCCGGTCAGGTAGGTCTCGTCCACCCGTGCCGGCCTGATCACGGGATCGAGTCCGAGCTGACGCAGCACGTCCGCACGGCGTGGCGACTCCGACGCGAGCACGAGACGGAGGCTCACCGCTCGATCACGAGCGTGACCGGACCGTCGTTGACGAGCTCGACGTCCATGAGCGCGCCGAACTCACCCGTCTCGACACGTCCGCGCACGCGCGCCCGCAGCGTATCCACGAACCGCTCGTAGAGCGGGATGGCCCGCTCGGGCGCCGCGGCTCCGATGAAGCTGGGCCGGCGACCCTTGCGCACGTCGCCCAGCAGCGTGAACTGGCTCACGACGAGGACGTCGCCCTCCACCTCATCGAGCGAGCGGTTCATCTTACCCTCGTCGTCGGCGAAGATGCGCAGCCCGACGATCTTGTCGGCCATCCACTCGACCTGCTCGGGCCCGTCGCCCTCGGCGATGCCGAGCAGGACGAGGTGGCCGCGTCCGATGCGCCCCACGGTTCGACCCTCGATGCGCACCTCCGCGCGGGAGACGCGCTGGAGGACGACCCTCACTCGACCGTGACGGACTTGGCCAGGTTGCGTGGCTGGTCGACATCCGCGCCGCGGATGACGGCCATGTGATACGCGAGGAGCTGTAGCGGCACCGTGGTGAGCACCGGCAGCAGGCACGGCACGGTCTGGGGGACGCGGATCAGGTGGTCGACCTTCCCCTCGATCTCGACCCCTCCGTCGGAGACCACGGCGATGATCCTACCGTGGCGCGCCTTCACCTCCTCGATGTTCGACACGACCTTCTGGTAGACCGCGTCGCGGGGCGCGAGCACGACCACCGGCATGTCGTCGTCGATGAGCGCGATGGGGCCGTGCTTCATCTCCGCCGCGGGATAGCCCTCGGCGTGGATGTAGCTCACCTCCTTGAGCTTGAGCGCGCCCTCGAGCGCCACCGGGAATTGATACCCGCGTCCCAGGTAGAGGAAGTTGCGGGCGCTCTTGAACTCGCACGCCAGCGCGCGGATCTCGTCGTTGAGCGCGAGCACCTCCTCGACCTGGCCGGGAAGCGCCCGGAGCGCCTGCACCATCTCACGGCCCTGCAGGACCGACAGGTGTCGCCGGCGTCCCATGTACAGCGTGAAGAGCGCCAGGGCCACGATCTGGCTGGTGAACGACTTTGTCGACGCCACGCCGATCTCCGGCCCCGCGTGCAGGTAAACGCCGAAGTCGGTCTCACGGGCGATGCTGGACCCGACCGCGTTCACGATGCCCATGGTGGCCAGGCCACGCTGCTTCGCCTCGCGCAGCGCGGCCAGCGTATCCGCGGTCTCGCCCGACTGGCTGATGGCGAGCGCGAGCGTCCCCTCCTCGAGGACGGGGTTTCTGTAGCGGAACTCCGAGGCATACTCGACGCTCACCGGGAAGCGCGCGTAGTCCTCGATCATGTACTCGCCGACAAGGCCCGCATGCCAGCTGGTTCCGCAGGCGGTGATGACCATTCGCCGGATCTGCCCGAGCTGGAACTGGTGCTCCGAGATGCCGCCCAGCTTGGCGTCGCCTTCCTCCTCGAGCAGCCGGCCACGCATGACGTCGCGCAGGCTCGAGGGCTGCTCGAAGATCTCCTTGAGCATGAAGTGCTCGTAGCCGTCCTTCTCGATCGAGTCGAGATCCCACGTGACCTCGTGGACCGAGCGGCGTACCTCCTCCCCCTCCAGCTTGAAGGTGCGGTAGCCGTCCGCCTCCAGGACCGCGTAGTCGCCGTCGTCCAGGTATACCACGTCGCGCGTGTGCGCGATGACGGCGGCCGCGTCGGAGCCCGCGAGCATCTCGCCGTTGCGGCCCACGCCGATCAGCAGCGGGCTGCCGTTGCGGGCCACGACGATCTTGTTCGGGTCGCGCGAGGAGACGACCGCGATGCCGTACGCGCCCTCGACCTGCCGGAGCGCGGCGGCGACCGCCTCCTCGAGCGGCTCGCCGTCCACCCACAGGTAGTCGATGAGGTGGACGACCACCTCGGTGTCGGTCTCGGACGTGAAGGTGTAGCCCTCCTCCAGGAGCTGGGCCCGGATGACGTCGGCGTTCTCGATGATGCCGTTGTGCACGAGCGCGATGGAGCCGTCCCCGGAGGAGTGCGGGTGCGCGTTCGGCTCGTTCGGCGCGCCGTGTGTGGCCCAGCGCGTGTGCGCAATGCCGCAGGTGGCGGCGAGAGGCACCGCGTCGAGAGCCTCCTCGAGCGCGCGGATCTTGCCCGGCCGCTTGACCACGCACACTCCGTCGTCCGTGAGCAGCGCGACCCCGGCCGAGTCGTAGCCCCGATACTCCAGCCGCTTGAGCCCCTGGAGCAGGATCGGCGTCACCTGCTTCGAGCCCACGTATCCGATGATACCGCACATCGGCGCTTACTCCTCCATGTCTAGGCGACGCCCTCGAGGACCTGGGCGGCGCGCGTGACGAGCGCACGCGCCTGCCGGTCGTCCGGCGCCTCGGCGATCAGGCGGACCACGGGCTCGGTGCCCGACGGCCGTACGTGGAGCCATGCCTTGCGCGCCGGCCAGGCCAGGCGCAGGCCATCGGACGCATCCTTCACCTCGGCCCCGAGGTCGGCCTCCAGCGCCCGGTATCCGGCCCCGAGATGCTCACGCGGGAAGGCGACCTTTTCCTTGACGATCTCGTAGGAAGGCCAGCGCGCGACCGCCTCCGACGGCGTAACGCTTTCACGTGCAATGTGTTGCAGGATCAGTGCGGCGGCAAGAGGCGCGTCGCGCGTGAGGTGCAGCGCGGGCAGGATCACCCCGCCGTTCCCCTCTCCGCCCACCACCGCCCCTTCGGCTTGCATGCGACGTGCCACGTTCACCTCGCCGACGGGCGCCCGATGCAGCTCGGCGCCGAACGCTCGCGCGACGTCCTCCACGACCTGACTCGTGGACAAGTTGGTCACCACCGGGCCCACCGTGCGGGCGAGCACGGTGGCCGCGGCCAGCGCGAGCGTGAGATCCTCCCCCAGGGCGGTGCCCGTCTCGTCGACGAGCGAGAGGCGGTCGGCGTCCGGATCCACCGCGAGCCCGATGTCGGCGCCGCTCTCACGGACGAGCGTGCCGAGGTCGCCCAGGTTCGCCGCCGTGGGCTCCGGGTCGCGCGGGAAGCGGCCGTCGGGCTCCATGCCGATCCCGGCGACCGTGCAGCCGAGGGCCTCGAGGAGCTCCCGCATGATCGGGCCCCCGACGCCGTGCACGCAGTCCACGGCCACCACCGGCGCGCGCTCACGGATCACCCCGACGTCGATGTTGGGCAAGGCCAGGATCCGGTCGAGGTGCCTGCCCCAGGCGTCGGGGTCCTCGGTCAGGGATCCCAGCGCGTCCCAGGCGGCCCGTGGGGGATCCTCGCACGCGAGGTACGCGCGAAAGCGCGACGAGCGCTCGGCGTCCAGGAAGATGCCCTCCTCGGACACGAGCTTGAGCGCGTTCCACTCGGCCGGGTTGTGACTCGCGGTGATGCCCACGCCTCCCACGGCACCCCGGTCTCGCACCGCCATCAGGAGCGTGGGCGTCGGTACGGCCCCCAGATCCACCACGTCGCAGCCGACGGACTGGAGTCCCGCCACGACCGCGCGCAGGAACATCGGCCCGGAGGTGCGCGAGTCGCGCCCCACGCACACGGTGCCGCTGCCCGAGCCCCCCGTCATGAAGGCGCCGAAGGCGGCCGCAAGGCCGGTGATCAACTCGGGTGTCAGGGGCGCGCCGACGCGGCCCCGGACACCCGAGACGCTCACCATCAGGTCGTCGGGGAGATGTACGGGCAAGAGCCTCTCGAACGGTGAGGATGGCGGGCCGTCCGGCTCGTGCGACCTGGCCCCGTGCAAGTTCGCCCGGCGGAGCCCACGAGGTCAACGCGAGCGTCGCGGGGGCGAGGCGTCGCCGTCCCCGCGTTGCGCGCGCGTGGTGGGGTCGTCGGTGGCGGCACGGCGGTCGCGCGGTTCAGTTTGGCGCCCGGGGTTGGCTCCGTCGGGCAACCCACGACCTTCACCAGGACGAACCGAATGGCCGACGACGCCACGCGCACGCCCACACCCGGCTTCGGCACGCTCGCCGTACACGCGGGGGTGAGCCCCGAGCCCGTCACGGGCGCGATCATGACGCCGATCTTCCAGACCTCGACGTACGTGCAGCCGGCGGTCGCGGCGCCGCGGGGCGGACACTACGACTACGGCCGCACGGCCAATCCGACGCGGGAAGCGCTCGAGGCGAGCATCGCGGCGCTGGAGGCCGGCACCCGCGGCGTCGCGTTCGCCTCGGGGCTCGCCGCGATCGAGGCGATCGTGAAGCGGCTCTCAGCCGGCGACCACGTCGTCAGCGAGGAGAACACCTACGGCGGCACCGCGCGGATGTTCAACCACATCCTCGGCCGCCTGGGCATCGGGTTCACCTTCGTCGACACGCGCGAGCCGGACGCGGTCGCTCGGGCGCTGCGGCCGGAGACCAAGCTGGTGCACGTGGAGACCCCGACGAACCCGATGATGCGGCTGTGCGACATACGCGCGATCGCCGACATCGCGCACGGAGGTGGCGCCCTGCTCTCGGTCGACAACACGTTCGCGTCTCCGTACAACCAACGGCCGCTCGGGCTCGGGGCGGACTTCAGCGTGCATTCCTCCACGAAGTACGTGAACGGGCACTCGGACGTCATCGGCGGGCTCGTGGCCGTCGTCGACCCGGGGCTCGCCGAGGAGCTGCTCTTCATCCAGAAGTCGTCGGGCGCGGTGCCGGGGCCCATGGACTGCTTCCTGACGCTGCGCGGCATCAAGACACTCCACGTACGCATGCGCCAGCACAACGCGAACGGCCTCGCGGTAGCGCGCTTCCTCGAGTCGCACCCGAAGATCGACCGGGTGCTTTACCCGGGTCTCGAGTCGCACGAGCAGCACGAGCTAGCCACGCGGCAGATGAGCGGCTTCACAGGCATGGTCGCGGTCGACGTCGGCACGCTCGAGCGCGCCCGCTCGCTCACCGAACGGTTGCGCGTATTCTCCCTGGCCGAGAGCCTCGGCGGGGTGGAGTCGCTCATCAGCGTGCCCGCGCTCATGACGCACGCGTCGATGCCCGAAGAGAGGCGGCTCGCCATGGGCGTGACGCCCGGCCTCGTCCGCCTCTCGGTGGGCATCGAAGACGAGGCCGACCTGATCGAGGACCTGGAGAGCGTACTGGGGTAGAGGGAGCGGAGATCGCGGACGCACACATGGCCGGCCGGAGGGGCGGGTTCGGCTGAAACCGTGGCTGCGGCGACCGCGTAAGGGGCAGCGAGCTTCGGCTCCCCGCGTGGCGGCGGGACCGACAAACCGAAGAGGGAACGAGCCATGGCGGACGATCAGGACCGAACCCAGCGACAGGACGGAGAAGCCACGCGCGCCCGACGCGTCCTGACGGACATCGCGCCGCACGCGTGGGAGCACCCCGCCGACAAGGCCGCCCTCCAGGCGCTCCGGCGCATCCCCGTCTTCGACGAGGTGCTGAAGAAGATCTTCGGGTTCTTCGGGGAGAAGCCCATCCGGCTCGCGTTCCAGGCCAACGCTGTGCGCGTCAGCAAGAACCAGTTCGGCCAGGTCTACAGCCTCTACCAGGACGCGCTCAAGACCCTCGACGCGCCCGATGAGTATCCGCTCTTCATGTCCCAGACGCCCATCGTGAACGCGGGCGCCTACGGCATGGAGCAGCCCTTCATCATCCTGAACTCCGGCACCGTGCGGCTGCTGGAGGACGAGGAGCTCACCTACGTCATCGGTCACGAGATCGGCCACATCATGAGCGATCACGTGCTCTACAGGACCATGACCGTGATCCTGATCAACCTCGCCAACATGGGCTTCCCCATCGTGGGGCTCGCCGCGAGGGCGCTTCTGGTGGCGCTGCTCGAGTGGTCGCGGAAGGCCGAGCTGTCGTGCGACCGCGCGGGCCTCCTCACCATCCAGGACCCCGAGATGGTGATGCGGACCATGCTCAAGATGGCCGGTGGGGGCAACGCGGACGAGACGTCGCTCCAGGAGTTCATCGTCCAGGCCGAGGAGTACCGGCAGGGTGGCGACGTCGCCGACCAGGTGTTCAAGGTGCTCAACCTCATGTTCCAGACCCATCCGTTCTACGTGCTGCGCGTGAGCGAGCTGCGAGCGTGGATCGAGGAGGGCTCCTACGACCGGATCATCCGCGGTGAGTACCCTCGCCGCGGCGAGCCCGACGCCGCGTACCAGGACGATCTGCGGGAGGCCGCGCGCGCGTATGCCGACGGCGCGAGGGAGTTCTTCGACACCATGGCCGGCGCGGCCAAGCGCATGGGCTCCGAGTTCATGAGCGGCTTCAAGCGATAGCATCCGAGGTCCGGACCGGGGGGGCGGCGACGACCCTGCCGGCGCGGACTACGATCTCCCTCTCGGCGCTGGCGGCGATGGCCTGTCGGCGCGGGCGACGGGCGTCGAGCAGGTGATGGCGTAGGGGCGGTCGGGCACGGGCCCGGTCGCCCCTTTCCTTTCGGCTCCGGCCTCGTACACTCTCCTGCCATGCGCATACTGATCGTCGGCAACGGCGGCCGCGAGCACGCCCTTCTCTGGAAGCTCGCCCGCGACGCGCCCGCCACGGACCTCTACGCGACGCGCCCCAACGGCGGCATGGCGCCGATGTGCACCGGGGTCGAGATCGATCCGGGAGACGTCGAGGCGCTCTCGGGCTGGGCGGCCGCGCACCGGATCGACCTCACCGTGGTGGGGCCGGAGGCCCCCCTCGCGGCGGGCATCGTGGACCGCTTCGAGGGCAAGGGGCTGCCGGTCTTCGGGCCGACCAAGGCCGCGGCGCGCATCGAGGCGAGCAAGGCCTACGCGAAAGACCTGATGCGGTCGGCCGGCGTGCCGACGGCCGAGCACCGCACGTTCACCGACCGCGAGGGCGCCGAGGCGTACGTGCGCGAGCGCGGCGCGCCCATCGTGGTGAAGGCATCCGGGCTCGCGGCGGGCAAGGGCGCGGTCGTGTGCGTCAGCGAGGAGGAGGCGTGCGCCGCCGTGCGTTCCATGCTGTCCGATCTCGACTTCGGCGAGGCCGGCCGCGAGGTCGTGATCGAGGAGTTCATGGAGGGCGAGGAGCTGTCGATCTTCGCCGTGACGGACGGCGAGCGGTGCGTGCTGCTCGTCCCCTCTCAGGACCACAAGCAGGTCGGTGAGGGCGACACGGGCCCCAACACCGGTGGCATGGGCGCCTACGCGCCGGTCTCGATCACGACGGACGCGCTGGTCGAGGAGGCGCGCACGCGCGTGCTCGAGCCGACGCTCGCCGCGCTCGCGTCCGACGGCGCTCCTTTCCGCGGCCTCCTGTACGCTGGCCTGATGCTGACGTCCCATGGTCTCTCCGTCGTGGAGTTCAACTGCCGTTTCGGCGATCCCGAGGCCCAGGTCGTGCTGCCCCTGATGGACTCGTCGCTGCTCGAGCTCCTGGGCACCGTCGCCGAGGGTGGCTCCCTCCGCGGGCGCTCGGCGCGCGTGCGCCCCGGTGCGGCCGTCACGACGGTGGTCGCCTCCGCAGGTTATCCGGACAGATACCGGGCGGACGTGCCGATCCGCGTTCCCGAGGGGCTGGAACGCGACGGCCTGATCGTGTTCCACGCGGGCACGCGGGAGGCGGGGGGCGGGCTCGTGACGTCGGGCGGGCGCGTGGTGGCGGTAACGGCGATCGCGGACGAGTTCGCGGACGCCGCCGAGGCCAGCCGCGAGGGCGCGGCGCGCATCGACTTCGAGGGCGCCTTCTTTCGGAGCGACATCGGCTGGCGGGAGAGCGCCCGGCTCGGGGCCGGACGGACGTGAGGGCCACCCCCCGCCGGGCGCGCGGCCCGAGTGGTCGGGCCGCGCCGGCCCGCCGGATCCCCGTACGCGAGGCGCGCGCCGCTTCGGTGAGCGAGCGGTAGCGACGTTGCCCGAGCTTCCCGAGGCGGAAACCATCGTGCGCGGCCTCCGGCCCGCGGTCGTCGGCCGGCGGATCCGACGGATCGAGGTCCTCCACGAAGACATCCTGCGCGAGCGGAAGTCCGCTTTTGCGGACAAGGTACGGGGCGCGCTCATCGTCGGCGTGGAGCGCCGAGCCAAGAACGTTCTGCTGCGCCTCGAGGGCGCTCGCGTGGTCGCAGTGAGCCTCGGCATGACGGGCCGGCTCTTGCCGTTGCCCTCCGTCGCGGCGGTCGCGGACCGGCCGGGCCATCCCGCCGTCCGGTTCCGCTTCGAGTCGGGCGGCTCGCTGGTCTTCGACGACACGAGGCGATTCGGCAAGGTCGAGTGCCTGTCCGACGGCGAGTGGGCGGAGCGCTCCGATCGGATGGGTCCCGAGCCGCTCGCGCGCGCGTACACGGCGGCGTGCCTGCACGCGGGCCTGGTGCGATCGCGGGCGCCGGTCCGGTCATGGTTGCTCGACCAGCGTCGTATTGCCGGTGTCGGGAACATCTACGCCAACGAGGCGCTCTATCTGGCGGGGGTCCACCCACGGCGGCCCGCGCGCGGTCTGACCGCCGACGAGGCGGCCTGGCTGCACCGCTCGATCCAGCGCGTGCTCCGCGACGCGATCCGGGCAGGAGGCACGACCATCCGTGACTATCGCACGGCCGAAGGTGGAAGGGGCGAGTATGGACGGCGCTTGCTCGTTTACGG
>Ga0302046_10001343_pt1 | contig 23058 bp, 24 predicted proteins | sample RVTome_11_FD_200261 | JGI IMG/M metagenome (GOLD analysis project Ga0302046, IMG submission 200261) | Soil microbial communities from uranium-contaminated site in the Upper Colorado River Basin, Wyoming, United States - RVT147D111 (version 2) ... | reverse complement strand
AAGACGATCGCCGGCTCGCCCGCGGTCGCGACCGGGTGCGGGATGTAGTGCGGCGAGGCGTAGCCGAGCGCGGCGGCGAGCGCGCGGCGGTACGCGACCTGATCGCGACCGGCGGCCTCGAGCGTCGCCCAGAGGTGCGCCGGGAGCGTGCGGCCCGCGGCTCGTGCCTGCTCGGCGAGCGCCAGGCACGCCTCGGCGCGATAGCCCTCACGGACGGAGATGGTGATGAGCTCCGGGAGCGCCAGCGTGAGCGCGAGCGCCTCAGGCGCGCCCTCCTCGGGATCGCCGTCCGCGAGCGGCTCGGCGCGGATCGGCTCGGCCGCCCGCAACGCCTCCAGGACCATCGCGAAGCGGTCGCCGTACATCGAGAACTTGCCGTACCCGCGGCGGCAGCCGCGCAGGCGCACGCGCGCGACGGCGCTCGCCGGCAGCGTCCCGCTCCGCGCCATGCCGAGCCCGCTCATGAGCGAGCCGTAGACGATCACGGTGATGGGCGGGTGGGGCGTTGCGGGAGGCACGAGAGGCGGTGTGTAGCGTCAGACGCCGAACCCGTCAATTTTCGCGCATTCTCCTTGATTCGTCCGTGGTGCAGGCTAGGCGGGCGGCCACCGGCGCGCGCCGTACGCGCAGCACTTCGACGGCGGAGATCGCTCTCGGCAGGCCGGGTCCATCTGAGGATCATCGAGCCTTCGCGCGGTAGCGGCGGCGAAGCTCTTCGAAGAGATCGTCATGGGCGACGAACTCGCCGCGATCCGCGGCGGCGCGGCCTTCCTCGACGCGTTCGCGCTTCCAGACGTGGTAGTCGAGGAACTGGTCGATGGCTTGGCCGACGAGATAGCTGCGGGGGCGATCCATGCTGGCCGCGAGGCTGTCGAGCTGCTTGCGCTTGTTGGGATCGAGGCGGACCGAGAAGGTGTCCTTCTCCGGCATGGTGTTCTCCTGAGTTCCTATCGGTTCAAGTGTGTTCAGGAAGCGGGCCCCAGGGGGGAATGTCAAGCGCCAGGCGGGAGAAGTGGGGTAGTGGGGCCGAGGCCGTGAGCCCTCTCGGCCCGGCGGCTGCGGTCAGACGGCTCTCCGTGTCCGGAGGCTTCCCGAGGTCGCCCGGGCGCGCCGGCGGGTGGATCGTGGCGCTCAGTCGAGGGCGCAGACGTCCCAGTCGTCGCCCGGCACGCCGGTGCCGGTCACGTGGCTGGTGCCGCAGCTCGCGTCGCGCTTGAGGCGTGGTGGTCTGCAGCTCAAGAGGTCGCCGCAGACGATCGACCCGCTGCAGGCGGCGAGGATGCCGTTGCCGCCTACCGCCGTGGCCTTGAGCGTCATGGTGCGCGAGCCTGCGCAGTCCTCCTCCCCGAGGACGACGCCGGCGATCCAGTCATCTCGCGGACCTTGACGGTTCCCGTTCCTTGAATGCCGGTCGCGACGCTGACCCAATTGGAGCCGTTTCGGCTGGAGCCGTTTCGGCGCGCCGAACCGTCAATTTTCTCGCCTTTTGCCTTGATTCGTCCGCTGCGATTGCCGAGAATCTATTTTTCGTCGTCAACGGCCGTCCAGGCCCGGATGCCCAATCCTTGACCCCTCGGAGGATGAGCACATGAGACCCTTCGCGACCCGTCTTCCCCTCGCCGCCCTGCTGCTTCTCGCTCCCGTGGCCATCGCGCATGCCGACTTCGACCCCGCGCCCGAGGCGAAGGAGGTCGTGAAGTGCACGCGGACGATCAACAAGGAGACCGGGAAGTATCTGAAGCAGGCGCAGAAGCTCGTCGACAAGTGCAAGAGCAAGGTCGCGCAGAAGGGCGAGGGCCCGAACGGCGAGACCACGCTCGCCGAGTGCATGGTGGCGTCGCAGCTCGCGCTGGGCCCCGACGGCAAGCTCTCGAAGCAACGCGCGAAGCTCTTCGACAAGATCGCCAAGCAGTGCGGCGGCAAGGGCAAGGTCTGCGGCGACACCGAGCCCAAGGGCCCGGCCGACGCCGACATGCCGCTCGACGCCATCCACTGGGACATCCCGAACTGCATGAACTTCGAGAACAGCGCGGCGGCCGACTGCAACGTGCCGATCGCCGACTGCGGCGACATCGCCGCCTGCCTCGGGTGCATCACCGACACGCTCGTCGAGCAGGCGGTCGACGGGCTGATCTACGACGAGTTCGACCCGGCGTCGTTCGGCCCGGCGGGGAACGTCGCCGATCCGGGGAAGAGCCGCAACAAGTGCCAGCTCACGATCGCCAAGGCGACCGGCAAGTTCCTGCTCGCCAAGCAGAAGATCCTCTCCAAGTGCAACGACGGCAAGCTGAACGGCAAGGTCGACAAGTTCGACGCGACGCTGCCGTGCCCCGACGCCGACCTGTCCTCGCCGAACAAGTCGGTGGAGAAGATCGTCAAGGCGGAGTCGAAGAAGGTGAAGCTGATCTGCAAGCACTGCGGTGGCGGCGGCGTGGTGGGGGCGACGCCCCCCTTCACGTGCGAGCTGGCCGAGCCGAATCTTGACGGCGTGTTCGCGGGCGCGACCGGATTCATCCCCGACACCGTCGCGTCCTTCGCGTGCCCGGAGGTCTCGGTGCCGCCGAACGCCGTCCACCCAGCGGGTCTCGACTGCGGCGCGCTCGACGACGGCGGCGCGACGACGAGCATCGACACGCTGGCGGAGTACGTCGCGTGCGTCGACTGCGTCCTCGAGTACAAGGCCGACTGCGCGTCCGCGGCCGCGACCGGCGTGAACGACGCGGCGGGCTTCCCGTATCCGCTCGAGTGCAACCAGTGCTCCCTCGACACGGGGTGCGCGGGCCCGTGCCTCGGGGCCAATACCTGCGCGCTGCAGCTGAATGCGCCGGGCGGCGTCTTCCCCGATCCCAACGCGCCCGGTCTCGACCCGAACGATCCGTTTGCGCACGTCACCCAGACCTGCACGTGCATCGCGCCGAGCGCGCAGCCGTGCGGCGACACCAACCTTGAGGCCGACCCCAACGAGCCCGCCTGCAACGGCGTCTGTCCCGCCGGCGAGAGCTGCGCCTCCCTCGGGGTCTTCGAGTGTGCCTGTGTGCCGAATGGGACGCCGGTGAGCTGCGGGTCGTCGGACGCTCCGACCTGCGGCGGATCCTGTCCCGCCGGCCTGTTCTGCATCGAGACCCCGGTGGGTCTCTGCAACTGCCTGGACATACCGGGGTGCGGCGACGTGACGGCTCCGATGTGTGGGGACGGCTTCTGCCCCTTCAATCTCGTCACTGAAGTGCTCGAGGTCTGCGTCGAGGTCTCGCCCGGCGTGTGCGGCTGCGTCGAGTCTCCGTAGGTTCGGGCGGCGCCTTCCGCTCGGGCCGACGAACCGCCGAGCTACGAGTCGGGCTGCTCGTCCGCGCGCACGCGCCGGGCGATGCTGGCGATCGTGTCCATGTTCTCGACGGTGAGATCCGCGTCCGGGATGTAGACGTCGAACTCCGTCTCGATGAAGACACCGAGATGTGCGACGCAGAACGAGTCGATCAGGCCGCCGGTGATGAGCGGCTCGTCGTCGCCGAGCGGGTACGAGGGCTCGCCCATGAGCTCCTCGCGGACGTAGCGGCGGAGGGCGTCGCGGATCTGATCCTCGTCCATCTGGAAGGCCCGTCGTCCCGGTCGGGATACCCGAGCGCGGCGGCAAAGAAAACCGGGCACGCGGCGTGAGCGCCGCGATCCGACCGCCGTTCGAACGCTACGCGAGCCTCGTCGACCCGATCGTCGAGCGCCTCGCCCGCGCGCCCGGCGAGCGCGCCGTCGTGCTGCTCGCCGACGACGGCGGCGAGCGCGTCGTCTCCCTGGCCGAGCTCGACCGCGAGGCGCGCGCCGCCGCGGCGGTGCTCCGCGCCCTCGGGATCGCCGAGGGCGACGTCGTCGTGATCGTCATGGGGCACTCGCTCGGCCTGATCGCGTCGTTCCTGGGCGCGATCTACCTGGGCGCGGTGCCGACGATCTTTCCGTATCTCACGGAAAAGCTCGACCCGGCGATCTATGCCGAGCGCGTGCGGGCGCTCGTGGCCGGCGCCGCTGCACGGGCGGTCGTCACGGGACCGGAGTTTCGGGCACAGATGGTCGCACTGCTGCAGGATCTCGACTGCCGCGTCGTCGGCGATCTCGGGAGCGCCGATGAGCGTTTCGAGGCGCCGCGCGACCGGCCTGAGGACGGCTCGGGCGAGACCGGCGTCACGGCTGCGGCGACGGCTCGTGGCGAGCCTCGAGCGCCAGCGGCATTGTGGGGGGAGGCGCTCGATCGGATCGCCTATCTCCAGTTCACGAGCGGCACGAGCGGCATGCCGAAGGGCGTGCCGCAGACGCACGGCGCGTTGCTGCGCTACGTCGCCTCCGGGCTCGCCGTCGATCCCTTCACGACCGACGACGTGATCGTGAGCTGGCTGCCGCTCTACCACGACCTCGGCCTAGTGACCGGCCTGCTCATTCCCCTCGTCCTCGGGGTGCCGACGGTCCTGATGTCGCCGTTTCGCTGGGTGCGGAGCCCGGGCGTCCTCTTCCGCGCCATCCACGACTACCGCGGCACGATGTGCTGGGTGCCGAACTTCGCGCTGAACCAGTGTACGCGCGCGGTCCGCGACCGCGACCTCGAGGGCGTCGACCTCGGCCACTGGAAGAGCCTGATCTCGGGGGGCGAGCCGGTCCGCGCCGACAGCCAGGAGCAATTCCGCGCGCGCTTCCGGCCGTATGGCCTCCGGGACCACGTGCTGCAGTCGGGCTACGGCATGGCGGAGAACGTCTGCGCGGCGACGACGACCGACCGGAGCCGGCCGCCGCGCGTCGACTGGATCGACACCGCGGCGCTCGAGCGCGACGGGCGGGCTGTGCCGGTGGCATGCGACGCCCCGGGGGCGCAGTCGCTGGTGTCGTGCGGCGCGCCGTTTCCGGGGACCGAGGTGCGGGTCGTGGACGACGGCGGGCGGCCGCTCCCCGAGCGCACGGTCGGCGAGATCGTCCTCCGCGGCGCCTACCTCTTCTCCGGCTACTACCGTCGCAAAGACCTGACCGCCGCCGCCCTCCGCGACGGCTGGTTCCGGCCCGGCGACCTCGGCTACCTCGCCGACGGCGAGCTCTACGTCTGCGGGCGGAAGAGCGACCTCATCATCGTCGGCGGCCGCAACATCCAGCCGGACGACCTGGAGGCGCTCGCGGGCGGCGTCGCGGGGGTGCTGCCCGGCCGCGCCGTTGCCTTCGGCGTGCCGGACGCGCGCGAGGGCACCGAGCGCGTGGTCGTCGTCTGCGAGACCAGGCCCGAGCTCGACCCGGCGGCGCGCGAGGAGCTCGCGCGGACCCTCCGCCGCCGCGCCGCGCGGGAGCTCGACGTCGTCGTCGGGACCGTCCACCTGGTCGCGAAGGGCTGGGCGATCAAGACCTCGAACGGCAAGCTCGCGCGGCGGACGAACCGCGAGAAGTACCTGCGCGAGACGGCGGCGGCTCAGAACCCCCGATAGATGAACGGCACGGTGTCGTGCCGGTCGCTCATCACGACCCAGAGGACGACCGCCAGCGCCAGCAGCGCGGCGCGTGCGAGTGCCGGCCAGCGCAAGAAGGCGACCTCGTCGTCGTGCCGGTACTGGATCCAGTCGATCCAGAGCGACGCGGCGAGAAACGGCAGCAGGCGCGGATCGGGCCACGCCCCCGCGCTCCCGGCGAGGATCCCGGCCCAGTACGCGAGCGCCACGTCGATCTCCATCCGGAAGGCCGCGAACGCCCAGGTCCCGAGCGTGAAGACGACGCCGGCTGACGCGACCTGGCGCCAGCGCGGGTCGCGCCGCCGTACGGCGACCGGGCGGCCGAGCACGATCAGGCGCTCGCCGACGAGATACGCGCCGTGGAGCGCACCCCAGAGGAGCATGTGGAGGCCGATGCCGTGCCAGACCGCGCTCGCGAGCATGGCCAGCAGCGGCGGCAGCACCAGGTTGGCGACGTTCCGCATGCGCGGGTCGCGCCGCAGGAGGGCCCGGCTGAGTGGCAGGTAGACGTAGTCGCGCACCCAGTGCGAGAGGCTCACGTGCCAGCGGTTCCAGAACTCCGTGAAGCTCCGCGCGAAGAACGGCTGCGCGAAGTTTTGGGACAGCTCGATGCCGAAGAGGCTGCTCACGCCCCGCACGATGCTCGTGTAGCCGGCGAAGTCGTTGTAGAGGACGAACGCGTAGCCGACGAGCGACGCCGCGAGGACGAGCGCCCCGTGCTCGCCCGGCGCCGTGAAGACGCCGGCCGGCAGGGTCGCCAGGAGCGGATCGGCAATCACGATCTTGCGGCTGACGCCGATCGCGATCAGCGTCGCGGCGCGCCCGGCAACCGCGTCGTCGACGACGGCCGGCGCCGCGAGGCGCGGCAGGAACTCGCGCGCCCGCTCGATCGGCCCGGCGACGAGCTTCGGGAAGTAGCCGAGGTAGAGGGCGAGCCCCGCCAGGCTCGGCCGCCGCCGGAGCGTGCCGTTGAAGACGTCGATCAGGTACGAGACCGCCTGGAGCGCGTAGAAGGACAGCCCGACGACCACGAACGGCGCCACGAAGGGCTCGGTGCGGTAGAGCAGCCGGAAGGCGGCGAGCGTCGCGAGGTTGAGCGCGATGCCGGTCCAGAGCCAGGACGCCCGGCGCGTCCCGCCGCGCGCGATGCGCTCGCCGATCGCGAACGTGACGACCGTGACCCCGGCGAGCAGCGGCACGAAGCGCCACGCGAGCAGCGCGTGGAACGCGTACGAGGCGACGAGCAGCCAGAGCGGCCGGGCGCGCTTCGGCAGGACGTGGTGCACGACGAGCGCGGCCGCGACGAAGAGGGCGAATGCCGGCGAGACGATCGCCATCGCGCCTACTGTTTCGCGGTCGGCGGCGGACGCAGCTCGCCGCGACGCGTCGCTTGCGCGAGGGCCGTGCCGAGCCACTCGCTCAGGAGGGCCGCACCCTCCTTGTTCATGTGGAAGGGGTCGCGGAAGCCGGTATCGGGAATCAGCTCGCCCGGGAGCTCCCTCCAGGTACGCCAGAAGGGAGCGTCGCGGCGCGCGATCGTCTCCCCGATGCGCTCGATGAAGCGCCCGTACACGCCGGTCTCGACGAACCGCGACGAGAACGCCACCGGGCCGGGCATCTCGAGGACGAGCACCTCGACGCCGTCGCCGCGGACGGAGAACAGGCGGTCGAGGGCCTCGATATGACGCTCGCCGACGCGCCGGCCGACCAGGCGGTTCAGGAGCGGGCTCTGCAGGCCGCCGACGGGCTTGCCGCTCGCCGGGATCGCGTAGTACCCGTCCGGTCCGGTCGGAAACGGCCGCGCCATGAGCCGCCGCGCCTCGGGGTCGAGCCAGCTCCGGTACGCGAGATGGTAGCGATACGCGCGCGAGACGTCGGCGAGCCAGCCGCCGACGCTGAAGTCTCCCGCCCGGTAGCGGAGCCAGGGCAGGAGGGCGAGCCTCGGCCCCTTCGTGCTCCCGGCGAAGTCGAGCGCGGTCGCGCCGTACACGAGGAGCCACGGCCGCAGGTCCTCGGCGACGACGCGGCCGAGCGCCGCCGCGTCCGTGGCGCCGAGGCCGGGCACGGAGAGGTTGAAGCACCGGATCTCGTCGCCGCCGGCGGCGGCGAACGCGCGCGCGACGAGCTCCGGGTCGAGACCGGTCAGGGTGAGCGAGCTGCCCAGAAAGACGCAGTCGGGCGGTCCGTGGCGCTCCACCGAGCGCTCGAGGCGGAAGAGCTGGATCTCGAACGGGCGCGAGGCGCTCCCGAGGCTCGGCGCGAGCAGGCTGCGGGCGGCGGCATCCGTCCGGGCGGCGAGCTCGGCGGCGCCGCAGCAAACGGCGATCAGGAGGACCGCCAGCGCGGGCACCTTCGCGAGGGCCCACGTGGCGTGCCAGGAGCGCTCGCTCAACGCGCCGCGCCTTCTCGTGTCGTCGCTGGAGCGCCCCGCGGCATCGCGCGATTCTAGCGGGCGCGCCGTGGCGGCGAAAAGGCTCGCGCGGTGTGCCCGTGCGGCCGTGTCGGGTTGTCTGCTATCAACGAGCGGCGATGCTCTCCGACGCCGACAGGCTGGCCCACCTCGCGCGCATCGAGCGCGACGGCTACACGGTCGTCGGGGACGCGATCGAGCCGGCGCTCGTCGAGGCTCTGCTGGCGGACGTCGCCCGCGTCGAGCGCGAGCTCGACGTTCGGCCGTCGCCGAACGCCTTCGAGGGCACCCACACGCTCCACACGTACAATCTCCTCGCGCACGGCCCGCTCTGGCAGCGGGTTCCCGTCCACGAGCACGTCCTGCCGCTCGCCGAGGGAGTCCTCGACCCGGGATGCCTTGTCTCGTCGCTGAACTCGATCGGCGTGCTTCCGGCCGAGCGCGCCCAGGCGCTCCACTGCGACGACGTGCTGATTCCGATTCCGAAGCCGCACCCGCCCGTGATCTGCAACTCGATCTGGGCGCTCACCGACTTCACCGAGGAGAACGGGGCCACGCGCGTCGTCCCGGGCTCGCATCGCGCCGATCGCTCCCCCGAGCGCATCACCGACGCGGCGTCGTACCCGCCGGCTGCTCAGACGGACCCGGGACGCCCGCCCCGTGCCGATGCGCCGCGGCAGCGTCCTCGTCTACGACGGCGCCTTGTGGCACGCCGCGGGCGCGAACCGGACGCGCGCGCCGCGCGTCGCCGTCGCCATGAACTACTGCGCCGGCTGGATCCGCCAGCAGGAGAACCAGCAGCTCGGCATCCCGCGCGAGCTCGTCGCCACGTTCCCGCGTCGCCTCCAGGAGCTCGTCGGCTACGGCGTCTACGACGGCCTGATCGGCCACATCGAGAAGGAGAGCCCGCTCCGCGTGCTCGGAGGGCGGCGCGACGTGCGCCTGCTGTGGGACAAGTGACCGCCGTCAGGGGCGGGCCGCCGCGCGAGGGGCGCCGCCTTGCCGGCAGGCCGCGAGCAGGAGGCGCATCGGCAGCAGCTCGCGCGTGACCGGGTTCACCATGAGGCCGAGGCTCTCGAGCGTGAGGGCGCCGAGAAGCGGCGTCACCCCCGCGGGCCCGAACACGACCTGCGACGTCCGTGCGCGGCCGGCGAGCTCGAACGACGCCTCGCCGACGTCGTAGGCGCGGTGGGTGCCGTCGGCGAGCGTGAAGTCGTGCCGCTCGAGGTGGGCGACGTGGAGGTTCTCGAGAACGTCCGCGGGCACGACGCTGAAGAGGGCGCCGGTGTCGATGAGGAACTCGAGCTCGACGCTCGGCCCGCCGGAGGCCCGCGGATTCGCAACGCGGGCCTTGGCGAACGTCACTCCCACGGATCCGATGCTACGATCGTCGCGCGCCGGCATCGCGGGTAATCGTAGCCGTTCCGGTGCGCCGGCGCGACGGCGTGGCGCCGCGAAGGCGGCCAGCCCGGAAGGGCTCAGCCCGTTGCCGGCTCGCGGCGGCGGAGGCCGTGTCGCCGCATGCGCCAGACCAGGAGGTCGAGGCGGTCCTGGCCGAAGAAGGGCTCGCCCGCGAAGACCATCGTCGGCACGCCCCAGTGGCCGGCCGCCTGGAGGGCGCGCTGGTTCTCCGCGATCGCGGCGTCGTAGCGCGCCGGGTCGGTGGCGATCTCGCGCTCGAGGGTGGCGAGGTCGAGGCCGGCGCGGGTGGTGGCGTCGGCGAGGTGCGCGCCCTCGTGCCAGCCGTCGACCTTGCCGCTCCAGATGATGTGCGAGACCTCGTCGATGAACGGCAGGCCGCGCCCGTGGAGGGTCGCGGCGATGCCGAGACGGGTGAGCCGGTAGATGTAGGGCTGCTCGGCGGCGACGGCGCGGGTGGCGTAGTCCTGCACGATCGGATCGGGACGCGGCCAGCCGTAGTCGATGCCCTCGCGCTCGGCGATGCGCGCCGTGTCGCGGAGGAGATACGGAGGCCAGAGCGGATTCGCGCGCTCGAAGAAGTCGGGCACGCGGACGGCGAGCGGCAGCACGGGCCGCACCGCCACCTCGACCTCGTACGCGGCGGCGAGCCGCACGATGCGCGGCGTCGCGAGGTAGGAGTACGGGCTGCGGAAGGACCAGAAGAGGTCGAACGCGAGTGCCATGGCGGGTCTCTCCATCCCGGATCGTGCCGCGGCTAGGTCGCCGGGCCGCGGCGGCGGATGGCCTCGTTGGCGAGCTCGTCGCAGCGCTCGTTCTCGGGGTGGCCGGCGTGGCCGCGTACCCAGTGCCAGCGGACGTGGTGGGAGGTGGCGAGCGCGTCGAGGCGCTCCCAGAGGTCGGCGTTCTTGACCGGCTTCTTGTCCGACGTCCGCCAGCCGTTGCGCTTCCACTTGGCGAGCCACTCCTGCATGCCGAGCCGCAGGTACTGCGAGTCGGTGTAGAGGTCGGCCTCGGTACGCTCGGTGAGGGACTCGAGGGCCTCGATCGCCGCCTGCATCTCCATTCGGTTGTTGGTGGTCGCGGGCTCGAAGCCGGAGAGCTCGCGGCGGCGTTCGCCGCACACCAGGATCGCCGCCCAGCCGCCCGGGCCGGGGTTGCCGGCGCAGGCGCCGTCGGTGAAGATCGTGACCCGCTTCACGGACATTCAGTCTCCCTCGCGCGCCCCCTCACTCGCAGACGTCCGGCCAGGTCTCGACGAGCGCCGGGTCGGCGTCGATGCGGGCGAGGCAGCGGGTCGCTTCGGCGAGCGCGGCGGCATTCTCGTAGCGTTGAAGGGCGCAGGACGGCAAGCCGGCGCCCACGGTGGCGCGGAGCTCGGCGAGGCCGCGGGCGTGATCGCCGGTGCGGGTGCGGGCCGCGGCGAGGAGGATGCGGTTCGACACCCCGCAGATGAAGCGCGGCGCCTGGAGCGCGGTCTCCATCAAGAGGCGCGCGGCGGTCGGGTTGCCGCCGAGCATCCGCGGCGCCCGCAGCAGGATCGACGCCTCGCCGCGGGTGGCGGCGCCGTCGCGGAGATCGTGGCCCGGCGCCAGGTCGCCGCGCGCCGCCCGGAACTCGGCGAGGAGCGAGCGCGCCAGGGCGAGCAGCACCATCGGGTTCCAGGACGACTGCTCGAGACGCCCGCCTACGCTCGCGTGCCAGGTGAGGCACTCCGGATCGGCGGGCTCGAGCTCGAGGCAGCGCTCCATCTCGGTGCGCGCGGCATCGAGCCGCTCGGCGACCTCGTCGGCCGCGAGGCCGATCTCGCGGGCCTTGTAGGCGCTGGCGGCGAGAAGGCGCCGCACCGGGTTCAGGTCGCGGTCCAGGGCCGGGTCGCAGGCGAGGAGGCAACGCGCCATCAGGTACGTCTGGTTGATCCGGGTGGCGAAGATCGCGTGCGCCCGCGCGTCGAGCGGAATCGCGACCCCGGCGCCGCGGCTCTCGAAGACTGCGTGGAGGCGCTCGACCTCGGCGTCGAACGCGTCGCACTGGCAGGTCGGGGGCGCGGTGGCCGCCGCCCGGGGCGTGGACGCGCCCGGCGCCGTGGCGGCCGGCGCCGCCGTGGCCGCCGCCAGCCCGATCACCGCCATGAGAAGGAGCACGGCCACCGCGGGCGTCCCTACCACGCAATGGCGCCGGCCTGCAGTCGTGGGGTTGACTGAACATTCAGAATATTCTAAACGTCCAGAACGCGAGGTACACATGGATCGGACGACCGCACTCTTCGTCGACGGCATCGGCACCGCGGCAGCGACCTCGGGCGTCCTGGCGCAGATCCAGGGCCGCATCTTCGCGCTCCTCTACCTGCACGCGGAGGCGCTGCCGCTCGAGGAGATCGCGGCCGAGCTGCAGCAGAGCAAGAGCAACGTCTCGGTGAACGTTCGCGGGCTGGTCGAGTGGCACCTGGTCCGTCTCGTGAGCGTGCCGGGGTCGCGCAAGGACCACTACGAGGCCGCGACCAACTTCTGGCGGGTGATGATGGAGATCATGGAGCGCCGCTTCCGCTGGACGGTGCGGCAGGTGCTCGCCACCATCGCCGAGACCGAGCGCGCCGCGGCCGAGGCCGGCGACGGCGGGCGCCGGGCGGCGGGCGCCGAGGGCTTCGTGGCCGGCCGATTGGTCGGGCTCAAGGTCTTCTTCACCGCGCTCGACACCGTCATCGGCTCGTTCACGCAGGGCAAGCCGGTCGACCCCGAGACGCTGCAGAACGTCGTGCCGATGCTGGCGACCAGGGGCCGGCCCCGGCGCTGAGCGAAGGAGGTTGCGACAATGGAAGTCCCCATCGTGGTGGCGATCCTCTGGGCCGCCTTCGGCGGCACCCACGTCGGCCTCGCGGCTCGACGGCCGCGCGCGGCGCTGGTCGCGCGGCTCGGAGAGCGCGGCTTCACGGCGCTCTACTTCGGGGTCGCGGCGGCGGCGTTCGCGGCGCTCGTCGCCTACTACGCCGCGCACCGGCTCGAGGGACCGCCCGGCCTCGTGCTCGGCGCGAGCCCGCTCGCGCGCTGGATCCTGATGGCGGTGATCGCCGCCGGCGTGGCGCTCGCCGGCGCCGGCCTCGCGGTCTACCCGAGCATGCCGATGGCCCTCTTCGACCAGCGTGTCCGCGAGCCGCGCGGCGTCGAGCGCGTCACCCGCCATCCCTTCTTCGTCGGCACCGCGCTGGTCGCGCTCGCGCACGCGCTCCTCGCCACGCGCCTCGCCGGCGCGGTCTTCATGGGCGGCTTCGCCGTTCTGGCGCTCGCGGGCGCGCGTCACCAGGACCGGAAGCTCCTCGCGCGGCGTGGCGCGGCCTACGGCGGCTATCTCGCGGTGACGTCGACGGTGCCCTTCGCGGCGATCGCGGGCGGCCGCCAGCGCCTGGTCGCGGCCGAGCTCCCGCTCGGCGCGCTCGCGATCGGGCTGGCGGTGGCGGTGGTGCTCCGCCTCGGCCACGATCTCCTCTTCGCCCACGGCGGCGTCTGGGTGATCGCAACGGTTCTCGCCGGGGCCGCGCTCGCGGGGGTGCAGAGTCTCCGCCGCGCGCGCCGGTACGCGGCGCCGGCGCCATCGCCGAGGACGGCGCGCGCGGGCGGTGCACCGTGAGCGCCCGCGCCGGTTCCGCGTGCTCGGACCCCGGGCCGTCGTGCTCGCGGCGGACGCTGCTCGACGACGTGCTCCCGCGCTGGCACTTCGGCAACCACCACGCCGTGGTCGTCGCCGCGCCTCCCGCCGCCGTCCTCGCGGCTGCCGAGCGCTGGTCGCCCGCGACCGACGCGCCGGCGGCGATGCGCCTGCTCTTCCGGCTGCGCGGCTTCACGCCGGGCACGCCCGGACGGGGCCTCCGCGACGCGCTCGGCGGCGAGGGCTTCGCGGTCGTCGCCGAGCGTCCGGGCGCGGAGATCGTCCTCGGGATCGCCGGCCGCTTCTGGGCGCTCCACGAGCCGGCGGGCATCCGCCGCATCGCCGACGGCGACGCGTTTCGCGCCTTCGCCGAGCCCGGTACCGCCAAGGGAGCGATGAGCCTGCGCGTCGAGCCGCTGCCCGGCGGCCGCACCCGCCTCGCCACCGAGACCCGCGTCCTCTGCCTCGACGCCGCCGCCTACCGCCGCTTCGCGCCCTACTGGATGCTGATCCGGCCTTTCAGCGGCTGGATCCGCGGCGTCATGCTGCGGGGGATCGCGCGGCGCGCGCTGGCGATGCCGTGACGTCGCCCGGCTCCGTGTGCTGAGCCGGCCGGTCCCGCCCGGGACGGAGGCCCGGCTTTGACTGAGCCGCGCGGCCGCGCCATCTACGTGCCGTGTCGAATAGCGACACCCCCATCTGGTACTTCGGGTACGGCAGCAACATGAGCCGGGCGATCTTCGTCGAGCGGCGCGCGATGCGGCCGCTGGCGATCCGGACCGGACGGCTCGACGGCCACCGGCTGTGCTTCGACCTGCCGGTCGGGCCGGGCGAGCGCGGGGTCGCGAACGTCGTCGCCGACGAGGGCGGGCACGTCTGGGGCGTCCTCTACCTGCTCACGCCCGCCGACCTCGACCGGCTCGACCGCACGGAGGGCGTCGCATTCGGGGCGTACGAGCGCGTCGCCGTCACCATCGTCGCCGCCGACGGTACCTCCGTGACGGCCTTCACCTACCGCTCGCGCCACGGGCGGCCAGGGCGGAAGCCCTCGCCGCGCTACATCGGGCTCCTCCTCGACGGCGCCCGCGAGCAGGCGCTCCCCGCGGCGTACGTCGCCTGGCTCCGCGGCCTCGATCGCGCGCGCGACGAGCGCGAGGACGCCGCGTAGTGCTACTTCTTCGGGTCCTTGCGGGAGCGCGCGAGGAGGTCGCCGAGCGTGCCGAGGCTCGGCGACTCGCCGGACTTGGCGATCGCGGAGCGGGTCTCCTGGCGCTCGCGCGTCTCGGTGCCCTCGCGCTCGCGCCGCGCCGCCTCGACCATGGAGAGCGCGATGCGGCGCTTGTCGGGCTCGACGCTCAGGACCGTCACCTCGACCTCGTCGCCGACGTTGACGACGTTCCGCGGATGCGCCACGCGCCGGTCGAGGGACAGGCGCGAGACGTGCACCAGGCCGTCGAGACCGGGGGTGATCTCGACGAAGGCGCCGAAGCTCTCGAGGCGGCGGACGGTGCCGCGCACGGTCGCGCCCGGCCGCAGGTCGGCGGCGGCGGTCGTCCAGGGGTCGGGCATGAGCGCGCGGAGCGAGAGCCCGATCCGGCCCCGGCCGCCCTCGCCCGGCGGCTCGAGCTTCACGACCTGGGCCTCGACCTGCTGGCCCTCGGAGACCACCTCCGAGGGATGTTTCGGCCGCCCGTGCCCGAGCTCGCTGACGTGGATCAGGCCCTCGACCCCGCCGAGGTCGACGAAGGCGCCGAAGTCGCGGAGCCGGGTGATCGTGCCCGTGACCGTCGCGCCCACCTCCAGGCGCTCCCAGGTGCTGGCGGCGGCCTTGGCGGCCTCCTCCTCGAGAAGCTGGCGGCGCGAGACCACGATGTTGCGGCCGCCGCCCTCGACCTTGGTGATCCGGAACTGCAGGCGCTGGCCGAGGTAGCCGGCAGCATCGGCGCGGTGCAGGTCGATCTGCGACGCCGGGCAGAAGGCGCGCTGGCCGGCGATCTGGACGTCGAAGCCGCCCTTGTTCTGCCCGCTCACCAGGCCCTCGACGGGGATCCCGTGCCGGTAGGCCTGCTCGATCTCGCCCGGCAGGTGCGCGCCGCGCCCGAGCGTCCGCTTGAGCACGATCGAGCCCGAGCGGCTGCCGTCGTCGGTGACCGTCGCCTCGATGCTGTCGCCGACGGCGATCTGCAGCTCGCCGGTCTCGGCGTCGCGGAACTCCTGCAGGTCGATGACGCCCTCGGCCTTGGCGCCGAGGGCGACGAAGGCGCTGTCGGCGTCGATGGCGACGACGCGCCCGCCGACGACCTCGCCGGTGCGCACCTTGCGCTGCGCCGGCGCCTGCTGCTCGCTGGCCGCGAAGAGCGCCGCGAAGTCCTCCTCCGGCACCGGGCTCGGCGCGTCCTCGGCCGGCGTGGCGGCGGCGGGCTCGCCGGCCGGAGCGGCGGTGGTCTCGTCGGGAGACGTCCCGCTCGACGCGGCGGACGACTCGCCGCCGGGACGCACGTCGTCGGACGCCGGCTGCTGGTCGGCGTCGGACGAGGTCTCGCCGGGGGACTTGCTGTCGTCGGGCTCGCTCAAGGTGAGGGCCACATTATAGCGCGCGCGCCGCGGATGGCGACCTCACCCGGCGCCGCGGGCGCAAAGGCCCGGTAGATCAGGCGTCGCGCTCGGCGAGCGTCGCGACCACCTGCTCCATGATGCGCGTGAGCGCGCGGCTGAGCGCGGCGACGACGGCCTCGGGGTTGTGCGTGCCGGCCGGCTCGGTCTCGGTGTAGGAGCGCTCGAGGAGCACGGCGTCGCCGAGTCGGACGGTCAGGTCGAGGGCGATCGCGCCCTGCCAGCCCGCCGGATCGTCCACCTCCTCGAGCCGCCGGACGTGGCCGCTCACCGCGAGGGGCGGTCCGCCGGCGGCGCGCGTCGCGCGCTCGAGGTGCTCACGCACGGCGTTCGCCACCAGCGCCTCCGGGCTCCCCGCCCAGCGGTGGTAGTTGTAGTAGGCGAGCTGGTAGGGCGACGTCCGGTAGGCGATCTGCCGCGTCAGGTAGGGGTCGGCGACGGTGAACGTGCCGAGCTTGACCGGCGCCTGCAGGCGGACGGCGACGTCGTCGGCGGCCGCCAGCACGTAGTAGTGCATCTCCGGCGTCCGCGCCGCCAACGCGCACCCGGCGACCAGCGCGAGACAGAGGAGCGCGAGCGTCGCGCGCGTCATTGGTCGAACTCCCGTTCTGGGACCGTGCGACCCCACAGCAGCACCGACGGGTTGCTGCGGATGACGTCGAGCGTCTCCTGCAGGCGGTTGGTGGCGGCGGCGAGCTCGCGGATGAGGTCGCCGACCGACCCGCTGGCGCCGCCGACCTGGGTCGTCGTCGCCTGCACCAGCTTGCGGGCGTCGATCACGACGTCGTCGATGTTCCCGAGGGTGCGCTGGATGCCGCCGTAGACCTGGTCGCGGCGCGCGTAGAAGTCGGTGGCGACGGCGTTCAGGTTCTCGGTGAGCTCGCCGAGCTTGGCCACGAGCTGCGCCAGGTCGCGTCCGGTCTCCTCGGCCTGGAAGGCCCCGATCGCCGTGCTGAGGCCCTCGGTGACGGTGCGGAGGTCGGTGAGTGCGCCGCTCACCTGCTCGGTGTTCGCCTCCGTGAAGACGTTCTTCTCGAGCCGGCTCAGGATCGAGACCAGGAGGTCGCTGATGCGGGCCGCCCGGTCGCGGAACTCCTCGAGCGAGCGGGTGTCGCCGCGGATCGTGCCGCCATCGGCGAGCGGCTCGGACGCGCTCGAGCCGCCGAAGAGCTGGATGTACTGGATGCCGGTGACGAGCGAGCCCACCAGCGCCGCCTGGGTGTCGGTGCGCACCGGCGTCTCGGGCTCGAGGTCGACGATGACGGCGACCTTGGGCGGCAGGTCCGAGGTGAGCGCGATCTTCCGCACCCGGCCGACGACCACGCCCTGGTACTCGACGTTCGATCCGGCGTTCAGGCCGCTCACCGAGTCCTTGAAGAGCACCGTGTAGCTGTCGACGGGCCGGAGCATGCTCGAGCCCGCGATCCAGAGCAGCGCGCCGACGAGAATCGCCCCCGCGACGACGACGAACAGGCCCACGCGGATCAGATCGCTCCGTTGCCGCTTCATGCCTTCCACTCCAGCTCGTCGACCAGGCTCGTGGTCTCGGCGCTCTCCACCAGCTCCCGCCGAAAGAATGCCTGGACCCGCGGTTCGGCGCTAGCGTGGACCTCCGCGAGCGTGCCGCAGGCGATGATCGCGCCGTCTGCGAGCATGAGCGCGCGGTCGGCAATGGTGTTGATGCTCGCGACCTCGTGGGTGACGGCGACGATCGCCATGTCGCCGCGCGCCTTCAGGCCGAGGATGAGCTCGTCGATGGCGCGCGCCGTCGTCGGGTCGAGGCCGGCCGACGGCTCGTCGAGGAGCAGCAGGCGCGGCTCGAGCGCGATGGCACGCGCGATGCCGGCCCGCTTGCGCATGCCGCCGGAGAGCTCGGCGGGCATCTTGTCACCGGCGCGGCCGAGCCCGACCCGGCCGAGCCGCATGCGGGCCAGCATGAGGGCGGTCTCCTCGTCGGCGTGCCAGTGCTCGACGATCGGCAGGGCGACGTTCTCGGCGGTCGTCATGGAGCTCAGGAGGGCCGCCTCCTGGAACGCCATGCCGACCTCGCGCAGGATCTCCTCGCGCTCCTCGGTGCCGGCGGCGTTGACGTCGCGTCCATTGATCAGCACCCGCCCTTCCCACGGCGGCAGCAGGCCGACGATGCAGCGCAAGAGCGTGCTCTTGCCCGAGCCGGTGGCGCCGAGGACGGTGACGATCTCGCCGGCGTCGACGGTGAGCGAGATGCCGTCGAGCACCTTGACGTCGCCGTAGCCGGCGACGACGTCCTCGACGACGAGGACGGGCTCCCGGTCGGCGGCCGTCATCCCGTGAAGTAGAAGAGCGCCGTGAAGCACGCGTTGGCGACGATGCAGAGGACGATCGACGTCACCACCGCCGCGGTGGTGACGCGCCCGACCTCCTCCGGCCCGCCGCGGACGCTGAAGCCGCGGTAGACGCCCACCAGGCCGATGATGAGCCCGAAGACGACGCTCTTCACCAGACCGGTCATCACGTCCGAGATGAAGAGCGACTGCACGGTCTGCGAGAGATACGCGTCGCTGCCGAGGTCGAGGCCGATCACGCCCACCGCGTAGCCGCCGCCGATGCCCGCCAGGTTGCTGATGACGGTCAGGAACGGCATCATGATGATCAGCGCCAGCACCTTCGGGACCACCAGGAAGCGGATCGGGCTGAGCGCCATGGTGCGCATGGCGTCGATCTCCTCGGAGATCACCATGCTGCCGATCTCGGCCGCGATCGCGGAGCCCGAGCGGCCGGCGACGATGACGGCGGTGAGCAGCGGCCCCATCTCGCGCGTCATCGAGATGCCGACCAGGTTGGCGATGAAGATCGTGGCGCCGAACTGGCGGAGCTGGGTGGCGCCGTTCAGCGCCAGGACGACGCCGACCAGGAGTGAGATGAAGAAGACGATCCACACCGCCTCGACGCCGACCAGCGTCATCTGCCGGAGCGTCCGGTCCCACTTGATGCCGCGGTGTCCGAACGGCCGGGCGAGGCCGAGGAAGGTCGCGCCCGCGAGGCGCTGCATCGACGCCACCGCGTCGACGGCGTCGAGGGCGCGGCCGCCGACGATCTCGAGCGGGTGGCGCGGCGGCGCGGGCTCGTGGGCGAGGATCGCGGGGTCGACCTCGGCGAGGGTCCGGCGCGCCGCCTCGGAGAGGTTGGCGAGCCGCGCCTCGCGGCCCGTCTGCCGGACCTCGTCGACCAGGCGGAGCAGGCGGGCGGCGCCGAGGGCGTCGAGCGCGCCGAGCGCGCCGCAATCGAGCACGAGGGGGGCGTCCCGCGGCTCGGCGCGGAGCGCCCCGCGAACGGCGCGGTGCGCATCGGCGGCGAGCGCGCCCGGAAGCGGGACGCGGATCGGCTCCGGCGTCATGGCTCGCCATTATGCGGGAATGCGCGCCCGCGCGCGACGCCGCGCGGCGCCGCCAAAAAACGGCACTTGCCCGTTCCGGCCGTGCTGACTAAGACCCCTACGGTAATGGAGAGCAAGACCTTCCTGGTCACCGGCGCCGCCGGGTTCATCGGCTTCCACCTCGCGCAGGTCTGCCTGGAGCGCGGCCACCGCGTGGTGGGCTTCGACAACGTCAACGATTACTACGACGTGCGCCTGAAGGAGGCCCGGCTCCGGATCCTCGGGGGCCACGACGCCTTCACCTTCGTGCGCGCCGACCTCGCCGACCAGGCGGCGGTCGAGCGCGTCTTCGCGGAGCACCGGCCGGCGATCGCTGTCAACCTCGCCGCCCAGGCGGGGGTGCGCTACAGCCTCGAGAACCCGCGCGCCTACATGGACTCGAACATCATCGGGTTCCTGCACGTGCTCGAGGCCTGCCGGCGGCACGGCGTCGAGCACCTGGTCTACGCGTCGAGCAGCTCGGTCTACGGCGCCAACACGCGGCTCCCCTTCTCGGTCCACGACAACGTCGACCACCCGCTCAGCCTCTACGCGGCCTCGAAGAAGAGCAACGAGCTGATGGCGCACGCCTACAGCCAGCTCTTCGACATCGCCTGCACGGGGCTCCGCTTCTTCACGGTCTACGGGCCGTGGGGGCGCCCCGACATGGCGCTCTTCAAGTTCACCAAGAACATCCTCGCCGGCGAGCCCATCGACGTCTACGGCGAGGGCAAGCAGCGCCGCGACTTCACCTACATCGACGACATCGTCGAGGGCGTCTACCGGGTGGCGCTCAGGACGCCCACCAGGAACCCCGACTGGAGCGGCGACCGTCCCGACCCCGCGTCGAGCACCGCGCGCTACTACCTCTACAACATCGGCAACCACCGCCCGGTCGAGCTCATGGACTACATCCGCCTGATCGAGGAGAACCTCGGCAAGAAGGCGATCATGAACCTGATGCCGATGCAGCCGGGCGACGTGCCGTCGACCCAGGCCGACGTCGACGACTTGACGCGCGACACCGGCTTCGCCCCCGACACCCCGGTCGAGGTGGGCATCGCCCGCTTCATCGACTGGTACCGCGAGTTCTACAAGGTCTGAATCTAATTCACGTCGTCGGACACCAGTGAGGGGATGCAGAGCTCGCTCTCGCTCTGGGTGTCGAGGCGCTCGCGGTCGAGCTGGTTCAGGAGGTAGAGGCCGGCGCGCTTGTCGTGCTTGGGCGTGCCGCGGGCGCGCTTCACCTGGTAGCACATGAGGTGGCCCTCGGGCTCGCCGACGCCCTCGTCGTTCTTGTCGGCGGCGAGGCAGAGCCGCTTCGGCTTCTTCACGTCGAAGAGCTTGACGGGCGTGAGCTCGTCCGCGAGCGCGACCTGCACGCCCTTCGGGAACTTCTGGACGCAGGGCCCGTCGAGGCCGCAGTCGGCGTCGCGCTTGCACTTCCGGCCCCGGTCCTCGGCGCAGCGCTTCTTGGTCTCCTTCACCGTGTAGCACTTGAAGTGGCCGACGAAGAAGGCGCCGTTCGGCACCGGCGGCGTGGCGAGGTCGACCATGCTCGGGATCAGCAGGCTCTCCGCCTTCTTGGTCTCGACGAGCACGACGCCGAGCTGGTTGTCGACGCGCAGCGAGCGCTTGGGCTCGCGCGGCGTCCGCCCGCAGTCGGCGCCGCCGCAGTCGGCGGGGCTCTCGCAGGTCCGGCCCGCGGCGGTGCCGAAGAGGCAGGTCTTCTTCACCGCCTTGACGGTGTACTGCCGGAGATACGTCTCGTGCAGCGGGGCACCCTCGTCGTTCTTCTCGGCCGGGGCGCACGCGGCCGTCGGCTTCTTGAGCGTGAAGTCGACGTCGCTGAATTTGTCCGCGAGCGCGACGCCGATTCCCTTCGCCAGCTTGTTCTTGCGGCAGAAGTCGGTGACGCCGTCGCTGCCGCCGCAGTCGGCCTCTTCGCCGCAGACCTCGCCCTCGTTGGCGCCGGAGCCGGTGCGGCAGAGGCCGCCCTTGCTCGGTCGCGCCTTGTAGCAGAGGTAGTGGTCGAGCATCGCGAGCGGCGAGGGGTCGATGTCGAGGAGCCGGTCGGCGGCGCCGCCCGAGATCGACTGCGGCGCGGCGCCGGCCATGTCGTCGGCGTCGCCCGAGTCGGGATCGACCGAGGTGAAGACTCCCGTCACGGGGTAGTCGCCGGGCGAGGTCGGGTTCACCAGGATGCCGCCGTAGAGCGCGACCGTGATGCGGAGCGGGATTGGGCCGAGGAAGCGCGCGGCGACGCCGTCGCCGCCGAAGGGCAGCGTGACCGTGAACACGTGCGAGCCGATGGTGTAGGCGATCGTCGGGTCGATCGCGTCCTGGACGCCGTCACGCTCGACGTCGGCGTAGGCCTGGAGGTCGCTCGCGCCGATCACGGGGAAGACGGCGTCCGGTGTGCCGTCCTTGTCGATGTCGAGGCCGTAGGCGCCGATCTGCGTGCCGGCCGGGCCGAGGGCGAGGAAGCCCGCGAAGCCGAACTCCTCCGGGTAGGTGACGACGCCCCGGCGCGTCTGCAGGTTGTCGATGGCGGCGTCGAACTGGAGGACGTGGCGGCCGCTCAGGCCGGCGTAGGGATGGGCGAGCTGGAAGAAGACGTTGGCCGGCGGCTCGTAGGGATGTGCGACCAGCCGGGACTGTCCGGCGGGGTCGTCGAAGCCGTCGGCGAAGCAGCCGCACTCGGTCGTGCCGTCCCGGAAGCAGGCGAGGTCGCCGCCGCCGCAGCCGCCGTCGACGCAGATCTCGCAGATGTCGAACGGAATCGGCAGGCGCGGGCCGCCGCCGGCCTCGTCGAAGCCGAGGAAGAAGAGCTCGGGGTCGAGGAAGCAGAGCTGGTCGCACGGTCCGATGACGAGGCAGCTCGTCGCGGTGAGCGGCAGCGCCGCCAGCGCGGCGAGGATCGCGAGTCGTTTCAGCACGAGGTGGCTCCTTCCCGCGCGCCGTCGAAGAGGTCGCCGAAGCCCGAGGGCGCGTGCGGCCCGATGACGAGCTGCTCGAGGACCCCGAGGCCGACGCGCCCGCCCATGCGTGCGCGGCAGAGCTGCTGCACGTGGAGGTGGCGGGGATCGAGCGGGTCGAGGTCGGCGAGCGTCCAGGCGCTGCCGCCGACCGCCTCCTCGCCCTTCCAGTGCCCGTGGCCCCACTCGGGGTTGACGTAGCCGAGGCCGAGCATCTGGAACGTCAGCAGGGGCTCGAGCGCGATCGTGTGCGCGGCGTCGCTGTGGGGAACGAGGGTCAGATCGGCCGCGTCGGCGCGCCGGGTGCCGGCGCGCCAGCGGACGCGGTGGTCGACCGCCGCCATGGTCTGGATCGCGGTCTCGTCGCGGCGGTCGGTGCGGACGAGCACGCCGCTCGCGGCGAGGCGCCGGCCGTCGGCGTCCTCGTTCACCTGGAGATGCGTGCAGACGTCGTCGAAGTGGAGCGGCGCCCAGAGCCAGAAGAACTGCGGCGCCATCCCGGGGGCGCCGCCCTCGGGCTCGCCGACCGGACGCACGCCCCACGAGCGGTCGCGGCACCCGAGCACGTCGCCGGGCGCGATCGCGACGCGCGCGCCGTCGACGGCGATCCAGCCCTCCCAGGTGCCGAATTGCGTGAGGCGGGTGGCGTCCATGAAGACGCGGCCGTTCCGGCGGAGCGTGAAGCGCGGCTCCTCGATCGCGACCGTGCGCGACCGGAAGACGAGGTCGGCCTCGAGGCCGTGGGCGTTCGGCGCCACCCGGAGCGCGAGCTGGTCGAGCGGCGCCAGCACGTCGACCGCGATCGGCCCGACCCGCGTCTCGGTGCGCTCGACCGGCGCCAGGCGCGAGGCGTGCAGCGCGTGCTGGCGCCCCCCGCGGACGACGCTGAAGGCGGCATCCATGACGCGCCGGTTCGGGTAGAGGCCGAGCGCGGCGCCGAAGAAGAGGTCGCCGACGCGCGCGTAGCCGTTGAAGAAGAAGCGGTCGTAGAAGTTGCGGTCGCCGGTGTCGGGGTGGGCGACGGGCTCCGGCGTCTGGTGGACGAGATAGTCGTCCAGATGCGTGAGCATGGCGCGGAAGATGGCACGCACCAAGGGGCGCGTTCAAGCGCGCGGCCCGCCCGCGCGGCCGTGA
>Ga0302046_10001342_pt1 | contig 23069 bp, 15 predicted proteins | sample RVTome_11_FD_200261 | JGI IMG/M metagenome (GOLD analysis project Ga0302046, IMG submission 200261) | Soil microbial communities from uranium-contaminated site in the Upper Colorado River Basin, Wyoming, United States - RVT147D111 (version 2) ... | reverse complement strand
TCAGGGATCAGGGATCAGGGATCAGGGATCAGGGATCAGGGATCAGGAGAGCGGCGTGAATAATGATGACCAGGCGGGGCGGCGGGTGTTCGAGGGCATCGTCGGGCGGATGACGGCCGAGCACGGGGGCGTCGGGCCGGGGCGGATGATGTCGCGCGCGGCCGTCGCCTATCGCGGCAAGGTCTTCGCCTTCTACGGCGGCGAGGGCGATATGGGCTTCCGGCTCGGCAAGGCGTTCGACGCCGACGCGGCGGGGCTGGTCGGCTGGCGCTACCTTTCCCCCTTCAAGACCAAGCCGCCGCTCAAGGGCTGGATCTGGGTGCGCCCGGCGCAGTCCGAGCGCTGGTCGGCGCTGGCCGAGGCGGCGCTGGCGCTGATGAAGGCGGAGCGGGGGTAGGGGCGTTGGCCGGGACGCGTGGCCCCGCGGCCATCCTTCGAGGCTCGCTGGCGCTCGCACCTCAGGATGAGCATCGAGTTTGGAAAGCAAAAAAGGTGCTCATCCTGAGGCGCCCACGGAGTGGGCCTCGAAGGATGGCCGCGGCGACGATCCAAGCCGCCCCGCTCACATCCGCTTCGCCACCTCCTCCAGCATCACCTCCGTCGCGCCGCCGCCGATGGCGAGGATGCGGGCGTCGCGGGTCATGCGCTCGATCGGGCTCTCGCGCATGTAGCCCATGCCGCCGTGGAACTGCTGGCAGGCGTACATCACCTCGTTGACCAGCTCGCCGCAATAGGCCTTGGCCATCGAGACCTCCTTGGTCGCGTCCTCGCCTTGCGCGTCGAGCCAGGCGGCGTGGTGGGTGAGGCGGCGGCCGGCCTCGACCTTCGCGGCGAGCATCGAGAGGCGCTGGCGGATCGCCTGCTTGTCCCAGAGCGTGCCGCCGAAGGCCTTGCGGGTGCGCACATAGTCGAGGGTGAGCTCGATGGCGCGGCCGGCCTCGGCCATCGCCATGGCGCCGATGACGATGCGCTCGTTCTGGAAGTTGTCCATGACGGAATAGAAGCCCTTGTTCTCATCGCCGATGAGCGCGTCGGCGGGGAGCCTGGCGTCCTCGAAGACGAGCTCGGCGGTATCGGAGGCGAGCCAGCCCATCTTGTCGAGCTTGCGCGCGACCGAGAAGCCCGGCGTGTCGCGCTCGACCGCGAACATCGAGAGCCCCTTGGAGCCCTTGGCCGCGGGATCGGTGCGCGCGGCCACGAACAGCAGATCGGCGTTGGCGCCGTTGGTGATGAAGGTCTTGGCGCCGTTGAGGACCCAGCCGTTGCCCGAGCGCTCGGCGCGGGTGCGCAAGGACGCGACGTCGGAGCCGGCGTCGGGCTCGGTGACGGCGACCGCGGTCAGGAGCTCGCCCTTGATGATGGCGGGGAGGTACTTGGCCTTCTGCTCCTCGCTGCCGTAGCGCTCCAGATGCGGCGAGGCCATGTCGGTGTGCACCATCACCATCGCCGTGAAGCCGCCATAGGTGGAGCGGCCGAGCTCCTCGGCGAGGACCACCGTGCCCAGCGTGTCCATGCCGGCGCCGCCGTATTTCTCCGGATAGCGGATGCCGAGGAGACCCAGCTCGCCCATGCGCTTCAGGGGCCCGCGGGGGATGTCGCCGGCGGCTTCCCAGACGTCGCCGTTGGGGACGACCTCCTCCTCCACGAAGCGGCGCACGGTGTTGCGCAGGAGCGCGTGCTCCTCGCTGAAATGGACCGATTCCATGGGCTGATCCCGCTTTCCGGTGGGTTATGGGGCGCTTAGGTGGCGCTTGGGGGGGGCGCTTGGGCGGCGGCACTATGCGTCGCCGGCCCGGCGCCTTCAAGCGCCGCCGAAACCCGCCGGAACCTGCCGGAACCCGCCGAAATGCGGGGCGGGGATCTCCGCGCGGGTGTGACGGCCGTCATATCGTCCCGGGGCGGTCTGCGCCAAAGTGCCGCACGTCCAAGGGTCCGCACGCCCGGCGGCCCCGAGACCCAGAGGAACGCCCGACGCCATGAAACGCGAGATCCTGATACCGATCGCCATTCTTGCGCTCGCCCTGCTTGCCGCCGCCGGCGCGCCCGCCATCGGCGTGTTCGCGAGCAACGCCGCCTTCGGCGCCGAAAAGACGGCCATGACCGCATCACTCGCCGCCGAGATCCGCTAGACTGACACCGGGCGGCAGCAATGCCGCCCGGCTTTTGTGTCCGACGTGCGGCAGCAATGCCGCCCGGCTTTTGTGTCCGACGTGCGGCAGAAATGCCGCCCGGGTTTTGTGTCCGATGCGCGGCAGCGATGCCGCCCGGTTTCCTTTCGTCTTAGCCACGCCGGCGATCCGTCATGACCCGTATCCTCGTCGCAAGCGACCTGCACCTGGAGTTCTCCGACATCGCGCTCGACGCGCGGGGCGCCGACGTGGTGGTGCTGGCGGGCGACATCCACGAAGGCGCCGCGGGGATCGAATGGGCCAAGGCGCGCTTCTCGCAGCCGGTGGTCTACGTCGCCGGCAACCACGAGTTCTACAACGGCGAGATCGGCGCGGTCCGGGCGGCGATGAAGGCGGCGGCGGCGGGCTCGAACGTGCACGTGCTCGACGACGAGGCGGTGAGCCTCGACGGCGTGCGTTTCCTGGGCGCGGTGCTGTGGACCGACTTCGAGCTCTACGGCGAGGCGGTGAAGGCGGAGGCCTTCGCGCAATGCCTGGCGCTGATGCCCGATTTCAAGATCGTGCGCAACGGCGAGGCGACCTTTCGGCCGGACGACACCATCGCCCTCCACCGCAAGAGCCGCGCCTGGCTCGACGCGCGCCTCGCCGAGACGCATGACGGGCCGACCGTCGTGGTCACGCACCACGCGCCGCACCGCGGCTCGCTGGCCGCGCGCTTCGCCGAGGACCCGGTCAGCGCCGCCTTCGTCAGCGATCTCGAGCCGCTGATCCTGGAGCGCCGGCCGGCGCTCTGGATCCACGGCCACACGCACACGCCGTTCGACTACCGGGTGGGCGGGACGCGGGTGGTCTGCAACCCGCGGGGCTACGCGCGCAAACCCGACGCGCACCGCGAGAACCCCGGGTTTTCAAACGGTTTCGTCGCCGAGGTCTGAGCCCGGTCGACCGATGGCGCCCAGATCGGCCCGAATGCGTGAATCTGCTCCAGCCGCCTGAGATGCGCCTTAAAAACGCCGCGAAGGCGTACCACCTGTTCGCCCATGCGGGGCGGGTATCCGATATCGGCGCGGTCGCGCGCGAGCCGGGCTTGGCGCCGGTCGGTGCTCGCCGCGGGGCTGGCGGCCGTCCTCGTCGTGACCGGCCTGGCCCGCGCGGATTCCTTCGAGGAGCGGAGCCTGTGGCTGCCGCGCGGCGAGGCGCTGGCGGGGGCGCTGAAGGCCCGGCCGCGGCGCTATCTCGACGTGAGCTCGCTGCCGCCGGTGGCGCGCGAGCGGGTGGTGCTGGGCGCGGTGCTGTTCCGCGCGCCGGGGCTGCTCGGCCCGGAAGCCCGGCGCATCGGCATGAGCTGCGAGACCTGCCACAGCGGCGGCCACGTCAACGCCGGCTTCTTCCTGCCGGGGCTGTCGAGCCGCAACGGCACGGTCGACCTGACCGGCAAGGCCTTCCACCGGCCGGCCGACGACGGGCGTTTCAATCCGCTGCGTATTCCGAGCCTGCGCGGCGTCGCGGCCACGCCGCCCTACGGCCATCGCGGGGCCTTCGCGACGCTGGAGGCCTTCACGCGGCATGTCATCGTCGACGAGTTCGGGGGCGCCGCGCCCAAGGCGCCGGTGCTGGCGGCGCTGACCGCCTTCGTGTCGGCGCTGCGGCCGCCGCCCAATCCGACGCTGGGGGCGGACGGGCGGCTGACCCCGGCCGCGCCCGCGGCGGCGCTGCGCGGCGAGAAGCTGTTCTTCACCAGCGGGCGCAGGGGCGGCAAGGAGTCCTGCGCGTCGTGCCATATCCCGGCGCGCGGCTTTTCCGACGGGCAGCGCCACGACGTCGGGACCGGCGGGCCGGTCGACACGCCGAGCCTGCTGAGCCTGGGCGCCGGACCCTACCTGCACGACGGCCGCTACGATTTCCTCGGACGCACCACGGCCTATTTCGTGCGCCGCTTCGGCCTGCCGGCGGATGCGCGCGAGCTCGCCGACCTCACCGCCTATCTGCAGGTGGTGGGCGCCGGCGGCAACGAGGACGCGCCCGAGACGTTGCAGCGCGACGTCGCCGAGGTCGTGGAGGGCGAGACGGTGCTGGGCGCGCTCCTGGAACGCCGCGACGACGCGCTGGCCGGCCTCGTCGTGGCGACGCTGCGCCGCGACCTGGGACGCATCCACGACCGGTTCCGGGGGCCCGACCATGGGCCGGCGCGGCGCGCGCTGGTCGCCTGGTCGCGCGGGCTGCAGGCGGTGCGCGGCGCGGCGGAGGCGGGGGTGCACGAACGCGCCGCGGCCATCCTGAAGCGCCTGGAGGCGGCGCGGCCCGAATGGCGGAAGGCGCTGGAGGCGGGCGAGGCCAGCTCGCTCTACGACCCGGCCCGGCTCGACGCCTTCCTGGCCAAGGCGCGCACGAAGAACTGACCGGCCCGCGCCGCTACATGCGCGCGCGCGAGAACCAGGCCGTGATCAGGCCGATGCTGACGGTCAGCAGCGCGAAGCCCATCAGGTGCGAGTTGCCGGCCGAGATCCAGGTCATCGGCTGGCCCATCACCGGCAGCAGCCCCAGCGAGTTGCCCCAGGCGATGGTCCAGTGGGTCGCCTGCATCGCCGCCAGGCCGTAGACCGTGTAGCTCATCACCGTGCCGGCGTTCTGCTCGTCGAAATCGCCCTCGCCGGTGCGCTCGGCGACCTGGCGGCTCAAGCGGTAGAGGATGATGAGGTAGAGGAGCTGGAAGCCCATCAGGACCAGCCCCGCGATGCCGCCGAACTTGTGGAGGTAGAAGGCGGTGATGAAGTCGTCCTGCACCGCGGGCACGGTGAGCACCGAGCCGTTCTTGCCGAACCAGTTGGCGCCGGCGCCGCGCCAGCCGCCGGTCGAGATGTTCTCCAGGCCGCCGAGGACCTGGCTGCCCGAATGCTGGTGCTTCGCCGGCTCGGCCCAGACCAGGATGCGGTCGCGCTGGGGGAAGCTGGTGGGCAGCTCGTCGGGGTGCTTGTAGACCCAGTAGCCGGCGGCGCCGAAGCCGATGACGAAAAGCAGCACCAGCGGCCGGAACCAGCGCCAGAAGAAGGCCGAGCCGCGCTCGGTCTTCTCGATCTTACCCAGACGCCAGAACCAGGCCATCATGAGCACGCCGAGGATGACGATCGGCGAGAAGTCGCGCACGCCGACGACGATGATCAGCACCACGATCAGCAGCAGGCCGACGAAGCGCAGGTACGGCAGGATGAACAAGAGCGGCGAATGCCGGTAGGCGCGGGTGCCGCGCCGCCGCGTCTCTGTGATATGCAGCCCCGCGAAGCCGAGCAGCACCACCAGGACCGACTTCATCAGCTCCACCGGCTGGATGCCGCCGATGCCCTCCTCGCCGCCGCCGATGAGCTGCAGGATCATCAGCCCGACCATCACGATGGCCGCCCCCGCGATCACCGCTTCGCGGGTGAACAGCCACATCCAGATGCGCTCGAAGACGGTGATCGGGATGGCGCAGAGCACGCAGATGCCCCAGCCGTAGGCCGCCAGCAGCACCGCGTGCTTGCGCACGAAGCCGAGCCACCAGGAGTTGTCGGCGCCGGCCGCCAACTGCAGCAGCGTGGTCGTGCCGGCGAGCGCGAGGAAGAGCGCCGCCACCCAGAGGAGGCCGCTCAACCCGAACAGGCGGCGCGACCAGACCAGCATCACCGTGGCCCAGAACCAGGCGATCCAGACCATGGCGATCAGCAGGAGGTCGTCGGGACCGCCCGCGCCGGTGCGCAGCAGGTTGGTCACCCAGACGCCGTAGAGCGCCGGGCCGAGGGCGGCGAGGGTGTAGACGTAGCTCGAAAGCTCGCGCTCGCGCTGGCGCTGCCAGAACCACCACAAGACGCCGGCGGCGACCAGCACCAGCACGAGCCCCGCGGGCAGGCGCCAGCCGACCGCGAGCGCCCATTCGAGCACGCCGCGCCCGTCGCCGATCCAGTTGACCCGGGTGAAGTTCGACGGCGGCTTGTCCTCGTCGGTCCAGTAGTCGATGTTGAGCGAGGGCCGCAAGGTGAGGTCGGCGCCGCTCTCGCGCAGGCGGTACTTGGTGCGGCCGAGGATGATGTTCTCGACCCGGCCGTCGCGGCCGTTGAGCGGCAGGGCCATCTCGGCGAAGGCGAAGGCCTTGCCGCCCTGGCGCGAGATCAGCGTGTCGTGGCGCCGCCCGCCGGGCAACAGCCAGAAGCCGCCGCGCTGCCAGCCGACGCCGACGGCGCCCGGCGGCAGCGCCTCGAGCTTCCAGCGGTCGGTGCAGTTGACGCCGCCGCCGATGGTGAAGAGCGCCAGCTCGCTGTCGCCGCCGATGGTGTCGTAGAGCGACCAGCGCGCGTGATAGGCGCGGCGCTGGACCCAGCCCTTGCAGACCTTGGTGACCGGCTCGCCCTTGGGGCTGAGCGTACTGGCCCGCCAGGTGACCTCGCGGTTCTTCTCCACGTGGCGGATGGTGATGTGGTCGGGGCCGATGTCGGTGACCAGGAGCGTCGGGCCGTCGAAGGAGATCTTGTCGCCGCGGGCGAGGCGCCAGCGCTGGACGAAGACCGAGTCGTAGAGGGCGGTCTGGGCGTCGATGCGGCGATTGTAGGCGCGGTTGCCGATGCGCCAGCCATCGCCGCCGCGGGTCAGCCGAAGGTGCCGGTTGGCGGCCGAGCGCGGTCCCCGGTGCTGGCCGAGCTCGCGCCAGCCGAGCGTCACCGGCGCATCGGCGGCGCGCACCGTGACGGCGGGCGGGAAGGCGCCGTCGGGCGCGGCGCGGGCGACCTGCCAGATCAGCGCCGCCCACAGCGCGAGCAGGAGATAGGCGAGCACCGGCGGCAGGAACGTGCCGAAATACTCGCCGATGACGTAGGTAATGCGGCGGAGCGACATGAGCGAGCTATCGGCCTGGTCGGACGGGGCGCGGGTCGCGCTCGGCTAGTTGCCGCGCGCCCTGCGTCCGGGCCGCGCCTGCTTTTTCTTGGGCTCTTCCTTCTTTTCCATCGCCACCAGCGTGTCGGCGACGATCGGCGCGCAGCTGCTGCCGCCGGTACGGAAGCCGCCGAAGCCGTGGGTGGTCATGCAGCCGTAGACGAGGCGCCGCTCGCGGGGATGGATGTCGGTGCCGGCGAGGCGGCGCTGGCGCCGCTCCTCCATGGTCAGCGGCTTGCCCTTGGGCTCGCGCCAGCCGATGAACCAGGCCGAGTGCTGGCCGGTGGTCTTGATGATTTCCGCCGTGCCGGTCTTGCCGTAGGCGCGGCACTTGATGTCGCCGGTCGGCGCGAAGGCGGCGCGGGCCGTGCTGGTCTCGGGCACCAGCTTCATGCCTTGGCGGATCGCCAGGAGCATCTCCATGCGCTGCTGAAAGTTCGGATCGGCGCGCTCGAAGAGCGGCCTGGAGGGCGGCGGGTAGAGGATCTCGCCGCCCCAGGCGTGGAAGATGTAGGGGTTGATCAGCTTGCCCGAGGCGATCGCCATGGCGCCGCGCGCCATGTGGAGGGGGTGGACCGCGACCGACTGGCCGATGCCGTTGAGCGCGGAGACGTGACGAAGCGTGGCGATCGCCGCCGGCCGCGCGTCGATCGGCACCAGGAGGATGGCCTGGCTGGCGAGCTGCGGGTAGAGCACGTCGGCCGCGGTGCCGGTATTGAAGCGCCGCAGCACGACGCCCGGCGGCAGGTTGGTGGCGAGATCCATGCGGGTCTTGTCGCTGACGCCGAGCGAGCGCAGCGATTCGATCAGCCGGGTCCGGCCCGCCTCGCCGAGCGGCGTCTGCGGGTTGTGCTTGGCCTTGTTCCTGACCAGCGTGGCGACGATCTGCTTGAGGCGCGGCCGGTCGAGCATGTTCGAGAGGCGCGCGAAATAGACGTTGATCGAGTGCTGGATCCCCTGGCGCACGCCGAGGCTGCCCGGGGGCTGGCCGGTGCGCGTGTCGGTCGTGCCGCGGACGCATTCGGCGTTGCGGTTGGGCATGCCGTTGAAGGGCCCCAGGCTCTGGGTGCCGAAGTTCTTGATGCTCTGTTTGGTGCCCGGGCCGTTGGGTTGATAGACCTGCTGGCCGGGTTGCAGCCCCATCACGGAGCCTATCTCGCCGGGGCCGAGACCTTCGAGCACGCGGTGGAACAGCGACACCTCGGCGCCCTCGACCCTGCGCGTGACCGAGAGCGCGACCAGCGGCTTGAAGGTCGAGCCGGGGGCGTTATTGATGTCGGTGACGCCCCAGGCGATGATCGTGGCGGGATCGCGCAACGGGTAGGCGGCGCTGAAGGCCGCGTAGTCCCAGGCCCGCGCGCCCGCCGGCATCAGCGGGAAATTGGCCGCCGCCAGGATGGCCCCGGTGTCGCCGTCGAGCAGCACGATGGCCGATTTGCGGTCCTTGGTGCCGCGCGAGTTCTTCATCCGCTCCATCTGCTTGAGCACCGCGGCCTGGGCGGCGCGCTGCAGGCGGCTGTCGATGGTGATCGCGGCGGTGACCCCGCGCGGCGGCAGCTTGGCGCCGGCCATGATGCCGCTGAGCGCCAGGGTCGCGCCGGGGCCGAAGCCGACCAGCGGCACCAGGCCGAGATCGTAGGCGGCCTGGGTCGGGCGGCCGGAGCCGTCGGGCTCGGTCAGCAGCACGCCGTCGGAGGTGGTGATGACGAACTTGCTGGTGGCCGAGCTGGCGCGCTTGATCGGGCGCCACTCGTAGGCGGTGTACTTGCCGACCGCGTCCTTGGTCATGCGGATGGCGAGGCCGTTGATGGTGCGCTCGCACGAGACCGAGGGCTCGACGGTGACGCTGATCGGCAGCGCCGCCCCGCCGCGCGGCATCGCAAACACCAATGCCGCCCCCGTCGGCTCGCCGCAGCCGAACTGGGGCTTGCCGGTGAGCTGCTTGACCTTGCCCGAGCGCGGCGACCAGGAGACCGGCTTGCCGACCACCTGCACCATGACCTCGCCGGCGGCCGAGGGCGGGACCTTGGTCTTGAAGATGACGCTGCCGCCGCGCCGCGAGACCGCGGCCCAGTCGGAGAAGCCGGGGCGAAGCTGGTTGTCGAGCACGAAGCCGAAGGATTCCGGCACCAGGTCGCCGGTGCGCAGCGGATGGCCCTTCTTGGAGAAGACCTGCCAGTCGTTGGTGAAGTCCTCGCCCTTGCGGGCGCGGTTGTCGCGGATCGCGGCGAGGTAGCGGGTATCGTTCCACAGGCGCACCTGCTCGCGGATGAGGCCGCCGACCGGCGCAAAGTAGAGGATGCCGTGCAGGCGGGCCTGCTGCTTGCGGACCTCCTCCTGGGCCTTGCTCAGCGAGACCTTCTTCGGCTTGGCCTGCTCGATCAGGAAATGGTCGGGCTCCATCAGCTCGAGCCCCGAATCGGGCCGCGGCGTGACCACCTGATACTTGATCAGGTTGAGGAAGAGCGTGCGGTCCTCGGTCTCCTTGGTCTCCTGGGCGTCGCCGCGGCCGGCATAGACGTCCTCCAGCCGGAAGCCGGCGCCGTAGAGCAAGCCGCCGGCGATCGCCGCGACGATGACCAAGCGGAATATGGAGAAGATGACTGCCATGGTGATGTCCTCAACGGCGCCGCATGCCCCGCCGCATGCCCGAGCGGCGCCAAGCTAACCCATTTTGCGCGCATATGGAATCCGTTGGGCCGCGTCACGCCGAAGGTATCGTCGCGTCGAGCACGTTGTAGACCGAAACCGGCCGGCGAATACCCTTTAAGGGCAATTCGCCCGTCGGCTCGACCGTCACGGCGTCTTCCACCGCCATCAACACCTTGGCGCTAATCAGGATCTGTCCCGTCTTGGCCTCGTCGCAGAGGCGGGAAGCCACATTGGCGACGGTGCCGATCGCGGCGTAGTCGAACCGCCCTTCGAAGCCGATCGTCCCCAGCGTCGCATAGCCGTGCGAGATGCCGATACCGAAGCCGAGCTCGTGGCCCATACGTTGCCATTTGTCCACCAGCGCGCCGATCGACCCGCGCATTTCGAGCGCCATCTTCACCGCCTGCAGCGCGGGATCGGGCAGCGGCACGGGGTCGTTGAAGATCACCATCACGCCGTCGCCGGCGAAGCGTTCGAGCGTGCCGCCATACTCATGGATGATCTTGCCGATCGCGGCGTGATATTCGCGCAGCAGCGCCATCACGTCCTCGGGATCCGCGCTTTCCGAAAATCCGGTGAAGCCTCGCAGATCGCAGAACAGCGCAGTGATCTCGCGGCGGTGGCTTTCGAGCTGCCCTTCGGCGCCCGACGAAACGATCAGATCGGCCACCTGCGGCGGCAGGAAGCGGCGCAGCCGTCCCATGCGCTCGATCTCGGCGACCTGGTCGGCGACGCGCCGTTCGAGCTGCTGGTTCAACAATCGGAGCTCGTCGGACTGATCGCGGAGCTGATCGGCCTGGCGTCGGACCAACTGGTAGGATTTCTGCAACTCATCCGTGCTCCTGCGCAGCTCGTTGACCATCCGCGTGTTCTCAATCGCGATCACGGCCTGCGCGGCGATGGTTCGCAGCACCGCGAGTTGCTCATTGCTGAGCGGACCGATTGCCAGCCGCACCACGCTCAGCACCCCGATCGCTTCGTCACCCAGCATCATCGGCATCATCGTCACGGCCCGGTAGCCGCTGGCGAGGAAGTTCGGTGCGCCGGCCTTGAACTCGTCGGTCGCGTTCGCGACATCGGGAATGTCGACGACCCTGGCGTCCAGGATCGCGAGCCCGTGCATGTATTCGCGCGTGAGCGCGAAGGGGAAGCGCTGCCGCCAAGCCTCGGCGCGCGCCGGATCCGACTCGGCGACCGCCACGGCGTGGACCTGGCCGTCGATCGGCAGCGCTACGCTGATTGCGGCATCGGGGAACAGCTTCGATCCGCTCCGCACGATGGCGTCGAACACGGGCTGGGTGTCGGTCGGCGAGCGGCTGATGACCTGCAGGATGTCGGCGGTCGCGGCCTCCCGGTCGAGCGCCTCTCTCAGCTCGTGCGTGAGCCGGTCGTGGTCATTTTGCAGCTCATCCAGCGAGCCCGCGCGCGCGTCCGAGGAGGTGTCCCCGGGATGCCTTGACATGCCTCCCACCCGGATGCCGTTCGAAAGGGGCGTGGATCGTGCCTCGCGTCAATGCCGGCAGCTTAGGCATTGTCGTCGTTGGGGGAAAGGCTGGTGGCCGGCAAACGTCCAATGCCGCGATGGGCAGGGCTTAAGCGCCGAGCTGCTCCGGCGAGCGGCGGCGCAGGCGCGAGGCGTCGCGCGAGAGCATGGTCTTGGGCGTTTCCTCGTGGAAGCGCATGAAGTAGTTGCCGATCAGGAACTGCTGGCCGGGCTTCAGCGAGACCGGCCGGCGGGCGCCCGGCTCCAGCGTTTTGCGTGACTTGCCGTCGGCGTCGACGATGAAGACCGGCATCTTGCCCTCGGCCATGCTCATCTTGAGCTCGTTCTTGTCGAGCTGCACCGTGACGTGGCGGCGCGACAGGTTGAGCGAGTTGAGCTTGGCGCCCTCGTAGCCCGCGCCCGGCTCCCAGTTGAGCCCGTCGGGGTGGTTCAGGAGCTCCAGCGGCAGGTCGGGCTGCTCGGCGTCGGGCGTGATGTTCGAGCGGCCGAGCACCAGCGGCTTGGGGCTCAGGGGAAAGGAGACGCCCGGGTTCAGCATCAGGATGCCGTGGTAGACCGCCGGCACCGGGGCGGGGGCGAGCTCCAGATAGCCGCCGCTCTCGGTCGACAGCACGCAGGGCACGGCCTGGACCTGCTTGAACTTGTCGCTCTTGGGCAGGCGGTAATAGAGGATCGGCTCGCTCGAGGTCGCCGCCAGCGCCAGGCCCCTGGTGGTGTCGAACCTCCGGGCCATCTCGAAATCGACGGGCTGGCCGTCCCTGTCGAACCAGATGGTCCAGTCGCGCAACCCGTCGACGTAGCGCTCGCCGTCGATGCGCAGCAGCGCGATGCCCGCGAGCTTCAGCATGTATCGGGTCGAGATCGGGGTGCTGTCCTCCTCCTCGCCCTGGCGGTCGCTGATCCTGGTGACGTCGCTGCCGGCGAGCAGGTCGGCCTCGTCCATCTTGACGATCTCGGTCTTCCGGGCCTCGGCCTGCGGCGGCGGCTTCTTCTCCGGCGGCTTGGGCCGGGCGATGTGGCTCGCGGGGATGGTCTCGTCGGGCCAGGCGTTGACCTTGGGCTCCTTCAGGCGCTTCATCGTCAGCGACATCGCCTCGCCGCCGCTCTTGGACTTGAGCGTGCATTGGAAGGTGCCGGTGATCTTGGTCGGCTCCTTGGCGCTGGCGACGGTGATGTGCTCCTGGTCGGTGAAGACGCGCTCGCTGTCGGCCGTGTTCAGGTTGATCGAGATGTAGCCCTCGCCGTGGGCGAACCACAGCGAGGCGCGCACCGGGGCCGACTGGTCGGCCGAGATGAGCAGCGAGTCCTGGCCGCGGTAGACGCCGACGGGGCGGCGCAGCTGGGCGCCGTTGCGCCAGAACGACCATTGCGGCAGCTCGGCCGTCTGGCCGTGCTTGCCATCGGGGCCATCCGGGCCGGCCTTGTGCAGCGCCACCGTGCCTTCGAGGACGTCCCAGCTCGACGGCACGAAGACGCCGAAGCCGAACTGGAAGGCCACCGTCTCCTCGGCCAGCGCGTCGTCGGGCATGACGGTGTAGATGGGCTTGCGGTCCTTGGGCAGCGAGCGCGCGAACTTGCGGCGGTGCAGGTCGGCGAGGTTGGTCGCCATCGCCTCGATGCGGCGGCCGCCATGCATGGCGTCGGCCTGCCAGCGCTTGCCGTTGATCCAGACCACGACGTCGGTGAAGACCGGCGACTGCTCGCGGAAGCGCCCGGCATCGTCGCGGGCGAACTTGACCCCGCGGCAGCCGTCGAGGGCGGCCTGGAGGCGGAAATCGTTGTCGCCCGACATCTGCTCGGCGATGCCGGCCTGGCCGCCGTATTTGCGGTCCCACAACGGATCGGGGTCGAAGGGATCCTCCACGCCGTTCAGGGACAGCGTGAAGACGCCCAGATCCTCCCCGGAATCCTGGTATCGCTCGGCCGTGTCGCTCTTGCGGAAAAGCCCTTTGAACATCAGCGCATCGACACCTCTGAACAGCCCCCGGTCGGCCCGGTCATCCTAGTGGCAAGCGAACGGGGTGGCACTAGGAAAGATACGCGTTCGAGCGGCGGCTGAAAACCGGGCCGGCGAGGCGACGATCCTGGTGCGCGGCGGGCTCACGAGCCCCAATAGCGCACCGGGCCGATGTCGACATGGACGAAATTCGAGCGGGTGTAGAGCCCGACGCCGCCGCGGCGCATGGCGCGCGCGGCGCGCCAGAGATCGCGCGTGCCGCGCCCGGGCAGGCGGACGTCGCAGGCGAGGCCGCGCATATGCAGGCTGCGCTTGGCCACGCCCCGGCCGATGCTGCGCAGCCAGGCGTTGGTGTCGGGCGAGCGGTAGCCGGAGATCAGGTGGAAGGGCTGGTTGGTCCGCAGGCGCGTGTGCAGATCGTAGAGCACGTCGTAGAGGTCGCGGTTCATGCGGAACTTCCGGCCGTCGCGGACGTCGCGCATGAAGTGGTCGAGCGCCTGCACGCCCTCGGAGATGTACTTGCCGTCGGCGAAGTACTCGACGTCGATCTTCTCATGCGTGTGCAGGTTGTAGAAGGCGAGGCGCCGCACGCCGGCGCGCCTGGTCCGCGCGATCGCGGGGGCCGCGGGCGTGAAGCCCAGTAGCAGCGCGCTGCCGCCGATCAGCGCGTTGCGACGTGTCCAAAGCGAGTTCGAACCGGACTGCTCCGTCATGGTCTCTCCTGATCCTTTTCGCCGATCCTGGTTGATCCGGTCCGGCTTTTTTGCACCCGGACCCGTTGTGCCCTTTATACGTAAACAGTTCGTTAATCGACACCGACATTCGCGCTTAAACCACATTTCGCGACTCGCGGCGAGGGCGATGTCGCGGATTTTGCAAAGATTGTCGTCAAGTATTCCAAGCCGCCGGCGCGGCGGCCCAGGTCTTTCCAAGCCGCCGGCGCGGCGGCCCGGGGCGTGCTGCGACCGATTAGCGCTTGCGCTCGCATGCGGGTTTGGCCGACTGTGCGCGGCGACGAAGCCGGCCAGGACGCGACGCAACGGCGCCGATGAGCAATCCGAGCGAGCCGTCCCCGGAGGCGGGGCCGGTGAGGACCCGCACCGTACGATACGCGCAATGGCTGGTGCGCCGGCGCTGGCCGGTGGCCATCGGCTCGATCCTCGTCGCGCTGGCGCTGGCCGCGGGCGTCCAGCACCTCTCCTTCAACGTCGAATACAGCGTCTGGTTCTCCAAGCAGAACCCCGAGCTCATCGCCTTCGAGCGCGTGCAGAAGATCTACACGCGCAACGACTCGATCCTGGTCGTGCTCGCCCCCAAGGATGGCAACGCCTTCTCGCCGCGCACCCTCGATGCGGTCGAGGTGGTGACGCGGGCGGCCTGGAAGGTGCCGTTCTCGCGCCGCGTCGATTCGGTGACCAACTTCCAGCATACCAGCGCCAAGGGCGACGAGCTGGTGGTCGCCGACCTGGTCAAGGGCGCCATGGCCAGGACGCCGGAGGAGCTGGCCGCGGTGCGCCGGATCGCGCTGGCCGAGCCCGCCCTGGCCCGCCGGCTGGTCTCCGACAAGGCCCATGTCACCGCGGTCAACATCGTCTTCGCCTTCCCCAGCAAGGAGGGCGACGAGCGGCCGCGCGCGGCCCGGGCGGTGCGCGAGCTGCGCGACCGCATCGCCAGGGACTATCCCGACATCGACTTCCGGCTGTCCGGGCTGGTGATGATGGATCTCGCCTTCTTCGAGGCGAGCGAGCGCGATCTCAGCACGCTGACGCCGATCATGTTCCTCGTCGTCACCGTGGTGCTGGCGCTGCTGCTGCGCTCGCTGACCGGCACGCTGGTGACGCTGCTGCTGGTGCTGCTGTCCTCGGCGGCGGCGATGGGGTTCGCGGGCTGGCTGCGCTACGAGGTGACGCCGCCGCTGGCCACCGCGCCCACCATCATCCTGACGCTCGCGGTGGCGGATTCGGTCCACATCCTGGTGACCATGCTGAACGAGATGCGCGGCGGGCGGAGCAAGCACGCCGCCATTGTCGAAAGCATGCGGGTGAACGCCCAGCCGGTGTTCCTGACCAGCCTGACGACGGCCGTCGGCTTCCTCAGCATGAACTTCTCCGACGCGCCGCCGTTCCGCGACATGGGCAATATCGCGGCCGCCGGCGTCGGCATCGCCTATCTGCTCAGCGTCACCATGCTGCCGGCGCTGCTCGCCGTCCTGCCGGTCCGCGCACGGGCGCGCACGGCCGCGCGGGCCGGCGCCTTCGAGCGGCTGGCCGCGTTCGTGATCGGCCGGCGGCGCGCGCTGCTGTTCGGCTCCGGCGCGCTCATCGTCTTCCTGGTCGCCTTCATCCCGCGCATCGAGCTCAACGACGACTTCGTCAAGTATTTCGACGAGAGTCTGTCGTTCCGGGCCGATACCGACTTCATGACCCGGAACCTCTCGGGCATTTACACGATGGAATATTCGCTGCGCGCGACGGGGGAAGGCGCGGTGGCGGAGCCGGCGTATCTGAAGGACCTGGCGCGCTTCGCCGAATGGCTGAACGCCCAGGGCGTCGTCACCCATGTGAGCACGCTCTCCGACACCATGCGGCGCATCAACAAGAGCATGCACGGCGACGACCGGGCCTGGTACCGGCTGCCGGAGAGCCGCACCCTGGCGGCGCAATACCTGCTGCTCTACGAGCTTTCGCTGCCCTTCGGGCTCGACCTCAACGACCAGATCAACGTCGGCAAGTCGGCGACGCGGCTCATCGTCACCATCGAGGACATCAAGGCGCGCGCGTTCCGCGAGGCGGCGCGGCGCATCGACGCCTGGACGCACGCCAACCTGCCGGCCCACATGGCGGCGCAGGCGACCGGGCCCTCGCTCATGTTCGCGCGCATCTCCGACCGCAATATCCGCAGCATGCTGACCGGGACCGCGGCGGCGCTGGTGCTGATCTCGCTGCTGCTGGTCTTCGCCTTCCGCAGCATGCGGATGGGCCTGGTCAGCCTGATCCCCAACCTGGTGCCGGCGGCGATGGCCTTCGGCTTCTGGGCGCTGACGGTGCGCCTGGTCGACGTCAGCGTCTCGGTGATCGCCGCGATCTCGCTCGGCATCGTGGTCGACGACACCATCCATTTCCTCTCGAAATACCTGCGCGGGCGGAACGAGCGCGGGCTCGACCCCGAGGACGCCGTGCGCCACGCCTTCCGCACCGTCGGCATGGCGCTCAGCGTGACCACGCTGGTGCTGGTGGCGGGCTTCGCGGTGCTCGCCTTCTCGCTGTTCGCCGTCAACGCCAAGATGGGGCTGATGACCGCGATGGCCATCGCCTTCGCGCTGCTGATCGACTTCTTCTTCCTGCCGCCGCTGCTCATGCTGCTGGAGCGGCGGCGTGGCGCGCCGAAGGACGCGGCTCCGGCTCCAACTATTTTGTAATCGGATCGCATATGGGCCGGACCGGCGGCTGAATAATTTCTTGAATATTCAGCGTTCATCCGTTAGCGTTCGAGCCATGGAGATCGATCCGCAGATCCGCGAGCAGATCCTCGACGCGGCCGAGGGGCGGTTCCGCCACTACGGCTTCGGCAAGACGACGATGGCCGAGATCGCCTCGGACTGCACCATGTCGGCGGGCAACCTCTACCGATATTTCGAGAGCAAGGACGAGATCGGCGTCTCGATCGCCCGGCGCTGCATGATGGCGCTCGACGGCATCTGCCGCGAGATCGCCGAGCGCAGCGATATCGGCCCGCTGGTGAAGCTGGAGACGATGATCCGCGAGATGTCGGCCGAGAACCGCCGCCGCTTCGAGGTCGACACCAAGCTCGACGAGCTGGTCAACCACATGCACGACAAGCGCCACGAGACGGTGCAGTTGTTTCTCGACCGCCTGGTCCGGCACATTGCCCGGGTTCTCGAGGACGGCGTCCGCGAAGGCGAGATCAGCGCCGAGGATCCCTACGAAACGGCCCTGGACATCCTGCACGCGGGCAAGAGCGTCGTCGAACCGGCGGCGATCATGCGCATGTCGGAGCAGGAGTTCGAGCGCCGCATGAATGGCGTCACGCGGCTCATCATCGAGGGCGTGCGCGCGCGATGAGGCGGCCGGAGGCACAGCCGGGCGGGGCGTCGCCCGTGTCTTCGGCCGTGTCTTCGGCCGTGTCTTCGGCCGTGTCGGGGGAAAGGGCGCCGGGCGCGATGGCCGGCGTGTCGGCGAGTGAGACGACGAACGGACTGGCGAACGGACTGGCGAAGGGAATGGCGAACGAAGGTGGCGGGCTATTTTTTTGCCCAAATTTTGAACAATTTCCGATTCATTCAGTGATCAGGCTTCACCGTTCATTCCGGGGCGCGGCGAGACAAAGCCCGGGAGCCAACGACGGCGGGGGCGAGGAGCACCCGGCCGCGCGAGGGGGACCAGCAGCATGACGAATCTGCCGAAGCCGACGAAGGCGCGGTCCTTCGCGGAGGCCTGGGGCGAATGGGTGGTGCGCTATCGCTGGCCGGTGCTGGCGCTCTGCGTGCTGGCGGCGCTGGCGGCCGGCAGCGGGGCGGGGCGGCTCACCTTCGTGACCGACTACCAGGTGTTCTTCAGCAAGGACAACCCGGAACTCCGCACCTTCGAGGCCAACCAGAAGATCTACACCAAGAACGACAACGTCATGTTCGTGGTGGCGCCGCGCGGCGGCAAGGTCTTCACCGGCGACACCCTGGCGGCGGTCGAGGCGCTGGCCAAGGCGGCCTGGAAGCTGCCCTATTCGAAGCGCGTCGATTCGGTCACCAACTTCCAGTACAGCCGGGCCAAGGGCGACGAGCTGATCGTCGCCGACCTGGTCGAGGGCGCCAAGACGAAGACCGCGGCGGAGCTGGCCGCGCGCCAGACGGAGGCGCTGGGCGAGCCGGCCCTGCGGGGCCGGCTGATCCCGTCGCGCGCCCACGTCACCGGCGTAAACGTGCTGCTGCTGTTGCCGGAGACCTCGCCCACGGCGGTGAACGAGCTGGTCGCCGCGGCGCGCGCGCTCGCCCGGACGATCGCCAAGGAGCATCCCGGTATCGAGATCCGCCTGACCGGCACGGCGATGCTCGACAACGCCTTCTCCGAGGCGAGCCAGGCCGACGGCAAGCTCCTGATCCCGATCATGTTCGTGGTGCTGCTGGGCGTGCTGGCGGTGCTGCTGCGCTCGCTCGTCGGGGTGATCGGCACCCTCCTCGTGGTGGTGCTCTCGGTGGTCTTCGCGATGGGCTCGGCCGGCTACGCCGGGATTGCGCTGACCCCGCCCTCGGCGATGGCGCCGACGATGATCATGACGCTGGCGGTCGCGGACTCGATCCACTTCCTGGTGACGATGTTCAGCGAGATGCGCAAGGGCAGTCCGCGCCGCGCGGCGATCGTGGAGAGCCTGCGGGTCAACCTCATGCCGATCGTGCTGACCAGCGTGACCACGGCGATCGGCTTCCTCTCGATGAACTCCTCCGACGCGCCGCCGTTCTGGGACATGGGCAACATCACCGCGACCGGCGTGATCGCGGCGCTCGCCTTCTCGGTGCTGTTCCTGCCGGCCTTCATCGCCGTCGTGCCGGTGCGCGCGCGCGCCGCCAGCGGCCGCGGCACCGCGCTGATGGACCGCCTCGCCGACCTGGTGATCGCGCGCCGGCGGACCATGCTCTACGGCATGAGCGCGCTCATCGTGGTGCTGTTCGCCTTCATCCCGCGCATCGAGCTCAACGACGAGTTCGTGAAGTTCTTCGACGAGCGGGTGGCCTTCCGCACCGACACCGACTTCGCGACGAAGAACCTGACGGGCATCTACCAGATCGAGGTCTCGGTGGCCGCCGGCCGGACCAGCGGCGTCACCGATCCCGCCTTCCTGCGGGCGCTCGACAAATACGTCGCCTGGCTGCGCGCCCAGCCGGAGACGGTGCACGTCTCGAGCATCACCGACACCATGAAGCGGCTCAACCGCAACCTGCACGGCGACGATCCGGGCTGGTACAAGCTGCCCGCCGAGCGTAACCTGTCGGCCCAATACCTGCTGCTTTTCGAGATGTCGCTGCCGTTCGGCCTCGATCTCAACGACCAGATCAACGTCGACAAGTCGGCGACCCGCATCATGGTCACCCTGGGCGACGTGAGCGCGGTCACCATGCGCGATTTCGAGCAGCGGATGAAGCGCTGGCAGGAGGCGAACCTTCCCGCGGTCATGCGGGGTACGCCCAGCGGCACCTCGCTCATGTTCGCCCATATCTCGGAGCGCAACATCTCCAACATGCTGCTCGGCACGTTCATCGCGCTGGTGCTGATCTCGGGGCTGCTGATCCTCGCCTTCCGCTCGTTCAGGCTCGGCCTGATCAGCCTGATCCCCAACCTGGTGCCGGCGGGCATGGGCTTCGGGCTGTGGAGCATCCTGGTGGGCCAGGTGGGGCTGCCGGTCGCGGTGGTCGCGGCGATGACGCTCGGCATCGTGGTCGACGACACCATCCACTTCCTGTCGAAGTACCAGCGCGCGCGCCGCGAGCTGGGGGCGAGCCCGCAGGAGGCGGTGGGCACCGCCGTCCACACGGTGGGCGTGGCGCTCAGCGTGATGACGCTTGTGCTGATGGCCGGCTTCCTGGTGCTGGCGCTCTCCAGCTTCTCGGTCAACGCCGACATGGGGCTGCTCACCGCGACCACCATCGGCATCGCCTTGCTGGTCGACTTCCTGCTACTGCCGCCGCTATTGATGAAACTCGAGGAGAAGAGCCATGCAGACCCTGTCCCTGCATCCGCGTGAGCGCTGCATGCGGAGCCTGATCCTGGTCCTGGGCGCGCTCGTCCTCGCCGCGGCGGCGAGCGGCTTCGCCACCCTGGCGCGCGCCGAGACGCTGGCCGAGAAGGGCCTCGCCATCGCCGTCGAGACCGACAAGCGCGACATCGGCTGGGGCGACAGCCAGGCCAAGCTGGTGATGCTGCTGAAAAATTCGCAAGGCCAGTCGGCCAAGCGGCAGATGCGCATGAGCCTGCTCGAGGGCAAGGGCGCCGGCGACAAGTCGATGATCGTCTTCGACTGGCCCAAGGACATCGACGGCACGGCGCTCTTGACCTGGAGCCACAAGACCGGCGACGACGACCAGTGGCTCTTCCTGCCGGCGCTCAAGCGGGTCAAGCGCATCAGCTCGTCGAACAAGTCGGGCTCCTTCGTCGGCAGCGAGTTCTCCTACGAGGACCTGAGCAGCCAGGAGGTCGAGAAGTACACCTACAAGTTCCTGCGCGAGGAAGCCTGCGGGGCGCTCACCTGCTTCGTGATCGACCGCTACCCGGTCGACAAGCGCTCGGGCTACACGCGCCAGGTGACCTGGATCGACAAGGCCGAGTACCGTATCCGGAAGATCGACTACTACGACCGCAAGAGCTCCAAGTTGAAGACGCTCACCTTCACCGGCTACCGCCAGTATCTCGGCAAGTACTGGCGGGCAGACCTGCTGACCATGGTCAACCACCAGACCGGCAAGAGCACCGAGTTGCGGTGGCAGGCGTACAAGTTCCGCACCGGCCTCGGCGCCGGCGACTTCCGGCGGAACGCGCTCAGGCGCTCGCGCTGAGGGACGGGCAGGGACGGGGATCATGCGGCGGGCCTTCGCAACCGCGCTGATGACGGCGGCGTTGCTTGGCGCCGGCCTGCCCGGCGCGATGGCGCAGGCGCCCGCGGCCAAGGCCAGTGACCCCGATGCGAAAACGTATGACCCGTTCGACGGACGCCTCAAGGTTTCCGGCTATCTCGGGCTCGAGGGGCGGCTCTTCACCCAGTCGCCGCTCTTCTCGGGGCAGAAGCGCGCCACCGCCTCGCTCGACGGCGAGGTCGAGTTCGTCTACCGCTTCGAATCGGGCGACCGCTTCACCTTCAAGCCCTTCGGGCGGGTCGATTCGGCCGACCGCCGGCGCAGCCATTGGGACATCCGCGAGGCCGCCTTCCTGCTCCGCCTGCCTCACGACCTGGAGCTGCGCGCCGGCGTCTCGAAGGTCTTCTGGGGCGTGGTGGAATCGAACCACCTGATCGACATCATCAACCAGACCGACGGGGTCGAGGGTCCCGACGGCGAGGAAAAGCTCGGCCAGCCGATGCTGATGCTGACGCTTGCCAAGGACTGGGGGACGATCGACCTGTTCCTGCTGCCCTGGTTCCGCGAGCGCAATTTCCCGGGGCGCAAGGGGCGGCTGCGGGCGCCGCTCTTCGTCGACACCGACAACGCCCGCTACGAGAGCGACCTGAAGGAGCGCCACCCCGACGTCGCGGTCCGCTTCAGCAAGACCCTCGGAAAGCTCGATTTCGACCTCGCCTATTTCCACGGCACCAGCCGCGACCCGGCGCTCGTGCCCACCGTCCGGCCGGCGACCGGCGAGGTGGTGCTGACCCCCTTCTACCCGCTGATCGACCAGGCGAGCCTGGCCGCGCAGTACACAACCGGCCCCTGGCTCATCAAGTTCGAGGGGCTCTACCGGCGCGGCCAGCCCGACGCGCGCGGCATCCGCGACGGTTACGCGGCCGCGGTGGCGGGGTTCGAATACACCTTCTATTCGATCTTCAAGGGCAAGTCCGATCTCGGCGTCTTGATGGAAGTCCACTACGACCAGCGCGGCCGGAACGCGGTGACGCCGTTCCAGCGCGACGTCTTCGCGGGCCTGCGCTGGACCGCCAACGACGCCGAGGACACGACCGTGCTGGTCGGCGTGATCCAGGACCTCCAGGAGGCGGGCACGCGCGGCATCTTCGTCGAGGCGAGCCGGCGGATCTCGGGCCACTGGAAGCTCGAGGTCGAGGCGCGCTTCTTCAACAGCCGAACGCCGCGGAACATCTTCTTCGGCATCCGCCGCGACGACTACGTGCAGGCGAAGCTGATCTATAGTTTTTGAAGGCGCGCACGAAGAATGGGCATGCCTGTGACCTGCCCCCGCGAAAAATCCGAAACAAAAGTGGTTTGACCAGTCCGCACCCGCTGGGAGTCGCGTCCTCGACGTCGGCACGCCGCTTTCTCGAAACTTAGCAGGAAGCGAATAACGCTCATGTGGGCACAAACTATTATGTTTCGTTGCGATCTTTTCATCAACCCAGGATTGTCGTCTGGCCACGGTTATAACGCGCTTTCGACATGCGCATGTAACCTATTGGCGCATGTAACCTATTGAACTTTTTTGTCTGCCAGTAGCCTTGTCTTAATGCCTCTCGCTCATTCTGGAGACGAAACACGGACCTGTAATCGAGCCCGTTGCCGGGTATCGACGTATACGAGGCTTGAGACATGCAACACCACGTGATGGAATATGAGTGGTCGCTCGTGGTGTTGTCATTCGCGGTCGCGTACTTCGCTTCCTACACGGCGCTCGACATGGGCACGCGCCTGCGAAAGGCCACGGGCAAGGCGCGAAAGCGGTGGCTGACCGGGAGCGCGGTAGTCCTCGGCGGCGGCATCTGGTCAATGCATTTCATTGCCATGCTCGCGCATAATGGCAGCGTTGCCGTCGCCTACGATTACTCTCTCACAGCCTTGTCGTTGCTGATCGCAATCGCAATCGTGGCCGTCGGCTTCCAACTGGTCACGCGAGACAGTCCCTCGATCGCGCGTCAACTCGGAGCCGGCGCCATTGTGGGGCTCGGCGTGTCGGCGATGCACTACACGGGCATGGCCGCCGTGATCGTGCCCGGCAGGATCGTCTACGACCCGCTCATCGTGGCGGCGTCGATGACGATCGCGATTGTCGCCGCGACGGCCGCGCTTTGGCTGACCTTGAATTTGCAACATCTCTGGCAGCGCGCGGCCGCCGCGATCGTCATGGCGGTCGCCGTGTGCGGCATGCACTTTACCGCGATGCAGGCGGTGTCGATCGTCGCGACGGGCGAGAGTGCCGCTGCGATCGATCCCGCGTCCAGCACGCTTCTCGCCGCCGCGGTCGCCCTCGGCGTCTTCATG
>Ga0302046_10001341_pt1 | contig 23088 bp, 17 predicted proteins | sample RVTome_11_FD_200261 | JGI IMG/M metagenome (GOLD analysis project Ga0302046, IMG submission 200261) | Soil microbial communities from uranium-contaminated site in the Upper Colorado River Basin, Wyoming, United States - RVT147D111 (version 2) ... | reverse complement strand
TCCGCTCGCCGCAGGACGGGCACACCAAGCGCGCCCCCTCCACGTCGCCCACATCGACCATGCGAAGGCTCGGGAAGACGAGCACGTCGATGCTCTTCGTCTCCATGCCGTGCTCGCGTAGCGGCTCACGGCCGGGACGACCGAGCTGCACCTGGATTTCCTTCGGCTCGCTGGCTGCTTCCCCGCATCGAGCGCGAAAGTCGTCGAAGCTCGTGGCTTCCAAGACCTGCTCCCCAGTCGCGGTTCCTTCCGGCGCCTGCGCACGCAAGAAACCTTGAAATGATCCGCCGGCTTCTAGACCGAGATCCATCTCGCGGTCCATCGCCTCGAGCAGGTCGACCCATCGCCCAACCGAAGGGACGAAGTAAGCGTCCCTAGGGAAGAGAGAGTACCGAGCCGGATGCTTCAAGGTCGCCTTCCGCTGACTCTGGTGCGGTGAAAAGGAAGTAGTCGTAGGCGTAGCGGGCGATTTCCGCGATGGCATGCGCCGCTCGGTCCTGGTCCTCCGCTCCCTTGCTGAGCACGGACAGAACGATATGGCCACGACCCTCGGGCAAGAAAATAATCCCCGCGTCGTTGATGGTGCCGCCGATGGTCCCCGTCTTGTGGGCTACGGAAACCGCGCTCGGAAGGAGGCCGCGGATCCGATCGAGCCCGGTCTCACACTTGAGCATGATGTCGACCATTTTCGCCGAAGCATCCGGGCTCGCGGCCTGCCCGACGAGGATCTTTTCCAGCAAGAGATTCATGGCGACGGGCGTCGCCGTATCCTGAGCGTCGAGGTCGAAGCGAGCCGCCGCCATTTCCAGCTCCCCGGGCGCGACCTCGTAGTCGTTGAGCTTGGCCATGAGCTCTTCATGGGTCATCCCATCCGTGTTCCAATCCTGGAATCCCATCTGGCCCATGATCAGATCCTGGGTGCTCCGGTTGATCGAGATGCCGCCAATGCCTAGCGCGCTCAGACGGCGGTTGACGTGGTCGATCCCGACCCGCTTTAGAACGATGTCGGTTGCCGTATTGTCACTGACGCGCATCATTAGAAGGGCCAGATTCTCCATGGAGAGGGAGACGCCCGGCACGACGTACTCCTTGAGCTGTCCGCTACCCAGGTGAAGGTCATAAGGGGCAAGCGAGGCCATTTCATCGAGACGGATTTCTCCGGAGTCCACTTGGTTGAAGAGCTCGACCAGAATCGGCACCTTGACCGTGCTGGCCATCGGGAAGGAACGGTCTCCGTTCACGGCCAACTCTTGGCCGGTCTCGAGGTGCTTGATCGCCACGCCCATGTCCCCGGAGGAGTCCCGGATCACCTCGGCGACCGCCGCGCGGAGCCTCTCGATTTGAGAGGGCTGGGGAACCTGAGCGGGCAAGCTGGGCACGGCCAGAGCAAGGGACAACGCAGTCAGAGAACAGACTCTCAACGCCTTCAAGAAGCCTCCTTGAGTCGGTGGATGAGCTCATAGTAGGACAGGCCCGATGGTGGCACAAGGGCCCAACTTGCCCTGGCGGCGGCTCCGGACTAGGATCGTCGCCCACGCATGAAGGCATCCTTCCGCAACTCACTCGCCCAGATCGAGCAGGAGCACTGGTGGTACCGAGCTCGCCAAGTCATCCTGGAACGGGCTATCGATCGTCTGGTGGGGCGTCCCGGGCGGTCGCTAGCCATCGGCGTCGGGGCGGTGCGGGAGGCGGAAATGTTGTCGCAGCGCACACGGCTGGTGGCCATCGACAAGGCGACCATCGACCAGCGCTGCGCCGAGCTCGCCCTATCCGTGCAGAGCGACGCCGTGCGGCTACCCTTCTCCGAGAGCTCTTTCGACGCGGCCTTCATGCTCGATGTCCTCGAGCACATCGAGGAAGACGAAACCGTCCTCCGGGAGATCCGCCGCGTCTTGCGTCCCGGGGGTTCCGTTCTGATCACCGTGCCCGCATTCATGTTTCTGTACGGGAGACAGGATCGGATGAGCGAGCACAAACGCCGCTACCAGCGCCAGTCGCTGTTGAACCTCGTGACCGGGATCGGCCTGCAGGTTCGATACTGCACGTACTTCAACACGTTGCTCTTCCCGCCCATCGCGGCCATCCGCATCGCCCGCCGGTGGCTCGGATTGCCCGAGGACGACGGCCAAACCGATTTCGACATGCGCCTGCCCGATCCGATGGAGCGTCTTCTGGAGGGTCTACTCGCCTCGGAGCGTCATGCGATCGACCGCGTGGCGTTGCCCTTCGGCGTCTCGCTTCTTTGCTCGGCCCGGCGGCCGAGTTAGTCACCAGCCACCACCGCCGCCACCACCGCCGCCTCCCCCGGAGCTACCACCTCCGCCGGAGCTCGAGCTTGTTGATGAAGCCGCGATAGCGCTCGAGAGGCTTTCGCCGAGACAGAAGGCGGCACCGTGTCTGCCCGTGAACCGACGCATGACGTCCGGCGTGTGATGAGACGGACTCTCCGATCGCAGAATCTCCGAGAGCTCATCGGCCCATCTGGGTTCCAGGTTCAGAGCAATTCCCCAGGGGAGGTGCTGATCGTAGAGCGAGTGCATCTGTTCCGGCGAGGACTGCTCGCGGATAAGGCCGACCAGAGCTCCCTCGAGCCACATCTGGTAGCCATCGATTTGATCAAGAAGGGCCCGACCCTCCGCGGTGGGCGCCCTCAGCAGCCGCCAGAAAACGATCGCGAGAATCGGATTCACGACGACCGCACCCGCGACCCAAACGCCGGCGTTCGCCCCCAGGAGCCACAAGCCGAGCACTTCACCGGCAAGAAAGGGTAACGAGGCAGAAACGAGAGCCGCGGCCAGACAACTATGGTCGTAGCGCATTCGCCGCAGATAGCGCGCGGCGGCCGGCGACGACTCGGGAGGCGTCGCTCGTGGCACGATCATGCCCGGCCTTGGATCTTTTCCGACGCCGGCCCAGGCGGCGAGATACGTGAGGAGCGTTCCCAAGACGCCGGCACCCGCCGCCGCGGAAGGTAAGTTGTCGCGAAGCGCGGCTTCTCGGGAGGCGGCCACGCTCGGGCGCGCTACCGCCCCGGCCGGCCAGAGGACTCCGATCGTCAGACCTTCTTTCGCAGCGAGGGGGCGTGTGGTCTCGAGCGAGATCGTTCGACCGGTGATGGGACCGAATCGCCAGTCCTGGCCCTTCGAGCCTTTGAGACCCGTCCACGCTCCGATCTCTAGCTCGTTACGCTGGTAGTCTGCCGGCAAAACGATGCCCACGCTCGCCGCGTCGATTGGAAACTCCCAGCCGTTTCCTGTCACGTTCCAGTAAAGCTCGTCCCGGTCTGGATGACGGAACAGCCGCCAGCCCGCGCGTTTTCTTCGCCTCACCAAGTTTCGTCCTCCGCAGCGACCGTTGACCCGGGGCTGCGGTCACGCCGGAGCGAGCCCGGGGATAGCCGTTCGATGAGTTGTCAGGGAATCTCCTCATATTTTAAACCCTGATCCGCTGCGTGAAAACTCTCTGACGGCCTTGACATCCCTCCGCCGCGTGCGGCAGTCTCCCGCCGGTGCCCGCGGACAACTCGATCTACGAATGGCTCGACGATTGGTGGGACCCCACCGGCTCGGTGGCGGGGATCCATGCCATGAACCCGGCCCGCGCGGGATACTTTCTCGGCGTACTCGAGGCCCGCTTCGGACCGGATCTCTCCGGGTTGCGGGTGCTGGACGTCGGTTGTGGAGGCGGCATTCTCACCGAGGAGCTCCTTCGGCGGGGCCTCCGCGCGACCGGGGCCGACACGGCGGAGGGCGCCCTCGCACACGCCGCAACCCACGCTCGGTCGGGACGTCTCACACCTAACTACGTCCGCGCGCGGGGCGAGCGGCTACCTTTCTCCGACGACACGTTCTCCGCGGTCCTCAGCTCGGACTTTCTCGAGCACGTCGACAATCTTCATGATGTCATCCGCGAAAGCGCCCGCGTACTCGCGCCGGGGGGGTTATTTCTCTACGACACCATCAATCGAACCTGGCTCACGCTGCTGTTCCATGTCGGCATCCTTCAAGAATGGAGAAAGCTCGTTCCGCCCGGTACGCACGACTGGCGCCAGTTCGTCACCCCCGGCGAGCTCGAGACGGCGATGCGTGCCGAGGGGCTTCGGCCCGTGGAGATGCGGGGACTCTTCCCCGCCCAACCCATTCGTTTTGTGCTCCACCTTCTCAAGCACAAGAAGGGCAGGGATCGCATGCCCTTCTTCCGGATCGGCAAGGGGGTCTCCGGGAGCTACGTCGGCTACGCGACCAAGTAATTCCGACGGTTTGTAAAATCGTCGGCCGCCCCGCATAATAGAAAAAGGCAATCCCAACAAAAACTTGTTTCTTGACGTCGCCTCTCGCGCGCAGAGCTCGGGATGGCGCGCCGTGTGAGGTCGGGCATGAGCACGACAGGATGGATTAGTGCCGTGGGGCCCCACCCGCCGCCTGACCAACTCCGGCCAAAGCAACCACATGTTTTGGCGGCCTCCCCACGCTTTCATCGGCTCATTCCTCATGCTCGCTCACTCTTCGTTCGCTCGCCTGTCCTCCGCTCGGAGGCTCGCTGCGGACGGCGGCGGGGCCGGGCTCCCTCCGGTCGCGCAGGCTGGCTCTTTTTTCATCAGCCTGCTGGGCTCTTGGTTTGGATCGCGGTCTGTGCCTCGAGCGCGAGTTTCGGTCTCGCTTCGGAAAAGGCATCTCTCACCAGCGACAAGGCGCAGATCGCGCCAGAGAGCTATCGACTTTCGGTAGAGGATCAGGCTCTCATCTGGGCCAAAGACAGCTTCCCGCGTTTCATCGTCTGGCCAAGCCAGGCCTTCGACATCCAGGAGAAGAAATCCATCGCCTCGCTTCGCGCCGCGGAGGAAGCGGTCCGACTGGACGAGCGGAACGCCTACGCGCACGCGTTGCTGGCGCGCTACTACCTCATCCCGGAGGACACGCTCGATGCGGCGCGGGAGCATTGGAAGATGTCCTTCGACAACGGCATCGGCATCAGCTTCCCGTCCATGTACTACGACGTCGACGACCAGCGTCTGTTCATGAGCCACATCCGGAAGGATGGGATTTACATCTACACCTACGGCCAGTTCGACGTCGACACGATGAAGGAGCTCCCCGACGAGACGAACACGCGTTATTGGGAGGCGCATGCCGGACACATCCCCGATGATCTGGGGCCGGTCGTTATCATCTATTGGAACAATGTCCGTGAGATCAAGACGGGTAACTGGGTGTGGTGGCTGAAGCTAAAGAACAAGGTGACCGTGCGGTCCGATCGCGGAAAGGAAGAGTCTCTCGACGAAGTCAAGGTCGCCCTCCTGGGCGGGGTGGGAAAATTCGATTGGCATCTCGACTGGTGGAATCTCGCCGCTCATCGCAAGATCAATATCCGCACCCACACGTACGGCCCGGCGGACTACAACGCCAGGCTGCGCTCGGTCGTTCTCGAGTTGATCGATCCCGACGGGCGCATCGAAGCCCCCAAAGCGCCCAAGCCGGGACCGGGGTGGTAAGGGTCTCCCCTACTTGACCTTCTCGCCCTTGGCCAGCGCGTCGACTCGTGCCTGGAGGTTAGGATCGCTCACGCCGAGCTCCACGGCCTTCCGATAGTTTTCCTGAACCGCCGCGACCAGCGCCTCGTCGCCGGGGCACGGGCAGCCCGCCTTGATCATGCTGAAGTTGGCCCAGGCGAGAACCAGATAAGGCGATCCCCAATTGGGAGGCGCCGCGGCGATCGACCGCTCTAGCGACTCGACGGCCTCCGCGAAATCCTGCTTCGCCAGCTGCGCGCGGCCCAGGTTGTAGAGGCCCACGGGATCCTTGTAGCCGGGAGAGCTCGCGGCTTTGCTGAGTGCGGCGAGAGCTGCATCCACTTGTTGGGTCGCAATGAGCGCGGCACCGTAGTCGGTCAGAAACGCGGCATTGTCCGGCTCCAGATCGACCGCTCTCTTGAGGAACGCGGTCGCTCCAGCGGCATCCTGTTTCTTGGTGAGCAGCAGCCTACCCCGCTCGTAGTGAGCCCCCGCCAGGCCGGCGTCGAGGCCGATCGCCGCGTCCAGCTCGGCCATCGCCGCGTCGACTTGGTCTTGGCTTCCCAGGATCCGACCGAGCTGATAGTGAAGCTCCGCGGAATCAGGATTCTGCTCCAGGGATTTCCTCAAGAGCTCGGTCGCGCCCGACGCATCACCGGAGTTGGCCATGACGCGACCCAGCGAGACCACCGCCTCGGACGAGCTCGGGTTGAGCTCGGCCGCGGCCTTGTAGTATTCGCGAGCCAGGTGCGGGTTGCCCTGCGCTTCATGCATCTGCCCGAACGCGAGCTGTGCCTCGAAGTCGTTGGGATTCACCGTGACCGCCATCTGCAGATCGGAATACGCGGCTCCCGCATCACCCTTGGCATTATGGGCAATGCCGCGAATGGAATAGGCCTGCGTGAGCTGATTGTCGATCTCGATCGCCTTGGTGGCTTCCGCAATCGCGCCGTCATAGTCCCCCGCCGCCAGCAAGATGTCGGCCATCCCCGCGTGGGCTTCCGCCATCGAAGCGTCGAGCTCGAGCGCCTTGCCGAACGACGCTCGCGCCGCCGCCTCATCCCCCAGCTCGAATTGGGCCATCCCCAAAGCCGCGTGCGCGGTGGCGCTATCGGGAGCCAGCTCGACCGCCCTTTGCGCGGCGTCCACGGCCTCTTCCGCTCTGCCGATCTTCGCCAGGCTCATCGCCAAGTAAACGTGCGCCTCGGTGTTGGAAGGATCGGACTCGATCACTTTGGGTGCCGCTTCGGCGGCCTGCTGATGCCGACCCAATCGGAAGAGCGCATTCGTCAAACCGACGTATGCCTCCGCTTGCTGATCTCCGTCGCCGTGCTCCGCCGCGGCCCGGAAGGCACCGACGGCGTTCTCCAGCTCATTCGTGCCGGCGTAGATTCCCGCCAGTTTGAGCTGCGCCTCCGCGTTGTCGGGATTGCTGACCGTCACCTGGTAATAGAGTCGAGTGGCCTCCGTGACGTTGCCTTCGCTCGCGAGACGATCGGCCTCGCGAATCTTCTCCTCGGCTTCCCTTCCCGTCAGCCGGTCTGTCTCCTGCGCGTCGGACGGAACCGGGGAAAAAAGAACAAGACCCACCAACAGTACGCAACTCGGATGAAATCGCATGATTCCTCTCTTCCGGGGACGACGGAGTCCTCAACCCGCCCGCAGGCGCCTAGTCGCCGGAGGGCGAGCTGCGGAATCGCAATCCTTTGTTGGCCGCCAAGCCAGGTCGTTGCTTGCTCCGGAGCTCGCCAGGCGGCGGTGGGGCCCCGCAGCACTGAAAGAGTCCTCAACCCGCCCACAGGCGCCCGCCGGCCGCAGCGACGCCAGTCGAGCCGAGGCCGCGGCCGAACGAAGAGTGAGGCCGCAACCAAGTGAAGCCGCCGGTGGGCGAGCGGGAGCCGTCAGCTCTTGGAGGCTCCCGAGCGAGGAGCGAGGGAGCATTGATGACAGGGACGAGTGGGGCCCCGCAACACTAAGAGCAGTCCCTCCCCTCACGTGGGAGTCTCTGTGCGGATTCTAGTCGAACGTCCGTGATACGGCAAAGGTCAGCGGTGCGAATCGGCGTGGTAACATGCAGTCCTCGAATGCCAGAAGGACATATCGTTCGATCCCCTTCTGCGTCCTGGCGCCTCCAAGAGGCCGAACGCTGGCTCGAAGAGCAAGCGGGTGAAGGAGAGGTGCTCGTCCTCTGCGCCCATCTCGAGGCCGGTAACCAGATCGCGCGTTCCCTCGGGTCGCGTCGAGGCGCCCTTTTCGGAATCCACCGTGTCACTCTGAACGTGCTGGCCTATCAGCTCGCCCTTCCGAGACTCGTGGAGGCGGGAGTCGCGACGCATAGCCTCCTCGGCCAACAAGCCCTGGCCGCGAGAGTCGCCCATCAGGCGAAGGAAGACGGAGGCCTCGGAGTGTTCTCGGCGGTCGTCCACGGACCGGGCTTCGCACGGGCCCTCGCGGCGACGTTGAACGAGCTTCGCCTTCACGAGGTCGCGCCCGCCGATCTGGCCGCGACCGGCACGATCGGCAAGAGTCTCGCCGAGCTTCTGGAGCGCTATCAGAAGGCCTCGTTGTCGGCCGGGCTTGCGGATCGCACGGAAGTGCTCCGTACCGCAACGCGCGTTGCCGAGGAGACGGCCGAGCCTCATCACCCTTGCCTGGGACTGCCCACACTCATTCTCGACGTGCCCGTTCGGACACCGCTCGAGAAACACTTCATCGCGTCCGTCGTCCGACGGGCGAGGAAGGTGCTGGCCACGTTGCCCGAAGGTGATGAGCCCACGCGCGGTGCGCTCGAGGAAGCTCTCGCGGTCTCGACCGACGTGGTCTTCGCCTCGGGTGACACGTCGGAGTCGGTCCACCATTTGCAGCGTTATCTTTTCAGCGGCGCCGCTCCGCCTAGACGCCCCACGGAACAGAACGTGGTCGTTCTCTCGGCACCGGGCGAGGCCCAGGAGGCGGTCGAGCTCGCGCGCTACGTTCAATCCGAAGCGGCGAGCGGCGTGCCGTTCGATTCCATGGCCGTTCTTCTCCGCGCTCCCGACCTCTATACGCCGCTCCTCGAAGATGCCTTCGCGCGCGCCGGCGTGCCGGCCCATTTCGAGACGGGCACTCCGAGACCCGCTCCCGCGGGACGCGCGTTCCTCGCGCTTCTCGATTGCACGGCTGAGGACCTCAGTGCCAGTCGCTTCGCCGAATACCTCTCGCTCGGACAGCTGCCGGAGCTCGACGAGTCGGGCGGCCCCGAGCACCGGGACGAAGTCCCGTGGATCGCGCCGCAACACGAGCTCGCGCCACCACCACCGGGTGGGTACACCGAGCCCGTGCAGCTCGATCTGTTCGCGCCGCCCGCGAAGAGTCCGACACCCGAGAAGCTTGCCGCGATAGAAGGCACCCTACGCGCTCCATGGCGCTGGGAGAGACTGCTGGTCGATGCCGCCGTGATCGGAGGCCGCGAGCGCTGGGAACGGCGTCTCGCCGGTCTCGCGCGCGAGCTCCGAGAACGCATCGTGGAGCTGGATGATCCCGAGGGCACGGAGGGCGCGGCGCTCGAGCACCGGCTGGAAGACCTCAAACACCTCGAGGCCTTCGCGCTCCCGGTCATCGAGATGTTGGCCGAGCTCCCGGAGAAAGCTACTTGGGGCCGGTGGCTGGACGTCCTGGAACGCTTGGCGTCACGGGTTCTGAGTCTCCCCGACGGCGTGCTCGCCGTCCTCAAAGAGCTCCGTCCCATGGCACTGGTCGGCCCGGTGGAGCTCTTCGAAGTCCGGGAGGTCCTGAACGACCGCCTGACCCAGCTCTCCCAAGATCCTCCTCCGTATCGGTACGGCCGCGTGTGGGTGGCCCCCATCGAGGCGGCCCGCGGCCTCGCCTTCGACGTGGTCCTCGTGCCGGGACTCGCGGAGCGAGTCTTTCCCAGAAAGATTGTCGAGGATCCCCTCTTGCTCGACGTGGAACGACAGAAGCTCGGTGCCGGCCTTGCGCTGCAAGGGGATCGCATCGCCGATGAGCGGCTCGCGTTGCGCTTGGCCGCGGGTGCCGCGCGACGGAAGGCCGTCTTCAGTTATCCATCCGTCGACCTTCAAAAAGGCCGGTCCAAGGTTCCGTCGTTCTATTTGCTCGAAGTCGTGCGGGCGAGCGAGGGTGTTCTTCCCGACTTCGAGACGCTCGAACGCGAGGCTTCCGACTCCTCGGGAGCGAGATTGGGATGGCCGGCTCCCCGCGACCCCGCTCAGTCCATCGACGAGACCGAGCACGATCTCGCTTTCTTGTCCGATGCGTTGCGCCAGGACACGCCCAAAGAGCAGGCGCAGGGAACGGGCCGATATCTCATGAAGGTGAACGCCGCTCTCGCCCGCTCGTTGCGCACTCGCTATCAACGAGGTCTGCCGCGTTTCACATCGGTGGACGGCTTCCTCGATCCCTCGCCAGATTCGAAACGGCTGCTGTCCGGACATCGCTTCGGCGCGCGTGCCTTTTCCGTGACTTCCCTCGAGAAGTTCGGCGCCTGCCCCTACCGCTTTTTTCTGAACGCCGTCCTGAGGCTGCGGCCGCGCGAGACCGTGGAACAGATCACGCACCTCGACCCGCTCACCTACGGTCGCATCCTCCACGTGGCCCAGTACGAGATCCTGCAGAAGCTCCAGCAGGAAAACCTGACGCCCGTTCGACCGGAGAACCTCGCGGCGGCGCTCCAAGTCGCCGAGAAGGTCTTCAACCGTGTCGCCGAAGAGTTCCGCGAGTTACTGGCACCGGCTATCGAGCGGATCTGGCGGGACGAGCTTGGCCGCGTTCGTACCGACCTGCGCGGATGGCTTCGGCGCGAATCCGAATCTCCCGGGGGCTGGGTTCCGCATCGAACCGAGTTCACGTTCGGCATGCGGCCCCAGGGTCCGGCCGATCCTTCGAGCGTCCTCGAAGAGGCCGTTCTCCCGAGCGGGCTCAGGCTTCGGGGCGCCATCGACCTCGTCGAGAAGAGAGCCGACGGAAAGGCGAGGGTCACCGACTACAAGAGCGGCCGCGTGCGCGTACCCGAGGGCGCGGTCCTCTTCGGAGGAGAGAGCCTGCAGCCCATTCTCTACTCGCTGGCCTACGAAGCGCTCACCGGCGAGGAGGTCGTCGCCGCCCGACTCTACTACTGCACGGAACGATCGGGCTACGCCGAGAGAATGGTCGAGCCCGACGAGGAAGCCTTGGAAGTCGTTGCCGAGTTCCATCGCCGCGTCGACAAAGCCATCGAGGAGGGTTTCTTCCCCGCCACGCCGCGGCTCGGGTGCAAGTATTGCGATTACCTCCCGGTCTGCGGTCCGGGCGCCGAGATCAACGCCAAACGCAAGGAAGGCGATCCCCGTTTGTCGCTGCTCAATTGGTTGCGGAACCTGAGGTAAGGAGAGCTCGAGCCATGAATAATGATGAGTTGAAATCAGCCTATCGTCGTACCGCCGTCATCGGTGGCGCGATGATGTCGACCCTCGTCATGTATGCCGTCGTGGCGATCGCCATCGCGAGCACTCGCGATCCGTTCGAGGGATTCGTTTCGCTCGAGGACGGCGGACTGCTGAGGAATTTCTTCCTCGGTCTGTCGCTCCTGCAGGTCGTGGCGATCAAGATCATCCACAGTCGTGCTCTGCGATCCCCGGATCCATCCGGCCGTTTCCAGACCAGCAAGCCCGGCGCCCGATCGCAGCTCGCGTCTCGTCTGGTCTCGACCTCGGTCGTTACCTTCGCGCTCGCCGAGTCGATCGCCGTTTACGGACTGGTGCTCTTTCTTCTGAACGGAGAATCGACGGGCTTCTTCGTTTTTCTTGGACTGTCGCTTCTCACCTTCATCATGTTTTTCCCCAAGTATCATCAGTGGGAAGAATGGATGCAACGACAACAGCAAATCACATGATGAAAGACCTCGCCGATCAACCGGCTCGCGACCGAATCCGCAACGACCTCGACTGGACTCTGGTCGTGGAGGCCGCGGCCGGAACCGGCAAGACAACGGAGCTGGTCGGACGCATCATCGCGGTCATCAAGACGGGTCGAGGCAAGCTCTCTCATCTCGTGGCGGTGACCTTCACCGAAAAAGCGGCTGGGGAGCTCAAGCTTCGACTGCGCAGCGAGCTCGAGCGTGCCCGTCGTGACGCGGAAGGCGATCCGGTAGCAACTGGCCACCTGGAAGAAGGGCTCGCTCAGCTCGAAGAAGCCCACATTGGGACGATTCATGGTTTCTGTTCGGATCTGTTGAAGGAAAGACCGCTGCAAGCGGGAGTGGACCCATTCTTCGAGGTGGCCACCGAAGACGAGGCGCAGCGGCTCTACCAACGAGTCTTCCTGCGCTGGCTGCAAGAAAAACTCGACGATCCGCCGCCCGGCGTCCGCCGGCTCCTGCGCCAACCCGTGGAGAACGAATTCGGCCCCGTGGATAGCCTCAGAAAAGCTGGCTGGGACCTCATCGAGCGCCGGGACTTTCCGGCTCCCTGGGAGATCCGCCCGTTCGCGCGCGAGGAAGAGATCGACCGCCTGACGGAGAGACTCCTCGAGATCGCCAAGCTCAGCGCGGCATGCGCGAACTCCAAGGATACGCTGTACATGGATCTATCGGGCCTGCGCTCGTTCGCGATCGAGCTGGCGAGGCAGGAGACCGCGAGCGGAGAGCGGGACTACGACTACCTCGAGCATCGTTTGCCGAAGATCGATCTCGGGAAGAGAAAAGGACGCGGCGCCTTTTCGGACCGCGTCTCGCGGCAGCACATACTGGACGAGCGAGAGGAGCTCGTCGAATCCATCAAAGACTTCCGCAAGCGCGCGGGGGCCGATCGGGCCGCTCACCTCCGCGGTGAGCTTTCCGAGCTGGTGGAACGCTATCAAGAGATCAAAGCCAAGGCCGGCCGGCTCGACTTTCTGGACCTCCTCGTCAAGGCCCGCGATCTCCTCCGGGGCGATGCACGGCTGCGAGAAGAGCTGCAGAACCGTTTCACTCACATCTTCGTGGACGAGTTCCAGGACACCGATCCTCTCCAGGCCGAGATCCTGCTGTTGCTCGCCTCGGACGACCCCCGGGTGGATGATTGGCATCGCGTGCGACCGCGGCGGGGAAAACTCTTCGTCGTTGCGGACCCGAAGCAGTCCATCTACCGCTTTCGTCGAGCCGACGTCTCTCTTTATCAAGACATCAAACGACGCCTCATCGACGCCGGAGCGGAGCGTGTCTTCTTGAGTGTGAGCTTTCGCGGCCTACCGGAGATCCAGGAAATGGTCAACGCCGTTATGGCGGACGTCATGACCGGGTCCGCGGAGACGCATCAGGCGGCCTATGTCGCCCTCGATCAGTACCGCGTGCCCACGGTCGGCCAACCCGCCATCGTGGCCCTGCCGATTCCCAGGCCGTACAGCTCGTACGGGAACGTGGTCAACTACGCGATCGAGAAATCGGAGCCGCGCGCGGTCGCGGCCTGGGTCAAGTGGCTCGTCGAGGAGAGCAACTGGAAGGTGACCTCGCGCGACCGGCCGGAGCCCCACACCATCCGCCCGTCCGACGTCTGCCTTCTCTTTCGCCGTTTCCAATCCGGAGGACGCGACATCACGCGGCCCTACGTGGATAGCTTGCAGGCAAGGGACATCCCTCACGTCTTGGTGGGCGGCCGCGGCTTTCATCAACGCGAAGAGATCGACGCCATGCGCAGTGCCCTCGCGGCGGTAGAGCGGCCGGACGACGAGCTCTCGGTCCTCTCTGCCCTCAGAAGCCCACTCTTCAGCCTCGCCGACGATGCCCTTTTCCTCTTCCGGACCCGCCACGGGGCGTTGCATCCCTTTCGCGAGCTGCCGGCCGATCTGACGGAATCGGACATCGAGGTCGCCTCGGCGCTCGAAGAGCTGGCCTCCCTGCACCGAGGAAGAAATCATCAACCCATCGCGCTCACGATCCGCCGGCTCTTGGATGCGACACGCGCCCAGGCTGGTTTCGCGCTCTGGCAAGCGGGGGATCAGATTCTGGCCAACGTGTTGCGTCTCATCCAGCTGGCCAGGAACTTCGAAGCCACCGGTGGGCTTTCCTTCCGCGGTTTCGTGGAGCACCTCGAGGAGCTCGCGGAACAAGGAGAAGCCACCGAACAACCTTTGATCGAAGAGGGCGTGCAGGGTGTGCGACTGATGACCGTGCACCGGGCGAAGGGCTTGGAGTTCCCGGTGGTGATTCTGTGTGACATCACCTGCTCCATCAGCGACTACGCGTCCCGGCACATCGACGCCGATCGCAAGCTGTTCGCGGTACGCTTGGCGGGCGGCGCACCGTGGGAGCTCATCGATCACGAGGACGTCGAGGCGCGGCGGGAAGAGGCGGAAAGTCAGAGGCTCCTTTACGTCGCCGCGACGCGCGCCCGCGATCTGCTGGTCGTGCCGGCGGTGGCGGACGAGCCGCGGTATCGAAGCTGGTTGGCGGCACTAACCCCCGGCCTCTATCCAGACGGCAAGACGTCTCACCTTCCCGTGGTAGCCATCAACACACCGCGATTCGGAGATGAGACGGTTCTCGATCGACCGATGGGCTCTCAGGTTCCACCCGGCGCGGGTATCAAACCGGGTCTCCACAAGCCGCGCAAGGGAGGCCACCGCGTCGTCTGGTGGGACGCCGCCCTACTCGACGAACCATCCCAGATCAAACCGAGCATTCGGCGTGATTGGATCCTCAGGGCTTCCGAGGGAGAAGGAGCGGATCCGGGCGCCGAGCGTTACGAAACGTGGCGCCGCCGCCGAGAGGCTCTACTGGAGTCGGGGGGTCGCCCTTCGCTCGTAGTCACGACCGCCACGCGAGCGGCGGAGACGGAGCTGGCCATGCTGAAGCCGGAAGACGTCCGTATCGAAGCCGTGGAGCGCACCGCCAGGCGTCCGACCGGAAAAGCCTTCGGCACGCTCGTCCACGAGGTGCTGGCGACGACCGAGCTGGACGCCGATCGCGAACGCATCCAAGCGCGGGCGACGATTCTGGGCCGGGTCTTCGGGAACACCGAAGACGAGATCCTCGCGGCGACGGAGGCGGCTTCGAAGGCTCTCTCCCATCCGCTCCTGATCCAAGCGGCGGGGCTGGACACGACCGAAGGGTTATGTCTCCGCGAGACTCCCATCATGATTCGAAACGAGGACGGCACGCTGGTCGAAGGCGTCGTGGATCTCGCCTTTCGCACCGGCGTCCATGCTCCATGGACGGTCGTGGATTTCAAGACCGACGTTCGAATCGACATAAGCCAGGAGCAATACCGACGCCAGGTCGCGCTTTACGCCGAAGCACTGAAGCGAGCGAGCGGTTCCGAGGCACACGGTGTACTGCTGTATGTGTAGCGCATCACGAAAGCCACGAAAGGATCTCCAACCAGGATGCCACGATTCGCCGACTATGACCTCAAAGCCCTCGGGAGCTTACGACAACGGCTCGCTCGAGAGATGGAGGGCTCGACCAACCTTCAGGAAGCCGCTCAGAGATTCACGAGTGGATTATTCGAGGAGTTCGACGAGTCCGCCGTCCTGGTGAGAGTCTTCGCCTCGACGTCCTTCGCCGCCCTGCCAAGGCCTGAACGGGAATTCGTGATCCGCTTGGCAACCGCCCGCGGCGCGGCGAGGGAGGTCAACGAGCGCACGGAAGTCATCTGCCTGCTCGGGACCCGGGGCAACCGGGATCGTTGGAACGACCGCAGTCGATCGCAGGATCATCTTGCGATTCCCCTACTAAGCGTGAGCTTCGTCAAGACCATTCCCATGGTCTCGCGGCTCATGACCGACTTGGGAACCGGAATCGAGTGGATCGAGAAACAAACGAGCTTGATCGTGGTCAAATCGATGGGGCGCATGGCGCAGCTTCTCTATGTCGAAGACGCGGCCACCGCCGAGACGCGCGACGGATTCAAGATCGTAACCGCCCAGGACTTCGTGGCGACCCACCGTATCAAGACGGTCCTGGGACTCGCAGGCTCCTACCCAAACCGCACGTTCATTGCCATCGCCATCTTCACGAGGGAGAACATGTCACAGAAACAGGCCGAGAAGTTCATGCCCCTCGTCAACACACTCAAGACGGCCTCCATGAAGATGGTGATGCGCAACCGCATCTTCACCGAACACGGCGACTGATGGGTGACTCCGTCCATACGAGTCGGACGAGTAAGAGAACCGCGAAGCCCAGCCCGGACACGACGAGCGCGATGAGCGCCGGCGTCCACACACCGAACCCTCTCCCATCGGTTGCCAGATGAACGGCGGCGAGGGCCGCAATTCCGGCTCCAATCGCCGCCAGGGCTTCCAGAGTTCCCGCCCGCCGAGAATGAAGTCCGGCCACGATCGGCACGAATAGTGAGACGCTCAGAACCGAGTAGAAGGCGGTCAGAGCGAGAATCACCGTCGGGATCACGATCGCCAGGGCGACGCCGAGCACTCCCCCGCCGACGGCTGCGAAGCGGGCAACTTGCAACACGCGCGCGTCGCGGGCACGCGGATTCACGAAGCGTCGATAGAGATCCTGAGATAGCGACGTGGACAGCATGAACAGGATCGCATCGCAGGAGCTCACCTCGGCGGAGAAGACCGCCGCCAGACCGAGTGTTCCCACCGCGAGCGGAAGCTCGTGAACCAGCACCGTGGCCAGGGCCAGCTCATGGTTTGCCAAGTCGGGATGATGGACTCGCGCGATCATTCCCAGTAGCGGTGGGATGCAGGCAAAGAGGAGAAGAACCATGCCGTTGGCGGCGACGCCTATCCGGATCGCTCGTTCGTCACGGGCGCCGTAGACTTTCTGGAGGATTCCTGGCGAGACGATGAACGCCGGCACGATCATGGCCGCGAAGATCCACCCCGACCCTCCTCCGTGCCAGAAGCTCAAGTACCCGGGCGCCGTCGCGGCGTCGGTGGCCAGGACGGCGCTCCAACCACCGGCGGCGGCAAGGGACATCGGCAGCGCGACCCCGAAGCCCACGAGCAGAACGACGATCTGCACCGCGTTGACCCAGGCGGACGTCAACAATCCTCCCGCGGTGAAGTACGTCGTCATCACGACGCCGCCGATGATGCAGCCCGCATACTTCGGGACTCCCGCAACGACATTCAGTATGAAGGCAACGGCGATGAGCTGGCCAGCAAGAATGGCGAGCGTCCCGAACCAGAGAAGGGTTGCCACGATGCCTCGCACTGACGGGCCGTACCGCAGCTCGAGAAAATCGCCGACCGTCCGCAGATCGTGGCTGGCCGCGACCCGCCAGATCTTCGGGCCGATCCAAAACGCGAGAAGGAGCGATCCGATGCCGGCCGAGCCCACCCACCACCAGGCGCTCAGACCGTCTCGATACCCGAGCCCCGCGGCGCCCACCGTGGATCCGGCACCGATGTTTGCTGCCAGAAGCGTTGCGAAGAGCAGTGCCGGGCCGAGCTGCCGACCGGCAACGAAGAACACGCCGGTGGTCTTGACCGCACGGCCGATGGCCAGCCCGAGAACGATGAGAAGAATGGAATAGCCGACGAGAAACGCGAGCTGGAGGTTCACTGAGGAGCGGGTGCCAAGTCCGAAGCCGATGGGTAACCGGGTATCCCCTTCGCGGCGCGCACGCTCCGCACGATGGCATCGGCCGTCGCCTCCGCGGCGAGCGCCCCGAGCGTCGTGAGGTTTACCTCTCCGTCCCAGGTCCCGGTGGCCAAGGCGAAGAGCACGTCCCCGTCTCCGGGAGTATGGGCCGGATTGATAGCACGAGCCAAACCGTCGTGAGCCATCTGCGCCACCTTCGTGGCCTGGACCTTAGTGAGCCGCGCGTTGGTCGCCACGACTCCGATGGTCGTGTGCTGCGCGGCCGCCGGTTGCAGCGTAGCTCCCGAACGGAGGAGCTTTCTCACGTCGGCGAGCCCCTTTCCGTCCTCGGTGCGAACTCCCGCGATCACTCGGCCGGTCGCGGGATCGATGACGTCTCCCGCGGCATTCACCGCCACGAGGGCCGCCACGACCAATCCGTTCGGGTAAGCGAAGGCCGCCGTGCCGACACCGCCCTTCATGGCGCGACCCCGCTCTCCCACCTTGCCCACGGTCGCTCCCGCTCCCGCGCCCACGTTTCCTTCCGCGACCGGTCCGTCGCTCGCGCCTATCGCCGCCTTGTATCCACAATCGGGCCCTGGACGGATCTCGGGCCTATCTCCGACGCGCAGATCAAAAAGGATGGCGGCCGGCACGATGGGAACCTTCGCGATCCCGGTGTCGAAACCGATTCCTCGCTCTTCGAGATAGCGAACGACGCCCGATGCGGCGTCCAACCCGAACGCGCTGCCTCCCGAGAGAACAATCGCGTGAACCTGTTCGATCGTGTTCACCGGATCCAGCAAGTCCGTTTCCCGCGTACCCGGAGACGAGCCCCGCACGTCGACTCCGGCTACCGCTCCTGCTTCGGCAAGAACGACCGTACAGCCGGTGGGACGTTCGCTCAACGTGTGATGCCCGACCTTGATCCCATCCACCGCGGTCAAACCCTTCGAGCTATTCTGTCCCCACGCGAGTGCACCCATCCACGAGAGTAAAACGCCGAGAATAACGCCAAGTCTGATGGCTTTCATACGCTTACCCGTCCAGAAGCTACCAGACTCATAGGATGTTGCCAAACCCAACACAGGAGCATAAGGTACGTCCACATGAACGTGGTCACGCCGAAACAGATGGAGAGAATTCTCGAGCTCACGGACTCGATGGCCATCCACCGTGAAGCGGTCGTCGTGCCGCTCGGCCCCGAGGGTCAGGGTCGCGTTCGCCTGGTCCGCAACAAGATAGAGATCACCGTTCCGGAAGAAGGTGATTTCGAAGCGTGGCTAAGAGGCCTACCCGCCGCCATCGCCGAGCTCGATCTGACCGAGGTGAGACGCGCCGAAACCTAGCTCGACCCGTGACCTCTCGACTCACGCGAACGGCCTCTTTTAAGGACAGTCCCGCCCCGCGCATTCCTCCCTTTGAAACTGGTAACTCCCTTCGAAACAACGCTTAGGCGGCCGCCGGCCTAGGTTGGAATCCGACTTGCACTAGGCCCAGGCGTGAAGCCGGGAGCTGGCTTGGCAATGACAAAGGAGAGCATAGGATGAAGCGGTCAAGGTTGGTCTCTATTGCAGTCCTGGCTCTCGTCCTGGGCTGCATCTCCTGGGCGAGTGCCGATATCAGGTTGGATGACGAAGCCATTCGAGCGGCGGTTGAGCAGAAATTGGATCACAAGGACATCAGGAACGGCGGCGGCCCTCGGGTCGACGTCGAGAATGGAGTCGTGACGCTCGAAGGCAACGTGAAGAGCCTCTGGGCCAGGAACGAGGCGGTCAAACGTGCCATGGAGATCGACGACGTCGTGGCTGTGGAAGACAAGTTGGAGATCGCCTTTGGCGAGAGCGATGAGAAAGTGGCGGAAGAGATAGCTAAGAAGGTGCGCAGCTATCCCTTCTATAGCATTTTCGACGACGTCAACCTCGGAATACAGGAGGGCCGTGTCGTTCTGGAGGGTCGGGTCACGATGCCCTTCAAGTCGGACGAGATCGAAGAGAGGGTTTCCAAGATCTTGGGCGTGCAGAGCGTCGAGAACAACATCAAGACACTCTCGGTCAGCATCCACGATCAGAGACTCCGAGCGTCGCTCGCTCGGCGGATCTACGGGGACCCACTCTTTGTGACCTACGCGTTTCGTGCCCAGCCCCCCATTCACATCGTCGTCGAAGGAGGCCGCGTCGTGCTGACGGGAGCGGTCCGCTCCAAAGTCGAGAAGGCCATGGCGGAGACCATCGCCCGATCGACGTTTGGGGTCTTCAACGTCGAGAACCGGTTGGCCATAGCGAGCTAACTGAGGAAGAGGGGGCTCGAACTTGGGGAGTGCCGCGAGGCACTCCCTTTTTTTATTGGCGGCCGAAGCCGGACTGTTGGCGAGCGCGCTCCAGAGCGAGCGCGAGGCGGCGGTCATCCGGCCTCAGGGCGAAAGCGGCCTCCAGGTTGGAAACGGCCTTCGCGGCATCTCCGAGCTCGAGCCACGCGAATCCCAACAGGACGAAGACGTCTGGCTCACTAGGGTAGTGGGGCGCGATCGGTTGGAGGGAGCCGACGACCTCCGCGTATCGCTCCTCCGCGTACAGCAAGAGCGCGAGCCTCAAATGAATCTCGAGATCGCGAGGTCGGAGCCGCGACGCCGCGCGTAGCTCGCGGATGGCGTTCTCCTTGTCTCCGATACGCGCGAAGAGGAGCCCGCGCTGGAGCCGAATCCCTCCGTCCCCCGCCACGAGCGACTCCCTGGAAAGGACACGAACGGACGGAGACGTAGCTGCGCGGTCGACCGTCAAGCGCGACTCCCGTCTCTCGCCGAGCAACGCGACCCGGAGCGTGTAGTCTCCGTCGGGAAGCTTCTCCAAGGGCACGGCCTGCTCGACAGCGACGAGTCCGGTTGGCGCGGCCCCCGAGCCCACCTCGCTCGTCTCGCTCCAAACGACGTCGCCGTGGTCTCCCGCGATCAAACTCCAATCGAGCGCCGTGCCTTCGGAAATGCCGGAGAGCTGAAGGTAGGCCAGGACCTTCGTCGCCGGGAAGACGGCGTTCGGACTCGGATTGAGGATGAATCCGCCCACCTGGAACGGGAAACGATCGACGAACCGCCCACCTTCCCATGACTCGCTCGAGCGCGCCAATAGAATCGGAGAAACTCTCGATGAGCCGGCCGACTCATCCGATAATCCCGGCACGTCCACTCTAATGGAGGTCTGGTCGCGCGTGCCTGCCGGCGTGCTCAGCAGCGTGAAATCGAGCACGTAACGCCCGGTCGGGAGAATCAAGCGCCCTTGGAAACTGAACGCCTGGCCTCCCAGCGAGCTTCTTTCTTCTGCGCTCAGATGCAGATCGAGCCAGTCTTCGATGGCGTCCACCTCTCGTCCCCGTTCGTCCATCATGCGGCAAGCGACTCCGAAGCTCGCTCGAAAGCGATCGGCTTCCTCGCGCCAGGTCACATTGGAGGACGGAACCTCGAGAGCGTAGTGAATCTGGGGGACGCCGGTCGCGTCATAGAGGACCGCCCCGGTCGAAACCACGCCTAGTTTTCGAAAACTCGTGCCGGCACGCACCCGCGCGTCGAGCCCGCGGAACCGCTCCGCCATGTCCGCGTGGCCACGAACGTTGACCAGCAGGGACGCACCGGAAATCGTTGCGTCGTCTCCTTGTCCAGACACCAGGCTGCGAGCCGCTCCTGCGAGCTCGATGTCCACACCTCGGAGCGCGTCGTAGGCCCCTTCCTCGTCGAGGAGAAACCGGCCCGGCTCCCGATCCGGCACCAGCGAAGGGATGCCGTCGCGCACCGGGCTCCACAAACGGTAGTCCCCCTGGCCGCCCTCCCGGAAATAGATGAGATAGAAGGACTCGGGAAGAAACGCCTCGGTGCGCCCGGCGTAGTGCCAGAGCTCGAGTGGGTACAACCGGTCGCCGGCATGGGAGAAGTCCTCCCGGCTTTGCGGCGGGCCGAGAAGCTGATAGGCGTGCCCCCGCTCGGTGAATCGGCCGGGCCTCGTCTCGAGAAACGTAAACAAGCGATCGGCCTTCTCGAGACGCGCGTCGTGCTGTTCGCGGAACTCGTTTCGAGCGGTGCCCGGCTTCGGGTCACGGCGGTCCCAAAAAGTCAGGACGAAACGGTCGCGCTCCTCGTCGCTCTCGAGCTCGAGGAACGAAGCCTTTTCACGCTGGCTCAGGAGAAAATGAACTTCGTCCTCGAGCCAGTGTCGGTGACGCTCCGCCAGCGGAGTGGATTGCGCCAGGGCAAACGCCACGAGCAACGGGAGCACAACGGAAGAATAGCAGAGGAGCGCACAGGATGCGGGGACCAGCAGTCACCAACCCGGGTTTCGCACGCCGCCTGGGGCGTACGGTCAACCCAGTTGGCTCGGCGAAGGTCTCGGGCACGTCCGCGCCGAGGACGCTAGGCCTTCAGAAATGAAACCCAGCTACCAAAAGTCTCCTTGCTCAGAAACGCGGCCGCATTCCTGCCGTTACTTCCTCCGTTGGTTCGCGCGTTGCCGCTCATGGTTGACCCGTTCGTGTGGGCGCTCGACACCCAGCGCCGCAGGGCGACCCGCGGGTTCGAAGCCGCCGCGACAGGATTGTTGTCGTAGTTCCAGCGGAAGGTCTTGATCTCTTCCAGCAAGTCGACGTCTGGAAAATCGGCGAGAAGCTCGGCGACGAAGAGTTTGTCCAACTCGGGGTCGAAGGGATAGTCGGGGACTCGGTACTCGAGATATTCCAGGCTCTCGGCCAACACCGAATCTTTGTAGGAACGCCTATGAGAGCTCAGAATCCCACGCGGCGACATCAGGGGATCGAGCGGGCCGGCAAACAGCACGCCGTTCAGGGCGAGGCCGTGCCCTCCCTGGCGCGCGCCGAATGCGTCCCGTCCCCAAACGACGCGCGCATCCGTGTCGAAACAGACCTGCGGGTAGAAGCAGATCCGGATCCTGACTTCCCGGCCGGAGGGAAGCAGCCGGTCGGCAACGATGCCCGCCCCGCTATCCGAGATGTCGTTTACGAGCCCGTAGGCCGGCTGCGACTCGCCGCCCTGCACCGTCAACACCAGCAGGCGTTTGGGCATGAGACGCCGCAGCGCTCTCTGTTCTCGACATCGAAGAGGCGCCTTCATGATCCGCGCATCCCCTCTGCGCCTCTGATAATCCACTGCCGGAGCGTGGCGCGCGGGTTCGCCGTCCGCGTCAAAGGCTCTCTATGAGAGCACCAGCGAAAGGTTTTCACTTCTTCCAAGAGGTCGAGGCTCGGGAAGCTGGTCACGAGCTCGGTGATGAGCGCACCGTCCAGTCCACGGTCGAAGGGATAGTCCGGAACCTGGTGCTCCAGATAGTCCAGAGCGCTTCTGGTCGCGTCGCCGGCCTTCGTTCCCTCGCCGCAGATTCTCGAGACGTACTGCTGCAAGTAAGGCTCGAGCTCCCTCCGAATTTCCTCGATGCCGTTCTCGTAGTCCATGCTCGCGCTGGAGAAGGCGCGGTCGGAGATCAACAGTTCGATGTCAGGATCGATGAGAATATATGCGAGCTCTTCCTCTTCGGGCGGGTAGTTCTCCAAGAATCCCGCTTGCAGCACATCGGCGAAAAAGAGTCGTCTCCTCAAGGCATCGCGGTGTAACGGCGACAAGTCGGAGAACCATATCCCTTGCAGACTTCCGACTATCTCCGAGTGCGGGTCTACTCCGTCCGCGCTCCATACGATTCGGGCCTGCGTGTCGAGGAGCCCATCGCGCCCTTCGCTCAGCACGACCCTCACCGTGGCCCCGCGGGCTAGTCCGCGATCGGTGATCAGGAATGCGCCAGATTCGGAGATGTTGGAGACGGTGCCGCGGGAAACGGTCAGGTCACCGTCGAAGATATGTGCAGACATGGACCGCGCTGGTACGACGCGCGGCAACGCTCGAGCTTCTCCCACCATGCGTTCAGCGTGCACCATAGTCCCCCCCCACTGGACTTTGGCTGTTGTTTCTCGCGCCCCCGACACCGCTCACGACCTTGGCCGACGGGACGGGGCAGACGCTAACGGGAGGAACCGCCTTTTGGGAGGAAGCCCAACACGCACCGTG
>Ga0302046_10001340_pt1 | contig 23089 bp, 15 predicted proteins | sample RVTome_11_FD_200261 | JGI IMG/M metagenome (GOLD analysis project Ga0302046, IMG submission 200261) | Soil microbial communities from uranium-contaminated site in the Upper Colorado River Basin, Wyoming, United States - RVT147D111 (version 2) ... | reverse complement strand
GTTCTGCGGACGGCGATCGCCACCGGATCAATGGATGTGCGGACCAGTTGGATGTGCCCCTGTGGTACTCCCGTCAACTGGCTGAGCTCGTGCTGTGCCGCCCGGGACACCGCCACGAGCGTGATCGCACCGAACAGGCGGCCGAGGCGATGCGGTCGCAACCGTTTGGCTGCGTCGTCCCGTGGCTCATGGACGTGAAGAACGACCCGGCGGCCAAGCCAGAGGGCCGGTCGGACATAGCCAGCCGACTCGGACGTGTTGAGGTACACGAGGTCGGGGCGAAATCTGAGCAGCTCGAAGAACCCGATCAGCTGCGCCAGCACCGCCTCGAGGGGACGCGTCCAAGCCCAGTGTCGCAGGAATCGGCACAGCCGATGCAGCGGCTCGATCGCCAGGCGCTCCGACGATTCGCGCAGCTCCTGTTCGCGCTCGCCTCGTCGTCGGAGGACGACGACCCGATCCCAATCGTCGCCCAGGGAGCGCACGATTTCCCGCGCCAGCTTCGGTGCGCCCGTGAGATCAGCGGCGTGGCTCACCACGACGACTCGAGGGCGAGGCCTCCGGCGGCTCACAGGCCAGCGCCGCACGAAGCTGCACCGATCAACAACCCCGGCGTCCCTTCGGTCATCTGACGGCGCCCGCTGGCACGTCTTGTCGGGTGCCCACTCTCAAAGGGCCCCTCTTCCCGATCGTGATCGCGTCTGGCGTGGCCCTGGGCAGGGCGAGCCCCGCCACCAGCATCAACGTCCAGCTCGTCGGGAGGTCGGTCCAGACGTGGAGGAACAGACCGCCGACAACCGCCCCGGCCAGTGCGCCCGCACTACCCGCGGCCAACGGCTCGTCTCGACGGCGTGACAGGGACAGGATCAGACGCCAGAGCATCCAGACGAACAACAGACTGCCGACCAGGCCCAGCTCGTGCGCGAGTTGGAGGTAGGCGTTCTCCGCGGGCACCTGCTCTCCCCCCGTTCGTGCGGCAACGCCCGACTGGACCCCCAGGCCCTGTCCCAACGGGTGGGCCAGCGCCAGCCGCAACGCCTCTGACGAGCGGTCCACGTGGCCCGTCGCCGAGGGATCGTCGCCCCGTACCGCGGCGAGCGTTCGACCTGTGAGGCCGGTCTCGTTCGCCGCGGCGATCGAGATTGCGAGTATCACCACGGACATCGCGAGCAGCCGCGACCGCTGTGAGGGTCCACTCGACCGAGAAAGCCAGGCGGTGACGACCGCTGCGATCATCAATGAGAGCACGGCGCTGCGCGTCAGGGTCACCAAGCCGCCAAGCACGATCGCGGACACCACGAACATCCGACGGGGGGACAGACCCTGGCTCGTTCTCACCAGCTGGAGGCACATCCCGGACAGGAGGAAGAAACCGAGCGTCAGTTGCGACAGGAACGATCCGGCTCGTTTGAACGAGCGGCCGAGGATGACCGATTCCACCGCCGCCGGTGGTGTCTCCAGCCCGACGGCATCGTGATAAGCCCCAAACCGGAGGACCTCGCCCTCGAAACGTTGCCACAGATCGTTGAAGAAGAATTCGATGATCCCGCCCAACGCCGTGACGACCGCAACAGCGATGACGACGCCGACGATTCGACGTCGCCAGGCATCAGGGAGCGCGAGGGACCGGACGGCCAACAGCACGAGGACCGGGCCGAGATTGGATCGAACTGCCAGGGCCTGCGGATACCAGCCGCGCGGCGCCGCGTCGAAGATCACGCCCACGACCGGCTCGGCCAGCAGCGGGATGAGCAGATAGACGAGGACCAGGGCGGAGAAGGCCAGCGCGACCCGGTCGACGCCATCGAGTCGTTGGCCCCGCGCGACGGCGTGACGGAGCGCCGCGACGACGATTCCGGCGACGAGGCCCTCCTTCGCGAAGCCTGCGGAACGAAGTGCCTCGGCCGGAACGCCGAGGCGATGGAGCGCGGCGAGGGCGTGGACCTGGAAGGGGAGGAAGACGACGAGTGCGATCAGCGCCGGGCCCGGCCGAGCTGCGGCCCATGCGACCAAGAGAAGTCCCAGGACGCCGGCGATCATCCGCAGCTGCAATCCGGGCGAGGTCATTCCCAACGGCACGACCATGATCGCCAGGAGCCATGGAGCGACACCTCGCCAGCCGACCCGGGTCAGTGGCAGCGCCGTCACGACGCGTTCTTCGACACGGTGAGGCCACCGGGAGGCTCGATGACCACTGACTGCTTCCACCGCGTCGGATCTGTCCGCAGCCGACGCCGGCCCATGAGGCCGCCCTGCAAGGCAAGCAGAAGGGGTGTCACGGGTCCCCCCACCACCCAGCCGTGGTGTCGGTCGAGCCAGGCCGCGGCAGATCGCGGGAGTGCGTGCGTTGCACGAAGCCACGTGAGCGCCGCGTAGGCCAGGCGCGCGCTTCGTCGACCCTCCGGGCGGGTCTCGACGAAGCTTGGGAAGCGCGCTGCCAATCGGCCCAGTGCGGGATCAAGCAGCTCGACGTCAACCCTCTGGAGCAGCCTTCGGCCATCGAGGCTGACGCCGTACTCGATCACGTGTTCGAGATGGGGCTCGCCAACGACCAGGTCGTCGTTGAACTCCTGGTGCGAGTAGGCCAACACCTTGGCCCGAACGGCGCCAGCCCCACCGAGGGACGAAACGTGCCAGCCGGCTGACTGCAGGATCTGTTCCTCGTACGTGGACCAGTCGTAATCGTCATCGACGAGGCTGAGTTGGAAGCCCACACGGGGGTGACCGACGAAATGCGTCGGCCGACAGGCGAACGTGCCATCGTCCCATGGCTCTGGCAGGAAGGTGTTCACGTGCCAGAGCGCGTGATGTTGGGCGAGCCGGATCGGCTCGCCAAGTTCACTGGCCAGCCATGGCAGGAGCTCACGTCGAGGGAGCTCGTCCACGTCACCGATCAGCACGAGATCATCCGGCTCGACCAGTTCGCCGAGCCGGGAGGCCATCTGCCGCCGCTGAGCCCGCTCACGGGTCCACGCATCGGCGTCGTCGGCGTCGAGCTCCGCCACGACATGATGGATGCGCCCGCCCCATTGATCGAATCGTCGACGGTGGACGTCGAAGTGCAGCGGCTTCGGCTTGCCGGTGAAGGTCCGGGTGCCCTCGACGACCACAAACCTGGAGACGTGGTCGTCGAGTTCTGTGAGCCGGTGCTCGAGCAGGTCGAGTTCGTCGTTGAGGAAGAAAGCGTCCCAAACCAGCGGCACGTGGAACCTCCGACGAGGGGCCACGATACTGGCGCGCGTACCTTCCACCTCATGGACTACCAGACGCTGGCGAGCGTCGTGATTCTCAACTGGAACGGCGGCGCCAGGCTCGTCCGTGCGGTCCAATCCGTGCTCGACCAGACCCATCTCCATCTTGAATTGATCGTCGTCGACAACGGCTCCACGGACGACTCGTTGGCGCATCTCCCCGAGAACAGCAGACTGAGGGTGATCGAAAACGGGCAGAACCTCGGATACGCGCGTGGGATGAACGTGGGCTGGTCGGCCTCCCGCGGCGACCTCTGGGTGCCCATGAACGACGACGCCGTCCTGCACCGAAGCTTCATCGAACGCGCGATCCGCCGTCTCGAGCTCGACTCTCACGTCGGCGCCATCGCCCCTCTGGTGTTGCGCTCCGACGACAGCGGTCAGCTGCCGTGGGAGGGAGAAGCCCCTGCCGAGCTTGACAGTGGTCCGGAGAGCCTCACGTTGGACATGCGGGTGACCGGGGATGGGCGGCTCGACCGGGCGAGGCGCACGTTCAAGGCCAATGGGTCCTGCCCCGCCTACCGCCGGGTCGCGCTGGAGGACATCTTGGAACGGGTCGACGAGGGACCGTTCGATCCATGGTTCGATACGTACGGCGAGGACGTCGACTTGGCGTTTCGGCTGTGGTCACTCGGGTGGTCCACGAGCTACGAACCCGACGTGCTGGCGACTCATGCCCGGGGTGCGAGCAGCGCCGAGCGCATCCATGACAAGCGGGGCCGACTGCGCCGCAACCTTGTTGCAGCCCGGCATGCCAACGCCTGGCGTCACCTGACGGCGGGTCGGCTGCCAATCGTGCTGCCACTGCTCTTCCTGGCCGACCTAACGTTTGTCCTGCTCTCGCTGCCGCGACGCGACCCGCGTGCGGCAGTCGACGTCATGGCTGCCTGGGTACGCGTTGGGGGATCCCTGCCGTCACTCTGGGCAGAGCGTCGCCGGATCCCTCCGCGGCGCCACGCCGACGTGGGCATTGTTCGCCTGGCTGCCCGTCGAGCCCGACTCGTTGAGCTGTCGAACTCGGTCTGGCGGGACTGACAGGCTCAGCCCGAGTCCGGCCGGCTCTTCGACAGGCGGTCGGTGACGTCCACCAAGCTGTAGAAGTCGTGATCGTTGGGGTAGACATACGACCGATCGGGACGGCGTTCGAACTCGATGCCCGCGATTTCGTCGAGGATCCGGCGCCACGTGTTCACCGGCGTGAGATCGTTGGGGAACTGGACGGTTCCGCCGGACGCGGATGGGATGTAGATCGCCTTCAGGATGCCGAACTTCTCGCGAAGGAGGCTGTCGGGTGCGTTCGTCCAGTCGAAGCCGTCCCTGAGCGTGGCGGCGTTGGTCGGTCCCTCGTCCGCTTGGATCACCATGATCGGCCGATCTGGCTCGGGTACGGACAGGAACGCTTCGACGATCGGCAGGAGGCGATCGTTGAGGTAGTGGAGCTGGTCAATGAAGGCGCGAGGCGCCTCGGGATCCGTGATCTCGACGGGCGCCGATGGCTCGCCATCGGCGCCGAAGACAAACGGCGGGTGGGGAAGGAGGATGTGCGCGAAGATGAACCGGCCCCCGCGCGGGCTGGCCGCCATTCGCTCGAGCTGACTCAGCCCGTAGTCGCCGTAGGCTCGGTGAAACTCGTCGTCCGACAGGACACCGCCGTCCAAACCCAGGCGCCGCAACACCTTGGATAGGGACGGGAGGGCCGTCGAGGTCTCGAAGACCAGTGAGAACTCCGTGGTGGCACCCAGGTGGAGTCCGAGCTGCGATCGGTTCAGGGTCGTCGTTGCCGACGTTGACGTTGCGGTTGGTTCCCACCAGCTGCCTATGTGGACGTACTCGTAGCCGAGACCGCGCATGACGCGACCCAGCTGATGGTCCCGGACCAACGCATCCAGCTGCCCGAGGTCGTCAGCCCGCGGCGAGCGGCCTGCCAGGAGCTCCTCAACCCCTTCGAAGTTGAGAGTGCTCGCAAGGGAATGGGACGTCTTGCCGTAGTTGCTGCGCGCGCCCGCATCGACGCTGAATCCCCAAGTGCGCAGTGCGTCAGTGAAGCCGCCGTTGTCGAACTCGTAGAAGTCCTCGAGAACGGTCTCGCTGGGGTAGCGGTCGGGCACGATGTAGATGACGTCGCGGCCCGATGCGACCGCGCCGTCGAGTTCCAGCCCGGGAACCTGGACCCGCGGTGCACCGCTCGGGAGCGAGGAACCGATGGCGACGACGTTGGCCACGACGACGAGGGACAGGAACGCGTTCGCTCGGAATGTCCAAGTTCGCAAGGCAGTCGTTGGCAGACGCCGGGCGATGATGCCGATCGCGAGCAGCGCCCCGCCCACGACGAGCATGCCAATGGCCAGCGTGATCGGGCTGGATCCAAGCCGACCGAACGTGAAGAAGGCCAACGACGCCGCCGCCGCGGGGAGCGCGCCGCGACGAAGCGAGCGCAGCAGCAGGGAGAATCCGGCCAGCGCGACGAGCCCAAACAGCCCACTCAGGAGCACGACGGGCAGACCGGATGACACGGGAACCTGGCGGGCATTGCCGGTCCACATGGTCAACGCCGGGAGGGCTGCAAGCAGTGGGACGTAGAGCGGCATCTCGAGAAGCGTGCGCGCTCCGGAAGCTGGTCGATTCGCGTTCCCGCCGGGCACTCCTCGGACGGCCATTGGATCCCTCCGGACCTGACATGGAGCTCCGGCAGCGGGCCGGAAGCCTATCCGTGCTCATGTGACGACCCAGGGGCAGCCGGGCGCGGGACCCGTCCGGCGTCGTGGTCGGTGGGGACCGCCGACGGAGCCCGGGGCCATCACAGCCATGGTGGCCGGCGTCGACCGACGCGCCACGTCGCGATCGTCTGCTGGATCTCGAGGAGGGAGGACACGCCGTGCCGATGCAGTGCCGCCTCGACCCTGCGCCACTCCTCGGTTCCGGAGTATTGGCCCGCCACTGGTGTGATGTGGCGCACGAGGGCAGCATCAACGATCCCGAGCACCGCGTCCTCGAGCGCGAAGCTCCACTCGACGTCCAGGCCCCATCCCATCCCGTACTCAACCGGGAGTGGAAACACGCGTGACGCCCCCGATTCTCCCACCACGACCACGGGACCCACCTCGACGAAGGTTGTCCGCCTCGCGATCGAGAACGGTTCGAAGCGAGTGAGCCCGTGGCTGTAGTTGCTGTCCACCACGTGTGCAGGCTGTGCCAAGGCAAACCCAGACAGGCCTGCGACGGTCACGAGCCGATCCAGCCCTCCTGACACGAACAGGACGTCGTCGTCGGCGAGCACGCACGTGACGATCCCTGGGGGCAGGGACTCGTGGAGGCGGTTGAGCAGCTCCAGGCGGGAGCCGGGACCGGATCCGACCGTGTGCTCAGCCAAGGCGGCGTCAGGCTGGTCGAGGGCCCAGAGTCGCACGTGCCACTGGTTCCGGCGGGCTGTCGCAAGCGCCCGACGGACCAGTGAAGCGTTGCGCCGCCGGTAGACGATCAGCAGTCCCACCGGGATCGGGGGGGACGCCGGCGCCCACGCGGCAGCGGCGATCATGTGTGGCCCAACCGCGAGGCGGCCAAGTTGACGACGGATTGGCGCGGGCACGCGGGCAGGCGACGACCTCATCCTGAACGGCTTCTCGGGACGACCTTCTGAAGGAGCCGGTCCAGGGCGTCGGCCGAGGCCGTCCAACTGAAGTGCTCCTGCGCGTGGGTGCGACCAGCCGCGGCGACGCGAGATGCGAGCGCTCCGTCGAGGCAGGCGGCGACCACGGATGCGGCGAGGGTGCGGGGATCGTCGGCGACCAGCGCATCCCGGCGGTCCGTGAGACCGAGGCCTTCGAGCCCTATCGACGTACCTACCACAACCCGTGCGTGAGCGAGCCCCTGCAGGGCTTTGATCCTCGTACCCGAGCCCACCCGGAGAGGGACTACGACGATCCGAGACATTTCCAGCACGAGGGTGACGTCGGCGACGTCCGGCAACAGCTCAACTCCTTGCGCATCGGCGACCAGCGAAACGACCTCCGCCGTGGGCGAGCGCCCAGCCACGACGAGGCGAGCAGCCGGAAGCTCCTGTCTGATCTCGGGCCACGCCTCTCCAACAAACCACGAGATCCCGTCCACGTTCGCCCGGGTGTCGAGGCTGCCGAGGAACAGCACCGTTGGTTCCGCAGGCAAGGGAGACACTGGCCGGTCCAGGGAAACCCCGTTTGGGACGACGCTGACCATCCCTTCCAGGGCTGAAGCGTCGTCGGGCGAAACTGCGACGATTGCGTCGTACCGGCGGGCCGCCCAACGCTCCAACCGCCCCGCGCGTCTCACGTCCGTTGCCCACAGCCATCGCCACCGTGGGCTTCCGAGCGCCGCAAGGTGCTCCGCCTGTCGCGACGGCAAGTAGTGAGCCGTCAGGATCCACGCGGGGTCGGCGTGGCGGCCGCCTGCGATTCGCGCGAACTCCACGTGCTCGACCAGGACGGCATCCACCTCGGCCGCCAACGGCTCGACGGCAGCGCGAAAGGCGCGCCGCCGACGGCGTTCTGCCGCGGCGACGAGCGGGTCGCGTCCGAACAGGGCATGAGCGAGGAGACCGGGTCGCGATCTGGTCCACCGTGTCGAACCGTGTGGGCAGTCGACAATCGTGACCTGTCCCACGGCCGCGCGTACCGCCCGGTCCTCCGGTTCGTGCGGGGCGACGATGTGGACATCGTGCCGCTCGCCGAGCCGCAGCAGCAACGAGGCCTGCCGTAGCTGCTCCCCGCCGCCGACCAGGCTGGGGGCCGACCAAGGGCTTACCCACAGCAGGCGAAGCCGCCGATCCGTCATGTCCAGGGCCTGTTTGAACACCGGTCGATACGAGTGGTGTGGAGGGTTCCGTCCGTTGTCGTTCGCCGGGTCAGGAATCCCAATTGGTTGGCCATCGTTTCGCTTCGCACCACTCTCGCAGGTCTTGACCTGCCCGTCGCGGATCGAAGGGTATGAAAGGTGCGACGCGATGATCCGCCGCTTCGCCCCAAGTGGCTTGGATCGCTCGGTGTGCAGCCGGGGATGTGTCGTGGAATCGGCACGACCGGGAGTCCGCACACCGTCAGCTAGGTTCGCGCGATGACGGCGTACCTCGCGATGGCCTCCACACCCGAGATCGAGCGGCCGTGTCCCATTGTCAGATCCGAGCGGCGGGAATCGTGGTCACCCCCACCAGCTTTGTGACAGTGGGCACGGCGGGGCCGTGCGGGATTGGCGCCGATGCGTTCCTGGACCTGGCCTCCCGGGCGGGTGGCCCAGCGGCGACTTCGACATCCGTGCTGTGAGTGGCCCGCTGGTGATGGTGATCGATCGGTTTCCCGAACGTTCGCAGACCTTTGTCGTCAACGAAATCGTTCAGCTGCGCAAGCTCGGCGTGGACCTGCAGGTCTTCGACCTGGAGGAGCCGTTGGATCGTGCCGACGAGATGATGGGCATTCACGTTCAACGCGTGGCCAGGAGCGAGACGATCAGCCGACGACGGCTGGCGTTCATGCTGACGAGGCTGGTGCCCCGTTGGGGCGTGGGCCCCCTGAGGGCCACGCGTCTGCTCCAGGAGAACCGCGATGACACCAACCGCATTGCGTTCCGACGGGCCGTGGATCTCGTCCGACGATTGAAGGCCCGGCCAGCGGCCATTCATGCGCACTTCGCGAACGCTCCGGCCAGCGTTGCCATGTTCGCGAGCGCCATGACTGGAGTGCCGTTCTCCTTCACCGCCCACGCCTATGACATCTTTGAGCAGGCCACGGACCTGCGCCGCAAGCTCCAGAGAGCGGCGGTCGCCATCGACGTCTGTGAGTACAACCGCGACTGGCTTCAGGCACGGCACCAGCTGGGCACGAGGCACGTCGTGGTCCCCTGCGGGGTCGACCTGGCAGACTGGCGGCGAAGTCGTCCCTACCGGCACACACCATTCCGCGTCCTGGCCGTGGGGCGGCTCGTCGAGAAGAAGGGCTTTTCCGACCTTGTACGGGCCATCGGCCTGTTGCGCGATCGTGGTGTGCAGTTGCGCCTGGACGTCATCGGAACGGGTGCTGACGGCTCGGCCCTCCTGGAGCTGGTTGCGATACTTGGACTTGAGGACTGGGTCAGTTTCCACGGCTCGCGCCCGTCTGCTGTTGTTCGCGAGGCCATGGAGGACGCGTCCGTGTTCTGCCTGCCCTGCGTGGTTGCGTCCGATGGCGATCGCGACTCGCAGCCGGTCGTCGTGAAGGAGGCGATGGCGATGGAGCTGCCAGTCGTGGGTACCAAAGAGGTCGGCATGCCCGAGATGGTCGTCCATGGAGAGACCGGACTGCTCGTGCCCCCCCACGACCCCGGAGCTCTAGCAGGTGCGCTCCAGACACTTGCCGACGACGCGGGTCGCTGCCAGACGATGGGTGCAGCCGGTCGACGACGTGTCGAAGCCTTTTTCGGCTTCGACACGACCATCCCGATGCTCCTCGAAGCGCTGTCACTTGCCGGTGCGCGTCCGTCATGACCGCACACGACGACCTTCCAACGGTGTCCGTCGTCATCCCGGTTCGCAACGACGAAGCGTCGCTGCGCAACTGCTTGGCCGCCATCGCGCGCCAGACGTACCCAAGCGATCACGTTCAGGTGCTCGTCGCCGACAGCGCCTCAGATCCACCTGTTGGCGCCCAAGCCGGATACGAGGGGATCGAGGTCGTGCGAGTCGAGCGGCCGGGTTCCTATTCGGCGCGAAACGCAGCTCTCGAGCAAGCCACGGGAGACGTCATCGCGTTCACTGACGCCGACTGCATCCCCCACGAAAACTGGATCGAGAATGGGGTTGACAGCCTCGTGGCCGGAGCCGACCGGGTCGCCGGAAAGATCGAGGTGTTCGTGCGCCATCCGAGCAAGGCGACCAGCGTCGAGCTTCTCGAGCTCATGTTCGCCTTTCCCCAGCAAGACTTCGTCGCGATCCAGGGGTTCGGTGCCACGGCGAACCTCTTAGCGTGGCGCCGTGTCGTCGACGACGTGGGGTACTTCGATGCCGGACTCGCGTCCGGTGGAGATGTCGAGTGGGGGCGGCGTGCGACGGACGCTGGACTGTCGCTCGTTCACGATCCCAGCGTCGTGGTCCGTCATCCCGCCCGGCGGACCCTCCCCGCACTTGCGCGCCAGCGCCTTCGAACCATACGAGGCTTGGCGGAGCTCGAGGCAACCGGGCGCCTCCACTACGACATTGGACTGCGAGGTTTCCTCCTTCCCGGGCTGCGGCTCAGCAAGATCTGGGCTGACGCTCGATTCCAGCGACGGGAGCGGGTGCGGATCGCGATGGTTGCCGTCGTCGAGGATCTCGTCGCGGCCTACGGGCTGGCCCGCTTTCGGTTCGAGTCGAATGGGCGAATCACCTCGCCCCGGCGTTGAACCACGTCTCGATGCTCCCTCGGTCCAGGACCGCAATGACGCCGGTGGTCCACTCGGGTGCTTCGTCACGGGCTTGGGCTGGCGTCGGTCGTTCGCCGGGCGGCCATGTGCCAGGACTCGAGCACGGTGCTGGCGGTGTCCTGCCACGACGGCCATCGAGCAGCGTGTTCGCGGGCGCGGTGGCCGAGCTCCGCGCGAAACGAGGGGCTCGAAACCAGGTGTGAAAGGACGCGACGGATAGCTGGCGCGCTGGGATCGTCGGCCCACGCCGCTGCCTCGCCGAGCGTTTCCGGCAGCGCTCCGACCGGGGCGCAGATGGTGGGGACGCCGACTGCCGCCGCCTCGAGGGCCGGCATGCCGAAGCTCTCGTACTGGGTCGGATAGACGAACGCCTCCGCACCCCGGAGAAGTGCTGCCCAGTCGTTCGTGTCGAGCCACGGCAGGACCTTGCTTGCACGTGTCACCTGGTCTGGGCTCCCGCCGACGGCAACCAGGTCGATCTCCTCGCGGAGCGGCCACCATGCGTCGATCGCCGCCTGCAGACCCCGCCGTTCGGCACCCCCCAGCGCCACGACATATCGGTGCGGCAGCTGGAGCGACCGTTGCCGTCGGCGGGCGGCTTCCTCAGACATGTTGGCAATGCGCGGGTCGACCGCATTTGGCGCGACCAGGATTCGGTTCTCTGACAGCCCGTACCGGGCAATGATCTCGTCCCTCACGCTGGGGGCGACCGTCAGGACGCAGGCGGCGGTCTTCGCGGCCAGCCTGGCCTGGATCTGAAACGCGCGGCGGTTTGGCCATGCGCTCGCGAAGAACTCCGGATGGCTCTCGAAGGTGAGGTCATGGATCGTCACGACCATTGGGACGGGCTGGATGAATGGCAGCCCGTTGTACGGGCAGTGGAAGATCCCGGGCCAGTGGCGCAGCCAGCGTGGCAACGCGACTTGCAGCCACGCCGCTCCGCGGCGGGACATGGGGGCCCGAAGTCGTGCCTGGGGAAGGTCGAGCTCGATCGGAGGACGTCGATCGTCGACCAGCAGCACGAGTTCGGCGTCGTCCGCGAGGAATGGGAGCAGGTTCGCCAGTCCACGACCGACACCGCCCGGCCGTTCGTCCTGGAGGGTTCTTGCGTCGACTGCGACTTTCACGTGGTGTGGCTCCCGACCCCCGAGTCAACCATGGTGTCACCCCGGTGCTTGAGGTGCGGGCGTTTGTTCCGCGGATCGCGTACCGATCTCGAGCCTGCTCGATGCTGCCGGGCTTGGGCCGGCCGGAGGCGGGCGGAGGTCAAGGAGGCGGGCGCTCCTCAATGGCAGAGGCCGGGGGTGACTGACGTAGCGTGGGTGTGCAACCCAACGGTCGAGGCAGACGTGACGAACTGGGAGTACCTGACCGTGCCGCTCGTCAGCCATGCCCTCCAGCAGATCCTCAACCAGTGGGGATCCGAAGGCTGGGAGCTGGTGACGGTCGTCAACGACATCGCGTACTTCAAGCGTCCTGCGGGGTGACGTGACCACCGCACTCGAGCGGCTGGCAGCCCTTGGCCTCGAGCTGCCGGCCGTGCCCCCACCCGCGGCCGCCTACGTGCCCTGGACGCGGGTCGGCGACCTGATGTTCACCGCTGGCCAGCTGCCGATCCGCGACGGCTCGCTGGTGACGGCCGGACGAATCGGCGACGGCGTCTCGGTCGAAGAGGGCAAGCATCTGGCCGCGCTGGCTGGCCTCAACATCCTGGCCGTGGCCAACGAGGCATTCGGCGGCCTCGACGGGGTGCGGGTCGTCAAGTTGACCGTGTTCGTCGCCTCGACCGAGTCCTTCACTGAACAGCACCTGGTCGCGAACGGCGCTTCCGAGCTGCTTTCGGACGTTCTGGGGGAGTCCGGCAGGCACGCGCGCTCGGCGGTCGGCGTGGCAGCCTTGCCGCTCAACAGCCCTGTCGAGGTCGAGGCGGTGCTTGCCCGCTCGTGACCCGGATTTCGCTGCACCGCCACGAAACGGAGGATTCACGGCAGGACACGCGAGCGGCCTGTTATGGTGCTCCCACCGTTGACGCAACCTGCGACAACGGTAGGAGCCTTGGAAACCCGAGGATCCGCACCTACACTCCGTTGCCGCCACGCACCGGACCCCTTCCCGGTGGGCCAGAGGGAGACCAATGACTCGTCGCTTGCTCACACTGTTCGGCCTCGCAGTCCTGACCATGGCCATGGGGACACTCCCGGCCTTCGGACAGTCGGACGTATCCGACGTCTCGGACGTCTCGGACGTCTCGGACGTTGACGAGGACACCGATCCGGGCATCACCTGCCTGCCGGAGACGGCGTCTGCCGGACAGGAGGTCAAGTGCTCCGCCGGGCCGTTCGTCGCGAACTCGTCGGTTGCCGTCGAGGCCAGCATCGGCAGCGACGACTTCTTCGCCGATGACGAGACTGCGGACGCGTCCGGGAACGTGAGCTTCGCCTTCGACGTTCCTGATGACGCGGACACCGGCGACGTCGTCGACGTCACGGCCACTGGCGCGGTCAATGCGAGCGGGACAGAGGACACCGCAGCGACGACGGTCGACGTGGACAACACCGCCCAGCCGGCAACCGGTGGCGGTGCGGCAGCGGCTGGACTCGCCACACTCATGATGGGTGCCTATGGCCTCTACCGCTTCACCGGTCGCGGATTCCCGTTCGGCAGCTGACCCACCGGGGCCCGACCCCGACGGCTTCAAGAGCGCAGCTCGATTTCACGGGCTGCGCTCTCGCCGTGCCCGGGCCCTGTTGGCGGTTGGCGCCGTCGGCCTCGCCGCGCTCGCCTGGCTGATCGTCGATGGCCTGGCGGTCCGTGCGCATCTCCAGGCCACAAGCGACGAGTTGTTGGCGGCCAAGGCGGCGATCGTCAACGCCGACGTGGCCGGCGCCGCCAATCGGGTCGCGGCGGCCCGTGTGGAGGCCGATTCCGCGACGGGCAGCACGGACGGTCCCCTGTGGGCCGCGCTGCGCTGGACGCCCATCGTCGGCGACACGGCCGAGGCGGTGGACGCTGCCGTCGAGCTGGCGGACGCCAGCGTGTCCCTGGCCGAGGTTGCGCTGCTGTCCGATCCCGAGCTGCTGCCGACCGATGGCACGATCCCGCTGTCGTTCGAGGACGGACGGGTCGACCTGGACCTGCTCGCTCGGTACGCGGACCTGCTTGCGGGACTTCCCGTCGACCCGTTGAGGGACGCGCGCGATCGGCTTGCGGCTGCCGCCGACGGCCGGATCCCCGGTGTGTTGCGATCCGCCGCCGACGAGGCCGTCGACACCGCGAACGACCTTCTGGCGACGCTCGCAGCAGGCGAGGACGGGCTCGACGTGGCGCAGGGACTGCTCGGCGTCGACGGGCCGCGGTCGGTGCTGATCGCCATACAGAACCCCTCCGAGCTGCGCGGCGCCGGTGGCCTCGTCGGCTTCCTGGCCGTCCTGGACCTGGCAGACGGCGAGGTGTCGCTTGCACCACCGGTCGACCTCGAGGCAGGTGCGCTGCCGACCGACACCAAGGAGAGCAGCGGCGGAGCGGCCGGGGTCGAGGGTCCGGGCATCGTGTTCCACAACGACCTCCAGGTCCGCAACACGTCCGAACCGGTGGATCGCCCCGCCGAGATCGCCGCCCGATACGACCACAACCACATCGGCGTCGAGCTCGAATCGGTGACCATCCATCCGGACGTTCCGGTGATCGGCGGCATCCTCAGCGATCTCTACGAGCGCTACACCGGTGTGGACACGGACGCGGTCGTGCTCGTGACGCCCATCGCCCTCCAGCGACTCCAGGAACAGGTCGGGCCGATCGACGTGCCCGATGGGCTCGCCTCCCTGGCGCCGACGATGCCCGATCCGATCCCGGCCGAGCGACTGGCCGAGGTCATGCTCGTCACGGCCTACGACGAGCTCGTCGGTCCGACGGTGCTCCGGCGTGAGTACCAGGCGGTCCTTGCCGACCAGGCGTTCGGCACGTTCCTCGACGGCGGCTGGGAGCCGACCAACGTGGTCCGCGCCCTCGGCGAGTCACTCGCGGGCCGCCAGGTGCAGGTGTGGAGCGAGCGAGCCGACGAACAGGAGCGGCTCGAGCGGTTGGGGGTGGCCGGCCAGCTGCGCGACAGCGATCCGCTGACCGACGACGTGACGATCACAGCGACGAACTCGGCCGCGAACAAGGCGGACTCGTTCGCCCTGCACCGGTTCGACCTGGACATCCAGCTGTCGAACCCCACCGGGTTGGACGTCCGGCGCGACATGAACGTGACGATCACCCAGGCAAACACGTTCGAACCTGACGAGGTCCACGACGGCTTCATCCAGGACTCCTGGTTCCGTGACGGCAAGGGCGGGGTCCACCGTGACGAGCGCACTGGGCTGATGCGCACATGGTGGACGTGGTGGCTCCGGGATTCGGAGAGCATCGACGACTACTGGCTGGTTGACCCGGAACGTCTCGCGCGGTTCGACAAGGATCCTGTCCTGGGGCTCAACGCCATCGACGGCACGATTCTTCTCGAACGTGGTGACGTGTCGTCCCTTGGGATGACCTGGCATGGTGACGTCGCCCTCGAGCAGGACCGCGACGAGCTCGTCTATCGGCTGCGCTGGCGGCGCCAGCCCAAGGTCGTCCACGACGACCTGCACGTGCAGTTGCGGCCGCCACCGGGGTGGCGGATCGTGGCTGCCGAGGCGACGGCCGGACCGGCGCTGCCGACTCTTGACGGCCTCCAGTTCCATGCGCCCGTGGCGACGATCGTTGTTGGTGGCGTCACCATGACCGCGACCGTCACGAGCGACGTGCTCCTCGAGGTGAGGATGGTCCGTTGAGAACGCGGACGCGCGAGCCGTTGCGCTCGACGTGCGCCTCCTCGCCACGGATCGGTGTCAGTCCAGAGCAGCCTTGAGCACGCGGCCTAGGGCCGCATCATCGGACGGTGCCACGGTGCGCAGGTCGAGCAGCACCACGCCGGCCTGCGATGTCCCCACGACGGGCGGGTCGCCGGCGCGCAGGTCGGCGAGCAGCCGGGCAGGATCCCGGGCCCGGATCGACAGCCCCACCGAGGGAAGCTCCCCGCCAGGTCCGGTGCTGCCGCCGACCCGCGACGTCATGGACACCACGGTGATCCGGGTGCTGGGCACCTCTGCGTGGATGGCCCGCGCCCGCTGGGTCAGGACCTCGTCCGGCGCCGACATCATCGCCCACACCGGCAGGTCGACAGGTGCTCCGTCCGCGCGCAGATGGGAGCCAACGGTCGCTTCGAGCGCCGCCCGCCGCAGCTTGTCGATCCGCAGGGCACGAGCCAGCGGGTGCCGTCGGCATCGGAGCACAAGGTCCCCTCGCCCGGCCACGATCCCGGCTTGTGGTCCGCCGAACAGCTTGTCGCCAGAGAACACGACGAGGTCGGCACCGTCGGCGACGGCGCCACGGACGGTGGGCTCGTTGGCCAGCGCTGGCAGGTCCGAGGCATCGACGAGTCCCACGCCGACATCGAACACGAACGGGATCCGGTGGTCTCGTGCGACGGCGGCAAGTTCGGCGGCGCTCGTCGACTCGGACGACCCGATGAACCGGTAGTCGGAGGGGTGCACCTTGAGCAACAGCCCAGTCTCGTCACGGATGGCAGCCTGATAGTCGGCAGGCCGGGTTCGGTTCGTCGCGCCGACCTCGCAGAGCCGCGCGCCGGACAGTGGCACCAGGTCGGGCAGGCGGAACGTGGCGCCGACCTCCACCAGCTCGCCGCGGGACACGATCACGTCCCGACCAGATGCGAGGGCCGTGAGGACGAGGAGCAGCGCGGCGGCCCCGTTGTTGACAACCAGGGCCGACTCGGTGCCGCACAGCTCGGCAAGAAGGCCGGCGAGGTGCTCGGTCCGTGAGGCCCGTCGGCCGGCCGGGACATCGAGTCCCATCCCGGTGTAGCCGCCGGCCTCCGACATCGCCTCGCGGGCGGACCGTGACAACGGTGCGCGGCCGATGTTGGGCGGCAGGATGGTGCCGGTGGCGTTGACGAGGTGCCCGAGGTTGCCGGCCCGCCGGGCTGCGAGCAGCCGACCGGCGGCCTCGAGCATCTCGTCGCGGCGGGGGACGGGTCTCCCCTCGCGCTCGCGGCTTCGCGCCTCGGTGAGCACCTCGCTGATCGCTCGCCTGACAGGCCGCGGCCCCCACCGAAGGACGAGTACCTGAAAGGCGTCTTCGTCGGTGAGATCGTCGAGAGCAGGGACCCGAGTCGCGGCGACTCCTGTCGCGGCTGGCCGGCAGGCAGTCAACCAGAACGTTGGCGGGGGAGTCGCTCGACGGGCGGGTCGCGGCCGGCGCCCGACCCGCGGCCTGGCTCAGCGCGAGGCGAGCGACTCCTCGACCCAGTTCTTCAGCTGCTCGACGAACCGACTGCGCCGCCAACGCTGCGCGTGCGTGTGCAGCTCGGAGGGCCGGAAAGCGCTCCAGTCCCTCTCCCGAAGTTCGGCGGCGAACGCCTCGGCCGTCTGTCGAGGGACGAGGTGGCCGGTCACTCCCTCCGTGACCGTGTCCCGGGCTCCTCCGGCGTCGAAGGCCAGCACCGGCGTCCCCGAGGAGATGGCCTCGACGGGAACGAGCCCGAAGTCCTCCTCGGCGGGGTGGAGCAGGACCGTCGCGTCCCGGTACAGCCGCTCGAGCTCGGCCCGCTCGGGACGCACGACGAACGTGGTCGAGGTACCGGCGGCCCGGGCGCGCAGCTGGTCCTCCAAGGGCCCGTAGCCGACGACCGTGAGGGGAATGCCGGCACGGGCGCACGCGTCGATGGCCACGTCAGGGCGCTTGTATGTGATGAACCGGCCTACGTACAACGCACCACCCTGCTTGGGCTGGTCGTCGGCCGGCGGCGTGAAGGTCTCGACGTCAACCGGGGGATGAATCACGCGGGCCGGTCGTCCGTAGAACTGCTGGACGCGGGCAGCGACGGCCTGCGAGTTGGCGGCAAACTCGTCGGTCCAGGTCACGGACCGTCGATCGAGCCGGCGAAGCGGCGCCCCGAGGACGGTCGAGATCCACGGCTTGGTTCGGGTGCGGGCATCGAGCGCCGGCGTCCACAGGTACCGGGCCGGGGCGTGGACGTACGACAGGTGCAGCGCGGAGCGGGCGGGTCGGAACCAGCGAGCGAATGCGTGCGACGACGTGACAACCAGGTCATAGGACTCTTCGCTGAGCCCGTTCCATGCCATGGGCATCAGCGGCAGCGTCGCCGCCCGGCTTCGGCGCAGCAGGTCGGAACGGTCCAGCCAGGTCGTCGCGATCGGTCGGTCCCCGACGTCGAGATGGACGTCCGGTTCGAGGCTCAGCGCGAACAGGTCAGCTTCGGGGAATGCCTGCGACATCGCCTCGAAAACCTGCTCGCTGCCCGCGCGCGCGTCGATCCACTCGGTGGCGATGGCGATGCGCACGTGGTAGTCCACGGTCCCGGGGAGGCAAACGCTAGGACGTCGATCGACTCACGCCGTCAGGCGCCAGTTTCGGCGGTCGAGCGCCCGGGCCAGCGCCAGGGCCGACAGCGCTCCGGCACCGACATACACCCAGATCCAGGCGTCCCCGGCCAGGGGCTCCAGCAGGCCGTCGCGCAGGCCGCGCCACGGACCCGCAGAGCCGTCGCCGACGACCACGGCCCCGACGACCGACAGGGCAACGATCACGAGCAGACCGTGACGCCCCGCTCGCGCGACGGGTGCCAGCAGCCTGCGCGCGCCCATGTGCAGTGCGGCGTGCACGATGCCGTACAGCCCGAACGTGAATGCAAGGCTGAGCGTCGCCCAGGTCGGCGTGGCCAGCGTCCGGTTGACCGGGACGAGCAGCGCGCCGCCGAGGCCCCCGACGACCAGCCATGCCGACAGCACCAGCAGGGCCGCGGCCGTCGCCGGCCCGTCGGGTCGCGTCCGCAGCCAGCGTCCCAGCTCGTTGCCGGCCAGGACGAGCACGATCATCACCGGCAACGTCGCGATGCCCCAGGGATCCGAGGGGCGCAGCGAGTGAACTCCGAGGACCAGCTGGTCGAGGCTCGCGGCGGCGTTCAACGAGGGCCGCAGCGACCCGGCGCCGGCCAGCGGGCTGGCCCACAGCAGCCATGCCGAACCCGCGATCAGGGCGAGCCCGATCCCGATCCGTGCACCGATCGGTCGGTTGGCGACCACGGCGACGACGGCACTGGCAACCGCCAGCTGCTGGAGCGGCCCGGTCCACACCATCGGCAGCCCATGAACGACGAGGCTCACCAGCAGACCCGCACCCCCCAGCACCGCCACCCGTCGGGCCAGCCGTTTGAGCTCGGGCGTCCGGGAACGCCAGCCGATCGCGACGCCGACCACGACGGGAAAGCCCCCGGCGACAAGGTCCGCCAGCCCAAAGCCCTCCCACGACGCTGGTCCCAGGATTGACGGCAGGTTGTCGACTCCAGCAAGCACACCCGCGCCGACGGCGACAAGCAGGAGGCCACGCACGACATCCGTGCGGTCGTCGCGCGCGCGTCGCGTTCGGCTGCGGGCCATGAGGGCTCACGCTCGTTGGATTGGCGGTGTTGTCCGTGGTGTACCGGGCGAGCGACCACGGATCGAGGAACCGACCCGGCGATCCGCCGTATCGAGCTCAGTCGTCCCCGTCGCTCTCGAGCTTTCGTCGTGCTCGGTCCCGGGCCGCGAGCAGGCCCGTGGTCGTCTCGGTCGGCGGTGGTGACTGAGCGGGCGTCGCACTCCGGGTCCGTGGGCGCACGGCCGCCAGCACCCGGCGGACGTCGCCACGCTCGAGGCGCAGCCGCCGCAACCCCACGTCGGTGACCAGCAGAACGAGGGCGAGGGCGGCCAGCAGGGGCCACAGCGATCGTGACGCGGTGCCAGCCGCCAGGCCGGTGGGATCGAACGCTGAGGCAGGATCAGGGTCGACCTGCCCACCGCCGGCCTCAGCGATGCGTGCGAGGATGTCGTTCGCGTCCTGGCTCGGTGCGTACTCGGGAGACCACGACCTGATGGCGGTCGTGCTGCCCTGCCAGCTCGGCGTCCCGCCAACCGCCAATGCCCCGCTGATCGCGTACACGCCTTCGGCACTCGCCGGGACCTCCGCGCTGAACTCGTCCAGGCCGGTGCGGGGCAGGGTGATCTCGGTGCGGGTCCCGTCAGGGGCCGTGACCGTGACGGTCAGCTCGGCGTCGGTGGGAACGTCCTGGGCGCTCCGGGCCGTAATGCGCATGCCCGTCGACGTCATGACCGCCTCGAGGGTCACGGCCGGGTCGTCGGGTGCCGGAAACGTGGACTTGACCGTGCGCGACCAGAAGTCGACGTAGCCCTCCCAGTCCGCCCAGTGCTGCGACCAGCGCGCCGACGCGTCGGACGTCCACGCGAGGGCCGTGCCAAGGCCTGCCTGCCACCGTGCGAGCAGCGGATCGGACTCCTCACCGATCCGCAGCAAGGTGGTCGCGGTCGGCTTGTCGGTGGTCGACAGGTAGCCGAGCAGCGGCGGGCTGGAGGTGAGCCCGTCCGTCACGGGGTCGATCGAGGTGATGGTGGGCGTGAACACGCCCTCGTTGATGATGGGCCGGGCCGCGAACTGGACCTCCGAGACGATGATGTCCGGGATCGACAGCAGGTCGCGGCCGGGATAGAAGCGGCCGCCACCTGCCTCGGCCATGTCGCGCAACACCTCTCCCGTGCCTTCGCCGGTCGCGACGACCGACAGGGTGATACCGGCCTCGGAGGCCTGTTTGGCCACCTCCACCATGCGCGGGTCCTCGCTGAACCCGTCGGTGAACAGGACGATGTGGCGCAACCGGGCCTCGGCCGTCTTCAGCCCGGAGATCGCCTCGCGGACAGCCTGGACGACGTCCGTGGGACCATCGGGGTGGAGCCGGGCGAGCGCACTGTCCACGGTCGCCAGGTCCGGCAGCTGCTGGAGCGGCACGACCCATTCCTGCTGGGCGTTGAACGCGAGGACGCCCACGGTGTCCTGGTCCTCGAGCGCACGAACGGCCCTGGCGACCGCCTCCTTGGTGATGTCGGTCTTGTTGACCCCGCCTTCCTCGATCATCTCGCCACCGAACCCGTCGTTGCGGCAGTGGCAGGCGGCCATCGAGCCAGACACGTCGACCACGAGCGCCTCGGCGACCGACGGCCGCTTCTTGGGGTCCTTGACGCGGGCGAACACCGGCAGCAGGTCCTCGAGGACCGTCCCGTCGTAGTCGCCCATCCCGAACGAGTCGTCGCCGCCGATGGCGACCAGGCCCCGGCCGGCGTCCCGGACGAACGCGTCGAGGGCCTGCATGCCAGCCTCGCCGACCGCGACGGCCGGGACGTTGGCCAGGACGACCGCCTGGTGGGCGAGCAGCTGGTCGAGTGCGGGCAGGCCACCGGCCGCCTGGATGACCTGGGTCTCGATGCCGGCGGCGTCGAGGGCATCGGCCAGGTCCGCGCCCTCGCCCGCCCGGCCCTCGACGACGAGGACGCTGGCAGCATCGCCAACGCGGACGGCGGCCCGGCCGACGTCGTTCTCGGGGATCGCGGAGGCCCCCGACGACAGCCGCGCCTCCCAGCGGAACGTGCCGGTGGCCGGGGCCTGTTCGCGGTGGACGACGGTCGTGATGCCCGGTTCGGCCGTCACGGTCCGCTCGTCGACGGTGTCGCCGTTGCGCAGCAGGCGCAGCACGACCTCGGACGCGGATGCGCCCGTGTTGCGGATGTCGACCTCGACGTCGTAGGCGTCGCCTTCGCGCACGGCACCGGGTGCGCGGACCTCCTCGACGAGCACGTCGGCCGCCTGGCCCTGGAGCAGGCCGACGACGTCGACGCGCACGCCCGCATCGGCCAGCTGCCTGGCCGCGTCGATTGCGTCGCCCCGGTTCTGGAAGCCATCCGTGAGCAGGACGACCCGGCGGCGGTGATCGGAGCCGACCACGCCCTGGCCCAGGCGGAGGCCCGTGGCCAGGTCGGTGGCGCTGCCATCCACCACGATCGTCAAGGGCCCCCCGCTCGGGTCGGCGCGCAGGGAGTGCTCCAGCCGGGCCACGCGTCCGACACCGGCGACGGCGGCGCGGTCGCCATCGCCCATGGACGCCAGGGCATCGTCGATCCAGGCGACTCCGGCGTTCGCCGCGACCCCGACCGAGTCCGAGACGTCCAGCACGAACGCAACGTCGACCGAGTCAGAGCCCGTGGGCAGGCGCCAGTCGGCGATGGCGAGGACGAGCAGCAGCACGGCGGCACCGCGGGCACCGGCGGCGAGCTGCTGTTGCCGCGTGCGGAAGACGGCTGGCCTGGTGCCGGTCCGGCGCCGGCGCAGCAGCGGTCGCACCCCCCAGGACCACCCTGCCTCCGCGACGGCCAGGACGAGCGCGGCCACGAGCAATGGTTCGTACAGCGGACGCCGACCCTCGGCCGCGGCGGGCGTGCCCGGCTCGTCCGCCCGCGCACCCGCGGACACCAGGTCCGGCCGGGGCCGCGACAGGTCCCCCTCCGCCGGGTCCGCGTTGACCGCGAGGACCTCCTCGCCGTCCTCGATAGCGGTTCCCGCGGCATCCTGCGCCTCCACCCGCCACAGGCCCACCTGGTCGACCGTCAGCGACGCGGCCGCCGCATCGAGGAGCAGCGCTTGTCCACCGGGCGGTGACACGGACACCACTGCCGCGTCGGGCGCCATGAGCGTGACGGTCTGCCCGGAGGTGGCAGGCACGACGCTCGGTGGACCGATCAGCCAGTTGATCGTGTTGGCCAACAGGATCGGCCATGCCGGCTGCAGGGGCAGGTTCGACTCGGTCAGGTCGAACCCAAGGGCGACCACGGGGGACCGATCAAGGCGGCCCGCCGCGATCCAGGTCCCGTCAGGCCCCGAGGCCAGCGGCGTCAGTGCCGCTGCCTCGATCGGCGTGGCCGTCGCCATGGCCAGGCCAGACAGGTCGACGTCGGTCAGCAGGTCGTGTGCGGCCTGGAACGTGACGGCCGGCGTGGCGACCGGATCCCCGATCGTGACGCCGGCCGGCCACGTCGTCGGGGCGATCAGGAAACTCGGAGCCGACAGGGCGTCGGGAACGGCACCGCGCTCGATCACGACGATGTCGGCGGTGACGTCGCCCGGCAGCGTGTCCGAATGCTCGACCGTGACGCCCGGCATGGCGCCCAGTGCCGCCTCGACGAACACGGTGGTGTCCCCGACGGTGAGCACCGTCACGTCGCGGGGCGACGTCAGCACCGTCCACGCTCGGTCATCGATTCCCAGGGCGTCCAATCCGGCTGGCTCGACACGAGCAGCCAGGACCGCCCCACCCGCCCCGGGGACGGTCAGCAGCAGGTCCTCGGTGCCTCGTGGCGACAACCGGACCGACTGGGTGACGATGTCCTCACCGTCGACCGACACGACGACGTCCGCGTTGGTCGGCAGCGCATGATGATTCTGGACCTGGACGAAGACCTGGTTGCTGCCGGCGCCGACGGGGACGGCCTGCA